>SMTZ1_10001441_pt1 | contig 29985 bp, 41 predicted proteins | sample DeeMarSWOR136_30_FD_25667 | JGI IMG/M metagenome (IMG submission 25667) | reverse complement strand
AATTCAAATCTGCTAAAGAATTTAAAAACTATATTATAAATGAATTACAAATTGATCCTCGTGATTTGGAAATACATCGAATTGATAATAATGGGCATTATGAACCAGGAAATATTGAGTTTATTAGTCCAAGTGAACATAAAAAGAAACATTCAAAAAGAGTGAGAACTAAATAATGGGAAAAGGATCGACACGCAGACCGAGTAGTATAACAAGAGAGGAAGAAAATTTGCGTTGGAAACTGGCTTTTGGTCATATTACTTTTGAACAATTTGAGCGGAAGTATAAGGAATTATTAAAAGCGGGGAAAATAAAACGTAATGGGAGGGTGATTAAAAATGCCTGAGTGCATTGATTGTGAAAATTATTCAGGAATGGGGTGTATATGTCTAAAAGGTAAGGTTTCTATATTAGCAAATTTACCTTGTGCGGATTTTCAATCAAAACAACCAAAACAACCCAACCCAAAAACCCGCCAATTTGATTCTGGGGCTACACGGGATACTGATATTGGAAAACTTGATTATGAGGGATTTCTTTCCCCGATAGTTTTACAACGATATGCTCAATATCTTCATAAACACCGCACACAATCAGATGGACAATTGCGAGATTCTGATAATTGGCAAAATATGTTTGGGGAAAAACATTTTGATATATGTATGAAATCCGCATGTAGGCATTTTATAGATTGGTGGTTGCAGCATCGTAAAATTAAAACAGAAAATGAGTTAGAAGATAGTATATGTGCAATTATTTTTAATGCAATGGCGTATCTTTATAAAATTGAATATGAAAAAAGAAATAGTAAAAATTAAACCGTCAAAAGATATATTGTGCTATGTTGCTGGTTTGTTTGACGGAGAGGGTTGCATAAAAATTTGCAGAGTAAATGCTAAATCCATCAATAGACCAAATGATAGATTTACTCTTGATATTCAATTACAGATGACTGATGAAAATGTAGTTAAATGGCTTTGGGGTACTTTTGGTGGTTATTTCTATATACATAAAACTAAAAATCCCAAATGGAAAACTTCATATAGATGGATACTACAATATCAGAGATGCAAACTGTTTCTTCAATGGATAATGCCATTTTTGAAAACCAAAAAACGATTAGCAAAATTGGCATTAGAGTATTTAGAAATATCAAAAAGAGATATAGAAGCAAAAAAAGGAATTTATCAACTGATAAAAAAGATGAACCATTAATACAATGAGGTATTTGTTTGAAATTTTGAAAAAAAATCGGAGGAAAAATGAACATAATAGAAAGCACTAATCGAGGATTATGGTATTTTGCCCATCCTTACACTTGTAAAGACAAAAACGGAAATTTTGTACCAGAAGGAGAGGATGCAAATTTCCATCTTTGTAATATTCGAGCAGCGGAATTGTTAATTCGGGGTTATAATATTTATGCCCCAATTTCACACACACACCCGATTCATCGGGCTTGTCCCGAATTTCTTGCCCGGCATGAGCATGAACTTTGGTATCAATTAGACAATGAATTTATTGACAAAACAAATTGGGCGGGAATTATTCTTGCTCCTGGGTGGGAAAAATCATCTGGTTGTCAGGCTGAAAAAGAACGAATCGAAGTTCGGGGACTGCCTGTTCTTTTTTATTCTGATATTATTGCGGAGGTAAAATGTCACGAGTGTTAGCAATTGGAGATTTGCATGAACCTGTATCTCATCCAGGTTATTTGCAATTTTGCAAAGACCTCCGATGTAAATATCGGTGCAATGAAATAGTTTTTATTGGTGATGTAACCGACCATCAAGCTATCAGTTTTCACGCTAATAATCCAATGTGTCCGGGACCAGATGATGAATATCAATTAACTAAACAGGCTATTAAAAAATGGTATAAAGCATTTTCAAATGCCAAAATTTGTGTTGGAAATCACGATGATAGAGTGATTCGATTAGCTGAATCAGTTAATATCCCCCCCCAATATTTGCGAAATTACGCTGAAGTTTGGAAAACTCCTAAATGGAATTGGGATTACGAGCATATTATTGATGATGTTTATTATTGGCATGGAACAGGGCGGGGAGGGATTCATCCAGCTTACAATGTAATGAAAGATATGTTAATGCCGGTTGTAATGGGACATTGCCACGCAGCAGCAGGAATTAAATGGCTTGCAAATCCACTTCGGCGTATTTTTGGTGTGGATGTTGGATGTGGTATTGATGTAGATGCCTGGCAATTTGCTTATGGGAGACATGAAAAGAAACGGCCAATTTTAGCAGCGGCTGTAATTATTGATGGGGTACCGCAACATTTTATTATGCCATGCGGTCGGGGTGAATTATATCATAAAAGTAATTTCAAAAATGGGGGTTGAAAAATGAAAAAGAAATATCTAACACGAAAAAAAGCAATTGAACTTTGTATTGAGTTATGGGAATGGTTAGCTAAAACAGGAAAAAGAAAAGAGGACTGGCCTGATTGGGAAAAATATGAAAAATATTTTAGAACTTTTATTTTTTCAGCATCAAATGATTGCTGGTTTTGTGAATATGATAATCAGCAAGTCCAACAACAACATAAATGTGATATAGGAATTTGTAAATATTGTCCATTTTTTCAACATATAGGTCATTGTAATTCAAATAAAAAAAGTAATTTTAGCTTATGGGATAGAGCAAAACTTCCTAAAACCCGCAAAAAATATGCTACTTTGTTTTTAGAACAAATTAAAAGTATCCCAATAAGGAAAAGAAAATGACAAATAATATTCCATTACCACCCGAATCACCAAAGAAATCGGGTAAAAAAGAAGTTGATGCGGTAACAAATGAAATGCGGAAAGAAGCATTTGAAAAATGCCATCTTCCAAAAAATATAAAATCTAAAATTCAATTTGATAATCCTGAAAAGTACCAAACTAAAAAGAAATTACATCAGGAAATCAGGCAGACATTACTTGAATTACGAAAAACCCTACCTTATGCCAATCATCGGGAAATAATAATGCAATTTATCGGCGTGATTAACCCCGGTTCAATGGGCGGGGATGTCACCCGATTACCGTATGAATCATCGGGGCCAGTTGCTCGAACTGCAAGCAAGATGGAATGTGTTTTTGCTTTGGTTAGTTATGTAATTCAGGAATATTGGAAATATTGTACTGATATTTATAGTCCGATTTACATTAATCAAAATCTTGAATTTTTGCAACAAATCACCAAAAATGGCCTCAATCAATATCAAGTTATAGGAAATGTGCGGGAAGGATTCAGTTTGGGGGGGTTGTGAACAAAATTTATGAGGATGCTTTTATTCAATGTTTTAATCTTATTTGCAAAAATTTCAATATTCCCGCCGGTTTTAATATAATTGAACCGTTTCTTGATCGCACTTTTCATAACCAAATAAATGTGTTTATTGATCTACATACAGCAAGTTATGTTAGTTTTTCTGAAAAAGAAATTTGGAAAAATTTAATGCAAGAAGGAATTAATTCCAAAAAAAGATACAGAATGTTTCGGTCACTTGTGCGAACAAGGTTGATAGATGCAATTTATCAAATACGGAATTTAACAGAAGAAAGTTTACGAAACTTAGGGGTAAAAGAGTTTAAGTGAACCAATGGCAAGAAGTTCTCAAGTCTGCCGGTTTTCCAACCACAGCTTTAGTCCTCGATTTTGAAACTTATTATGATGATGAATATAATCTCAAGAAAATGTCAATGGTGGAATATGTGTGTGATGATAGGTTTGAGGTTTTGGGATTAGGTCTTGAAATTATAAATGATAATCTTAAATTTTTTGCAAAACCAGAACCTATATCATCTTCTCCATTAAGTACTTTAAATACTTTACAAGTTACTTATGGTGAAAGAGATTTACACGAATTGACAATTGTCGGTCAAAACCTTAAATTCGATGCCCTAATTCTTCGAGAACATTTTGGAATTATGCCCCGATACACAGTTGACATTATAGATCTCAGCCGTCATTTAGACGCCCGCAACAAACACAGTCTTGAAGCTCTGGCAAAACGATGGAAAGCTCCGGCATTAAAAGGTGATACTAAGCAATTCAAGGGCTTGCGTTGGGCTAATATGACGCCAGAACAACAACAAGCTCTTGAAGAATATTGCAAAAATGACATTGAAATCGAAATTTTCCTATTCAAAAAACTTCTCCTGATGATTACTAATCCACAGCTTGAACTCCCGCTTGCTAATCAAACTTTGCAACTATTTTTGAAACCACAAATCCTTATAGATAAAGAACTTGGAAAAAAACTCAAGAAAGAAATGCGACAGGAAATGCTCAAGCCTTTGAAAGATTTATATGACCTGGGTATTGATTGTAGTGAAAAGGAAATATCGGGGGATAAATCTTTTTTAGAATTATTGAACCAGCATCTTGATGAAAATGAACAAGTGCCAATGAAGCCCGGTAAAAATGGAATGATTCCAGCCCTTGCTCGTGAAGATGAAGGGATGCGGTATTTGTTGGAAGAACACCATAATAAAAAAGTACAAGCATTAGCTGCTGCCCGATTAGCAATAAGCTCGTGGCCGTTACATATTAAACGAGTTCAAAATTTAATGAATCAGGCAAAAACCCGCAATGGTAAAATCGGAGCACCACTGACTTATTACGCTGCTCATACGGGACGTTGGGGTGGAACTGAAGGAATTAATCTGCAAAATCTTGGAGGTCGTGGGCGTAAAGGTACAGGCACACATTCATTAATTAGAAATATACGAGGGATGCTTTGTGCCCCTGATGATTTTATTTTTGGTATCGGTGATTTTGCTCAAATTGAATTTCGTATAAATGCTTGGTTATCGGAACAGGATGATATATTACAAGCATTTAGAGAGGGTCGTGATCTTTATTCAGAATTTGCAACTGAAGAATTATTTCATCAACCAATACGAAAACCAAAAGAAAATGATCCTGAACCCATTGCTCGGATGCTTACTTTTAAGCGTGGGTTTGCAAAAGATGGTATGCTTGGATTTGGTTATGGAATGGGGACGGATCGACTTTATAGTGATTGTCGAGCAAATAATGCTTTGCGACCTGCTTTTGATTCTGGGGAATATGACTGGAATTTTATTAATAGACTTATTAAAAAACTTCGTACCCGATATTCTAAAATTCCTGAATTCTGGCAAACAGTAGAAAAAGCGTGGAAGTTTGTTACTAAATATCCGAAAGAAAGATATGATGTTTGGGTTAAAAAAGGTGTTTTTAAAATTCCAATATTAAATTTTTATAACCAAAATGGCACTACAATAATCCAACTCCCATCAGGCCGCTGTCTTTATTATCCCAAAGCCAGCATCAACAAACAAGGTGATTTACTCTACCGATGGGGCCACTTATGGGGCGGTTCTATTACAGAAAATATTGTACAAGCTGTAGCTCGTGACATTCTGGGGGAAGCATTGTTGCAATTACAGGAACACAATTTCAATATTCTATTTCATAGTCACGATGAGATAATTTGTTTACTTCCTAAATCGAGTGCTGAAAAGGATTTACAACAGATGATTGAAATAATGGAAATTGTTCCCGATTGGGCAGAGGGATTACCTATAAGTGTTGAAGGTGAGTTAAGTGAAAGATATAAAAAATGAAAAAGAAACTAACACATTATCTTATACCAAAATGGTCTGTATATGGTGTTTATGTTCTGTGCCGGTTAAATTGGTTGTCGTGTGGTCTTACATGCTATTACGATGTCAAATGGACAACCAACAAAAAACAAGTCACTTGTAAAAATTGCAAAAGAACAAAATTATTTAGGGGGGTGAAATGATGAAAAAACAATGGGGTGAAAACCCTGAATATACTTTTTATCTATTTAGCAATTTCAATGATTGGGCCATTCCTTTTAACATCAATTGGCATTATTTTTCTGATGGGTTAGAAAATAAATGCTTTAGTTTTGGTTTTAGATTTTTATGTTTTGGTTGTGCAATTGAAATTTGGAAATGGGGGAAACAATGCAAGAACTCAGATTAAGTGTTTCTACAATCCAAGACTTCAAAGCCTGTCCTCGACGGCATTTATATCGGAAAGAATATGGCTTACAACCGATCAAGGAAAAAGATTCAACCCGTATCGGTACAATCTGGCACCGCTGCCATGAAATTCTTGAAATGATTCCACAAGGTCGCTGTCCTGATTGTTTCAAACAAGAAGAATTACAACCTGATTGTTATCTATGTCAGGGTACAGGAGTTCTTCCTTCCGATTTAATGGATGCTGTAATGCGATATTTGAATGTCACTTATACTAAAGTGCCAGAAAACAAAACCCATGGTGAATGGGAAACAGAACGGATAATTGTGCTTTATAGTTTATCAGGCTATCGTTGGCTTTTTCCCGATTATCACAAACGATTTAAACCAGTTGCAAATGAAATTTGGTTTGAACTCCCGATTATCAACCCTGCGACTGATAAGAAATTATCAAAAGCTATTGAAGTCGGAAAAATAGACGGGATTATTCAAGACACTGAAACAGGGTTATATTATCTCAAAGAACGAAAAAGTACAAGTTGGACAATTGAAGGTACAAAATACTGGGACCGGCTCAAAATTGATCCGCAGATTACCAGTTATTTACGGGCTGCCCGAATTTATCAAATATTGGGTAAGTTAGAAAAGTTTGGAATAATGCGGGATGATTCATTGATTCAGGGGGCCTGGTATGATGTTTGGCGGAAGCCGGAGATTAGACCAAAGAAACCAGTAAAAAAAGATATTATACAAGTTCCAGATGAACATATCGAATATTATGATGAACAATTTGATGTCCGTGATTTTGATTTTGATTTTGAAACCCCTGAAATGTTCGGTGCCCGATTACTTAGTGACATCGCAGAACGCCCCGATTTTTATTTTGCACAACGGGAAATTCCTCGTACTGATGAACAGCTTGAAAAATTTGAACAGGAATTGTTTAAACAAGCTCAAATTATGAGATATATAAAAGAAAAAGAATTGTGGACTTCAAATGACCGGGCTTGTGAAGTGCCGTTCAAATGTGATTTCAAAGATATTTGTTATGCAGGAACAGAGCTTGGGCCGGATGATGTGCCGGAGGGGTTTGAGAAATATAAGAAAAAATCGGAGGAGAGATAGTGTCAAAAATACCATTACCGCCACCTTCATTATCAAAAGCAGAAAAAATATTTAAAAATGAATTCAAATTAATTAAAAATAAAAAAATTAAAAAATTTGTAATTGAGGTTTTTAAACAATTTTGCCCCGATTATTTCTGGACGGTGCCTTGTAGTACTACTGGAAAATATCATCCACAATTAGCACTCGGTAAAAATGGTTTATTGCGACATGTTAAACTTGCTGTTTATTGGGGAATTGAATTAGCAAGAGCTTTTGAATTAGAAAAACTTCAAGATGAAATAGTTGCTACACTTCTTTTACACGATTTGATTAAAAATGGCAAAGGTCTGGATTCAAACGGTCGTTCGCTTGAATCAGGGGTTACTGGTACTCATGGAGTAACGTTAGCAAACAAAATTAACTCTTTCGATTGTGAAGCTTATTTAGATAAAAATGACGGTTTTTATAGAATTTGTGCAGGTATTGCAGGGCACATGGGTATTTGGACAACTGATTCTAAATTTAGACCAAACAATCTTGAAAATCCAGAAATAAAAGAATTTGCTCAATTAATTCACCTTGCTGATTATTGTGCAAGTCGGAAAGTTGATGAAATAATAAAATCTTTAGAACAAGAAAAATTGGAGGAAGATGAAAATGGCGAAAGCCCCAATACCAAAAACTAAAACTGCTATTAAAAAACCAGCACCTCCGCCGCCCACTAAAGTTGTAAGGCCAAAAAGTTATCAGCTTACAACTTTAGGTACAAATAATCGGGGGAAGAAAATTATTGTTTACGGTGTTACTGGAATTGGAAAAACGACACTTTGTACTCTTGTTCCAAATCCTGCTTTTATTTCACTTGATGGTGGGGCTGATGAAATAGTTCACCCTATTACTGGTGAAAAATTATTAGGTATTAATGTTGAAACTTTTGCTGGTGTTCGGTGTGTTTTACAATCTAATATTTTTGATTCTATTGATACTATAATAATTGATCACATTACTGAACTTCAACACCTTGCTCAAAATTATATGTTTGACACTATTAAAAAACAGGGTGGGCAACGGGCGGAAAATATCGAAGATTATGGCTATCATAAAGGCTATACCCATTGGCACGACACAATGCGGCTTATTCTTTCCGATTGTGACCAACAGGTGCGAAAAGGTAAAAACATTATTTTGATTGCTCAAAGTGGAATTGTCAAATGGACACAAGCCGGGGCTGAAGATTTTGTAATGGAAGGTCCAGGGCTTTATCACGATAAAAAAGATTCTATTCTCATACCCTATATGTCTTGGGCTGATCACGTATTTAGAATTGGTTATGCAAACCTTACAGTTGAAGATGGTAAAGCTGCCCCAGTAAAAAATCGGGCAGTATTTATTCATCCCGATGCTACGTTTTTTGCAAAATCAAGAACAATTCCAGCTAAATTTGATGTTGTGGAGTTTAGCGAACCATCAGATAGTGGTATTTGGCGATTATTATTTGGAGGTGATTAATGACACAAATCTTTTGCGAAAAATGTAAATTTTTAAAAAATAATGGGGGTATGTATGAACCTCCTGTTTGGAAATGTTCTCACCCCACTAATCAACAAGTATATAAAATAAATTGGTTAAGAAAATGGTATAAATCTATTCGTAAGCCAAAACACATTAACAAAAATAATGATTGTTCTTGGTTTATGAGTTAATTAAAAATGGGTGTTCAAATTAAAGGCGACAAGTCACCACCCCGCAACTCACCTTGTCCCTGTGGTTCAGGATTAAAATTCAAATATATGGAGGATTCTTTTTGATGAAGCGAATTCCACTAACACAAGGTAAATATGCTTTAGTTGATGATGAAGATTATATGTTGGTATCACAATATAAATGGTATGCACACAAGGAACGAAATACATGGTATGCTTGTTGTGATATTTATTTTACACCTAAATATAAAAAATGTTTGCGTATGCACCGTTTAATTTTAGGTCTTGGTTGGTTTGATAAACGACAGGGGGACCATGTTGATCACAATGGATTAAATAATAGACGGTTTAATCTTAGAATATGTACTCACCAACAAAATCTTCAAAACAGAAAAGGTGTTAAAGGGGTGTATTATCATAAAAAAGCATGGATGGCTATAATTGGAATAAATGGAAAATCAGTCTATCTTGGTCGTTTTAAAAGAAAGAAAGATGCTCTTGCAACTCGTAAAAAAGCAGAACAAAAATTCTTTAAGGAGTTTACCTATGGGAGTTGTGCCTAAAAATAAATTACCTTCTCGGAATAGTTTATGTCCTTGTAATTCTGGACTAAAAACAAAACATTGTCATGGTGATGTTCTAAAACAAGAAGTCTGCAATCGAGTTGCGAATGAGAAAATGGTGCAATTAATTAGGGAAGAACAGAAAAAACAAGGGTTAATTCCGAGAGATTATAAATGTAATAATTGTGGGCATACTTTTGATGTGCCTGGACTTTCAATAATAACAGGTCGAGATATGTGCCCGAAATGTAATAGTATTGAAATTGAAAAAATTGGAGGAAATAATGGAGAAAGTTGATTTTACAAAAATAAAAGTTGGTGAATGTTTTCGATTAACAAAAAATGGGCCAATTTATATGCGGGATTGTGAAGACGGTGGTCAATGTATTCTTGGAAAAAGTGTAGGAAAAGTAACTGATTTGCTTGCAGGAATTAATAAAAAAGTTTATCCAGTAAAAGTAAAAATTACAGTTCAATAAATCAACAAATCAATAATTGCGGAGGAAAATTAATGAGCCAAATTAATCGCACAGGTACATTTCGTGGCTATCCAATTGATTCGGGAATGGGCAAAACAAAAAATGAATTTCCACAATGGATAGCACAATTACAGGCCGTTGAATATTATGATGAAGATATACAACAATGGGTTGATTGGTCGGAATATGCAGAAAAAGAAATCACAGGTTATTTTGTTTTGTTTGGTAGTGATGGCAACCCAACTCTAACAGCCAAGCAAATTCAAAAAGCTCTTGACTGGTCGGGTGAATCTTTCCAAAGTCTTGTTGTTGATTTCAGTGGCACTTTGATTCAATTCCGTGTTGAGGAATCAACTTATAATAATGAAACACGGCTTAAAGTCACTTGGATTGATTCCGCCGATGCAGAACCAGGGCGTTCACTTCAAAAACTTGATGGTACTGAAGTTAAAAAGTTAGATTCAAAATATGCTGCTGCTCTGCGAAAACTTAGTGGTGGTCCAAAACCCAAAAGTGTTCCTTCCAAACCACCAGTTCCAAAACCTGAAACCCTTGCATCAGAGCCAGAAACAGACAGAAAAGCCGTAATGAAAACTGCAATAGAAGAAAAAGCAGCACGAGGAAAAGCAGCAGAAGCAAAAGCTGCAAAGCGGGAAAAGCCAAAGGATAGGCCAGCAAAGCCGCCAGTACCGACAGCCAAAGCCTCAGAGCCAGCAGAAGCATCAACTAATACCTACACGAAAAATGAAGCTTATCAAGATTGCTATACCCAATTAGTTGAACCAGGAATAGTAACTATTAACCAGCTTAATGATACTTGGCTCAATACAATCGAGACAATCGAGGAACAAGGCGGCGAAGAAGCTCTTGATGGTGAAGGTTGGGCGACGGTGAGAAATATTATTTTGGATGAATTAAGAGAAGTTTCTATATAAAAATAACAGTTCCCCCGAATGGGCAAAGGAGTGCCCATTTTGGTTGGGATTATTATAGTGGGGGGTAAATTTTGAACATTCCTTTACCACCACCGCCGAGAAACATGGTGATTTGTGGTGATAATTTGAAAGTGACATCTGGTTGGCCTAATAATTGTATTAGTGGAATTTGTACAGACCCGCCATATGGATTAGAGTTTATGGGAAAAGATTGGGATAGAGGTTTGCCAGGAATTAATTTTTGGAAAGAATTTTTGCGAATCACCAAACCCGGCGGCTTCCTTCTCTGCTTCGGCGGAACTCGAACTTTCCACCGATTGACTTGTGCCATTGAAGATGCGGGGTGGGAAATCAGGGATTGTATGATGTGGCTTTATGGTTCGGGGTTTCCGAAGTCACATGATATTAGTAAGGCAATTGATAAAAAAGTAGGGGCTAAAAGAGAAGTTGTTGGAACAAAACTCGGACAACCGGGTTATTCTCTTACCAATGCGAAAAATCAAGGAACATCTTTACAGTGGAGCAATTCAAAAAGAAATGGTAAAAAAGAATGTGATGTAACTGCCCCTGCCACTTCCCTCGCCCAACTCTGGAACGGTTACGGCACTGCTCTAAAACCCGCTTGGGAACCCATTATTGTTGCGATGAAACCTCTTGATGGTACATTTGTTAATAATGCTGAAAAGTGGGGGGTTGCGGGGTTGAATATTGATGGGGGAAGAATAAAAGGACAAAAAAGAAGTCCTGAATTTAGAAATCCAAAAAGTAAAGGTCAATTCAAACAATCAGATAATAAAAATCTTATTAATTGGGATAGTTCTCAAGGCCGCTGGCCTGCCAATTTAATTTTGGATGAAGAAGCGGGGAAGATGTTGGATGAGCAGAGTGGAAAAATTAGTTATGGTAAGAAAAAAGGTGGCTATAAATATCAGGGTAAAGAATATCAAGTAGAGGGTTTTGTAAAAGATTGTAAACCACAAGCTCCGAGTAATTATGCTGATTCCGGCGGTGCTTCCCGATTTTTTTATTGTGCAAAGACTTCGAGAAAAGAACGTGATTTAGGAATGAATGGGGCTGAAGAAAAACTTTTGGCTCGCTCTGGTGGGGCACAGGGAGCAGAAAATCGGGGAGAAGATAAATATTTACAAGACCATATTGGATTGAATCGGGTTGCAAAAGTTAAAAACAATCACCCGACTGTGAAACCACTTGCTCTGATGAAATACCTCTGCACTCTGCTTAAAATGCCAGGCCAAAACCAAATTATCTTAGACCCGTTTTTAGGATCGGGAACAACAGCAATGGCCTGTAAAGAGTTAGGAATCAATTACATCGGGATTGAAAAAGAAAAAGAATATTGTGAAATTGCAAAAAGAAGAATTGCAGCAATCAAACCCTGCCCAAATTAAGCATTTGTAGATGTTCAGCACAGGGGGCGGTTCGTGGGTGATAAAATTGGCACGTGACAATTGACTACCTGTGCAAATGAGAACCTGCCGCAAAACGTTGAAATGGGTGGGGTTTTTGAAAATTTTTAATAGGGGGACAAGGATGCAAAAAAATGACAAAAAACTTAGAAGATTTATGGATAACATTTCAACAAAATGTCTATCCGACAATGATAGATTGTCTTGCCGAAGATTTAGGAGTTACGGTTGAATCAATTAAAAAGTTGGGGATAGGGTTTTTTCCCGGCGAACAAGCCTGGATTTTTGCCGAGCGTGACCATCGGGGGAATGTAATTGGATTGCAGCGGCGATACAAGGATGGTAAGAAGTTTATGATTAAGAGTTCAAAGCGGGGGTTGATTTATGAAATCAACAAATTCGGCATGTTTCGTAATACTGCCAAAAAGACGAAACCTAATTATTTGTATTCGAACTTTGTCCGATGTTATAACGCCGGTGTTTGTTGCCCACTTTGTAACAAAGATGATTGGTGTCTCGTCAGTTCTGATGATGTCCACAATCCATCTGCTGTTATCTGTGGAAGAAGCTCAGAAGGTGCTAAAAGATATATTCAAAATTCAGGTTACTTGCACCAACTTCAAGAAACTATCAGTAGTGGGCAAAATGAATCATTGCAAGTTTCAAATAAGCCGTTGGTCGTGGTGGAAGGTTCTTCTGATGTCTTATGTGCTATGGACTTGGGCTATACTGCAATCGGCAAACCATCGGCGGAAGGTGGTAATGATTTATTGGTTAAACTCCTTAAAGGCAAAAATCAAAAAGTTATTATAATCGGGGAAAATGATGAAGCCGGGCAGCGAGGGCTGGAATCTACTTTTCAAATATTAAAACCAATTTGCAAATCAACAATTAAAATTTTGCCGCCCGATGGGTTTTCTGATTTGCGGGATTGGGGGCCGACTGTCGATGAATTTGAAAAATGGATCAAGAAAAATAAGATTACAAAAACTGCTGATGGAATTTTTGAAACCACACAACACTATCCATTAGCTTTAGAATGGTTGGAAACACAAAAGAAAAACGGGAAACTTCAATTACGATATTTCAATAAAGATTGGTATCGTTATTCAGGTTTGTGCTATGAAAAATTAGCAATTGAAATTTTGGAGCGTGAGTTTTATAAATTTTTCGGAAAACGGGAAGCTGTTGTTTCAAAAGTTGGCGAATTGCGGGAAATTAGACCATTAAATGTGAATGAATATTTTATCCGAAACATCCGGCACATTGTCAGTCGGCAGTGTTTTATTGAAGCCCCCGGAAATATTTATCAACCCTTTCATATTAAGGAGCAACAAATGTTTGATATTAAACAGGCAGTTGTTTTCAAAAACGGCATTTATTATGTCAATGATAACAGATTTGAATCACATAACCCCGATATATTTATTACTTCAACCTTGTCATATAATTATAATCCAAATGCTAAATGCGATTTATGGCTTTGGTTTGTTGAAGACATTTTTAATGGAAATCAAGAATGTATAGATTTGCTTCAAGAATGGTTTGGCTACAATCTCATAGCCAGCAACCACCTTGAGCAATTTATGTTTTTCTTTGGAGTACCAGGATCGGGGAAAAGTACAACCACTGATGTTTTATATGCAATGCTTGGTTCTAATAAATGTGGGGCAGCAAATTTGGAAGATTTAAGCAACCGCTTTGGGCTTCAACCATTTATTCATAAACAAGCAATTATAATATCGGAGGACAAAGCTACTCGAAAAGTTGAAGCTGATAAAATTCTACAACGCTTAAAACGTATTACAGGACAAGATTGGTTGCCAGTGGATATAAAATTTCGTGACCCGATTCAGATCAAACCTATCTGGCGAATTACTTATGCGGGGAATGATATTTTGCCATTTGATGATGCAGCCTGGGCATTAGGTCGCAGACTTAATTTGCTATATTTTGAAAACAGTTATGAAAAACCAGACCGAACACTTAAAAACCGGCTTGTCCGAGAAGCACAGGGAATTGCAATTTGGGCGTTAGAAGGATTAAAGCGACTTTTGAAAAATGGGGAATTTACTGTGCCGCTTGTTTCCAAAACTCATATTCAAGATTTCAAAAGTTTCACAAATTCTTTAGCAGCAATGATAGATAGTTGTTGCCGAATTTACGATGAACCCGCAGAACAAGAAAAACATTGGGCGGCGTTTGACCATTTATATGAATTGCATAAAGTATGGTATGAAGACAATGGTCTGAAACCAATGACAAAAATTGCCTTTGGAATGAAGTTTAAAAATACATTTCCGAATTTACAAAAAACAAGAATTCGAGAACAAGGATTACAAGTTGCAGTTTATCAGGGAATTGAAATTACACAAGAAGCCTTTAGACATTATTTGGGAGGGTTGAAATGAATTTTGAATGTAAAGTAGAAGCTGACGCCGAAAATCTTTTTAAACAAGCTAAATTTTATACGGCAAATATTTTATTAAATGCTGAAGAAGAAATTGACGGTATTTTTGGGAATAAATATGCAGAAAAGCACCCTGAATTAGTTATTGCATATTTACAAGCCGTTCAAAAAGATTTTCACACCGCAGTTTTATTGGAAACAGTTCAAAAAATTGCTGAAGTTCTGGAGGAAAAATTAAATGATTCTAAATAGTTGTGAACATAATGACAGTATTATTGTTTATATGGGAATGCAGTGCCCTGTTTGTGAAATGGAAAGTGAAATAGCAGAGTTAGAAGATAAACTTTCTATATTAGAAGGTCAGTATGATGAATTGGAGAGGGGATTGAATGAGCTTAAAACAAATTGATTGGTGGGCGTTGATTGTATGTAGTTTATTAATTGTTTTATTTATTTTAATTGTTTGTAATAGTTTGTAACGGTTAAATGGGAAAAAAAAAATGTTAAAAGAGTTTGATATTAGCCACGAAATGTGGCGGGAATATGATTGGAACGGACGTATTTATCGTATCAACAACCCTGTAACATTGTATCTTCGTTCAGGTGGAACAACCCATCGGGTTGTTGATAAAGATGGTGTTGCACATTGTATTCCTTCAGTTGGTGTAATGGGTTGTGTTCTTAGGTGGCAAAATTCACCAGGAATAAAACCAGTTAATTTTTAATAAAATTTTGGAGGGGTGAAAAATGAAAAAGTTTGGTAAGGCGTTAGTAATGTTGATTTGTGTAATCGGGTTGGTAATAACTTTTGGCTGTGCCGGATTACAGGATTTAGTTGTACCTTGCCACATCAATGAGGATGTTATTGAATATTCCGGCCAAGAACCAACAAGTTATTTGCCCTGGACCACAGTATTTGACGCTGAACGGATTAAAGCGTATGTAGATTATCAGCACGCAGATTTTCAAAAAACATTAAGAGATTGTATAGCTTCTGATGATATGAAATATGATTTTCTTACTGGTAGAATTGAATTAAGTATTGCCGATGCTCGACAATTACAGCAAAAATTATTCAATCCAAATGGTTCTGTTGGAATGGCAATTACTGCATTATTCGGCGGAACAATTGGAGCATTGTTTATTAACACGCCGAAGAAAAATAATAACAATAAAATGGTGTAAAATGACAGACCAAGAAGTTAAAAATTGGTGTCACGCAGAATTTGAACGGGCAAAAACTGTTGAAAATAAACAGGAAGCAAATCAGATTAGGTATCGGGCAAAATTAATATTTGATAAGCGGTTTCCTAATCCTGATGTTTGTTTTTGTTGTAAACAAGTAATAAAATGTTCCACCACCGCCAACAATTAATCAACTGGCTATTCAAAAATGTCACCGACCGTGTAATCAAAAACGCATTGGAATCAGGGGGTGTCGAATGTTGCGGGAGGTTCGACACTCTCCCGACCACTAATTTACCGGGTTGGATTGTTGTAATTACTGGTAGATTCAAGACTTACAATATTGGTATTGTTGCCGATAATTTCAAATTGCGGTGGTTTCGAATAAAAGAAATTCCCTGGCAGAATTGGATTGGTGACATTGCAAAAAGTGATATTTATCGGGGAGATAATCCAGAGAAATATCAGGAGTTGAAAAATGGGAATAGAAATAATTGAAAAAGAAATAAAGCGGCTCCAATTTGAAAAACAAAAACTTAAAGAAGCATTAAAACCTTTAATAAATATTGCAAATGCTTTTTGGTTAAATGGATTAGATGAAGCTCGGCCAGATTGGGGACATACAGAAAATAGTGATATTGAATTATTAACTGGGCGTGGTGGAAAATGTTTGCTTACACTTAAAGATGTTTTTAACGCTCAAAAGATTTCAGAATTAGTACAATGATTCCTGATTATCTCCACCAATCCGAAATCCGAAACTATATTTTCCAAAAAACCGGTGTGAGCTTAACTAAATGCCAAATAGATTTGTTATTAAAATCGGGCGAAATCAAAAGTTTTAGAACCCGAAATGGCAAGCGAGCTACAACAAAAAGGAGAATAGATGAGTTTATTAAAAAACATACAAGGAAAGAAACTATTGGTAATAAGCTGCAAAAATATGGAGTTTTACTTAAATGTCACCGAAGAATCAGAAATAATAAAAAACCCAATTCCGATTCTATGGAATCTTGATGGGTTATATGGTTGGATTCCAATTGAAATTGTTAGAAACACAACATCAACTTGGGTAGATTTTGCGAGAGAAAATCGAGGATTTTATAGTGGAAGTATTCAATTTACTTGGCACCAAGCCTATCGGCTGCGGCAGGATGTTGGGAGAATGTTAGAGCAACTTAATCAAAGTAACAGCCAAAGTGACAATAGCTCCTAAAGCAACACCCCAAGCCATTAAAGTATATCGAAAATGGTGAACATCGTGATTATTACACCATTTATCTATTCGTGCAACTCGTTCATCTAACCGAACAAGTAATTCTTCTTTTTGTTGCTCGTTCATTTTCTCATTACATCCTCAATATTGGCTGTCAAAATTATTTGCTGCCGCACATGCTTTCTGCATTGGTCAACTAAAGCATTCAAAATTTCCCGCTGTGTATTTTCATCTAATTTATTCCATCCCGACATCCTAACTTGTGGAACCACAACCCGTTTCAATAATTTCTTCAAACCTTCTTCGTATTGCTTATATCGTCCCTGATTTAAATACCAGTTAGAACCAATCCGCCGACTTAAATCTTTTACTTCCGCTCCAACCCTATCAAATTCTTTTTGCACGTCTTTGGGCAAACTTTTGTAAACCCGCCTTGCAGCTTCATTCTGTTCCTCAAACATTTCCTTTGCAAAATCAAAATTCTCCCGCTCCATCCTGGCTTTTCTTTCCTGTGCTTCAATTGCCGGTCGGGTTAATTTAATTGCCTTCTGAACCATCGGGCCAAGTTCATCCCAATCAACGCCGTACATTTGATGGGCATAATGATTTTTAATTCTTGCCGATTCACTGCCCGCAGTTGGCTCATAAATCTGTGCTCCGATTCCATGAATAGCTAATGGTGAAGTCCACAAGGCTGTTCCTACTCCCTGGTATCTAACAGCATCAGCTACATCTTGCAAAAACATCGGAGCGATTTTTTCAACAACATACTCCTCCATAAACTCCGGTTCCCACCGCATTTTTTTACCAAGAAAAGTTGTACCGGTTGCAACATCAATCGGGATTGTTGCTGTCGGACTTAGTTTACCCCGCATAAATCGCAGGGCAGTATCCAGCCAGTCTTTATGGTAAATCCTCCCTGTAGCTGTGGCTTTTTTCTGCTGTAATACCATTTGTGCCACAACTCGCATCATTTGCGTATGTTGACCAAAGAATGTAATACGGGCATTATCTTTTCTGATTTTTGCAAAATCTGAAGATCGGGGATCAAATTCGACAGTAACATCAGGAATCAAATCAGCCAATGCTAAAATCAACATTCCGATTCCAAACGCCTGTAATAAATCAGCCGCAGCTTCTTTCCGAATGTGGGATTTGGTCGCCCAATCTGTCATACTTCTGGCTGTTGCCAGATACAATCGGGGGGACCAGAATATTGCACCTAATTCTGGGGCATATTTTTCAAATTTACCACCGGGCTTTCCCAATGCCCGGCCAGTAAGATTTCCAATATGGTTTAATACTTCTTTGATTTCTGCTATTGAAATGTTTTGTGGAATGATGGTATCAGAAACTCCATGTTGTTCGCACCATTGATAAAAAAGATTTGAACGGATATTATTTAGAGTAGTAACAAAAGCTCTATCAGAAGCCTGCACCATTTTACCAATGCCGGGAATTCGATGGGCTAATTCGCTAACAAATAATTCCTCACCTTTTATTCCGCCCCCGATTTCTGTAATTAGTTTGGGGCCATATTTTTGAATTAAATTATATCGGGGATCAGTTTTCATTTCCAGTTCGGCAAGTTGTGTATATTCAGAACTAAAAAATGCTCGATAGCCTTTGCCTACACCTTGTCCCCAGATTTTAGGATGGTTTGGTGCGACCATTAGAGCTTGAATTCCACCGGCTGAAAAGTCGCAGGAACAGACCATTGCTTTTAATAAGTTAAATGGTTCACGGGCAATTTGTAATAGTTTTTGAGTTTTAGTTAGCGGGCGTTTTCTGAAACCTTTTTCTAAAATGTTTGTTCCAAAAAATTTATCAAACATTTTAATCCCGCTTTTATGCGGTTGGACATCAGCCAATAAATCTTCAAAAAATCGGGACAAAGTTAAATAATCACCAGTAGGCAAATTTGATTCTCGAATAGATTGAGCTAATTCTGTAATTTCATCCCGACTAAATTTTTCCTGAAACTCAGTTAACATCGAGCGGGCATAACCTTCTGCTGCTTTTCTTGCAATCCGGCTGGCAATAATCGGGTCTTTGGTTTCAAGGTCTTTCCGCACTTCTTCAATCTTGCCAAACTTTTTATGAATAGCTTCTTTCATTTCTTTCCGAAGTTCTGGTCGTTTAGCTTCATATTCAATCAATTCAGTTTCAAATTTTTTGGCAATTTCTAATCGGCGGCGAGTTGATTCTGGAATGTCTTGAGTTTCCCCTGTAATTTCTTCTAATTCTGCTAAATACCTTGCTTTTTCAACATCCCCCAAATTACTTTCCCTGATCCTTTTCGCAGCGGTTTGTATATTTTCAACTGATGGTGCCGCCATTTCAGCTAATCCGTGCGGCACATTCATTCCACCAGGCACCAAGAAACCAAGCAAACCCCCACCAGCAGCAGCCTCCCCAATTTGTTTTACCATTGACCCCCAGGCTACAGAACCATCCGCCCTTCTCGGAACACTACCACGCAAAGCGGCAGGAATTATTAAACTTGCTCCCTCTTGACTGGCTTCTTCTAAACTTTCAACAAGAGCACTTTTTAAAGCATTGCCAGTGATATTTCGCAAATCACCCACAGCTTGTTTCCATAATTTTCCTCTAAGATTTCGGGCAAGTCCTTTAAGTGATGCTTTTCCCGCTTCTTTAAATTTTAGTATTTTACTAACCCCATACATTTCAAGAGCAGCTTCAGCTAAACCCCCAAGCCCGTATTCCAATAATGCCTGCCGCTCCGATGCTCCTTCAGCTATTGCCCCTTTATATGCCGATTCTCCTCCTACTGCAAAACCAATCATAAACGGATATGCCAATGAATAACCACCGCTTGCAACTGTTGATGCCAAATATGGTGCTCCTTCCCCGATTACATTCAATGCCCATCCACCAAGACCAGCACGAGTTCGAGGTAATTTTTCTGCGGCTGCTGCAATATTTTCCTGCACTACTGCCTGTTCTTCTTCAAATGATTTTCCAGTAAGCCGTTCTATTCCCCGCATCGGCAAACCAAAGCCCGGAGTTTTCTTCAACAACGGTGTAACTTTCTCAACCGCACCAACAGCAGCTTCACCGAGTGTCAAAAACCCTCTGGCAGTAGCAGTGCCGAGTTCTGCAATTCGGCCACGAGGTTCAATATCAACCCAAACATTTTTCTCTGAAACATCTTCCCAATCATCGGCAGGAAAAATTTCTGCTTCAGTTGCATCTACCCAATCACCTGCCACGTTTTACCTCCATCGTAGGAAACTCTTGTTTCACCTGTTTTTTTATTTTGTTGATATTTTGGTTCAATAGTTTTTTCTTTTTTCTTTGGTATTACTTCACCTTTAAATATCGGGGCAAAACCTCTAAATTGTGTTGTATCTATTTTTAATGCTTTTTGTTTTTCCCGCAGCATCCCCTCATTTAATGTTCCCGGCTTTCTTCCTGCTCCCGCTGCTGCTGTCGCTTCTGTTAATTTTGAGGCACTCTTAATCGGGGCAGAAAAATCAGGGATCAATCGAGACATTACTTCCCGTCTTTCCTGATGCAATGTTTCAATTTGCGACAAAACATTTTTCCGTATTTCTCCCGTAGCCGTTTCTGCCTGCTCCTCCAATGCTGCAATTGAAATTGTCAGTTCCATTAGTCTTTGTTGCGGGTCTGCCTGTTTAAATGCTGAAAGCGGAAAATTGTAACCAATAGCCTGAAGTTTTTTTTGTTGCACGGCTTCTGGACTTAAAGACCATTCTTGTCCAAGTTTATCAATTATAGCCAATTCTTGTAATTTATTCTGTAAACCAGTTTGAATTTGCTGTATTGCCTGTTGCCGCTGCGTTTGCAAACCATCTAAATCAGGCTGAATTTTTCCTCGAATTGTTGTTGCCGCCAGTTCATATTTAGTATTCAAAGCTAAGAGTTTTTCCCGTTTCTTGTCAATTGGACCCCGCATATTTTCTATTTCTCGCCGTTCAATTTGATATTTTTGTTTCAGTGTGTCCATTTGATAGCGAGCATTAGAAGTGGCAGTTTGTTGAGCAATCTTAACTTCTTGTTCAATTTGATTTAATTGTTGCTGGTATTGTTGATTCAACAATCCCTCTGCACTAAAATCTTCTTCCTGCTGTATCGGCAGGGGTGTTGATTTCACATATTGTCCACCAGCCCCGTAATAAGTCCAACCGGCTCTTTGTTGAGGTTCTAAAAGCGGCATTTTCTCTCCTTTTATTCTTCCGATTTAAGGTTTTTCGCACCTTAAATATAGTAATTTCCTATAATGTTTTTAATAATAACAAAGCGATATAAAAATATGCTACTATTAATACGCTTTGGTTCAATCAAGGTCTTAATGAAAAAAGCAGAAACTGCTCTAAACTCACAAAATTGTGATGAATTTCTAAAGTTATTGGCAGAAATCTCTTTTGAAACCAACTGGCTTAAAAATCAATTACAAGAGCAATTACAAAAGAAACCTGAAATAATAAATAAACTCATTGATATTCTTTAAGTAATACTTCCACCAGTATCTGTAAATTCATTTGCTGTGCTTCCTGCCGGTTGTGTTCCTGCTTTATAAATCCACCCCATTGAACGGGCACTTAATCCCCAAGCGGGCCGCGTCCCTGTATCATCATTTTCATAAGAATAAAGATTACTTCCTCTTTCAGCAGAAATTCCTCTTGCTATATTACTAACATAATTCTCATTAAGCTGAACATAAGTGCATGCAAAAGCTTTCAGACCATGCCCTTGTGTTGCACTTGTCCCTAAATAATAACCGTATCTTATAAATTGTGTACCAAAATTACTTATAAGAGCAATACATTGGTCAGAGTCACCTGAATCAGATTTAGTACGTATTTTAAGATTATAAAGTCTAATTTCATCTAAGTGACAAGCACTAATTTCCACAGCATAACCATTGTAACCCCCGTGGTCTAAATATACTGATTGTGTAGTATGCAAATCAGTAGCATTGGCTTCTCCTGTATTTCCATAAATATATAATCTACCCCCGCCCCAAAATCCTCGAAAAGCTAAAGTATCAGTCAAAGTATAAGTACCATCAGCAAACTGAACTGTAATTACTACTCCTGTTTTTATATTCCTACCTATAGCATCTATTGCAGCCTGTAATTCTGCTTGTGACATACTATTATTAAGATTTACAGTACGAGTAGTATCCTCTATTTTAACTCTATCAAGAAATTCAAGAGCCGTTTCCCCAGAATTTACTACGGCAGATTTTCCAGCCGAACCAGTAAAATTAGCAGGCGTGTCAGTTAATCCAACAAATGTGCTTGCCCCACCACCAGCATTATCATCAACATACTTTTTATTAGCAACCTCATAATCAGCATCAGGTGCAGCAGATGGTGTTATTGGAAATACACTAAACGTAGTATTGCCAGAAGCATCAATAGTCATTACATCCGTATCAGAAGCAGAACCTATAGTACCGCCATCAGGAATAATTAAATTACCACCTAATGTTATAGTAGTAGATGTAATTGAAATTTCTGCTGTTCCGCCGATTTCAAGTGTTAGTGTATCGGCTGCACGATTAATACTACCACAAGTTAATTCACCCGTACTTAAATTTGCATTTGCCGCTGTAATCAAACCCGCAAAAGTAGCATCACCCGTAGATGGAGAATCAAGAGTTATTACTGTATCTTCACCGGCCAGTTGGGAAATTCCCTGTATAGCAGAACTTGATATATTTATTGTTCCATTGGAAAGTATCCCGGTAAATGTTATCTTACTTGTGGTATCATCAAAAGTAAAACTTGGTGTTCCATCTGCAACTCCAATAGAAGCATCATCGGCCAGCATGATGTTACCAACAAATTCTACCCGATTATTGGCATCATCAAAAACAATCATCGGGGAATTATCACTATAACCGATTCCACCCCTATCAGTCATAAGCAAGATATTTCCAGTTACTTGAATGTCACCAGTAACTGCAAGCATCCCTGTCATAACAACATCACCATCGGCTTCTATCTGAATAGCTTGTTCGGTAGTAACTGAACCAATCCAACCATCATCAGGGATAATAATATTACCAAGAATTTCTATACCAGCATCTGTAATCGTACAACCAGAGAGATATAGATTTCTCCAACGTCTATCCACCTCACCTATATCATAAGTAGCATTGGCATCGGGATTTAATTGTCGTATATTAGCTGTACCTGTAAGAGTTAGATTATTAAATGTTGGTGAATCTGTAGTAGTTAATCCTGTAATTCCTTGTGATGTACTTAAATTTATATAATCAAAAGTTGGATGGTCTGATACTGTTAGCCCTGTAACACCTTGATTGGTATCAAGAGTGAGATAATCAAAATGCCCTAACACACCTTCAATATTATATACGTAAATTTCAGCCCACCGTCTACCAACTTCACCGATGTCATAAGTATCGTGAGCATCAGGATTGATTTGCCGACAATTCAATGTGCCGGTCAAAGTCATATCAGCAAATGTGGGGCTTGAATCTGTAGCAAGGTCTTGTGGCCCAGATAAAGTAACAGTTCCATCACTATTATCTGTAACTATAACCTGACGTGCTGTACCTGTTATCCAGGATACAATATCAGTTGATATAAGTAATTTATCAGCATCCCAAAAACAGCACTTCCTAATCGTTGGAAATTTACTCTAATTGATTCCCAATCATCTGGTCTTACTTCACGAAGATACATTTTTATATATTAAGAAAAAAGATCAAAAACCGGAGCAACAATACTTGAAAGACCACCACTAAAAATATTGCTTACAAACCCACCTGCTACATCACCAATTGCTTGACCAATACCACTACCTGCACCACCAGCTATTCCACCTAAAAGGGAGGAAAGCATTGATTCACCCGTTCTTTGTTGCTGTTTCCCTAATTCCATTTGTTGTGCTGCACTTAATTGACCATAACCACCTGTTGCAAGTGCCGCCAAAACATTAGCAGTAGCAGTACTTTCAGGAAATGTTCTACGATATTCAGCCATTCGAGTTAAAGCCTCGGCTAATTTACCCCGCCGTAAATCTTCAAAATGGGCTTTTAACCCCCCCGATACTGCCATTGGCCGAGTTGTACCACCCAAACCACGCCCAATTAAAGATTGTTTTGCACCAGTTAAAGCAGTATGTTCTAAGCCAGCACCATAACCAGGACCAAATAATCCTGCCATTTGTGCAAGATCACCTAATCCAGCTTTATATCTTTCTTCCCGACCTGTTTCTTCTTCTTCAAATTTAGGAGCTAAATAACGAAGTGTTTCACCTATACCTCCTGGAATACCTTCACCAGTAATACTCTCTACTCCTGGCGGTGTAAATTCTTTTGATCCAACCGCACCTTCTTCAGTAGTTCCAGCAGTTGCAATTTTTGTTGGCGTTCCTGTCAAAATATATTTAGTAGGAGATATTTTTTTCCGGCTTATACCTGTATAACCTAACTCTTGCAACGCTTGAATATGTTTAGTAGTTTCTTTTTCCGGCAACCATGCGGTTGTTCCTTTTTCCTGAAGTTGTTTTAATAAATATTCTGGCCCATAGGCCGAATAAGGTGCATAAGAAGCCATATTATTTCATCCTTCCTGCTCTTTTCATTCCCAATAAAAGTCTTTCTAAACCCCAAATTTCTCCCTCTGTATTATTTCCAATCCTAATTCCTGCAAACATCCCCCGAATCGACCGCCTAAATTGATTCCCCCGCCAACGTCCGGGGGCTTTAATTGTTCCTGATACTTTTTGATTTGAATTAGTGCTAAATCTTTCACTAATTTTGTCAGCCGATAATTCAGTCCAAATCTTAAATGTTACATTATCAGAATCAGTCTCACTTCCATTTGCACCACCCCCAGCAGTTATTCCAACTAATGAATTAACTTTTCCTTCCCGATTTTCTTCTCCCAATTTAATCGGGCCGAAAGTTATATAACTATCAATTGCCTGGGCAGTATCATCGGCAAGAGTATCATCAGTTGCATCACCATTTTCGTAGTAGATATAACCATTATTGCAACCCAGTAGCAAACAGTTGTAATTAGGGTCAACTGCTTCATAATGAAACATCGAAAATATGCCATGTTCTGTAGAAGCGTAAGATTCTGGAAATAGTGCTTTAGCTTTTAAATCCCACCACCAGCCGGTGTTTGCTCCCGATGCTAATGTTACTCTGGTAATTTTTATTCCATTCCGTTTTCTGTCATATCCCATTACAATTCGATATGTTGAACTGTTGTAAGCTAAATCTTCTATAAAATCGGGATAAATAAACTCAGTTAAATTTTCAGGCGGGCCGAAACCTTGTGGGATTTTTAACAAGCCAACAGTTGACATTATATATAAATTATTCCGATTATCTTTACACCAAGCCAAAGCTCCAAGAATTCCACCTTCATCATAAAAACTATTTAATGTTCCACCTTCCGCCGCATCACCCGACAAAACCCATAATGAACTTGCCCCGCCATAAATTAAATGGTCACGATCAAATGGAATTTGAGCAACTATAATGTCACCAACTTGCCCCGGTATTGATGGGTCACCACCAAAAGCAATTGGTGATTGAACATCGGCAGAAACATAATTCCAGTCCCAAGGATTTTCTTGACGGGATTGATAACCTTGATGTGGATAATCTTCATCCCCCGATAAACAAGCTCGACCTCGCCAGGGACAACCTAATGTTGCTTGTGTTGGCATTATACCGAAGGTTGCACTACCAGCATAAACTGTCCAATCATACCAGTGTGGCGGTGCATCTTCATCAGCATTTAATGTAAACGAAATATCTCCATTTGCATTTGTACCTGTTACTGTTTCTGTATCAGCAAAAGTTGTTGATGTAATTCGCTTTCCATAAACATTACAAGCTCCATCAGAAGCATCAATATAATCAACAACCATTTGTCCCCCGCCCGAAGATGTTAAAACATCACCATGAATCGGAATAACTTTACCCTCTGGTTTAATATCGGCAGTAGTAATTTTTGTATTGCCAAAATCTGCGACTTTGAGATTTGTGCCGTTTACAACAAAAACTTTTTCATATAATTCAAACATCTGCAATGGGGCAGTTGTGTCAATATCGTCACTTGCGTCTGAAAGTACAGACATCGTTCCCGATGTTGATTCATACCAGATTTCATTATTGCAAGCCGTAATCAGTTGTTTTGAAAAGCGTTTATCAACTGGGGCACTTGCTGAACCCCCACTACTACTGGTTGTTTTGAAATAGTAATCAGTGGCAGTGTACATTGTCCAATTAGAACCAGAATCACCCGAACTGCCTGCCGTACCTCCAGCGTATGTTGCCCCCGCTGTATCTTTTTTCCAATAACAATAATCAGTACTCGCATCCCTGCAATCACATACAATAGCATATTGCGTACCAGAAGTAAGAGCAGCCGATGTTGTAAAAGTTATGGTATATTCTTCACCTGCACTATCTGCAGTAACAGTATTTGCATTAAAAGTGCCAGTTGCTAAAACGTTTCCTATAACTGGTTCAACTGGCGTAGATTCATCAACAGTAGTTAATCGAACTGTTAAAGTACCAGGAGTGCCCAATCTATAGAGTTTCAAAATAACAGAATTTATTGTATAAGATTGACTTGCTGTAAATGTTTGTGCTCTTAAATTAAGTGCCCCACAAATACCATCCACAGAATCCATTCCTGTAGTATATGAATCAACAACTGTCGCCATATCAATCCACCGTAGTCACTGAGCACATAGCCACTATCGGAACAGACGCATTACTAATCTGCTCTGAATATTTTTTATCAACTCCCGGCCTCTGCCCGCCCACAGCTTTCCCGTCCCAAAATGGTCGGACGTTATTTAAATCACGGGAAGTTCCTTGCGGCTGTTTGGATGCAGGGATACCGACATTTAAGCCTTTGAGTGGGAACATTAGTTCCATTTTCTTGCTCCAAAAAATTGGGGAGAGACTATATCCTCAATCTCTCCCCCGATATAAAATACTAACAACCCCTCCTTCACAGATTGTTAGTGATTATGAACCATCTGTGTCACGTCCACCAGTACTGGTATTGTGAACAGCAACACGAAGCCAATCAAGATACATATATGGCCTATCAGTGCCATCAGCATCCGCTTGAAAAGTCGGGCACATTAAAAGTAACGGCATATCATTTATATCATGAGTTGCATAAACCGGCTCACCATTGTGGAAAAATGTAACCTTTGAACCACTAACCGCACCAATGCCTTCAAGAACCAAACCAAACTTTTCATAAACTGATTCAGACGCACCTGATACTTCATCATCACTTTCTTCACTTGAACTGGCATCACAAACACCAACTGTCCAATCAGTGTCACCCGTACCAGCATCACGATAAAATCCAGCAAGATTTTTATTAGTTACAATTGCATCACCAGAAGCTACCGGAGCTGTTGTACTATCACAACATAAACCCATAAAACATTGACCACCACCTACAGTCACAAGTACTCGCCATTCCATATAAATTGTAGTATTTGCTCCTGGCTCACATTGACAACCAACTGCCTGTGCTGTTATACCAGTATTTACTGTATCAGCACCAGCATCTAACACTATAACACCACCGGGCACAGCAGGAGCATTTGATATAGTTCCCTGCGTCCGTTCAGTATGAAGTAAACCATCATAACATTGATTGTTTGTATCAGTGGCTGCAAAAGCATGTACAAAATCATTAAAATACACAAACCCTTTGGTCGGGTCCAACATAATCGGAAGCACTGGACAACTTGACCAAATTTTAGGACTTGGACCGTAACCCGATGCTGTGCCAGCAATCAGGTGTTCATTGTCATTCATATTGGCTAATTGCCAACCTATATTACCTCTACTCATTTTTTTCTCCTTGTTCTTTCACGGAGCGGAGTTGCTCCGTTCAAATTGTTAATAATTATTCATACTCCACATCTGTCCATGTTCTTCTATGTACTACTTTCCTCCATCCGGGTTGCATAATTCCCAACTTTCTCGGTGCTGAACCAGCATCAATTCGATACGCAGCCGGTAAATCCCGCTCCATATATTTTTGTGATGGTGAATAATCAAGCTGCAAACTTTCAAATTGCAATTCGGCCTGCATTAAACAGGCTGACATAATTGCCATATCAAACTGCATACCAGCGGGATGTTTATTAGCAACTGGCTCAAAATAAGCACTACTGTTTGCAACAGGATCAATTCCACCAGCCGCACCTGTTGATTTTAACCAATCGGCCACATCAAATTTACCTGAATTACCGGTGTAATCTGTTATCACTGCGTAGCTGCCTCGACCTGTTCCGGCTGATATATAACCAATCCAGCCAACGAAATAATCATCGGGATAAAGATTTGCCAACGCTCCGATAGTGATTGATGTTGCTGCCGCCGCCGTTGCAATGCCGCCCTCGATTCGCAATTTATCAAAACCGATTTTATACGGAAATTCCACTGTATCGGCGGCAGATGGTGATGGGTCAACAACTAATTCCCACCGCCGTGTGCCCCAGGGACGAACTGCTGCGTGAGTTGGATAGCCGGAAGTAAGAGATACTTCACCCTGAAATCGGACAAAGCCTTCACTGTCCCAGTCAATAATATGTCCCCGACCTGAATCTCTGGCATAAGTAATTTTGCCAGTATATTCACCCATAAAATCTTGTGATAATGGGTATCGGTGTTTGTCGCCATTGACTGTTAAAACATCGGTGATTGAAAAAGCATCACCCGCTGATGGTGTCAGGCTACTTGAATCGCCATTATAATCCAACCAAGCTGCTACTGTAATATCACCAGTTGCAGCCGTATATGCTGTTATTGCAGCATAAATTTCTTGTGTCTGGTCATATACATAATAACCGACAATCTCATCATCAGTATCATAAGTATCGGCTAAAGTAGCATCAATTAAAGATGTGGCATCACCGCTATCAACTGTACCTGTAGTTTCAACTGTGCCAAATGTCACTTGCATTATACGGTTCATCCAACGCCAACCAGTCGGCGGAGCATCGGAGATAAATTGCTTGATACCATCATTAACACATCGCCGACATTTGGCTAAATCGTGTGCATCAATTGGGATGGAGGCTCTTTCACTGCCAGCGTTGCCATAATAAGCCACACCAGCCGCTTCAGCCACTCGAAGTATTAAATCATAGAAACTATAATTAGAAGTTGATTCTGCCATCAATTACCTTCTTTCTTATTTATTAACCAAGAGATACATCTACTTCAGTGAATATTATAAATCTCCACCCAATAGTATCAGCGTTAATAGAAAGACTTTGAACTTTGACGAATTTTTTGTTTGTGTTTTTCTTCACTATACGAACAATATATGGGCCACTTAAATTATTTTCCCCAATTGCTTGTATCATTTCCTGGTCACGTTCATCAAAAATAACTTCACCTGATAGCTCTTTTAATTCCTCAACTGAATATCCCAAATAATCAACAAATTCTTGATTTGCTCCAAGCACAACTCTATTAGGTTCTGTAGTAGTCACTAAAACTGGCTTTTGGTTTACCATCGCTTGAATAACTATCATCAAACGGATAAACACTTCATTACGCATTGTGTCGTCATGTCGTCAATATCACCATTTAGAAGTGCTGTTTCAATTGTATAATTAGGAACTAAATTATCATAATCTATCGCCATTACTCAACCTCTTTCTTTGCTTCTTTTCCAGCCTGTTTTTCTTTTTCCAAATCATCTGCTCGCTTACATCTGTTTGCAACCAACATTACTGACTGCCGCAACGCATCGTGTTCTTGCCGATTCATTCTGGTATTAGCAACAATAATATCAATATTCTTCAAAGCCTCATCTACTGTTAATTGTACCATTTGAAATTCCTCCACGTGGGGTTAATAAAATTTAATAAAACCCAAACGGTGCCCCACGTTAAAGAGGCACCGAGAGGGTTAAAGACTGATT
>SMTZ1_10001553_pt1 | contig 29996 bp, 25 predicted proteins | sample DeeMarSWOR136_30_FD_25667 | JGI IMG/M metagenome (IMG submission 25667) | reverse complement strand
CTGATCGATTTGGAAAATTGAATTTGCTTTGTATTTTAGGAGTATTATTAGTGGTGGTTACACTCAGTTTCAATTTTATCAAGAGCTATTTTGGAATTGCCTCTCTCATTTTTGGTGTTGGTATCGTTGCTGGCGGACTATACCCCATTGCACTCTCTCTCATCGCTGATCTTATTCCTGCTGACAAAATGGGTTCTGGCAATGCTGCCTTCAGCTTGAGCTTTGGTTTGGGGTGTATCTTGGGACCCTTGGCTACGGGGTGGGTGATGGATCTGATGGGAATTTCCCATCTCTTTTACCCGATGACTGCAGCGGCTTTCATTTTTCTCTTATTCGTAATAGCTGATATAAAAAATAGGTGAATTCAATTATGGTGGTTAAAACGAGATATAGTTAAAAAGGCTGAGGTTTTCCCAGCCATCTTCTTTTATCTACGATCACTTAAGATATACCTGACAACTAAATCAATTCTATTCTACTTCTTCCCTACTCAATGGCAAAATCCCATCAATTAGTGCCTTCACCTCCTCTTTCTCAAGGGCAGGGCTTTCTGTCAGATATTTCCGCCTTTTGTGGAAAAGACAGGCAGTTTTTGATGAGAAATGCTATAAATTTGAGATATTTTCTTTAAAAACGTAGTAAATAAGATCATCTTGTTGGTAGGATGAGAGGAACATAAAATACCGTGGTTAGTAAGAAAAAAAGTGAAAGCTAAAATTATCCTTTTTCAATAGGCCTTTCTGTGATATAGAAATAGTAATATGTATTTTATCTCCTGTAGTTGAATGCTAAGATGGAAAAGAAAAAGCGTAAGAAAAAAAAGGGCATGTTATATGCAAAGAAGGGTGGGATAAAACGCACAGACTACAGGGAAGGAAGCCGAACTTTCAATTTGTCTCCTGAAGCAAAAGAAATCCTGGAGGAACAACGAAAACGATTTATTCAGAAGTTCGGCAGAGAGCCTAGTCCCAAAGACCCAGTATTCTTTGACCCTGATGCAGATACCCCCCAACCTTACAGCGAAGAGAAAATTAAGGAGGCGTTAGAGACATTAGTTGAAGATATGAGAAAAGCTGGAGTTGATGAGAGGTATATTAACGCCTGGAGAAAAACGGGCCTTTTTATTACTCCAGCGAATGTTGATTTGTTGCCACCTGAAGAGATAGAGGAATTTGAAGAAGCACTTAAATCTCAAAAGCCAGATTCAGAATGAATATAAGCCCCCCAAATGATATAATCCCCCTTTAGATATTACCACTGCTGTCGAACTTTATTATCCTGAAATCTCTGCCCACGCGCAAAGCGATCAAGTTATAAAAGCAACGGTAGGAAAAGAACCAATGCAAGAAAATAATAATACGGTTTAAATACAAGTCAGGAGGGAGAAATCATAGGATAGTGGATCATATATGATTGTGGTGATCAATCCACTGAAGAAGGAAAGAAGTAAAGGATTTCTAGACTACCATTTATAAATGGGGGTTATAATCATTGTGTGAGATATAGGCCATAAGCTAGCTAAACGTTGGATTGGCAATAAACTATAAGGTAATCTTTGTGAACCGTCTCTTCAAAATATTCTTTCTATGGTTTCTTATATTACTAGGAGCAGTTTTTGTTTACTCTTGCTCACATTTCCCGAAATCCCAAGTTTCCTCAAATTCAGGAGATTTCACAACGTTCAATATTATTCCAATCTATACGTACAGGATCGTCAATGCGTATCCTCATGACCACAATGCTTTCACCCAAGGATTGGTTTTTGAAAATGGCTTTTTATATGAAGGAACAGGGCTTCGTGGACGATCCTCGTTGCGTAGAGTGGAATTGGAAACCGGAGATATCTTACAAATTCGTGTGTTATCAGCTCAATTTTTCGGTGAGGGTGTGACCATTTATGAGAACAAGATCATCCAGTTGACCCTTCGCTCTAATCTTGGGTTTATCTATGATAAAGACAGTTTTAAATTACTACAAGCGTTCAGCTATCCAACTGAGGGATGGGGCATTACGCATGATGGGGAGCGTTTAATCATGAGCGATGGTACGTCAATACTACATTTCTTAGACCCTGAAACCTTTGAGGAAATAGGTCGCATTGAAGTATGTGATAGCAGTGGTCCCGTGACCAGACTCAATGAATTGGAGTACGTTCAAGGGGAAATTTATGCCAATGTCTGGCACACGGATCGCATTGTAAGGATTGCACCTCAGACAGGTCAAGTGATTGGATGGATAGAGTTGAGAGGACTTTTAAGTCCGGAAGACCGTAGAGGGCCGGTTAACGTTCTCAACGGAATTGCGTATGACGAAAAGAATGATCGTTTGTTTGTGACCGGAAAGTTCTGGCCCAGACTTTTTGAGATTGAATTGATTTCTCTAGAGTAGTTTTTATATATATAAAAAAACTCCAAGCCCTTGCCAAAAAAGGCATTGTGACTAGGGAGGAATACATAGACAAGATTAAGGAACTGAATAAAGAGATGGATAAAAAGGGAACGGTGAAATAATAGAAGAGAATAGAGAGAAACTAAGGAGAAGCGAGCCATGAAAAAATCAATATCTTTTATCATATTAATATTGGTTTTTGCTCTTGCTACCACATGGGCAGAGACAGTAAAGGAGTGGTGTGAGAAAGGAGTCAGCGCCATGGAGATTGAGTATTATAACGTAGCAATCAAATGTTTTGAAAAAGCACTATTTGAGAAGATGTATCCAGACTTGAATAAAAAAGAAAAGTGAACTATCAAAAGAGCTTATACTCGCAAGCAGACTGGTAATGATGAGAGCACGCTTAAAAGCTGTTCAAGAATTACTTGGACAAAGGGGCATCAAGAGACTATGCGATACGCTCATCTATTTGAAGATTATAAGAAGAAGGCCGTCCAATTACTGGACAGCCCCCAAGAAGAAACATGCCACAAAGTGGTCACAAAAAAGATTGCCGATGAAGGTTCAAAACGTCTAAGTGTTTGATTCTTATGGCGGGGACGACGAGACTCGAACTCGCGATCTCTGGCTTGACAGGCCAGTGTGTTAACCAACTACACCACGCCCCCACCTGTGGTGGGCGGGACAGGACTTGAACCTGCGACCCCCTGCTTGTAAGGCAGATGCTCTCCCAACTGAGCTACCCGCCCACCCATCAAATTGGTTTTATTTGAAAAACTTCCCCTTACTTTTTGTAAGGTGTTTCCCAGTCCCAAGTCATGGAGAAACATAATGGTTTCTTCTATGATTTTTGATTCTAACTTCTTATAAAAGTTTTGTCAAGAAATCAGTTAACAGAAAATCAGTTAAACTAATGCATTCATCAATTTTTAGGAGCTTTTTTATTTGATGCCAGTATGTCTATTAATTGCACAGTTTATAAAGCCGTAGAGTATTTCCAAAATCTATAAAACAAAACCAACCTCATAGTTAAAAAAATTTAAAACCAAGTCATAACAAAACCGTTTATTTAATATAGAGAACCGTATTTACTTTCTTCTCCTTTTTGTCTTGGGTCGGAGAGGGATGATAGCTAATTTAGCCCTTCCTATAAAAGCCTATCGTCCCTCTCCATTCTTGTCTAAATTTTTAAAACCCTAGCAAAAAAGTAAATTTTATATTTCCAAAATTTCCTTGACAGATATATTATTTATATAACAAAATTTACTAAGATATGAAGATTGTTGACAGATTAGAGATAGGTTTATATTTTAAAAGTGAATCCTTGTTCTATTTAAAAAATCAAAATTTTTTTTAACTATGTCAAGTGTATCTAAAAAATGTCCTTATTGTGGAAACCCAATTGAAAAGTATCTCCATCCCTATCCTACTGTTGATATTATCATAGAAATGGAGAATGGTGGGATTGTTTTGATTAAGAGGAAAAATCCACCTATTAGTTGGGCACTACCTGGAGGATTTGTTGATTATGGTGAATCTTTAGAACACGCGGCTGTTCGAGAAGCTAAAGAAGAAACTTCTCTGGAAATTACTTTAAAATCTCAATTCCATACCTATTCAGATCCTCAAAGGGATGCAAGAAAGCACACTATTACAACTGTCTTCATTGCAGTAGCCACGGGAAACCCAATTGCCTCTGATGATGCGTATGAAATTGGGATCTTCACTAAAGATAAACTCCCTCATCCATTAGCTTTTGACCACGATAAAATATTAAGAGATTACTTTAACATAGCTTTGTAATTATTTTAAATTAAAATAATTTATCTCTATTTAAAAGGATATCATTTTAATGTTAAACCCCGTAAGAAAGTTCGTACATTACCTTACACCCTGGCCAAAAGTGGCTGGTTTGCATAATATATTCCACACATGTCTCTTATTTAGTTCTTGACCTACATCACCCGAGACAGGTATTTCACAGGGTAAACCTTGCTATACATGGCAGGGATTCTTTCTAATGGAGAAAAATATAGATTCTGATATTATACTGCTTCAACAGCTATAACTTCTGGTATTTCATCTTTGAGAGCCTTTTCAACCCCCATCTTTAAAGTCATCTGAGCACCCTGACACCCTGCACAAGCTCCCATTAACCTCACTTTAACAATGCCATCAACTACATCAACTAGTTCGATATTACCACCATCCGCCTGTAAGACAGGCCTTATTTTATCGATTATCTTCTCAACTCTTTCTCTCATACTTCCTTCTCCTTTCTTTTACCATTTGATATTAAAAATAAATTACATTATTATATACTATAATCTAATAATAACTATTTGTCACGGTTTATTATTTAATGAATAAAGGTTTATCTATTGTACTTGTTAGTGGTGGTATGGATAGTTGCGTTACAGCCGCAATCGCTCATCAAGAGTATGAAATGGCCTTTCTTCATGTGAATTACGGTCAGAGGACTGAAGCACGAGAATTAAAGGCCTTTAATGATATAGCCGATTACTATGAGGTTAAAAGGCGTCTTGTTGCTGATATTAGTTACCTAAAGGAAATTGGTGGATCAAGTTTAATCAATAAAAAAATGGAAATCGAAAAATCTCAACCCGATCGAACACGAGTCCCTTCAACCTACGTACCTTTTAGAAATACGCACCTCCTCTCAATAGCTACCTCTTGGGCTGAAGTTATTGATGCACACATGATCTTCATTGGAGCTGTTGCACATGACAGCTCTGGTTATCCTGATTGTCGAGAAACCTATTTTAAAGCCTTTAATCAACTTATTGAAAAGGGAACAAAGCCAGGCACTCATATCACTATAGAAACACCTCTCATCAATCTCAAAAAAAGAGACATAATCATCAAAGCAATGGAGCTACATGCTCCACTTCATCTCACCTGGTCTTGTTATGAAAACAGCACTAGGGCATGTGGTACGTGTGAGAGTTGCATTTTGCGATTGAAAGGCTTTAAAGAAGCTGGGTTTAAAGACCCCATTCCTTACGAAAATTATACATTCATCGGTTAGGAATTTCTTTTCTTTCCATAACGAAATGACAAGCTTACTCCACCTTATCATAGTGTGAAAAATGCATTGAGAAACCTCCTCTACCTTGGGTTAAAGATCTTAAACTAGTAGTGTAACCGAACATAGGTTTAAGTGGTACTTTTGCATCAATAATGTTTATATTTCCCTTTGCATTGATCATTTCTACCTTTCCACCTCTGGCATTAAGATCACCTATAACTTCACCCACAAACTCATTAGGCACTACAATCTCAATTGACATAATAGGCTCTAATAGAAAAGGTTTTGCTCTTTGACACCCTTCTCTAAACGCTATAGAAGCTGCAATTTTATAAGCCAAGGAAGAAGATAACCCTTCTCGATAGGAACCATCCACAAGACTTGCTTTTATATCCACTAGGGGGTAACCTGCCAAGACTCCACTCAAGGTTGCTTCTCTGACTCCCTCTTCAATATCACTAATATATGCAGAGGGTATAACCTCGTCTTTGAGATTGTGTGTAAACTGGATTCCCTCCCCTCTCGGTAGGGGTTCTAATTTCAAGAAAACATTTCCAAAATGATTTTCACCTCCAATCTCCTTCTCAAATTTTCCTTCTGATACTACAGACTCTGTAATTGATTCTCTATAAACCACTTGAGGTTTTCCTACTTTTACAGGTAGTTTAAAATCTTCTTTTAATCGAGTTACCAGAACTTCCAAGTGTAACTCTCCCATACCAGAGACTATTGTTTGTCCAGAATCATCATCAAACCCGATTTTTAAGGTAGGATCCTCTTCAACAATTTTAGAGAGCGAAAACGATAGTCTATCCTGATCAGCAGTTATCTTTGGTTCAACAGCAATAAACATCACAGGTTTATAGAATTCGATAGGCTCTAGGATAATTGGAAACTTTTCTTCGCAGAGCGTATCTCCCGTTGTAGTTTCTCTTAAACCAGCTGCTGCTACAATATCTCCAGCTTTAATCTCTGAAATTCTCTCCTTCTTGTTCGCATGCATCTTAAATATACGAGCAACTTTTTCTTTTACTTTTTTGGTCGCATTAAACACTCCCTCCCCTGCCTTTAAGGTCCCAGAATAAATTCGAACATAAGTCAGCTTCCTTCCCTCATCCATAATGACCTTGAAAGCAAGTGCGGAAAATGGCTCTTCATAGCTGCTTATTCTACGTTCTTTCTCCTTAGTATCCGGGTTTACACCTTCAATGGGCGGAACCTCACTAGGGGAAGGTAAGTACTCAACTATAGCATCTAAAAGCGGTTGGATTCCTTTGTTTCTTAATCCCGCTCCGCATAGAACTGGAACCACACTCATATCTAATGTTGCTTTTCTCAGTACAGTTTTTATTTCTCTTTCAGAAAGATCCTCTCCTGATAAATATTTCTCCATACTATCATCATCTTTCTCTGCTATCGTTTCCAGAAGTGTGTGCCGCTGTTCAATAACGAGCTCCCTTAGTTCTGAGGGTATCTCAACGTAGTCAAAGGTTGCACCCAGTGTGTCCTTATGCCAAAGTATTGCCTTTTGCGTAATTAAATCAATAACCCCTTTAAAGTTTTCTTCCTTCCCCCAGGGGAGCTGGATTGCAACAGGGTGAGCACCCAATTTTTGAATCATCATATCTATAGTGTGAGAAAAATCTGCTCCTGTTCGATCCATCTTATTAATAAATGCAATACGGGGAACCCGATATTTATCAGCTTGATGCCACACAGTTTCCGATTGTGGTTCCACCCCTTCAACCCCACTGAAGATAACCACTGCACCATCCAGAATTCTTAAAGACCTCTCTACTTCGATTGTAAAATCAACATGACCAGGGGTATCGATTAAGTGAATTTCATGGTTAAGCCAGTTAAAAGTTGTTACCGCAGAGGTAATGGTTATGCCCCTTTCTTGTTCTTGGTGCATCCAATCCATGGTTGCTTCACCATCATGGACTTCCCCTATCTTGTAAGTACGACCTGTATAGTAAAGCATCCTCTCAGTGACTGTAGTTTTGCCAGCATCGATGTGGGCTATAATACCAATATTTCTGGTTTGAGATAATTTACTTTTAATGGCCATTTTAGATATATTCCTTACTTTATGAAATCTCTATCAGCCGCAAGAGGTCTGCTGCAATCGATGTGCCCAGCCAGGGTCTCTATCTTAACTCCATCAATGAGAATTCTAACTTTTTTTAACTCCCTGAAATTTAACAAAACAGTGTTAACAATTGAATATATTGTCATGATTTCTGCTGAACTTCCACCTGGATGGTCTTGAGATAAATGAGAACTAAAATCCAGCCACACTACCCCATTACTATCAAGACGTACGTTCTTTACTGTAGTGGTTGGAGGGATGGTGCGTATTAGTTTTCCTTTTGGTCCTTTAATGAGTTCTTCTATAGTCTTGGTAATCTTTTGCTGTTTGGAAAAAACTTTTGGAATCTCTCTGCTTTCACGGATCAAATTATCTGAATTGGGATTACCAAAATAGAGATCCACTTTTATCTCCCGTTTTGAAAGATAATTTTTTAATAAATCCTTTGAAATGGGCACTCCACTGTACCGTACTAGAAGGTAAATAATTCCACTTGTAGTGATAATCAGTGCAATAATTAACATCAACCAAAGTAGTTTTCTAGTACCTCTTCTTTTTGATTTGCGTTTTGTATTTTTACTTTTAGAAGTTCTCTTAGACATAAATTTCCCTGAGATGGACCTAAAAAGACTTAACCTCTATCTGCTCTACTTCATCCATTTCTGTACCCAAAAATCTCATGCCTAATTCAATAAACCGATCTGGTGCATCAGTAACGAAGTATTTATGATGACCTTTGTTATCAGAACGGTTGCATAAATCCTCCTCACTCATCACTTTTAAAACCTCTTGTGCTATTTCTTCCGCTGAGTCAATCAGCTTTACCTGCTCACCCATAAAGGTATCAATTGTTTCTTTTAGTAGAGGATAATGAGTACAACCAAGGATTAAGGTATCTATCCCTTTTTCTTTTAATCTTTTTAAATACCTCCTTACAGTAAGAGTTTTTAACTCATGCAAAAAAGACGCATCTTCTTCATCATTCCATGTTTCTTCAATCAGAGGGACGAAAAGTGTACAAGCTTTGCTAAATACCTCAATATCTGGATTAATGTTTTTGATTTGGGAAGTATAGGCACCACTCTTTATTGTCGCTTCTGTGCCAATGACGCCTACCCTTCCCAACTTGGTTGATGCTGCTGCTTTTTTAGCCCCTGGCCCGATAACTTCTACTATGGGTAGGTTAAGATTCTCTCTTAAAAAAGAAGTGCAGATCGCTGATGCAGTATTGCAGGCAATAACTAAGAGTTTTATACCCTGACTTATTAGAAACTGAGCATCCTCCAAGGCATATCTTTTTACTGTCTGGGCAGACTTGGTCCCATAAGGAACCCGCGCTGTATCCCCCAGGTAGATGGTGTTTTCGTAGGGAAGTACTTTGATAATTTCCCTCAAAACGGTCAGTCCGCCAATTCCAGAATCGAAGATTCCAATAGAGCTTTCTATCACGCTCTTTCTATCTCCTATTGCGCTATAACTTAGCGTTAACTATTACTTATTCGATGGATACTAGGTTATTGCCCGCAAATTGTCAAGTAGATTCCAGAAACTCAAATCTAAGAAAATTTACCGAGAGATTAAGTAGGACGCGGATTCTCCCTGTGAAATACAAAAAATGGTTGTCGGGCATACTAAAAGAAACAACTTCCTTTGTGAGCTATTTTAAAGGTAAACTGTTATTATTAGCATGGGATAAATTCGCAGATTTACCCTGTGAGATAAAATATCAGAACTTATCTAACCCTGTTAAATACAACCTCGTTTTTTCACGGGATGGATCTGATAAAAAGATCTAAGTTAATTAATCTCACAGGGTGAATCTGTGTCTAAAAAGGAATTTCTCGAGATGTACTATAGAAAATGTTTGCATTCTGAAAAAGGTTATACTAGTATTTTTAGTAGGTCAAATTGAAATAATCACTTAATTATTAGGAGAATTCTATGCCTCTCTTAGACAAACTATTCAGGAAATCTCCTTTTGGTCCTGTAATTGAGCATGCAGAAAAGGTCTATGAGTGTATTGAGCTTATCAACCCTGTAATTAAGGCATGGCTTCGAGAGGACTGGAATGAGATTGAAAGATTGCGAAACGAAATCTCCCGCAAAGAAAACGATGCAGATCAATTAAAGATAAAAATTAGAAACAGCTTACCAAAATCGCTATTATATCCTGTTCCTCGAGGAGATCTTTTGAGAATCCTGAATAATCAGGATAATATGGCTGATGCGGTTGAGGACCTATGCGTGGTTCTCACCCTTAGAAAGACAAAACTACCAGAAACTTTGACTGTTGATTTCCAAGACCTCGTTGATCAGGTTATCGAAACCTGCAGAAAGCTACTTAGTGCCAATGAAGAATTGAATACACTGATGGAGGTATCCTTTACTGGTCCCGCCACTGAAAAAGTACTTAAAATTGTAGATGAAATTGGTCAGATGGAGTGGAAATCAGATAATAAATCAAGAGAGTTGGTTAAAAAACTTTTGAGCATGGAAAATCAATTAGATCCTTTGACCATCATCTTTATAATGAAAATTATTGAGGTACTTGGTTACTTGGCTAATTACGCAGAAAATTGCGGAGATAATCTAAGACATCTTATTATTTCTCGAACCTAAATTTTCACTCTAATTCCTCAACATACGTATAAATAGTATTTCCTCTCTCAATTCCTTATTTATAGAGCGATAGAAAGGATAAAAGATTCTTCTTCTCTACTTAGCACTGATAATTGGTTTCTATTCTGCGTGGAGTATAGGTGCCAATGATGTTGCCAACTCTATGGCTACAGTTGTTGGTTCCAGGGCACTCACCCTAAGGCGCGCAATCATTATTGCCGGTATATTTGAATTCCTTGGTGCCTTTTTAGTAGGAAGCCACGTCACTGATACTGTGAGGAAGGGTATCATTGACCCCCTCTTCTTTGCACCCCATCCAGAACTCCTGGCCTATGGGATGTTTTCAGCTCTCCTCGCGGCGGCACTCTTCCAGCATACTGCAACATTTTTCGGCTACCCTATTTCAACCACTCATGCTATCGTAGGAGCACTCTTTGGATTTGGGCTCATAGGTGCTGGAGCCGGGGCAGTCAACTGGTTTAAGATCGGAATAATTTCCCTAGGGTGGATAGTTTCGCCATTGCTTGGCGCAGTGTTTTCTTTTACCATTTTCAACATTATTAGAAGGCTTATCCTGGCAAAGGAACATCCCTACCAAGCAACTATTACCTACACCCCTTTTTTTGTCTTTCTACAGTTTACCATCATCGTGCTCTCAGTAATCTTTAAAGGACTCAAAAATCTTCGCCTTGACCTTCCCTTTGCTCTTGCGCTTCCGATTGCACTCGCCGTTGGGTCACTAGGTGCCTGCATCACATGGATAATGATAAAGAGAGGTGCCTCAGTGGCAGACCAAAAAGAACAGTATCTCAAGGTGGAGAAAATTTTTGGGCACATGCAGATTTATACCGCCTGCTACATTGCCTTCGCTCACGGTGCCAATGATGTTGCTAACGCCATCGGACCAGTAGCAGCTATTTTCAGTATCTTACGCACCAAAACTATCATCATGCAGATAAATGTTCCTCCCTGGATTTTAGTGATGGGGGGTGTGGGTATTGTTGCAGGGTTATCAACCTATGGGTACAAAGTCATTGAAACAATCGGCAAAAAAATAACGGAGATTACTCCCACTCGTGGCTTCTCAGCAGAATTTGCAGCCGCAACCACGGTACTTGTATTCTCCAAATTAGGACTTCCCATTTCAACTACTCACACTATGGTAGGATCTGTCATCGGAATCGGCTTTGCAAGAGGGATTGCTACCCTTAATCTACGCATTATCCGTAATATTATCACCTCATGGTTTATCACCGTACCTTCAGCAGCTATCATAACAGTAATTATATATAAGATTACTATAGAACTTTCTTCTTTCTAGATACTAACCTTTCCAAAATAATTTTATCTATACGATGAGTAAAGTTGGATTCACCACAACGATTCCTCTAGAGATTTTAATTGCTGCCAAAAAAGTTCCTGTTGATCTCAATAATATTTTTATTACCCATCCTGCGAAAAAAGATTTGCTGGAGAGGGCAGAGAGTGACGGATTTCCTAGAAATGTGTGTAGTTGGGTTAAAGGAATTTACAGCGTTGTGCTTCACACTGATATTTCAGAGATTATTGCCGTCACCCAGGGTGATTGTAGTAATACCCAGGCACTGATAGAAACCTTACAATTTCAAGGAATCAAGGTTATCCCATTTTTCTACCCCTACGATAGGGACCCTAAACTTCTCTCACTAAGTTTAAAGAAATTGATGGATTACTACGGTGTAAGTGAGGAGCAGAGTTTAAAAGCAAAATACGAGTTAGATCATATTAGAAAAAAGGTTCACTACACTGATGAGTTAACATGGAAGGAAAACACAGTTTCCAGTGAAGAAAATCACTACTTTCAGGTTTGTACCAGTGATATGAATCAAGACCTCCTAAAATTTGAAACTGAAATAGATGGTTTTCTGGCATCACTACAACATCGCACGAAATTTAGAGAAGAGATAAGATTAGGATACATAGGGGTTCCGTCAATCTTTAGTGATCTCTATTCTTTCATCGAAAGTTTAAATGCGAGGGTTGTATTTAACGAAATGCAACGTCAATTTAGCATGCCCTACCCTACTACTTCTCTACTAGAGCAATATCTGGGATATACCTACCCTTATGACATTTTTACTCGAATGGAAGATATCAAAAAAGAGGTAAAAAAAAGGAAGATTGATGGATTGATCCACTATGTTCAGTCTTTTTGCTTTAGACAGATTGAAGATGCTCTCTTAAAGAAAACACTAAAGCTTCCTATACTTACTGTAGAGGGAGATCAACCATCACCCCTGGATGGGAGAAACAAGATGAAGATAGAGGTTTTTATTGAGATGTTACGAAGTAAGAAAAATAAGTGTTAAATATCCACCATACTGTAGATTAAATTCATATCGAGATTTTTTCTCATCAGATCAGCGAGCTTATCGTACTGTTCTTCTTTGAAGGTATCATATTCAAAATTCCTCCTTGCCTCTGGGAGGGGTGATTTTCTTCTTTTATTTATACTATTTAGAAATTTTCTTCTAAACCTGTCATTATCAAATATCCCATGAATATATGTTCCCCATACCTTTCTATCCTTGGTAATTGCACCATCATATACCACACACCTCTTGCCGGATCGTTTCTTTATTCTGAAAAGACTTGATGCAGTGTTAAGTCTTGTTCTTCCCATATGAATCTCGTATCCTCGCACTAAGTCACGAGACTTTCCCTTGTCACTATCTTCAATCTCTTCTGCCTCCACCTGAAATGTGGCTTTCTTCTTCTCAAATTGGGTCTCTATATCTAAAATTCCTAAACCTTCTATACTTTTGAGACTGCTCTCTACACCATAGGGGTCTTTAATAATTTTTCCCAGCATTTGAAAACCTCCACAGATACCTATAATGGCACTTTCACTTCTCTTCAGTCTATTAATCTCTTTTACGTAACCTCTCGTCTTAAGATAATGAAGGTCTTCAATGGTATTTTTACTGCCTGGAATGAATAATGCATCAGGATCTCCTATCTTACTAGTTTCTTCAACATATCGAAGGGTAACCCCCTCTTCTCTTTCCAATGGGTCAAAATCAGTGAAGTTTGAAATATGAGGAAGCCTTATTACTGCAATATCTAATTCACCCTTACCACTATTATTCCTCTTTTTCTCCAAGGCAATGCTATCCTCATCTGGTATGTAAATATCTTTGAGAAAGGGAATAACACCAACTACCTTCACACCTGTCTTCTTCTTTAAAAATGTTAAACCCGGTTTTAACAAAGTGAGATCACCTCTAAATTTGTTGATAATGAATCCCTTTACTCGTGCTCTCTCACTTGTTGTTAAGAGCTCCAGCGTTCCGATAAGAGAGGCAAAAACACCACCACGATCAATATCACTGACAATCACGACTGGTGCTTTAGCCATTTGAGCCACCTTCATATTCACTATGTCATGTTTTTTCAAGTTGATCTCCGCAGGAGAGCCAGCCCCTTCAATCATGATTAGATCGAATTTTTTGGTAAGCCTATTGTAACTCTCTCTTACTGATTTGATGGCTTCTCTTTTGTACTGGTGGTATTCAGCTGCGGAGTAATTTCCAACAACTCTGCCTTGAAGTATTATTTGGGCACCGATATCAGATTGAGGTTTGATCAGTATAGGATTCATATCGACTGAGGGTTCAACTCCAGCAGCTTCAGCCTGTACCACTTGCGCACGTCCCATCTCACCCCCTTCATTGGTAACAAACGAGTTTAAAGCCATATTCTGTGCTTTGAAGGGCGCTACTCGATATCCCTTTTGCTTAAATATTCTGCAAAAGGCAGTAACCACCAGACTTTTTCCCACATGGGAACCAGTGCCTTGAACCATTAAAGCGCTTGCCAAAAGCTACCCCTTTGAAGATTAGGTTGGTCTATAACCAATTGGTATTTTATTTCTAATTATCTGGATGCTATTATAGGCGATAAATCCTAAACTCTAATATCGAAATCCGAAACAAATTCAAAATTCAAATGTTCTAAACCTTAAATCCCATAAGCATAGGCATCTATTTATTCACTAGAGTTTCTCTCCAGGAATAAGATCATCTTTAAAAAGTCTTGAAGACCCCTCATTTGCGCAGAATTCTCCACACATAGTGCAGGTACGTTTATTCTGAGGTTCCCGGCCCTTTCTGATCTCTCGCGCATCTTCCCCAAACATAGCAAATTTAAACTGCTTCTCCCAATCAGAATCTCTCCGAGCCTTGCTTATTTCTCTATCTTTAATCCTCCTTGATTCTTTATACTTATTCATATCACCAATGTAAGCAGCGATTTTAGCAGCTTTAACACCAATACGGACATCCTCCTCATTGGGAAGAGCAAGATGTTCAGCAGGAGTGATATAGCAAATAAGATCTGCTCCATACCGTGCAGAGCTCGCAGCCCCTATAGCGGCAGAGATGTGATCATAACCTGGTGTCACATCAGTAGCAAGAGGACCCAGCATATAGTAGGGGGTTTCGTTACTCATTCTTTTTTGTAAAATGATATTTGCCTCAATCTCATCCAGTGGAACATGTCCAGGCCCTTCTACCATCATCTGACACCCCATTTTTCTGCCAATTTCAGCTAGCTCGCAATTAAGGATTAATTCTTGAACCTGTGCCCGATCAAAAGAATCATGGATAGCCCCAGCCCTGAGACCATTACCCAGGGATAACACAACATCATACTTCTTTAATATAGACACGACACGGTCAAACTTTTCATATAGTGGATTTTCTTTCCTATTAGCTAACATCCATGCCACCATGGATGTTCCCCCTTTGGATACCAGCCCACCATAGCGGTATCCTTGTTTTTTCAGTCTTTCAATAGTATAGAGATTAATGCCACAGTGAATAGCCATAAAAGAAATGCCATCAGCACATTGTTTCTCAATTAATGCGAAAAGCATTTCTTCTGTGAGCTTATGAGGGTCGTGATACTTTCTTGAAGCCTCACAGAAGGCTTGATACAGAGGTACATTTCCCACAGGCAGCTTAACGGCTGCGAGTATCTCACGGCGGATGAGGTCTAAATCTCCACCCACACTCAACTCCATTAAGGTATCCGCTCCGCACTCTTCAGCTGCTCTAGCCTTCTTGATTTCAGCATCAATATCTATTATGTCTGAAGAGGTTCCTACACTGGCATTGATTTTGGTTGATAAACCTTTTCCTATTCCAACGATAGTACTTTTTCGATTCACATTCAGAGGTATAATGATTTTCCCCTGTGCAATCATCTCTCTTACATATTCTACCTCTACCTTCTCTTTTTGTGCTACCTTTTCTATTTCAGGAGTGATTTTTCCCTTACATGCCTCTTCTATAATACTAGCCATTTTTACCTCCTTACTTTTACCACAGAGCTCTGTGGTAAAATTTCTTCCCTGAGGTTTTGTCTATTATTTTTCTCCTATTACCAGAGATGAACCTAAACTAACTGGTATATGTCTAATATTTTTAGCACCGAGACTCTTAAGCAACTCTTTTATCTCTAAAATGGTATAACACCTACCATTTGGAGTACCAACCAGCATAGTGAGATCGAAAAGAGATGCGTGTAGTGGTCCATGTTCTGATTCATTCAATATGTAGTCGTGTATGATTATCCTACCAGAGGTGGCTACTGCATTCCACACTTTTTCCATAATCTTTTTTACCTCTGTTTCACCGTAGATGTGAATAAGATTTGAAATTAAAATTAAATCATATCCACTTCCAGGAATCTCATCTTCTAAAATGTTGCAAGTGAGAACACAAATCCTATCACGGTAATTACTCTTATTTATAAAGGTTTTAATATGAGCAAGGTTAAGCTCTAAATCAAGTATGGTACTATAGAGCTTAGGATTTCGTGCAGTGAATGCTATGGCGTATGTACCCGGGCCACATCCTAAGTCTAACATCTTCTTGTAGTCATTGATCGAAATGGCATTTGCTATTGCATCCGCCTTTAATTCTGCAAAATCATTCATAGCAGCTAAATAATCTTTCAGCCTGTGAGGAAAGTCTCGTAAGTGCTCTTCATTAGGACCTTTCCACCTTCCACTTTTTACCTGCTTCTCTAATCCTCCCCAAAAATCCCAAAGGTTACTACCATGATGAATGGTATTACCCAGATAGTGTTTCTTCCCCTTTACCAGGTATCGAGAGGCACTTCTAGCATTTGAGAACATACCGTTTCTCTTCTCCAGAAGGTTCAAGGCAACCAAGGTATTTGTAAGTCTCTTTAAAGATCCTTCATCAGCTTCTACTGCTTTTGCTATTTCTGAAATTTTCTTTGCCCCACTATCCAACATGGTAAAGATATTCAAATTTATTGCAGTAAAGAGGATTTGAGAAACTTGGTAACCGAGTGACAGATTCATAATGTAATCTTCATCAGCACTCATGCTCGTATAAGTATTTCTTATCATTGTTACTCGTTGTGTCAATGATTCTGTTTATTAAAGTAATTGATTCGTTTATACAACGACTCTTCGATTCATCTGTATAGGTGATTTCCCCATACTCCGTTCTTATCAACAGTTCCTCAAAAAATTCTACTAACCATTGGTTTAATCTATCGGATATTTCATAAGAATAGTGGTGTATATCTAAAAAACCTCTTTGCCAATAGAGAGGAGAATCACTCTTTTCCATAAGTGTTAAAAGATAGCGACAGATAAAGGATATGACCTCAGCTAAAAACGCTACTCTCCCGTCCTTGTATGTAAACGTTCCTTGATAAATACTAGGAGAGCAAAGCTCCATCCTATTCATCCTCTTTAATGTCTCATAGCTCTCTGTCCCCATAAAAACAATCTGGGGATGATACAAAAGATCAACAGTAGTGATAAGTCTCTTGAGCAGTTTATTGGATTTAAGAAAATTAAAATTATCTCTTAGGTCTTGCAACTCTGAGTCAGATTCAAACATGATAAAGCCAATGTGTGGCTCTATACCATAATTCCTTAACAGGGTTATAGCGTTCACACTTTGTTCAACACTAGTTCCCTTGCGTATTCGTTCCAAACTACGTTTTGAACCACTTTCAACCCCAAGGAAGACATCCTTAAGACCTGCACCAGCTAAAGCAATGAGAGATTTCTCCTGCACATCATTAACCCTGCACTCAAATCCAAATTTGAGTCCCTTTTCACCTCTCAAGAGTTCAGCTATCTTCTCTGCCCTGCGTTGTCCCTCCTCGCCCGATCCGAAAAAGTTTGCATCAACGAAATAAATATACCTTCTTGAGAGAGAACTTAGAATTGTCACTATCTCATGGTGAATATTTTCTGGTGTTCTCCCTCTCCACGTACATCTCTTCCCATAGAAATTGTTGATATAACAGAAAGTACAGTTTCCGTAGCATCCTCTGCTACCCAGTATATTCCCACCAATATATTCTAAGTGCTCTTTTGTTCGAAAGGGAAATGGCAGCACATCTAGATTTTCGATGACCTCTTGTCTTTTATGCACTATGAGTTCTTCCCCTCTTCTGAAAGCAATTCCATTCAGATGAGCTACAGTACTACCCTTTTTAACTTGTGAACAGAACTTAAGGAAGGTAATTTCTGGCTCCCCAATTATGGCGTAATCAATCGAGGGATAAGATTTTAAAATAAATTCATAAGCAAAGGTAGGGTAGAAACCATAGACAATGACAGGCACTTCTATAGTGGATCTTATTTCATCAATTGCACTTAACACACTGGATGTGTGTTCCCAGCTATAGATCAAATGTATTCCCACAATATCGCATTCCTTCTCAGTTACTTTTTTTACCATTTGTGAGAAGGAATAGTGAGCAAGGTAGGCATCGAGTATTTCAGTTTTAATGCCATTTTCCTGAAGTAACGAAGCCACATACCCTGATATCAAACAAGAAGATAGTGGTGTATTAGCAATATCATTGAAATGAGTAGCTGATCTCCTCCTTGGATGTTCAAGTAGTAACACCTTCATATTCCAAAATTTCCATTCTTTTAAAAATTCTGGTTACAGGATCACCTTTGATTTTTTTATGAACTATTATTTCTTGTGGTCTCTATTTAGACATAGTTGCTCCCATTAATCTTTATTATATATTCCACGAATAGGTTTAAAAAACAAGAAAGAAAAAATTGGATACAAATTAGGGCGCAGACTCGCCCTGTAAAATACAAGAAATGGTTAATTGATCATTACTCTAGCAATATAACTTCTTTTGTGAGCTATTTTAGAAGAAAATCGTTATTATTTCACGGGATAAATTCGCAGATAAGCGCAGAGAACTATTTTTCAAATTATCAAAAGCCTCACTTGTACCTTCAAATTTATTACCCTGCTTATCTATCATTTCATTTGCCCCTTCTCACTTCCTCTCTCCCTTTTTATCTCTTTCCATCCCCTGACTTTCGACCTCCGAACGCTGTGAACTTTTACTATATGAGAAGTTATCTATGATGGAGAATAGAATAGATAAATGGAGAGAAATTTAAAGCTCGCTTCGAAATCTTAGTAATTTTCGTGGTTACCCTAATTTGAAGAAAACATTAACTGAGTTGTGGAGGGAGGAGTGGAAGAGAGGGATATAAGAAAGATGATAAATGATTTAATAATCAATATTTAAACAGCTAAAAATAACCGATCAATAGATAAACGAAATTATTAGAATTATATCACCTGTTTTAAATATGTAGTTCTCTCTTAATATGCTGAGATAACCAGTGCCTGATGAGAGTCTGATATGGGATAGCCTTCATAGTCGCAATTTTTTTAATAGCCCTTATCTGTAATGGATCTATTTTGACTGATATATTCTTTAACTTCCTCTTCCTTTTACCAGATAAAATGTCCTCGCGAAGTTCGGTTTCCAAACTCATTTCAATATGTTCATCAACTATTTCTTTGAGAACACCATGTTTGTCATAGTATTCTACTTCTCTTAAATTTTTAGATGATGCTTTGGCCTTCATATTATATACTCACCTCCCCTTATTCCTGCGATAATATCTCTTCTCTGAATCCTTCATATCCCAACCTGTTATCACCCGTGCAATTCTTCCTTTCTTTAACTTGAAGATAACTGTGAGGTAACGACCGTCAAGGGTAGGTCCCATTACCGAATAATGTCCCCTTCTGGTTTTTCTGAATAAAGGATTGACTGCAAAAACTTCTTCGGCCTCTGCTTGCACAATCCCATGTCTAAGCTCGATATGTAATGCATTCCCTTCATCCCACTCAAATCCAGCAATCTTCAATAACAGGTCTCCTCTTTATATGTAATACATAATATTACCAATATTTTTAAAAAAATCCAACAAAAAATATATATCTACTTAACCTTAGTAACTCATAGTTGCTTTCTCCAATTATGAGCCAAATATCTTTTATGGCAAACAACAACCATCACCCTACAAGCGGGGTGATGATTTAAGTGAGGTGATACAGATGGACATAATAGACGGTATCATTGATCTATTTTATCAATACAGTCGTTTACACTTTATAGGAGATGATAAATGTGAAATATATATAAATGATGAACGGAAGCTTAGAAAGAGATTTAAGAAGATTTTGAACTAAAATAATTACCCTTTTTAATTGAAAGGGGTGACTTTCACAATTGAGGTAGGCGCTCCAGCTAGACTGGATTACTGGCCTTAAAAGGAATGTCCTGACGCCCTGGATCTCAACCTCTCACCAGAATAAAAACACGTGCTTAACCGTCCCTGAATACTTTTAGAATCATTTTGTTTTAATTACCATTGATCTCTTATCTTCTAATTAGATTACTTTTATTCAAAATATTAACCAATAAATTTTAATTGTTTTAAAAATAACTCCTTTTAATATATGAAATAAATAAGTCAATATTTCAGGTACACCCCTTGCCATCTTGGACTCACTGAATTACGTCCCGCCATATTTAAAACTCTCTTCGAATTTTTTAGCGATCTTCGTGGTTGCCCTAATTTGAAGAAAACATTAACTGATTTTTAGAGAAAAGGGTGGGAGTTTAATTTGTATGGGAAGGAGAAATGATTATAAATATCTAGGCTTAATCTGACAGGATATCTTTAAGAATTTTTAATCAAAATAACATCACCAAAGCTTTGTACTACAATACCTATGTTTAACTATTTGATTTATCAATGATATTGCAAGTATCCTACACTTTTATACCCTCCTTAGGCATTCCCATATCTTGTGACCACCTCTCTAGTCTCCTTTAAAGATAATTAAGGAAGAAATCCTTAATTTAAAGATTTTTTTATTATGTAAAATGAAATTAAATCCGATAATTAAATATCTGAATACTTTCAATTTTAAGCATTTTTTTGCTTTAGCTTTCAGCCAATTTTAGAGAAGGTATCATTTATGAGTAAGCAGGATGTTAATGAAACGATACAATACTTTGAAGGCATCTTTACTATTGACCATAGCGGCATTGTTATTGTCGATCATGACGGCCTAATTCTCAGAGTCAATCCTGCCTTTACAAAGATCCTAGGATATGAGGAACATGAGATGGTAGGAAAGCCTTTCTATATCTTAGCCTATAAAAGCCAAAAGATGCAAAAAATCACGTCTCATAACTCACTCCATCGCTTTTATTGTTCTGAAAACGCAAGTATGGAGATGACGCTTTTTGACAAGCAAGGTCATGATATTCCAGTGCGGTTTCGATCAGTTCTCATAAGAGAGAAACACAATCAGATTAAACAAGCTATCGGCATGATTGAACCCATGGTTGAATTGACAGGAACTGGTGAAGGGAGAAGCAGCCTTACTGAGAAAATGTGGGAAGCACAGCAGAACTTCGAAAACGTTCTCAATGCCTCAGCAGATGCCATTATATTATGTGACATCAGTGGCAACATCATAATGGCAAACAAGGCTTTTTCACAGATGCTTGATTATAGTCAAGAAGAGGTGATGGGGAAGCATATTGTGGAGTTTACCGCCTTTGAAGAAGGCACCTATATCACCTCAACAGGTGAGAAGGTCATCATTAACGGGGAGTATGTAACCTACACTGCTTCGAGATCAGCTGAATTGTTTGAAAAAGGATCTGTCAGCAATTGGGAAAGCTATTTGGTGAAGAAGGATAAAGTTCATGTCCCGGCCGAAATAACAATGTCTGTTCTAAAAGATATGGATGGTGAGCGAAGGGGATCGATAGTTATTTTAAGAGACATCACAGAGAGGAAAAAGGTAGAAGCTGAAACCAAAAAGGCCAAGGAATTTTTAGAAAATATTTTTAAAACCTCAGCAGATGGGATTATTGTCACTAATAAGGGCAGAATAACTATGGTTAATGAAGCAATTGAAAAGATGACTGGTTACTCCAAGGATGAGATCATAGGGAAACATACTTTTGTGTTGTCTCCTGAAGGAGAGGCGTATCAAGAAAAAGGGAAGGAATTGGTAGAGAAATTATTTAAAGAAGGCACTGTGGTTGGGGAAGAGATGACTTGGTTGAAAAAAGATGGAAGTTTCCTTGATGTCGAAGTGAGTGCAGCACTTTTAAAGGATGATAAAGGTAACATTACTTCGGTATCAAGCGTCAGAGACATCACTGGAAGAAAAAGGATAGAAAAGGAGATCAAAGAAGCCAAAGAATTTTTAGAGAATGTTCTTGAAAGCAGCATAGATGGAATAGTTATTACTGATGTGAAAGGTAACATTCTCACAGCAAATTCAGCTATGGGGGAAATGACTCATCTTACCAGAGAGGAAATGATAGGGAAACATACTTCTGAATTACTCATGGAGGGTGAAGATACAACACACATTGTTGAGAAAATTGTAGGTGAATTCTATGAAAAAGGATCTACCACCTTTGAAACAAAGTATAAGACCAAGGACGGAAATATTATAAATGTAGAATGCAGTCTCACCATGGTAAAGGATGATAAAGGGGAGCATATTGCCGGTATTTCTATTATAAGAGACATTACCGAAAGAAAAAAGGCGGAAGAAACATTAAAGAACTCAGAAGAAAAATACCATAATCTCATCGAATTCGCCAATGTAGGAATTATTGTTGCTGAGAAATATAAAATAACTCAGGTTAATAGAAGAGCTGAAGAGATCTATGGCTATTCTAAAGGAGAGCTAATCGGTCAACCACCAAGCATTTTGACTCCAGAGAAATGCATGAGGAAACACCAAGAGATGTTGGATGAAATTATAAGATTTGGGAAAGCTAAGCAAACGATTTTTGAAGAAGAAGGGATAAGAAAAGATGGTTCCCTCTTTCCTGTAGAGATTTCTTTTACTCTCACCCAGCCAGATGAAAAAGATATCATCGCTGTAATGAGAGATATTACTGAGAGGAAAGAGATGGAACACAAACTTCTCCAATCAGAAAAGCTAAAGTCTCTGGGAGAGCTGTCAGGGGGGGTAGCTCATGACTTTAATAATGTACTTGCTGCGATTCTAGGAAGAGTGCAACTATTGAGGATGCGTCTTGAACCACCGCCAGGGAAACAAGAGAAAAGAGAATCCATGCTCGATCTTAAGAAAGGATTAGAGGTTATCGAGAAAGCTGCCCTCGATGGTGCTGAAACGGTGAGAAGGATTCAGGAGTTCTCAAGAAAAAGAGCTGATGATAAGGATTTTACCCAAGTTGATATTAGTGAGTTGATAGAGAGCGCTCTAGAATTTACCAGGGCACGATGGAAGGATGAGGCTGAATCAAAAGGAGTAAAATTTATCATAAAAAAAGAGGCATCTCTCCTCACTCACACAGCTGGAAATGAAGCAGAGCTAAGAGAAGTGCTCGTAAATCTTATCAATAATGGTCTTGATGCCATGCCTCAAGGTGGTCGGATGACCATCAGTACCTCTCATGAAGATAATCATATTTATATTACTGTGCACGATACAGGCATTGGTATCCCTGAAGTCATAAGGGATAAGATCTTTGATCCTTTCTTCACCACTAAAGGTCCTCAATCGACTGGACTGGGAATGAGTGTATCCTATGGAATTATCAATCGTCATCGAGGAACTATTACCGTAGATAGTATTGAAGGGAAAGGTACTACCTTTACCATTAAACTCCCTCTATCGGAGGGGATGGTTAAAGAAGAAAAAAGTGAACTCATTCCGGCAACTCAGAGAAGGGCAAGGATATTAGTGGTTGAAGATGAGGAAAGGGTACGAAACGTACTAAATGATATATTGACTGATGCGGGTCATGAGGTTGAGATAGCCAATGATGGGATAAAGGGGATCGAGTTCTTTGGACAGAAGGAATTTGACCTTGTATTCACCGATTTAGGAATGCCGGTGATGTCGGGCTGGCAGGTGGCAGAGAAGATTAAAGGTATCAACAAGAAAGTACCCGTAGCACTTATTACTGGCTGGAATGTGGAACTTAAGGAATCTGAGATGAAGGAAAATTATGTAGATCTCATCATCAAAAAGCCATTTGCAGTAAATCAGGTGTTACGATTAGTGCAAGAAGGAATGGAACTAAAAGAGCGTTTTAACGCAGCTTAAATAAATCTATATATAGTGGTGCTAATTCTACCCTCAGATTTGACAATCAACCATACCTTTCAGAAGGCTCAAAAATTTACTACTAGAAAATGTATAGCACAGTAAAAGTGTTCTGAAAGCAGCTGTAAGAGTTTGCAAGGAGTACAAATTTTCCCTCTCATTATAGGCACCACCAAATGTTGTGTTCAGAATCTCGCAGGTAGATCTCTTAATAGTCCACATCATTCTATAATCCAGTTTTTAAATTTTCGTAATCATAATTTTAAAAAAACATACACGAAAGCAACTGCCTTTATATTCAGGTTTTTTAGATAAGAGGAATGTGTTACTAAATCAAGGAGTTATATCTATTATAATATATGGCATAGTATTTGCCTCTTATTTAAACTCATTTACTAAATCAGCAATCAAAAGATGACTAACTCCCTTATAAAATTAACTTCACCTAACATAATGTTAGAAATCTCACTAACACATCTTTCTTAGTGTAATGTTGAAAATCTAATTTTGGGGGCAATTTTAAGTAATAGATAGGAGTTTATCATAAAAGTTTATTATCTTTTCGAATTATTCCTAACAGCATTTGCATTTTATGCAATTTTAGAGTTTGAAGGGGATATGAGAATGGTAATTTCCTCCTTCTGCTTACTCACTTCGTTTCTATTCGGAAGACTACGGTCAAGCCTGAAAGAAAAGGAGGGGAGGGAACAACGTTTGAGGTATATCACTTAAGACCTCAATATAGAGCATATTAAAGGAAAAAGCAAAAGCCACTTAGGCTTCTGCCCTTTGATGATTTCCTCGATTTTATATGCAAGATTAAGGAGAACCTAGAGTTTTTTATCGTTTTGTCTAACTAGTATAACGATTAAGGGAAACTCTCAGTTATATAATGAGAGAACTATGCTTAATTACAATCCGTCACCCACCTCTGATTATTAATCAGAATTTCTCGACATTTCTGTAATTGACTCTCGGTTATTTGGTAGTTGTACGAATATCCATATTCGTTATCCTGGTAAATGCATACGAGACTGCTTTTGAAGAAATCGAAATATCTGTCGCCATATCTAAAGAACATGATGAAACCCACCTGCCATTGAGTTCGGGGTCAGGATAACCCGACGGTTTGCTTGCCCTAAAGGATAGCGGTAGCAATTGTGTGGTATGGATCGTTGAGTAATACCTTTCATATTTTCCTGAACTCTTTTCAGGTATGGGTTTAGACCTGTCTCAGGATTCTCCAGTAAACGATAAACTGCACCCATGTTTTGCAAACATTTTCCTGCTACCTTTTTAAAAAAGAAAGGTGTGTGCTGAATTAGGTCTCTATAGCTTTTGAACCGTTGGACTTCCATTTTTCCCAGTTGATTCGGACCTGCATAACTATAAGCTTCTTCAAGTTCCGAAAAGAGGAGAGAAAGTTTCCTAAGATAATGGGGGTCGGACATTTGGCTCAAGAGATCGGCTGTTCCCAGAGCGTATCCCAAAAGACGGTAGCCCTCAGATGTAAAATTTATTTGTTTTAGTTTAGGCTTGATACCTGTGCATCTGATCATATGTTCTACATTCAGTAAATCTTGTTCCTGATAACCAAGAGAGGGAAGATAAGTGCGAGCAAAATCCACGCTCCGATCAATATGGTGAAAGGTATATTTAGCACCTGTGCCATTGCAATCCCCTTCTTTCCGAATGTATCCAGAATCATGTAGGAGGATGGTCAGCAATCCTAGTTCCAGTTCCATGGAAAGTATTGTAGCCGGGTGTTTTCTGAATAAGGCTATAGCGATCTGACAGAAAGGTGGGAACAGGCGGAGAGTGTGGGCTAAATCATGATATCGGGTGTCACAAGCAAAATAACCTGGGAAATTCCCCCTGAATAGAGCCATAATATCCTTGATAGCCTTCAGGATTCGAACAGTGCAGATTCTGAAAGGAAGTCTTGCGGTAGTCCAATCAATCCATCTCAACACATCATTTGACGATTCTATGTTCAGAGTAAGGAAATTATCCCCTCCAAAAAATCTTCTCTCAAATCGTGGAGTTATGTGAGATTCTTTATTACTATATTTCATTTTTCTAACAAATGGTTGCATTCTTGTTCTAAATACCCCCCATTTTTTGCCTAGTAGTAAATAGATCAATTAAAGCAATAATCGAGCCACAATCTGGAAGTCAGCAAGTTGGAGCTATGAACATGAATTTTAATAGGAATTTAAGTTATTAAAGAGAGTGAAAATGAGCTCGATGATACTTAGTGTTAAATCTTGTAACAAAAATTGTCACTATGGATACTATTATTGATCATATAGGGAAATTTTACAAACAAGATAGAAATTAAATCAATTAGTTGTATTAATTAATGGCATGTGAATAATTACCAAAACTACTAAAGTTTTTTAATTTAAATTCGATAAAGTTAAATACCAAAAACTTTTTAAATAAATCTCTGAAAAGAGCAAACTACTCGTAAGGGTAGGACGCAAAGTTACCGGTCCTCTACTACTGATTAAGGACAGCGGGATTGCCAGAGAAAGGAAGAATTTACTTCTAAGCCTGTCCTTACATTTGTGGACAGGCTTTTTTCTTTGAGGTTTTACCTCTGCATCTATTAATACACATCCGGTTAAAATCACATTAGTACTATACAAGAAATTAATCTTAAGTTGAAATAGTAATAGCATGGACATGTAAAACTGGTATTCCAGGAAAACAATTATTTTATAGTCAATAACTCTTCCAATTAATTGCTTGAAATAGTTTATATGGATACTGCGACACATCAAAACAACATAAATTGCAACGCATTAGAAAAAAACGAGAACTCCAATTCTAAAGCAGATGGGTTTATCAAACAAGCAGAAACCCTCGAGGGGGGTGTGCAAAAGAGACTCTCCGAAGAAATCAATGTCCTGTTCACCGACATCACAGGGTCTACTACTTTCTTTAAAACACATGGTGATATTTCCGGCAGACTCATGTTACAACGTCACTACGAGATGCTTTCTCCAATTATAAAATATTATGAGGGAACTATCGTAAAGATGATGGGTGATTCAATAATGGTTTTATTTGACGATTCTTATAAAGCCGTTAAAGCTGCTATACGGATGCAGAGAAGGCTCTCTGAATATAACACTAACTTGCCTTGGAACGAACTCATAAGGATTCGCATAGGAATCAATTCCGGAAAGGGAATCATAGAGGACAATGATGTGTATGGTAATGTGGTAAACGAAGCATCCAAGTTAATTTCTATTGGACAGCCTGAGCAAATCCTGGTATCAGAATCCATTTATGAAAAACTTCAACCCATGAAAGATATTACGTTCTCTCCGCTCAAAAACGACCGAACTTCTAATGGTAACTTAAAAAATAAAATCCATATAGTTAGATGGCAAGAAGCAGATCAAATAAGAAATAAAGAATTGACTGTCGTGTCTATTGCCATCATTAGTCGCACATCATTTATCAAGGAGGAAGAAGGCAAATCTCCAAACTATTTTTCACCCATTGAAGACGTAATTAGGGAAAAGGCTTTTAGGATCACTGTTGATCACGGGTGGAGATTGCAAGCCATCTTTGAAAGCACAGAAATAGCTGTAGAAACTGCACTAGAAATCTTTAAAATTCTTCAAAAATCTGATCAAGAGTTTCATATCGGTATTCATACAGGACCCGTCTTAATAGAAGAGGTTGAGATTCATAGGGGAGAAGAAGCAAATGAAGCAAGAGAAAAAGCTGGTATTAATGAAATATGTATTACCCACCCTGTCTATGAATTCATAAAGAACTATCCTTGCTTGAAATTTCTACCCCTTCCCATACACTTAAAAAACGGTATCTCTTTATACAAATTATTTGGGAACCAATAGGGGGAAAAACTATTGAAGGACCTTATCTTATCGATAAAAAAGGAATGTTTTTATGCAATTCAAGAAATCACCACCCATCCTATTTCCCTTCCACGGGCTTCCCTTCCCATGCCCACAGCCTTAATGAAATTGGTTATCTTTCGTCTATTGATATAAAAGCCCTCAGTGGAAACATTGACTAAACACCCAACTTATTGTGGCTCCCACCTGCTCACTAAGAGTCAACATTACTACCATCAACCCCACAAAATAGAACTCCAAAAAATTTGATATTAGCAGATGGATCTTACAATAAATATCTGCCTTAATACTACTTTTCCCGATTGCAAGAATCCTACAATAGGGCCATGTTCATAGATACATTCCATAATATAAACTATCCACGCCTTGAGTTGAACAAACCATCACACAGTAACCTTCACAGGCAGAAAAATTCCAAAAATCAAGAATCATAGCTGTATGTTTGACTTTCCTGAGTGGTGAAAAATGCAAAGATTGCAGAAGTAAGCTGCACCAGCAGGCAAATTAATTTTACAATTTGTATCCGAGATGGTATGAATGATTCAGAAAAAGGTGTTATCGAGTAAAGAGGTCATTGACATGGCAGCACATGAAAGCCAAAAAACAGAATGCGCATTGGAGTACCCAGACACAGACCATATCATTGAGTCGCTTTTGGATACTGATTTTTATAAATTCACCATGGGGCAGATCATTTTTGATAAATACCCCAGCGTGCCGGTCACCTATTCCTTTAAGAACCGGACTGCAAACATATTTCTTTCCCATCACATCAGGGAGGCTGATTTCCGCGCAGAACTTGACCATGTGCGGGGCCTGCGCTTTACGCATGAAGACTGTGTTTATCTGCGCGGCATTGTGCTTTCGGGTAGGCCTCTGTTTAGTAAACGGTATCTGGACTTTCTCCAGAGATTGCAGCTGCCGGCCTATGAGATAAACATGAATAATGACAATTTTGAAATCAATGTCAAAGAAAAATGGGCTGAAGCTATTTACTGGGAAACACTTATTTTATCTATTCTTAATGAACTCTATTATCGCTCGCTGATGAAGAATAGACAGATTAAAGCCGATGCGGCATGGGCAGAGGGTGTGCGGCGGCTGGAACAAAAGATTGCCTTGGTGAAGGCACAGCCGCAGATTGTGTTTTCCGACTTCGGCACCAGGAGGCGTTTTTCGCGAGCGTGGCACGATACCCTCGTGCAGAAACTCCGTGCAGAAGTTCCACAAAGTCAGTTTATTGGCACCTCCAATGTCTATTTCGCCCGGAAATACTCACTTGCACCGATCGGAACCATGGCTCATGAAATGTTTATGGTGATGTCGGGTGTCATGCATGACACTGATGAGACCATCTATTCATCTCATAACAGAGTGCTGCAGGATTGGTGGGATTACTACGGCTTTGATCTGTCCATCGCTCTGACCGATACGTATGGCAGCGATTTCTTTTTTCGGGACCTACTCCCTGAGCAGGCACGCAACTGGAAAGGCCTGCGCCAGGACTCTGGAGATCCCATTGTGTTTGGCGAGAAGGTGATCCGGTTCTACGAAAGTCGCGGCATCGATCCGCGGGAAAAGCTTATTGTGTTTAGCGACGGGCTTGATACAGAGAGCATCTACCGGCTCACCGAACATTTCTCCGGAAGGATCAAGATAGCCTTTGGCTGGGGCACCAATCTCACCAATGATCTCGGGTTCGGGGCCCTGTCGCTGGTGGTCAAGGTGGTGGAGTCCTGTGGTCACGGCACCGTGAAGCTCAGCGATAATCTGGCAAAAGCTATTGGCACGCCTGAAGATATTGAGCGTTTCAAGCGTATCTTCGGCTTTACCAGTACCCTGTTTGAGACTTGCAGGTATTGACCCGATATGATTATTTTATATCTCGTAATATGTTAACTCACCCGACCACCAACATGTTGTGTCTCCTATCTGCCTACTAAGATTTAACACTACTACCATCAAGGGCACTAAAAAGAACACCCAAAAATTTACTACTAGAAAATGTATAGCAAAGAAAATTTAGTCTGTATGGGACTGTGACTGCTTGCAAGTAGTGTGAGCTTTTTTGCTCATGCTTACTACCACAATATTTAGTGTGCCAATACATCATTATTATTGACACACAAGAGGAATCCTTCCTATACTTACCCCTTCAAAAAGGAAGTTCTTATCAATTATCCAATGGAAACGGGGAGAAGAGTGCGAAATACCACCGCTCGATAGGTGCGGGCCTGCCAAAGAATGCATTGAGTGTCGGTGTGTGAGGGTGGAGTAGAGCCTGTGGCTGAGTGAATAAGAAACACGGAAAATAGCTTGACATCAGAAAGTAAGAAGAGTAAAGGTTTCTAAAAAAGGGGGCAACACTTCAAATCCGTTGTTTCGTGCCAAGCGGTAAAACGGTTTCCTTTCAATCCCCCCTCAAGCAACGTTCTTTCCCAAGAAGGCTAAGCATATTAACAGAAAGA
>SMTZ1_10000878_pt1 | contig 30011 bp, 16 predicted proteins | sample DeeMarSWOR136_30_FD_25667 | JGI IMG/M metagenome (IMG submission 25667) | reverse complement strand
CACGACCATTCTTTGAATTCAGATCAACGTGGAGCCCATCCTTATTTTCTGTTGCTGCCACAATCTCTGCCTGTGTCTTTATCTCTATCCCTTCATTTTTGAGTGCCTTTCTAAGGCGAGCGGTGATGGTCTTACTCTCATCTGAGAGGATAGTCGTATCCTGCGTGGCCAGGATGCTCCGGGAGCCAAACCTATGAAGAAACTGGGCTATCTCAATGAGCCATGGACTCCTGCCAAATAAAAGGGCCCTTCTGGGCAGAGTTTCGGTATCCAGAAGGTAATCACTGTTTACCACCTCTTTTAGATCGCTTCCTGGGAATTCTGGCGGTAACCATTGTGCGCCTGTAGCCAAGATAATGTTTTTACAGGAGATGGTCTTGCCATTGACCGTGATCTTTCCTTTCCCGGTAATCTTTGCCCTTCCTTCAATGATCTCAACCCTATTTTTCTTGAGGGTCCCCCTGACACCTTCCCTCATAAAGGCAATCAGCCCATCCTGGCGCTTTATGAGGGCAGCATAATCCTTAGAAATTCCGGAAAAACCAAGCCCCATAGCCTTTCCAAGGGAAAGGGCCCCCAACATATTCGCTGCTACCATCATGTGGCCAAAGGGGATGCAGCCCCTGTTCATGCACTGGCCACCAAAGTCTCTACCCTCAATAACGGCTACTTTACCCCCGAGTTGTGCAGCTCGGATAGCGGCTGGTACTCCTCCAGCACCGCCACCTAAAACGATTACATCGTAGATCTCTTCTGTCATCCCTTCCTATCATTAATACAGGATCCTCTACTACCTCTTTTACTGTTTTCAAAAACCTTGCACCAGGTGCCCCATCAATGATCCGATGGTCAAAGGTAAGACTCAGAGCGACCCTGGTCTCAGGGATTATCTGGCTATCTTTAATGACCGGTTTTTCTACAATCCTGCCCACCCCTAACAGGGCACTTTCAGGTGGCCTGAGAATGGGTGTAAAGTAATCTATATCGGCAAAACCAAGATTACTGATTGTAAAGGTACCGTTAGCTAAATCATCAGGCAGAAGTCTATTGTCTCTTGTTTTAACGATTAACTCATTTAGTTCCTGATTGATCTCAGTAATAGATTTAAGATCCGGGTTCCTGATAACAGGCACAACAAGGGCGTCTTCCGATTCCATGGCAACACCGATATGAATCTGCTGCCATACCCTGATTTCATCGCCTTCCACGCTTGCATTAATTTTCGGGTGGAGGCGGAGTGCAGTTGCAACAATCTTGACCAGGATAGCATTATAGGAAACCTTTGTCTCTCCCTTGCCCAATCTCTTATTAAAACGGTCCCTGAGACCGGTTAAGGCCTCTCCACATGCCTCTGTGTGCAAGGTAAGCTGGGCTGTTTGACTAAGGCTCATATACATATTATCAAAGATAGCCCGGCGTATACCGCTGATTGGTATAGTTTCCAGGGTTTCCTTGCCCGGAAAAGCTTTATCAACTGGCATTGGGACGGCGCCCTGTTTTTTGGCGACTGCCTCCTTTTCTTTAAGGTTTCTCAGGATGTCGTCCCTGACAATCCTGCCTCCAGGGCCAGTCCCTTTGATTCCAGCAAGATTTAGGCCGTGAGAGCGAGCCATTGCCTTGGCTAACGGTGAGGATTTTTTCCTGTCGCCTGGTATTATGCCACGTGTGGGAGACAGCGCTCTTGTTGTTTTGGCCTTTTCCTCCACCCCCAGACTCCTTTCAGAACCAGGGCCTCCGTAGGCCAGTCCTTGACAGGGTGTTCATTAATGGGCTGACAGTACTTCCTCTGGTGGTGGTAATTTGACTTATCCAGGGAATCTTAACTCCCTGATATAATTAGAAATCTTATTCGCTCTCACCTCATTCTACATTAATTGACTGTTTTTGGCATGTCAAGTTTTTCCTTTTTTAACCTCATTTGGTGTTTGATTTCTGGACAAAAAGTAGCTATATTACAAAGTTCTATTAACAATCCCACATTTCTAAAGGAGTGATTTTATGGTTGGTGAAGAAAGGGTAAGAAAATTTTCTGGTGCTACTAAATATGTGTTGGATGATGAGCTGGCAAAGATTGTAAATATCACTATGGCCCTTGAGATGCCTCTTCTTTTAAAAGGAGAGCCTGGTACAGGAAAGACTATGCTGGCCCATGCAATCGCCGAAGGTCTCAATATGCCTCTCATTGTGCTAAATGTCAAATCGAGCATGAAACTGATTGATGCCCTTTATCAGTACGATACCCTGACACGACTTAACGACAGCAGGTTCGGTGATTCAAAAAGGGATGTAAGCAAGATTGAGGACTACATCAAGATGGGGAAGATAGGGCAGGCCTTTGTCTCAGATGAAAGGGCTGTTCTTTTGATTGATGAGATAGACAAGGCGGATACTGATTTCCAAGATGACATGCTCGATGTTCTGGATCAGATGGAGTTTGATATCCTCGAGATTGATAAGACTATTAGCGCAAAACAGAGGCCGGTGATAGTTATTACATCTAATGCGAAAAAGGATCTCTCGGATCCATTTTTAGGAAGATGCAATTTCCACCATATAGCCTTTCCAGAGCCTGATATGATGCGGGAGATTGTACAGGTCCATTTTCCTGAGATAAGCCAGGAGATACTCGATAGTGCCGTGAGCGCCTTTTACAGGCTTAGGGAATTCAAGGAAGTGGAAAAGAAACCGGCTACAAGGGAGCTTATAAACTGGATCAGGGCAATGTACGCGGATCCTGATTTTAAGGTAAAGGATCTGGTAAAGGGCGATATCCCCTATCTTGGTGTCTTATTCAAGAAAAGCCCTGATTATGCGATTGCCCAGAAGTATGCCTCTCGGTATAGGGTATAGTCCTTGTTTACTGAATTTTTCTATACATTACGTCGTGTAGGGGTGCCAGTTACACCCACTTCGTTTCTGAGGCTACAAAAGGCCCTGAGTAAAGGCCTAGTTAACTCAGTTGACGATTTCTATATATCTGCAAGGTCAATACTCATCAAGAGCGAGCGCTATTTTGACCTTTTTGACCAGGTATTTGCCCATCATTTTAAGGGGGTTGAGCTGTCCGATCCTACAGAATTTGATTTAACCGAGGCGGCCAAGGCAATGTTAGAAGCCTGGCTAAAGGATCCAGAGGCTATCGCAGAGGCCCTTGGGATTGATGCAGATACTCTTAATAAACTGAGCCCGGAAGAGCTCATTGACTATTTTCTTGAAAGATTAAGGGAGCAGACTGATGCCCACCATGGTGGAAATAGGTGGATAGGTACACGAGGTACGTCTCCTGTGGGGCATTCCGGATATCATCCTGGTGGCATGAGGGTTGGGGGTGTGTCCAGGAATAGATCGGCAGTAAAGGTTGCAATGGACAGAAGATACAGGGATTACTCTCTAGAGGGTCCTCTTACTCGGCGCCATATGGCGGAAGCCCTGAAAAGATTGAGGAACATGATACCTGCCGGACCCAAGGATCAGGTCAATATTAATGAGACCATCTATCAAACCATGAAGAATGCGGGAGAGATCGAGATTATCTTTGAACGGAGCCTAAAAGATAGGCTAAAGGTGATTCTGGCTATAGATAATGGAGGTTGGTCAATGGATCCTTACATTGACATTGTTCAGAGCCTCTTTGATTATTCCAGGAGCCAGTTCAAGGATCTGAAGACGTATTTTTTTCACAATACCATATATGATTACCTGTGGGAGGACCCTCCACGGCGCTCAAAGCCTTGTCGAGTAGAGGAATTTGCAAGGATGGATCCAGAAACAAGGTTTATTGTTGTAGGCGATGCGAGCATGGCACCATACGAGCTAATGGCCACAGATGGATCAATTCATATTGAGGAACGGAGTGGCAAGCCCAGCGTAGAGAGGCTACAATTGCTCGCCAGGATGTTTCGGCACTCTTGCTGGCTCAACCCTAAGTCAGCAGAAGAGTGGCCTTACACAAGGACCATTGACGTTATAAGCGAGATCTTTCCAATGTTTGAAATCACCCTGGATGGCCTGGAAAAGATGGTAACCCATCTGATGAGCAAGAATTGAGATATAATTGCCTGTCAAACCTCCCTTATTTGAAAACGAAGATCTGACATGAGCTCCCGTTTTGGCGTGCATGAGCACGATGCCTCTATGGGTATCAGAATCGAAGAAATGCGGCTCACTGGTTCTGAACTACTCGCACTCACGATGTGTGAAAGACTATTTGGTCAGCCATAATCTACACTTCAATTGCCAGGGTCTCTTTGTGAAAAAACCCCCACGAGGATGAGTTATCCCCATGAGGGCTCTATGCAACCCATTTGAATGCAGATTATTTCACAGCCTCCTTCAAGCTCTTCCCTGGTACGAACTTGGCTACCTTCTTTGCCCCGAGTTTTATCTCTTCCCCAGTCCGTGGATGTCTCCCTTTCCTGGCCTTCCTTTTTCCCAGCTTGAATGTTCCGAATCCGATCAGTGTGACCGCATCGTTCTTTTTCAACGCCTTGGTAATGGTTGAAAAAACCGAATTCACCGCTGCGAGCGCCTCTTTCTTGGTAGTGACCACCTTGGCAACCTCGTTGACCAAATCCCCCTTGTTCATGTTACCCCCTCCCTTCTCCTAAAAAGTTAACGCAGTTAATTAATAATACCAACTTGAGTAATATAACTTTTTTGATATTGCAACCCAAAACTGTTCAAAAATAAATTTTTTGGTGGGGATAACTCGGCGCAATTCTTTAACACGTCCACAGCGCATCACGCAGCCCGGAGGTCCGCTCAATACATCGGGAGACTGCGCTACGAAAGACATTCTCAGTCCCCCATATCTCAACGCTCTCTTTGGCGCGGGTGATGCTCGTGTATATGAGTTCCCGTGTCAATACCGGAGATTCCCTGTCAGGCAATATCAGGAGCACCTTGGTAAACTCTGATCCCTGGCTCTTGTGAACCGTCATGGCATATGCGGTTTCATGTTCAGGCAGCCTGAACGGATGAAACTTTCTTAGAGTGCCGTCTATAGGCGGGAAGAAAACGCGAAGATCATTGTTCGCACTGGGATCCGGAAGCACCATCCCCATATCTCCATTAAACAATCGCAGATTGTAGTCATTCCTTGTGATCAATACCGGACGGCCAGGATACCACCTCGTGTGAGGTTTTATGAGTTTTTCCTCCCTAAGGATTTGCTCAACCAAGAGGTTGATAGTAACCACGCCGTAAGGGCCTTCCCTTAAGGCACATAGAATCCGAAACCTTTCAAAAACCTGAAAAACCTCAAAGGGATCACTGGCCCTTAAATATTCTCCGTACCCATGCATAATAGTAGCCTTGACAGTCGGGGCCAAGGTATTGGGCTGGGGCAGTTGTTTCCACCTAATATCTCCATATTTGCCTCCCTTCAGGAGTCTTACTGCAAGATCACCATCCCCTGCATTTACTGCACGACTTACCGCACCGATGCCGCTGTCGCTTCCAAATCTATAGTTCTTTTGAAGCTGAACAATACAGTCTTGAATTCCGGATTTATCCACCCCGTTTTGCTTTGTATGGATCTTATATCCGGTGGCCTTTTTGAGGTTGTGGCAGAACCGCCTCGAAAAACTGTGTTCAGTGCCAGTATCGCATATATCGCCGAGAACGGCGCCTGCCTCTACAGAGGCGAGCTGATCTTTGTCTCCTAGCAGTATCAGCCGGGCCTGGGAAGGAAGAGCCTGGATAAGCTTGGACATGAGCGCCAGGTCTACCATCGAGGCCTCATCCACTACCACGAGATCAACCGGCAGTGTATTTCTGGCATTATGACGGAAATACGGGGAGTCTGGAATACTTCCGAGCAGCCGGTGTATGGTTGAAGCCTCTTCGGTAATTGCCTCCTTGATACTGTCCGGACAAGGGAGCTTGTCTTTTGTGCGCTTGATTGCTTCCTGCAACCTGGCAGCAGCTTTTCCGGTGGGAGCGGCAAGGGCTATCCTAAGCCTTTCCGGGTTGGCTTGTTCCAGAAGCAGGGCCAGGATTGTTGCAATGGTTGTGGTCTTTCCTGTTCCGGGGCCCCCGGAAATAACACAGAATCTCTTCATCAATGCGGTAAAGGCAGCAACCCTGTGCCAGTTGATCTCTTGTGTCTGGTCTGAGGAAAAGAGCCGTTCCAGTCGCTCTTTTAGCAGGGTGATGTCAATATTCGCCTCATCTTCACGAGCACGTCTCCTAATGGAGCTTGCCAGTTTTTGTTGATAATCCCAGTAACGAAACAGGTAAAGCCTTGACCTATCATCAAGAATCAGGGGTTGGTATTCTCCTGGGTTACCTACCACGGCAGTTTTTCTAAGTTTTCCGCACCAGTCGTTCAATTCTGGGCAGACCACAGGTTCCCTCCCATCCTCTCCCTCCAGCAACTGCTTTCCCCCCACACTGTAAAGGTCTAAACAGATGTGACCCTGTCTCGTGAAGCTGCTTACCAGGGCGGCTGCAAGGGATAACTCCGGAACATTCCCCCGGGCAAACCTTGTCACAAAGCTTGCAAAATGGATGTCAAGAAGGCAGAGCATTCCACTGTCGTAAAGACGATATAGGTCTTTCTTTTTCACGATCTCACCATTTCTGTCTGGTCTATAAGGCTCGTAGATAATTCTTTAATAAATCTTCCAGATGGCCTTTCTCTGTAAATACCGAATTCTGTCCCCCTGTCTGGATCCACTCCCCGCAGGAATATATAGTAGACCCCTCCGAAATGCGTTCCATAGTTGTAGCCAGGTAGGCGTAGTCGTAGGTATTGATTCAGGGCAACGGTGTATATGTGATACTGGATGATGTAAAACTCATCTTTCATGGCCGCAGCCAAGGCTTCCTGATCATAGTGCTCCACACTGCTGCCAAGGAAATTTGACTTCCAGTCCACAAGGTAGAAGCGGTTCTGGAAATGGAAGACCATATCCATGAATCCCTTCATGAATCCCCTGACAGGTGCAAAATCCAACCTTTCTGTACGCTCAGGAAAGGTCGCAAAAGGTTCAGAACCCGCATATTTTGCAAATATGCTATCCAGCTTTTTCGGTGAGATCGATTTCAATGGGAAATAGAATTCCAACTCGTTGAGCCGATCCTTATTCTGGATGCGCGATAAGGTAAAATCACTCCTTTCCGGCTCAAGTGGAACGGAGAGCACTTTTTGGATCGTGTGCCAAAGGGCTTCCTGCCATGTGAGCTCAAACCCGTATTCTTTGAGTTTATTGGCCACCAGTTTTTTCATTAGAGAGGTATCTTTTTCTGCAAAGTCCAGGTGCTCGAATATGTCATGCAGAAATGTCCCTGCCTTTGTCCCCCTGGGAAAGGAAAAGATACTCGAAGGCCCCTCTTCGGTGAGAGATTCTTCAGAGTCCTTTTGACTGTAGAGATCTGGAAGGCTTACTGGGTCACGGTCAGCAAGTTCCGCGCCGTGCGGCTGGCCGGATGCCAGAGAGGAAAAACTTGAAATATGCCACTGGCGATCTATGTCTCCGGAAAATTTCCGGCAGGTAAGTGTTACCTTCTTGTCAGGCAGAGGTGAATATTCTTTTCCCCTCTCCATAGGCATTTCAGAAAGAGTGATGGTTCCGGAGGACTTATCCAAGATGATTTTGAGCTCCGAGATTACATCCTCATCACTGAGACCCTTAAACCTTTCTTCAGTAGCGCCTACAACATTTTCCCCTTCCCATGATCCCTGTTGATGGAAGAGGTAGGCCGGGGCAGAGGTCTCAGCTTCATTGAAGCGACCCCATATGAGGTAACAGCGGCTTCTTGCCCGGGTTAAAGCCACATAGAGGAGCCGCAGGTTCTCGGCGAGCTGTTCCTTTTCAGCACACACACGGTTTTCATCCATGCATTCAGAGCCAAGATCAAGGGTTAACCTCATATGGTCGAGTTCGTCGTGAAAGGTAAAGGGATCCTTTTTCTTTTCGATCCTGGCGCCGGCCCATACAAAGGGACAAAATACCACAGGATACTCAAGGCCCTTGCTCTTGTGGATGGTTACGAGTTTGACGGCATTCTCGTCACTTTCCAAACGCAGCTGGTGTTCATCTAACCGCGGCGTACTGGGATCTCTCTGTTCAGAGAGCCATTTCAAGAGTCCTGCCATGCACAGGCTTCTCTCAGTAGACGTCTGATGAAGGACTTCCGAGAGATGCAGCAGGTTCGTACTGCGCCGTTCCCCATCGGGCAAAGACATGATACGGGTCAGGACCTTTTGCTCTAATACCAGGTACCGGAACATCTGGATAAAACCGTGCCCGTTCCAAAGATCATGGTATCTCTTGAATTCAATAAGCCATTTCTCCCATCCAGTTTCATTCTCCATCAAGTCAGCCAGTTCCTCCCCTCTCACACCCATCATATCTGTTGCCAGGGCCCCCTTGAGGAGACTCTCATTATTCGGCTCATTAATGCCTGCCAGAACCCGTTCCATTTCCAGGGCTTCATGGGAATCAAAGAGGTTCTCTGTAGTGTAAAGAACGCTGGGGATATTGAGAGCTGAGAGGGCCTTCTGCATGTGGCGTGCCTCAACGTGTGTCCTCACCAAAACAGCGATATCTCCTTCCCTCAGGGGGCTTTTTCCTATAAGAGTTCTGTTTCTTCTGCCCAGACTGATAAGTCGTGAGGTTTCCGCTGCCACAGCCTTGGGAATGAGTTCCCTTGCCTGGGTCTTGGTAATAGCCTTTCCATGTTCTGTGAGCTTGCTGGCATGCAGAAACCACACCTGCAAAGGCGAGTCCTTTTGTCCATCGATCCTGAGAGATTCAGGGGCTTTATTTTTTGCTGGCGCAGCCGATTGAAATGGGATCTCATCATAGACAAAGGGATAGTCTGCCCTGGAGAAGATGGCGTTTATTGCAGTAATCAAATTGGGCTCAGACCGCCAGTTCTCCCCGAGGGTGTAGCGAGATTTCACATCTCTTGCTGCATCCATATACGCAAAGATATCAGCCCCGCGGAAGCTGTATATGGCCTGCTTTGGATCGCCAATGAGAAAGAGGATGCTTTTTTCGGTGCCGAAAACCTTCTTGAAAATGGCATACTGAATCGGATCCGTGTCCTGGAATTCATCTATCAGGGCAGCCCCGAATTTCATCCTCATTGTCCTTGCAAGCTCTTTACCACCCTTTTCCTCCAGGGCCCAGTAAAGTTTCAGCAAAAGATCATCAAAAAATTGGATGTTTTTCTCCGTTTTTCTCCTGATAAGCGCACCGTGCACGTAGCGAAACAACTCCGCTTTAAGCCCGAGGAGACACTGGTCAAAAACCCTCTCAAGTCCCTCCTGTTTTTCCCTTAGCGTTTCACAGAGTTCAAAGAATGGATGAGCCGGAGGGGTATGGCTTTTCTTTACTGCCCCTTGGAGTTCGCTTGAGGTGAACTTCTCAAAGCCCTGAAACAATGTGGGATTATTGCCTCCGGTTGCCATATAATCGTCCATACCCTGAATCCAGACTGGGATATTCACCTTACTGTATTTGACCTTACTCAAACCCTCGTTGGCGGTAAGAATCTTTTTCACCTCGGTCCTTGCCGATTGCCAGCCCTTGCGAACCTTACTGAAATACTCCCGAAATTCCTTTTCCTGTAGTGAAGGGTCAGGGATTTCAGCCTGAGGGATGATCTTCAGATATGGCTGGGCATCCCTATTGGCGAGAATAGAAAGGAGATTGTCCGGGCTGAATTTGTTGTTAATGGCGTAGTTTACCAAGAGAGGCGATGCATTGTAGAAGTGGGTGCGCCAGAAGTCATCAACAATTTCCCTTTTGAGATTCTCCTGGTCAGTAACCAGCTCGGTATCAAAGAGACTGCCGCTTTCAAAGGCGTTCTCGTGCAGCATTCTCATGCAAAACCCGTGTATGGTAAATATGGCAGCCTGATCAAAGGCCCGGAGCGCCTCTCCAAGGCGTGGTAATGCAGCCGCTGAATCCTTATATTTTCTCACCAGATCGTTCAGGAAGGCATCCTCTGCCCGGCCCCCGGAGAATGCCTCTATAGCTTCCCGCAGCTTTGTGCGAATCCTGTCTCTCAACTCCTCTGTGGCAGGTACGGTAAAGGTGACCACGAGTATCTCGTTTACCGAGAGATTCCTCTCAAGGATGAGCCTGAGAAACAGGCCAGCAATAGCGTAGGTCTTTCCCGTACCGGCGCTGGCCTCTATGAGGTTTGTTCCCTCAAGGGGGCTGTGTAAGAGATCAAAATTCTCGAATCTTGTCATTTTTCAATCTCTTTCTGCTGCTCTATCAACGGTCTAAAGACCTCCTCTGCAATGCGCCTGAATTCTGAATCAAGGGGATCGGTGTTTCGAAAACATAGTTGATAGTAAGGATCTTCGCACTCACCTCGGTGGTATTTGCTTCCTGCCCAGGTTTTACAGGCTTTTTCAAGCGCATTCTCACTCGGTTTGTGTTTCCCCAGGATCATATGGGCGTATGTCCAGGAAGAATCGGGGAAAAAATGAAGGGGTGCTACGAGCCCCGCCCAGTATTCCTCCAGGAGCTTTCCAAGGATCTCTTTGCTGTTTTGTACCGGAAGATATTCCCAGGCTACCCACACAGCTTCCTGCCTATTATCAGGATCCAGGCCTGCGAACATGCTGGTGCGGGGATACTCATCAGCCATGAGGCTATTCAGCGCCAGGTGATGGATCCATACGTTAAGACGGTCTTTGGGCCTCACCCGTGAGTAGCGGTATTGCAGCAGCCTTTCCGGGTAAATAGCATTGATCCGCCCGGTCAGCCTGAAACCTGATATGCTCAGGTGCACTTCAAGAGGCTCGAGTGCTGTGTCCTGTATGTAAGGCCTCGTTTTTTCTACAAAACTCTCGACCCCCTGAGATAGATCTTCGTATATGCATTCTCCTAAGATCCCGTGTGGGAGCCTCCCGGAGGCCCGTGTCAGGGGTAGGAAATCTTTGAGGTTGCCTCCTGCAAGTCGCCTTTCCACGAGGTCTTGCTCAAGTAGATATTTCTCCAGGCCCTTGATGTCAAATGCCTCTCTTTCTTCCAGGATCGAGGCCCTCTCCTCAAGATGAATTCCCAGGCGTCTATTGAGCAGAAACCGTGCGGGATTGCCAAAAAAGGTGCACAAATCCTCCAAATCAACCGTTTCCCATTCCTCTTCGGGATCAGAGAGACCCCGAGAGATAAACGGCGCAGGAGCCTCCCTGACTTCCAGAATGCATTGGGCTGCCTGGCAGTTTTCCTCGGAATAGCTGAATAGTTTTTCGTTCTTCTTGAAATATTCCGGACTGAAGGCCTGAAGGCGATGTCTTGTATAGATGTGGTCAAGGATCTTCTCCCCCGGGATCTTAAAGCCTTGTCCAATATAATCCGTGAGTTCGCTCACCAGGACAGATGGAGGGATAAGGCTATTATCCTGGATACTTTGCCCCACATAACTGATATACAGTTTTTCTCTGGCCGAGAGCATTGCCTCCAGAAAGAGATATCTGTCGTCATTGCGCCGGGATCGGTCACCCGGTCTAGGACGCCTCGCCATGAGATCAAAACCCAGTGGTTTGGACTGCCTTGGATAGGCATCACCATTCATACCCAAAAGACAGATGATCTTGGAGGGAATGCTGCGCATGGGCAACAGTGCACAGAATGTGACCCCGCCGGTAATAAAGCCGAACCCAAAGCCTTCAGTTTCAAGGCAGCGACCAAGGTGCCACTTGATGAGGTTGATATCAATCTGTTCATCAAAAACAACCATCTCCTGCATGTCACCCAGTTCATTGAGCGTGTGCTGTATCACCTGTATTTCCCTTTCTGTACCCTCATCAGGCATGAAAAACCTTTCAAGGAGCCTTGTGAGTGTCTTGGACCACCCATCCAGGGTGCGCGGTTGACCAAGGGAAGTGACGTGGGTAAAGAGCTGCTCTGTGAATTCGAGAAGCCCTCCCAAAACCGATGCCTCGCTGCCCTCGATATGATCGTAGGGAAGGACATCGCCGAACATGTTCTCGTCCTGCCCGGGCATGGCATAGCCCAGCAGGAGCCTTTCCAGGCCAGCCTTCCACGTGTTTTCCGTCAATGCAGGCAAGCCCAGTTGACCGCGGCTTTCACCGTCGATCCCCCACCGTACCCGGGTGCCTCTCAGCCACTTCCGGACAATGTCAAGATCTGCCTCCAGAAAGCCAAATCTTCGCTGTACCGCCGGGGATTCCAGAATGGCAAGAACCTGTGAGGCAGCAAAGCGGCTGCCCTGGAGATGGAGAATTGCCAGGAATGTATCTATAATCTCGCTCTCTTTCCTGATACTTCGATCTGAGATGCTGAAGGGAATCCTCCTGGAGTTATCAGCAGGGGTATCAAATACGGCCTGGATATAGGGTGCGTAGGTTTCTATATCCGGCATCATTACCAGGATATCCTTGGGCAGCAGGCCTGGATCCTTCTCAAACATATCCAGGAGCCGGTCGTGCAGGACTTCTATTTCCCGCATAGGACTGTGGCATGAATGGATCTGGATGGAGGTGTCATGGGCCGAGACAATCTTCTTCCCATCCAATCTCAGTTGCCTGTCCCGGAGATTCAGGATGTCGGAGTGAAGGCAGGATAGCAGATTATCCTCGCCGGGATCTTCGAAGGTTGGAAATTCCTCACAGGGGAGCTCGTTTACCAGATCAAAGAAATCCCTGCCCAGTGTTCCCATGGAGGCAAGGAGACTGTTTCCTTTTTCGAGGTGGAATTCTTCAACGCTAAGATCTCGGGTGCCCTGTCTGGCTGTTGTTCTTTTTATCTCCCAGTCAGAGACAATATCACCCCAGTATTCCCTGCAGGGATTCATGAGAAATAGGTTTACCTCGGTAAACCGTGATAGGCGCCCAAGCACCTGCATGTGAAACCGGGGAAGTGCGGATATCCCAAAGACCGAAACTCTCTCGGGGAGTGCCTTTATCTCGGCGGAAGATTCCTCAATAGCCTCAAAAAAAGCCTTTGCGAGTGCAGCACGGTGCCCCCCATTGTCTTTAACCAGTGCTCTCCAGAGCACGGCCTGCCAGTGGTTTCCTTGCCCCCTTTCCCATCGGAAAATCATTTCCGGACGAAAAAGCAGGTACTGGTCAAAGGTGTCTGCGATCCGCTCAGAAAGCTGGAAACGCTTGAGACTCACCTGGGTATCTCCGAGATAGATCCTTAGGCTCTCAAAGCCTGGCTTACTGATGCAGTACGGAAGGAGTTTCATGATCTTCCAGGTCATAGTCTTGGGATCAAAGGGTGAATGTTCAGGAAGGTCTGGAATGACCTTATGGAAAACTTCGTGGACAAGGGCATTTGGAAAAGGAAACCTGTAGTTTGCGCAGATACCATGGCGCTGGGCAAGTTGCATGGATACCCAGCGCTCCATGCCCCTGCTCTGCACGACAATAATTTCCTCATCCAGCACTGATGTTAAAGGTGTCGCGAGCACTTTCGCCAGTGCCCCGGCCAGGATCTCCAATCGGTTGCTGGTAAAGAGTCTTAAGGTCATCATGAAGATCTTGTTGGGTATCTCATCTGCTTAACTTTAACGTTTTCCTAAAAAGCATATCACATAATTTTGACAGATAAGGTCAAAATCGGAAGACTTTTTCAAAAAAATCGAAACTTTTAGATCAGATCCTCTGTTGCACACCAGGTGTGATAGCGATGGAGGTGCACCAGGGCCCGGGCGGCCCTCTCCACTGAGGGGTAGGCTGGAATCCCTGCCTCGCACAACTGGGCCCTCAACGCAGAACCTTTGGTGGCCAGGCCCGGATCACCGCCTTCGGATTCCACGATGAAGATCGTCGGCTTTCTGTGTTGATTGCCCCTAATGAAGTCTATCACCGTAGCGGTTGAATCCGGCATATCGGGCATGTGGTAGATCTTGCGTGGGATCAAGCGATCCACGATGACGATCTGAATCTGAGGGTCCCCGTAGGCAATCTCCAGGACCTCAGCAAGACAAGCTTGGTCATGGAAGGTCATCCATAGATCCAGGGGATTGCCCGCGATGCTTCCTGCCACGGGGACGATCCTTTGAAGCCTTTCCATGCTAGCCTCGGAAAGAGAGGGGACATCAAGCCCCTCTCGAATGCATGTGTCGGCATGGAGCACGCTGTTTCCTCCGCCCCCGCCCACGAGAAAGACTCCCTTTCCGGTCGGCCCTGGTAGATGGTAGAAAGCAAGGATGGCATCCACCCACTCGTTCATGGATAGCACTTGAATTACCCCGGTTTGACGAACAAAGGCCTCCCATAGCGTCTGCTCCCCGGCCATGCTTCCCGTGTGGGAGGCTACGGTGGATGCGCCCGCTTGGGTGCCCCCTCCTTTCAACAGAATGATGGGTTTTTGGTGGTTCACGTCTCTGACAAGATGCAACAGACGCTTGCCATCGCGAACGCTCTCCAGGTACATGGCGATGAGGCGGATGCCCTCGTCCTCAGCCATGAATTCGAGATAGTCGGCGCTGTCGAGGACCGTGGCGTTTCCAATACTCGCGGCCTTATCAACTCCCATGCCGAGAAAGCACGTATATTCGGTGAGCCGTTGAGTGATCCCACCGCTCTGGGAAATCACTCCAAGGTGGCCAGCACGGCCCGGTATGACACCCCACGCGGTCAGCCGTGAGGAGGGACAATAAGGGCCCATGCAGTTAGGACCCATGATCAGAAGACCCCTTTCCCTGGCTATGGCGGCTACTTGTTCCTCGAGCCTCTCACCCTCTTCAGTCCCTGTTTCCTTGAACCCTGCGGTGAGAATATGTATGTGTTTCAGCCCATTCCGAGCGCATTCCTCGAGCACCGAGGGGACGTGAGGAGCGGGTACGCACACAATCGCGAGCTCCGGCACCTCTGGCAGAGACGTGAGACTCGGATAGGCACGGAGACCTCCAATCTCCTTGGCCTGAAGATTGATGGGATAGAGGCGCCCCGGAAAGCCGCTGTCGAGAAGATAGCTCAGGAAGCTCATCCCGCCCAAGTGAGAGGCCTCCCTGGAAACGCCGACTATGGCGATGCTCTTTGGGCTGAAAAACCGTGTCAAATCATGTCCTAATCGTTCCATATCCCCTCAAGTTTGCAGCATAGTCCCCTGCGGATTGGGTGCCCAGCGGAACTGACCTATTAGCGCGTTGGGCTGTTTGTGATAATCCTTGATGACCAAGGCGATGCACAACAGTTCCCTTTAGGGTGAGACCACAATAAGGTAAAGGGGCTTGTGTGTCAATGAAAAGGCATTGCAAGATATAGCAGGGCTTTATGTGGTCTTTGCAAGGTTTATGGGGGAAGGCCTTCGAGAAGAAAAGCCCCGATCCTTAACCCCAGATCTCCCAAATTGATTGACCTGCGAATGGATTTGGATTACTAAGATATGATGGTTTGGTGCTCCAATTGAAGGAAGATGGGCTTGAGAGGCGTGTGGCGTGTATCCGGGACCGAATTGAACAGGTCGGGGAGTAACCTTTGACTACCTGGACTGAACGGTTTACATTGTGGTAAGTTACACGAGGGTCTCCCTGTACCAACAAATAGAAACTAATTCCCGTGATAGATATCTCAAAGATCGATTATTCGGCACTCGATAGGCAAGAGATCCTGATGTTTCTGTTTCATCCCAGGCCGGAATGGGGCTCTCCCGGGCCCGGTTCTCCTACTGAGGATATGTTAATCCAGGTGGAAAGGGATGTAGTGGTTGGTGCACGGTTTCATCTGGCAGGAAAGGAGGCCCCCAACATCCTTTTCTTCCACGGAAACGGTGAGATCGTGGCTGACTATGATGACATAGGATTATCGTATCAGAGGATGGGCATAAACTTCTTGCCTGTTGACTATCGCGGTTACGGACGCTCCAGTGGCAAACCAACGATCACTGGCATGATGAGAGACTGCCATGTAATATTTGACCGTGTACAAAAATGGGTCAAAGAAAAGGGTTATGCAGGTCCCTTTATCTTAATGGGCAGGTCTCTGGGCAGCGCCTCTGCTCTTGAGCTTTCAGCACATTATGGGGATCAGGTAGCAGGTCTCATTATTGAGAGTGGTTTTGCCTATGCCGGCCCTCTTCTGAGGCTTTTGGGTATCGACATGGAGGCACTGGGAATAAAGGAGGAGGAAGGCTTTCGCAATATAGATAAGATCACCACATTTGATAAACCGACATTGATCATCCACGCTGAGTATGATCACATTATTTCCTTCACCGAGGGCCAGGCTCTTTATGACGCCTGTCCGGCCCAGGATAAAAAATTACTCATGATTCCAGGTGCCAATCACAATGACATTTTCCTGAGGGGTATGAAAGAATACATGGAGACAGTAAAGGGATTTGTTGAAAGATTAGGCACACAGGGCCTTTGAGTGTCCAATCTTATCCCCTGAAACGTATCATCTAAATCTGATCAATCAGGCTGGACTTTCTTTCATTGTTTCATAATACCTTCGCTCGTAGTAAGCGTTTGTCTCTTTGTCAAGAGTAGCTTCATCCTCATGTATGTAGCGTTCGCCTTCCCAATTTCCACAGGCAAGCACTACTGGCTCTCCGAGTTCAAACTTCCTCCCACAGGCAGGACAACCCTCTGGATTAAGAGTGTTGTGTTTTTCAAGGTCTATGAGGGTCTTGGATCCCCGACCAGTTTCCATGGGACAACTCCTTTCTTTTTCTAATCCTCTAAGGGATATCTCATAAGAGCTAGGTTAAATTCCTTCAGCGCTTCCCCAAACCCTTATATATGGTGTGATGCCCTTAACGCAATTCAATTTCCCGGTAAGGGAGACCGAGATTCTTAGCCAGCGCCTTAAGGTCTTGTTCAAGTGTCAGTTCAGCGCCGTCTTTTCTCTTAATCGGGATCGTCTTGTCTGCAACGATAAAGATTTGTATTTTGCTCGGGTCAAGAAACCTTACCGCAAGATCCCGTAGATGTTCTCTGGTTGCACTGAGATAGGCGTGCTGGATTCTTTCAAGCGTGTTCAAAGGTTCGCCCCTCATGTGATAGTGGCTGTAAACCTCTACCAGTTCGGCCGGGGTGTCCACGTTGAAGACAAAACTATTGAGCGCATCGAGTCGCTTGAGTTCCAGATCTTTACGGGGAATATCCTTCCGCAGCGAGTTCATGATATTTAGTGTCTCTGCAATCGACGTGCTCGTTTTATCGCCCTTGCAACCGATGTATCCAACCAGCATCCCCGCATCCCATTTGTAGGTCTGGAAGAACCCGGCTGAATAGACAGCTCCCAGATCGTCCCGCAGGCGTGTGTACATCAGGGAATCGCTGCCGCCAAATATATCCATTAAAAGGTGCATCTTCCAGAAGTCCGGGTGCGTGCGTTTGACGCTGTGTAAGGCCAATACGATCTGGGATTGAACCTGACCGGGCTTAGGAATGAGTGTTACAACAGAGGGGGTCTCCTTTGGGTGGTCGAGATTGCGTTCGGGCGGCTGGCCTTGAGGGAGCGCCTGAAAGAGCTTCCTGAGCCCTCCCACGGCCTTTTCTTTTGTTATGTCACCTGATACCGCGGCCACCATGTTTGATGGAATAAAATAAGTTGTTAAGAAGCGTTTAAGGTCATCCTGTGTAATATCCGGGATAGTCTTCAAGCCCAAGAGCGGATCACGACCATACGGATGTCCCCTGAAATGCCAGATCATCGCTTCCCGCATGGCCACGACCTGCGCATCATCGCCCTGTCGTTTGAGCTTGACTATTTCCTCGTCTTTGACCACATTCAGCACCCTGGGGTCAAAGGCGGGTCGAGCAAGAATCTCCTCCAGCAGGGTCAGCCCCTTCACCCAGTCTTCTTTTATAACTGACAGATGGATAACTGACGCCTCCTCCCCTATGGATACTGATATGTGGATAGCGTTTTCGTCGAGCACCTGCGCTAACTCAGGGGGTGAGAATTCTTTCGTACCTCCCCGGATGAGAATCTCGCTCGCTATGTTGGTCAAGCCAGTCTTTGTAGCGTCAATATCAACCTCGCCGGCCTTTACCAGAATAGTCAGATCGATCAGGGGTAGCTCGCGGTCGAATAAATAATATATCGTTGTGTTTCCGATCGTGGTGGTTTGAGCCTCTGGATATTCAATTTTCTTTGGGGCCCGTTGGAAAGAAAGAGGATGCTTCCAACCCGCAGGTGTCTGGTAGATTGAGTTGTTAAGAAACACCTCCGGCTTGGTGAGCTTTGTTGCAGCCGCCATCCCGACAGATCGCACCTCGCTATATTGCTCTGGCGGGGTATCCGGCTCTCCACCCGGGATAACATAGACGCTGGTTTGATTCTCGGTACGGATATATTTTCTGGCTGCTTCCCTGATTTCCTGGGGTGTTATCTCTGTGATTCTTTTAAGGTAATCAGTGAGGTAGCGCCAGCCGATCTGAACTTCCAGTGTTGCCAGAGTGCTGGCCAGCTCTTCATTACTTCGCATTCGATCCAGGAATTCGCGCAGATTGAGTTTCTTGATTCTTTCCAGTTCACGCGCAGATAACAATTTAGCTTTCATTTTTTCGACTTCAGCAACGAGCATACCTTCAAGCTCTTGGCAGGCAGTCAGGTAAGCTTGACGCCTCTCTTTTTCATTAAGGGCCCCTTTTTTCACTTTGTCCGGTTCATTGGGCGAGCCGCCCAGAATGATCATGCCTCCATAGCGGTTGTCGGGGTTATAGGCCCAGGCTTCAACAGCAAGACCCTTATTGATAATGTTTTGGGTCATGCGGGCGCTGTGGCCGAGACTTAACACCATGGTCATTGCATCAAGTGCGTAGAAGTCCTTGGTTCCCATAGGGGCGCCGTGAAAACCGATTCTGACCAGGGGTGTACGGGCGCCTTTCAGAAACCGGACGCTCGTGCGCGGACCCTGCTGCAAGGGCTCGGCGGTTAGAGTGTCAGGACTCCGACTTCCAGCGGGATACCGTTCGAAATAGATCTCTGCTAACCTTTTGGCCTCCTCTACTCTCACGTCCCCCACCAACACACAGACAGCGTTTGCCGGATTGTAGTATTTCTGGTGAAACGCTATAGCATCAGTTGTACTGTATTTCTCCATATCCGATTTCCATCCGATGGTTGGATTACGGTAGGGATGGGCGGTGTAGGCTGTGGCGTCAAGATCGAGCCATGCAGCACCACCTGGATTGTTGACATAACGGAAGGCCCACTCCCGCTGCACGACCTCCTTTTCAACGTAAAACTCACGCCAAGAGGGCTCGAACAACTGTTCACTGACGATCGAGAACCATTGCTCGAGCATGTCCGATGGCACCGACATCACGTACTGGGTCTGGTCTTTGGTGGTAAAGGCATTGACACCGACAGCGCCGTTTTTACCTAACTGGGATGAAAAGGCCTGAGGCACGTAGATTTTTTGCACCTCAGCTCGAAGCGTGTCCATCTCGGCAAGCTTTTCCCGAATCCGTTCCTGGTCAGGATCGCGCTTCTGTTGCTCCACCAGGACCGCCTGATATGCAGCTTCAATTCGCCCCTGAAGTTCCATATCCCTTTCCCGGTCTAGGGTACCGAAATTCTTGGTGCCTTTAAACATCATGTGCTCAAGTAGATGCGCGATGCCGGTCTTACCAGTCTCTTCAAGTGCTGAGCCAGCACGTATTGCCACCCGGCAGGCAACTTGAGGTGTAGTAGGTCGCTCCACAATCAAGAAAGGCATACCGTTTTTCAGTTGGAACTCTTTGATATCTAATTTGATCTCTGAGGCAGGATCGGCCGCCAGGGAGAAATTCCAAGCGACCAACAACAGCAGTAACCCGATGACAAAAGCCTTGAAAAAACGCATGGCTCCTTCCTCCAGTATCATTTTAATGGTATTATTATACCACCTGAAATCTCTCTGTAACATCCTTACTTCCCTATATCTTCATTTTTTTCTTTACCCTATTTCATATCATCCTACCATGGGGATCCACCTTGTTTCCATTATTCCTCCACTTTATCAAAAAAAGCGAGAGAAACCAAGGCCTTATTTCATCTAGACCCGAGGATAGAATAATCACATGGAAGGGCTCTCTCCACCCGCTGCGCATCCATTCACATACATGTACTTGAAGGTGGCGCGGAGTTACGGTATATTCTACACCTGACCAGTCAACCAGTTTCTTAGGAGCGATTCACCCTGGCGCTTGGCTACAGGGTCATTGAGAAAAAAACTTTCATGGGAGTATGGGGATGTCTTTTTTTGCTCCATGCCGTTTAACAGGGGGCCTCAGCGTGCCCCGTAAATCGGGGCACAGGTGCAACGCGGATTTCTCTATCATACACCATGGAGGTTGGTGCCCCGATTTATCGGGGCCTGCCGGTGCATTACGTAGAGGGCATGAGACAAAAAAAGACATCCCCATACTCTTTTACATCACTAGTTTCTTGGGAGGGTGTTTGTTATGAGAGAAAGGATGGAAAAAGCCTTACGCAAGGGTGATGCGGAGTACACAGAAATACGAATTGAAAGCGTAACTTCTTCCTGGGTGAATTTCAGAGGTGAAGACCTGGACAGCATCGGCTCGTCCAAGACACTGGGCGGGATAGTGAGGGCTCTTGTCAAAGGTGGCTGGGGGTACGCGACTTTCAATGATCTCAGCGACCTTGAAACCAGAGTGAGGGAGGCCTGCGAATCCGCTCGACTGGTGGGCAAAGAAGAAAGCACGTTTGCCGAAGTGGAGACAGTCGTAGATGAGATACCAGCAACCTTGGAGAAGGATTTTCGACAAATCTCGTTGTCAGAGAAAAGGTCGGTCATCGAGGAGTACAACAAGATTATTCTCGGCTACCACGACAAGATTGAAACATCCAATGTGGGGTATAGGGACAGCTTCAGAAAGGTCTGGTATAGCAATTCGGAAGGAAGTTACATTCAAGATGAGCGGCCTGATATAGGTGTGGGCATATCAGCTACTGCTCGGGAGGATGACAATGTCCAGCGAGGATTTGAGAATGTGGCTGGTGGTGCCGGCTTCCAGATCATTGAGGGGTTGCAGGAGAAGGCAGAAGCGGCTGCCAGGCGTTCTGTGGACTTGCTTTCCGCCTCGCCGGTTACAGGCGGGAAATATACTATAATCATAAATCCCAGACTGGCAGGGGTTTTTGCCCACGAAGCATTCGGGCATTTGAGTGAATCGGACCTTGTCTATGAAAATGAGCGTATGAAAGAACTGATGGTTCTGGGAAAGCGCCTCGGTCCGGACATCTTAAACATCATTGACGACGGCACTATCATGGCTCAAAGAGGTACGCATAGATACGATGATGAAGGAGTAAAGACCAGAAAGAATTACTTAATCAAAGATGGCATTTTGGTGGGGCGATTGCATTCCCGCGAGACCGCTGCCAAAATGGGTGAGAAGCCCACAGGCAACGCCAGAGCCGTTGGTTACCAACATCAACCGATTGTGCGCATGACCAATACCTACATCGACAAAGGCGATGCCACCTTTGAAGATATGATAAAAGACGTGGGGTTGGGACTCTATGCTATAGATATGGTCGGCGGTCAGACGTCCATGGAGATGTTCACCTTCAGTGCGGCTTATGGGTACATGGTGAGAGACGGCAAGATAGCGGAGCTGGTCAGGGATGTAGTGTTGACAGGCAATGTCTTTGAAACACTGATGAATATTGACACGATAGGCGATACAGTAGAATTGCCGCCAGTGGGTGGTGGCTGTGGGAAAGGTGGGCAGTCACCCCTGCCTGTAGGATTGGGTGGTCCGTATGTCCGCATTCAAAACGTTGTGGTAGGAGGCAGGCAACAATGATAGTTAATCGGTTGATCGAAAAAGCGATGAGGAAAGCCCAAGGCGCGCAGGCGTATTTGGAGCAAAGTGAATCCACAAACGTGTCTTTTGAAAACGACAAGCTCAAATCGGTTAGATCCTCCCAGAGCACTGGGATGGGCGTAAAAGTTATCGTGGATGGCAAAATTGGCTCATCCCACACCACGGACATAGATGATGTGGACGGCGTGGTAGGGAGGGCTTTGGAAGCTGCAGAGTTCGGCAGCCCAGCGCATTTCCGGTTTCCAAGTCCACAAGAAGGACCTGATGTGAAGGTCTATGATGGTGCAGTGCTCCGGGTGACCAAAGAGGAAATGGTACGCATTGGCGAGGAGATGATGACCCTGGTGAAAGGGTATAACCCTGATATCCTTCTAAGTGCTGAGGCGGGCAGGGGGGTAAGCAAAAGTCACTTTGTTAACTCTGCTGGTATAGAGTTTCTCACTGAGACCACAAGCTTCGCTGCGGGGGTTAACGGCCAGTGGATACGTGGAACCGACATCCTGTGGGCCGGACATGGTTTCGGATGGAAAAAACGGGAGATCGACCATGTGGAGATTGCCAAGAAAGCGATTGAATTGTTCAAGATGGCGGAGAGGATCGCTCAGATCAGATCTGGGGATATGCCGGTTATCTTTACGCCTGAAGGGATGAATGTGTTCCTTTTGGCTTTGAGACTGGGATTCAATGGCAAGAACGTATTCTTAGGCTCATCGCCCCTTGCAGGCAAATTGGGGGAGAAGATCAGTGATGACACGTTTGCTATTATCGATAATCCACTGCTTGATTATGCAAGCGGTAGCGGCACATACGACGGCGAAGGTGTACCTCACCAGGTCACCCCACTCATTGAGTACGGTATAGTGAAGAATTTCCTCTATGACCTCGACACAGCAGGCAGAGCAGGCAAAAAGACTACTGGTAACGGTGTTGGTTGTAATCCAACGAATCTGGTCATCAAAGAGGGGGGTACACCTTATGAGGAGATGGTGAAAAATACCAAAGAAGGTCTGCTCGTTCATGATGTGTTGGGCTTGGGTCAAGGTAACCCCATCAGTGGAGAGTTTTCTGTAAATGTTCAACTGGGCTACAAGATAGAGAACGGCGAGATTGTCGGACGCGTAAAGGATGTTATGCTGGCAGGCAACACCTACGAAGCCCTGAAAAGGATCGTTGCTATTGGCGATAAAGCCGAATGGGCTGGCGGCTCGCTCTTGGCCCCGCCAATACAGATCGCCAGGCTGAGCGTGGTGGCGAAGTAAGCCTGATTATTTCGGATTTTTCCCTGCGTTTTCTATAAGGGCCTTGACCGGTTCGAGGCCGTACGGTGTACCCTCCTCGATGGCCTTGAGCACAGTCCCACCACCGGTGAAGAAGTAATACTTGGCATTGTCCATAGCGGCCAGATACAGGCCGGGGCTCAGGTTCTTAAATTCCTGGAGGGTGTCGCCCCCACCGTAGAATTTTTGGGCGTGTCGGTTCTGGTCAATGGTCTGATCGAGCTTCACTGATCCCTCGAAAAAGTGGGGGGTGAAGCCCATCACTGCATTGACAAGTATGGTTCTGGCTGAGCCAATGACCTCTGCCACTCCAGGGGTGTCGAAGGATTTGGGGACCACATCCAGGAAGTACCCATACTTGTCCCCCTTTTTGAAATCCTTGATTCTGCGGGTCCTGTACTTGCCTTCCACGCGTCCCTCAATGGTGTCCGACTCCACCACAAGAGGTAGCTCGATCACCTTCTTGGCCTTTTTGTCCTGCTTCACCAGATCCTTGGCTGCGTTTATGTCGGACTCGCTGACTCCGCCCACGCGAACGTCGTATTTGGCACACAGAAAGGTATTGTATATAATTCCACCCAGTACCAGGTGGTCAACCTTCTTGTAGATCTCCTTGAGTGGGCCGATCTTGGTATCATATTTAGCTCCAGCTACAACGGCGACAAAGGGCCGTTCGGGTTCCAAGACGTGCTTAAGGTTACGGAGTTCCTTTTGGAGAAGAAAACCGGCAAAGCTTGGCAGATGCCTGGTAATGTCAAAGGTAGAGACATGGGCCTGCCATGACCCGAAGGCGTCGTTGACAAAGACGTCGGCTAGGCCAGCCAGTTGGATGGCAAAACGCTTCCTCTTCTGGCCTTTGGCCTCCTCACCCTCGAACCAGCGCGTATTGGGCAGATAGATGCCCCCAATCCGGTGAGCGCGTAAGTCCCTAATATGCAAGTTGATCGATGTATCGATCTGTCTGATACCCCATTCGGGATCAACTGGAAATTGGGGTACCACAAACTTGGTGTACAGTTTACGTTCCAAATACTCGACCACCGGCTGGACTGAAGTGTCGTGGCCCACTTTGATCCGGCCGGTCTTTTTGTCACGTAGTCGGCCAATGTGAGTCATGAGGATGAGGCGGCCTCCTCGTTCCACGATATTGTACAGCGTGCCCAGGGTGGCATCGATGCGGTAGGGGTCGCGAATTTCCCCGTTCTTTACCACGTTGTGATCCACTCGAACCAAGACGACCTTGTCCCTGAGATCGGCCTTCTGAATAAGGGGCAAGCGTGGGTCAATATCCGGCGTGGTCATGGCAGCGCTCCTTATAGGGTTTGAAGTTTTTGTGTGAGCTTTTATTTCACTGGATAAATCTGCAGATATCTTACCAATATCGACACTTTTCAATATCTTAAGATATCACACCGAGGCCTCTTGTAGATAGTTACGAACTTGCGAATAGGTATCTGGGGCCGCGATCAGGAGATGGTCATCTATCCTTTGGCCATCCAAGTATTCGTCGAGGGAAAACTCGCTCCCATCCATTTTGTACATCTTTCCTCCTGCTGCCTCAATAATGACGCGAGCCGCAGCGAGATCCCGATAGGACTCGTTTGCAATAACAGCTGCCTCGGCGCGACCCGTGGCAACATAGCATAGGTGAGCAGTGGTGCATCCCAGATCGCGGATTTTGCCAGGAAATGTGGAGTGGTACCGATGGTGAAATCGGGAGTATGTGAGGAGAAGACTCTCGTCATTAATAGTCTCTTGGGAGGAAACACGGATCTCCCTTTTTCCCCAGAAGGCCTTGTATCCCGCTCGGGCCTGAAAAAGATCGCCAGTCGCAGGCATATAAAACACGCCTAAGATGGGCCAAAAATTCTCGAGGAGAGCCAATGACATACCCCAGATGGGAATTCCAGCCTGAAAATTGGCAATTCCATCTAATGCGTCATAGATCCAGAGATACCTTTTTTCCTCATGGGTGTAACCTTTGTTCTTCTGGTTGTTCTTAAACACCTGGTGTTCAGGAAAATGGGCGCGGAGTTGATCTTGATAAAATTCCGTGAGACGAAGCTCGGCCTGTGTGACAAGCTCATCATCGAATTTAACATGGGGCTTACCTTTGCCATAATAGGAAAGTGCTTCTTGTCCTAAGCTACGGATCACCTCCAGTGCAAACTGAGTCAAATCCTCAATCCCATGACTTTTTGAGGCCACCATTTTCCCTCCTGGTTTTAAAGTGGGTTGCGCTTGTTTCAAGATGTGACAGGACCAGTTTCTTGAACCTTATGATGTGCCATTTGAGTAATTTGGTAAAGTATCCATGGCAAGAAAGACTTCCCAGCGAAAGTCAGATCTGAAGAACCTTGTCACCACAACGGACCACCATTTCGGCGCACTATCACATGGCCACGGCGGTCAGGGCATGGATAGAACTTACTCTCCCATAACAAGAGGATAGGAAAAAGGCAGTGGTGTGTCAAGCATATATCGCACATCCATTTTCTCTTCATGAAAAATCACTTGCAATAGATAGTGTAATATCCTAGTATCGTTTTCTTGGAATGGATTTTTTGGTCGAATGAGAATTTCTCTACGATTGATATCCATTGTATAAGAGGTTTATCACCTTTACCCTAACGGAGATTCCGCTATGAATAAGAAGGTACTCATCGGGTTTGGGCTTTTCATTCTTATCTTGATTTGGGTAGTGGTTTCTATCTATCCTGACTGGCTGTGGTTTGAAAAGCTCACCTTTTCGTCTGTTTTCTGGACGATGCTTTTGAGCAAACTCGGGTTTGGTTTGGCTGTCTGGCTGGTGTTTGTTCTTATCATATTCCTTAACCTTTACGCAGCCAAAGGGGTAAGCCCGGGGAATGGTCCGGGAATAGGCCTTACAGATGGGGGCGGATATTTTTCCCAACTCGGCCTTTCAGGAAAGGCCTTGAATTATCTCTTCATAGGTTTTGTTCTGCTTGTCAGTTTATTTGTTGGGTCAAAGGGCTCCTCCCAATGGGATATGGCCCTGCGCTATTTATATCAGCAACCTTTTGGTAGCGCGGATCCTATTTTTGCCCGGGACATCGGTTTTTATGTATTTTCTCTTCCCTTTTACCTTTTTGTCCAAAACTGGTTATTGGTCTTTTTCATTCTGGCTGCCCTGGTAACCATGGGGTGGTATCTGAAAGGGGGTGGTGTTCAGGTAATTGGTGAATTTGCCCCAGGGGAAGGTAAGCCAATGTCTGTACCTAAGATTACCATTTCACTAAAGGCCAAGAAACACCTTATTTTCCTGGGAGGAATAATTGCTCTGCTCCTGGCCTGGGGTTATCATCTAAAAATGTATGGACTTCTCTATTCTACACAGGGGCCTGCTTTCGGTGCCAGCTACACCGATGTCCATACCAAGATCTTGGCCTACAAGGTTTTGATCATTGTCTCTCTGGGCTTTGCCTTGATCCTTTTTCTTAATTCCCTCAGGCCCAAGATGAAAGTAATCTGGTTAAGTGGGGCAATCTGGTTAGGGGCTGTATTGGTGTTTGCGAGCATTCTGCCCACCCTGGTACAAAAATTTGTGGTTAAGCCCAATGAATTAGCCAAAGAATCGCGCTACATAGCGTACAATATTGATCATACCCGTAATGCCTATAATCTGAATAAGATACAAGAAGTGGATTTTCCGGTGAGTGATCAACTCAGCACAGAAGATATCAAGGAGCATAATGTAACGATTCAAAATATCAGGATCTGGGACGAACGTCCCTTGCTTCAAACCTATAGGCAGATTCAGTCTATACGGCTCTACTACGATTTTAACAATGTTGACGTAGATCGTTATCTCATCAATAAGCAACTGCGACAGGTCATGTTGGCTGCCCGGGAGTTAGTTGTCAATCAACTTCCTCCCCAGGCAAAGACGTGGGTCAATAGACGTCTGATTTATACCCATGGCTATGGATTAGCATTAAGCCCGGTGAACGAGGTGACCAGTGAGGGGCTTCCCCGCCTCTTAATCAAAGACCTACCGCCTTCCTTTGATGCTGATCTGAAGATAGAGCGTCCGGAGATCTACTATGGAGAAAAAACTGAAGAGTATGTTCTGGTAAAGACTAAAGAAGAGGAATTTGATTATCCAAAGGGGGACAAGAATGTATATACGATTTATCAGGGGACGGGAGGAGTCCCTATCAAATCTTTTGCTCGAAGAGTGTTGTTTGCCCTTGCATTTTTGGATTCCCAGATACTATTTACCACTCAATTAATCCCGGAGACTAGAATAATGTATATTCGCCGGATTGATAGGCGGGTAGGCTCCATTGCCCCATTTCTGGATTATGACGGCGATCCATACCTGGTTGTCTCCGGGGGAAAGCTCTACTGGATTCAAGATGCCTACACGACCTCTAATATGTATCCCTATTCTCGCGGGTCTAATAGCCATTTTAACAAGAAAAGGCTCAACTACATCCGGAATTCGGTCAAGGTAACTATTGATGCCTATAACGGGGATGTATCGTTTTACCTGATTGATGAAAAGGATCCCCTTGTGAGAACATATTCGCGTATATTCCCTGGTCTATTTAAGCCTTTTGACGAAATGCCTGCTGGTTTGAAAAAACATATCCGGTACCCTAAGGACCTCTTTAAAATCCAGGTGGGTATTTACAGAACCTATCACATGGAGGGTGTCCAGGTCTTCTATAACCAGGAAGACCTCTGGCAAATCCCTGATGAGTTGTATGGTGATAGTCGACAAGAAATGGAACCGTACTATATCGTCATGAAGCTGCCCGAGGAAGATAAGGAAGAGTTTCTCCTTATGCTTCCTTTCACCCCCTCCAAGAAGGATAATATGATTGGCTGGCTGGCGGCCAGAAGTGATCTGCCCAACTACGGGAATCTGTTGGTGTACAAATTACCCAAGGAGAAACTGGTCTATGGACCGATGCAGATTGAAGCCAGAGTGGATCAGCAAACGGATATTTCCAGGGAGTTGAGCTTGTGGGGTCAGAGGGGTTCCAGGGTAATCAGAGGCAATCTTTTGGCCATTCCTGTTGGTGACTCATTTATCTATGTGGAACCCGTTTACCTGGAAGCAAAGCAAGAAAAGGGCGAGGCGCCCTCAACACAATCACCTCAACCGAGAGGTTTTGGGAAATCCCCAAGAAAAGGGGCTCAAGGATCTTCGGTGTTGGACAAGTCAAAGGCTGCTTCCTTGCCAGAATTAAAAAGGGTCATTGTCGCTTTCAGCAATCGCATCGCCATGGACGAGGATCTTGATAAGGCCTTGAGTGCAGTACTGGAGGAGGAAATAGCCCCCAGAGAATTAGCTCCCCCTCTTATCCCTGAAACCCTGGATATCTACAATCTGGGAGGGTCGGCGCTTGAGCACTATAATAAGGCCAAAGATTACTTACGCCAGGGGAACTGGGCTGAATACGGGAAGGAACTGGAACATTTGGAAGAAATTCTAAAGGACATGGCGAGGATAAGGAGGGAAAAGAAGTAACAGGTACGTCGAGAACGAGAAAAAGGGGAGGGCACCCGGTCTTCATCACCCTGTGTTTTTATACTCGGTTTGCCACACGGGATCAATAAGCTCTCTCAAGAGCTGATCATATTCTGTTAAACCCTGATGATATGATCTGTCTTCAACGGCCTCTTTGGCAGCCTTATCAGAGGGCTTGATCTGATAGTGATGTTGCAAGATCTCGTGAATAGCCTTGTGATGGTCCCTTATGGGACATGGGAGTATGAGGTTATCCCTTTCTAACGCAGGCTTGCCGTATGCGTATTCGGACTGCCACCCCCTGATCTCCTTAAAATAATCCGAGTAGAGCACATCGTTAAGGGTTCCTCCCCTCCCATACACATCGAGGATATTATCCTGGTAGTACGGGATAAACACGCAGGGCATGACGTTACCGTTCCAGTCGATATAGAGATAGCCCCCCATTCTTCCAGCTGCCAGACATCCATCTGTCATCACCCCTTGGTTCCAGAAGTCGATATAGTTATATCCCCCTTCCTTTATCGCCTGGACATTCCGCTTAAACATCTCAAGCCGCTCCTCTGGGGTAACCATCTGCTTAAGGGTATAGCTTCGACCAATAGGCATATATTGAAAGAGCCAACCGTAAAAGGCCCCTTGCTCATCGAAGTAAAAGCGCAAGAATTCTGTGCTCGTTACCTCATCCCAGTTAGCTCTCTCAGCCTGAACAGATATGCCAAAGGGAACACCTGCATCTCTCAAGTGTTTAAATGACTCCATGATCTTCTTAAATACCCCTTTCCCTCGCCTCAGATCAGTCTTTTCCTCAAAGCCTTCCACCGAGATAGCCGGCGTGATGTTGCCAACGTCCGCCATTTCCCATGCTAAATCCCGATTGATGAGGGTGCCGTTGGTGTACACCATGAAGAAGTTGTCGTGGTGTTCCCTGGCAAGATCGACGATTCCCCTCCCATCCGATTTCCAGAGGAATGGCTCGCCCCCGGAGATTACCGTAAATCGAGAATGCCAGAACTCAACCTTCTCCTTAATGATCCTCGTTACCGCGCTATAGGGGAGGGAAGACCTGGTAGTGGTCGCACTGCTCGCATAACAGCCAGAGCAGTGTAGGTTGCATACCTGGGTAGGGCTCAAGACGAGGAAGCAGGGGTATACGGCTTGCTTTGCGTCATCTCTCATGATATCTCTTTTCGAGATGTCCTCTACGAATACATTTCTCGCGAAGACCTTCACCATTTTATGAAACATATCCTTACTTAAAATACCCCTGGTAAGATGGTTTTCCGTGGTTCTAAGAAGGTTCCTGACAAATGCAAACTTGAGCTCCTGGGCGGGCCTGATGCTATCATTTTCCTCCTCAACGATGTCCGTCCAGAGCTTGCCCTCGGCCTTTTTCACCAGATACCTCATAACCGGTTTTTTATCGGCTATACGAACGACAATATCGAGTACCGCACTCCACGCATTCTTCTTCATCTCTTTGGTAATAGGCATATCTC
>SMTZ1_10000832_pt1 | contig 30011 bp, 26 predicted proteins | sample DeeMarSWOR136_30_FD_25667 | JGI IMG/M metagenome (IMG submission 25667) | reverse complement strand
AGAAGTGAAAAAATTAATAATCAATTTCGAAAAAAGGTAAATGGAACTGATAAATTATTCTATATTGATGATAATTGCAATAATTGTGGAATATGTGAAAAAGTGTGTCCTGTAAATAATATTATATTAATAAATGGAAGACCTAAATGGCAACATAAATGTCAACAATGTTTAGCTTGTATTAATTTTTGCCCTGAAAAATCTATTCAATTTGGTAAAAATACTCTTAAAACGCAAAGATATCATCATCCCGAAATCACCATTCAAGAAATTGTAAACCAGAAATAATATCTAAGCTGGTTTAAAAGGACCTTATTAGAACTAAAATGCCAACTATAATGAAGATTGATATTGAAACTACTTTTAAATAAAATTTAGGGATTTTTCTAGCGATGTAAGCACCTGCAAAAATACCAATCCAAGCAACGCTAATTAGAGATAAAAAGGCGCCTAACCACACCTCAATCGGGGCAGTATATACTGAAGCTAAAGTAATGGTTAAAATTTGGGTTTTATCTCCTAATTCCATAAGAAAAATAAAGCCGAAACCGGCAAGATAAGGATTTTTCTTTAACCAAGAATATTTTTCTATTTCTTTAGTTTTTTTCGCTTCTTTATTAAAATTTTGTTCTGTGCCCTCCTTAAATCCAGATTTTAACTTTTTTTGATTTAAATAAAGAGTTTTTATATCTCTCAATTCATAGATACCTATGGCAATAAAAAGTAAGCCAGAAATTAAAGAGATGATATCTAAGGGAATAATGGTTGTTATTATTGAACCAAATAATATTCCTAACGTTACAATCACAGCAAAACCGAGTGTTGCTCCAATTCCAACCTTATAAAATTTCTTATACTCTAAAGCAAGATTGAAGACAATTAGTTGAGTTTTATCTCCTAATTCTCCTAAAAATAGTATACCATAGGTTATAAGCATAATTCCTATATCCATCTAAGCAGAAATTAATATTTATTAATAAATTTATCGTCTTATACTACCTCAATTTTAAAATTTATCTTTGACGAAAAAATCACTTTATTTCTAAATATAAAGGGTAATTTTTAGCCTTGATTTATCAAATAAAGCGAAATTAAAAAAAAAGGTTAAATTTCAAAAGAATAATAAAAATAATTATGATATTGAATTTAAGAAAGCGGAAAAGACCTCTTGAGAGGCTTCAGGTAAATCTTCAATATATTTCCTTACTTTCTCTATGAATTCTTCTTTTGATTTTGAATCTTTTAAGATATAATTATCAATATCTCGTAATTTATTAGTGATTTTTTCATACGCATGTGTGAGGATATCAAGATTCTTACTTATCGGCAATTTCCATTCTTGTTCAACAGGATGTTTATCCTTTTCCTTTTTTTCTTTCTCTTTTTTCTCTTTATCTTTTTTATCCTTCTCTTTGTCTTTATCTTTTTCCTTGTCTTTCTCCTTATCTTTTTCCTGCTTATCTTTTTTTTCCTTTTCTTTATCTTTATCTTTGTCTTTCTCTTTATCTTTTTTATCCTTATCTTTTTCTTTACCCATATATTCTCAACTAATGATTAATTTTTAATAGTTCATATATGAAATAACAATTATTTAAAATTATGGAGTTTCAAAATTAGAGTCGAAATTGAGTAAAAGGTTAGACCTTCCTTTATATGGCATTAATTCAATTTAAATAATTTTTGAACATTTTTGTTATTGTTAAAAATATATTTATAATTTTTAGGGTATTATGACTAATCTTTTATCCTTTGATTCCTTTTCATTAATTTGTGAATAGATGATGATAAAAAGAAGAGACATTAATATGATTGATTTAGAACAAGAAGTTAGAAAGATTATAAGAAAAAATAACTGGCTTGTTTTGTCCACCGTTGATGGAAACAATAACCCACATAGTGCAATAGTTGTTTACCAGAGTGATGGATATGTGATATACTGTCAAACAGGATTAGAAACTCTTAAAGCTAAAAATATCAAATACAGCAATCATGTATCAGTCACAATCCCATTTAGAAAGAATTTCCTGCATAAGATTATACCAGCACCACCTGCAGAATTACATTTTACAGCTACAGCAAAATTTAAACCAAAAGAGGATGAAGAAGCAAGAAGAATATTCTCTAAATATTTAAAACATTCAGAAAAAGCAGATGTAGCAAAAGATTATATTTGGATAAAGATAATCCCATCGGATATCATTTCTACTTATGGAGTTGGTGTTAAGTTACTTAAAATGCGAAACCCACAGGAATCAAGGAATCTTGTATATTTAAAACCAATAATTAAAAATAATTCTAAAATTGATAATTAGATTGCCTGATTATAAATTAATCATTAGGAAGAATGAATATGGTTATTTAACCAATTACTAAGATCATTCAATACGATAGTTCTATCTTTTTTTGATTCATTGTAGACTTCATGGTATAAACCTTCATAGATATGGATTTCTTTATCTTCCATCGAAAAATCAGCTTCTATCTGTTCAAATCCACTTATTGCTACATCTTCAGCCCCGCGTTGTACTAAGGAGGGCAATTTAAATGATTTTATGAGAGAACCAATATTACTAAAAAGTTTTAACATCTCATAGGCTAACCTGGCGGTGATTAATGTATGGTGAACGAGAGGATCATCAATATAAGCCTTAACAACTTCTGGATCATGGCTAAGAGTGCTAGGATCAAGCTTTGGGTTGATTTTCATCTTAGGTGCGATTCTTGACATTGATTTTACTATAAATTTTAGAAATCCACTTATCTCATCACCCATTAATGAACCTATTCCAGAAAGAATCAACCCGCTTAATTCAGATTCATATTTTTTGGTAAAATTAACTGCTATTCCTGATCCCATAGAGTGACCAAGAATGAAAATTGGAATTTTTGGATATTGTTCTCTTATAATATCGAATAGTTTCTTAAGATCCTCAACATAGTAGTCAATGGATTCAACATAATTGATAGTACCTTCCGAGTTTCCATGTCCTCTATGGTCTATAGCATATACAGCATATGCTAATGGTATTAGCTCATGTACAATATTTAAATATCTTCCTGAGTGTTCGGCAAAACCATGTGAAATTAGAATGATAGCTCTAATTTCCCTATCTGGTATCCAAGCTTGATAATAAATATTTAAACTTTTTTGTCCCTTAAATTTACCATCTAAATGATTCATTTTATTTAATTTACTGTTCATATTTTTTCATTGACAATTTTATCAAATTTATTTAAACTAATTATATATAGGATAAAAAACCTATTATTTTAAGTAAAAACCTTCTCAAATTAGATCAGGGATTTATTACTTATTTTTTGAGGTTTTATTTATGAAAAAAGAAATTACGCGAAGAAATATTTGCAATACTGAAGATTCAAATTGTCAAAATTGCTCTTTGTCGGGAAAATTAATGTGCACATTTGAAATTAAGGATTTAATTTATTTTTTTATCCCTGTTTTGGGCAATTGGATAGTCTGGGCCATTGGAATCATACAAGGGTTCATCATCGGAGGATTGAGCATGTTTCAATTGATCTTCTTTTTCGCAAGCTATATTGGATATTTAGTGTTTTTTTTCCAATTTTGGGAAAATAAAATATTATGTAGTCATTGTCCTTATTATGCTTTCGAAGATGAAAAATCTGTTAAATGTTATGCAAATTATGGCATTTATAAAGTCTGGAAATATAATCCTGCTCCTATGAGTCGCTTTGAAAAAGTTCAATTCTTAATGAGTATTTCAATTTTTGCAGGATATCCCATTATCTTTTTAACAGTAGCAGGAATGTATATATATTCTGTAATTTCATTAACTTTCGCTTTATTATGGATATTTTCTATGCATTATCTCAGTTGTTCTAAATGCCCCAACTTTAGTTGTCCATTGAATTGGGTACCAAAAAATAATGTTGATGAATATTTAAAGAAAAATCCTGTGATGAGAAAAGCATGGGAAGAAAATGGTTATATACTAAGTTAAATTAAAATTTTGTTGCTTATTATTCCAATTTGAGTTGTATAGAAATCTGATTTAATCAGAATTTTGATAATACTTAAAGAGTACTTTACAATTCTGAAGAGATTTTTAAAAGTAGAACTTAGAGTATTACTTTAGATAATTTCGATGGGAGGTTTTATGATCGATTATGATCATAAAGAGAAATTTCAATTTCTCTTTCAATATATTTATTAACAAATTGTTTCTTAATTTATGTACATTATAATCAAAAATATACTATAAAAAAATGAATGTAAAAAACATTATAGGTCGCCTTAAAGTCGATCCAAGCCAAGGTCTAGGATATTTCTTATGGAAACAATCAGATGGTTTTCATTTAAGATGGAATACAGAAGGAAAGAAAGAATTTAGCTTTCAAGGTAAGGTAATTTGTCAGGATAAAATGAAAATCACTAAAAAAGTAAGACAAGAAACTAGTGAAGACATTAATGAATCTGAAAAAAATACGATAATATGGAATACTAAATTAAAAAATGACATAGATGGGGTTGATTTCCTCACTCCAGGCAATTTTACATTAGAGCTTAGAATAAATAAGAAAAAAGTGAAGACGAAAAATATATTTTTAGGCCCTAAAATGATACAACCAGAGAAAAATCCTTTTCTAATAACTCAAATTTCTACAGAAAAGAAGTTAATAATAGAGAAAGTAAAACCAAAAAAGGAGCCAAAAAGAAAGATAGAAGAAGAAATTAAAAAGTTAGAACCAGAACCAGCACCTATATCTGAACCTACACCAGAACCTACTCCTGAACCACAATCAGCACTTATATCTGAACCCATCCCAGAGCCTCAACCAGTAGCTGAACCAGTATATGAAACTACTTCAGAATCAGAACCAGCACCTATATCTGAGCCTACATCAGAACCTACTCCTGAACCACAATCAGCACTTATATCTGAACCCATCCCAGAGCCTCAACCAGTAGCTGAACCAGTATATGAACCTACTTCAGAATCAGAACCAGCACCTATATCTGAGCCTACACCAGAACCTACTCCTGAACCACAACCAGCGCTTATATCTGAACCTATCCCAGAGCCTCAACCAGTGGCTGAACCAGTATATGAACCTACTTCAGAACCAGAACCAGCACCTATATCTGAGCCCATTCCAGAACCAGAATCAAAGCCAGAAAGAGATATTATCGAATGGTTGACTCAACTTCAAGCATATAGAACATCTACACCTATAGATAATTATCTAAAAGAATCAATTCATGAAATTGAAGCAGAATCTGAAAAATTAACTTCACAAACACTTATAAAAGAGACTTTATATGAATCCCTACCAGAACCTAAACCAGATCATGCATATCAAACCGAATCAAAACCTTTATATGAACCTGAAGCTAAATTTGAACCCGAATTTAAACCTAAATCAGAACCTATTTTGCAATCTGAACCCGAATATAAACCTGAACCAGAACCTGTTTGGCAAGCTGAACCAGCATATGTAGCAGGGGCCAAAATTGAACCAGAATATAAACCTGAACCTACATATGAGGCAGGGGCTAAAATTGAACCAAAATATAAACCTGAACCAGAACCTGTTTGGCAAGCTGAACCAGCATACGTAGCAGGGGCCAAAATTGAACCGGAATATAAACCTGAACCTACATATGAGGCAGGGGCTAAAATTGAACCAGAATATAAACCTGAACCAGAACCTATTTGGCAACCTGTACCTGAATATAAACCTGAGCCAGAATCTGTTTGGCAACCTGAACCTGTACTTGAGCCTAAATTTGAAAGAGATTCAGAATCTACTCCAAAAACAGGAGAGAAAGTGAAAGATGAGGCTGAAACACGAATAATTGCCTGGCTAAGTCAGTTAAAATCATATAGAAAGTTTGAATAGAAATAAAATAAAAAATAAATTTTGTTTTAATTTCTCCTTTTTCTTAATAATTTTTATTTATGCTTGAAAAATGTAGCTGAGTTATTTTTATTTATAATGAATTACATAAGGTTGATTTAAAAATTTTGTTTCTTCGTTATATGGAAGTGGTGAAATAAGTAATAAAATCATAAAAATTGGAAGATGAGGATTTTCTGAACTATTCATCAACTAAATTCTTAATATGTTCAACTCCTTTGATTGAATCTTCAGCATAATCGTCAGCACCGAATAAATGAGCAGTCTCAGAGTTCAAAGGAGCCCCTCCAACGATAATTTTCACTCTTTCGCGTAGTCCCGCTGATTTTAATGCTTCATGAACTAAACGTATTTGTGGCACAGTCATACTTAAAAGCGTACTTAAACAAATTATCTTTGCTCCAGTTTCTTTAACTTTCTCTACGATAGTATCTGCGTCCACATCTTTTCCTAAATCAATAACATCAAATCCTGCACTTAATAGAAGGATGCCAAGTAGATTTTTTCCTATATCATGATTATCTCCTTCTACTGTTGCAATAATCACTTTAATTTTTTGTTTGATTACATCTGAAGAGCTTAAGTGTGGTTTTAAAATTTCCAAACCTATTTTCATTGTCTCTGCTGCTAGCATTAAATCTGCTAAATAATAGATCTCATCATCATAGCGACGACCAACTTCATCCATACCTGCTTTTAAAGCATTAAGCAGATCGAACGGGTTTTTCTTATCTACTTCAAGAGCTTCTTTTATAGCACTTGCTATATCATCTAATTCTAATTCAACGATGAGTTCTGTGATTTGTTCAAAATCCATAAAATATTACCTTATGTTTTAATAATAAAAAAATAGATCTTAGATTATATTTAATTGTTTTTACTTATTTTATATATACTTTAAAGACAAAAAAATATTAAATTTATTTAAATAAGTACAACATATTTTTAAATATGGTCTTATCTAAACGTGAACGAGTTATTCAAACTTTAGAGCTGGAAGAACCAGATATGGTTCCAATTCATTTTATGGGTTTCGAAAAAACTGGTATCTCATATAAATATTTTACGGAATCAAAGGAATTTAATAAATATAAAACTTATATAAAAAATGATTTCCAGAAATTGAAATACAAACGGACAGAGGATATTACTGAACTAAGATTTTGGAACGTAGATCTTTATGAAATGGATCCATGGATGAATCAAAAAATTAAAATAAAGACAATAAATGCTCCCCCTGAATATCCTGATTGTATTATGTTTACATACGATGGCAGAGTTTGGAAATTTAAAAAGCAAGTCGAAACAGGTCTAACTTATCATTGGTATGAGGATGGCTATTTTAAAACTCCAGATATTGTTCATGAATACTGGGATAAATATGGAAAACCGATAGATTTAATAAATAATCGCACTAACTATTCAGCTCAGATTTGGGAGCGGTATGTAGAAAGCCTTTCAGATTATTTGTATCCTATGGCTAAATTACCCATCTCTCTTCATGAATCATTATTCGAAGGAATGACAATGGCTAGAGTAGCTTATTATATGCGAAAAAACCCGCAATTTATCCACGAGATATTGAAAGAATTCAGTAAGGTTAATTTAGAAATAATTAAGAGATTAGCAGAAGCAGGAGTAGATATAGTATTTTATTTAGACGATTTAGGGGCGAAGGGGCGTTCTATTTTTTCCCTCGAACAATTTAAAGAATTTATTCTTCCCTACTATAGAGAAATTTATCAAACATGTAAGAAATATGGAATGTTTGTAATCCAACATTCATGTGGCTATATAGATAGATTATTACCTCACATGGTGGATGCAGGATTAGATGGAATACAAGCACTTGAGCCCGCTGCAAGTGTAGATTTAAAAAAATTAAAAGAAACTCTAGGTGATCGATTATCATTTTTAGGTGGTATAGACGCTTCTAATATTCTTAATTTTGGTAGTCCTAAAGATGTTAGTGAAGAAGTAAAAAGATGTATTAAAGCAACAGCTCAAGGAGGGGGTTATTTTGCTGGACCTAGCCATAATATTCTAAATGCACCCTGGGAAAATATAATAGCATTAAGAACAGCAATTGAAAAATATAGGAAGTATCCTCTTACTTTTCAGTAAGACTTTTATGATTTTTTAATAATTTACATAAAAGATTATTTGATTTTGTTAAAGTAAAAAAAAAAAAAAATCACTAACAGTATTACAAAAATGTAAATTTTAAATTCTTATATGATAATATTATAGCTAAGGCCCTAATTCATAATATAGAAAACTGATACTAAATGTCAAAAAAAAATGTGGATAGAGAGAAGTCTTCGTTAAATTCTATTAAAGCTAAAGATTTTAAAGTTAAATTCAAACGCTTTAATTCTGAGGAGAAAGCTATTAGAATTATATCAGGACTAATTACAGCAATTATTATGATCATACTAATCATTATGATGATCAGGAGTATAATAGATCAACAATATATCAACATTTTCATTTATGTTGTTATTCTTGTATTGGTGTTAATCCCAAGTGAAATTATAGAAGGAAAAATTAAAAAAAAAGTTCAGAAAAGGATTATAAAGGAATTAATTGAAAAAAAAGTAGAAAAAGAAATAATTTTTGGGCAACCCATATCTCATGGTCCTAAAACCTTAGATGTAGATAAAAAACTATTAGTTTTCGTAAGTTATGCAACAAAAGACGCGGATATATTTAAAGTTAAAGAACTTGCAGAAGTTTTGAGTAAATATGAAAAAATAGCAGATGTTCTCTATTGGCAAGAAGATATGAAAGATAATATTATCAAATACATGAACGATAATCTCGGGAAATGTGATGTGATGTTGTTGTGTTGCTCTCCGAATGCCTTGAGATCTGAACCTGTCGAAAAGGAATGGACTGCAGCTGATATGATGAGAAAACCGATAATTCCTGTTTTTAATAATCCGGATCATATTCCACCGCTTTTAAAGACAAGATTGGGAGTACAATTTGATCCTTTTAATTTCGAGAAAAATATCGATGAGATTTATTCTCTAATCTTGAAAAAAATTTAAAAAAGAAAAATATTGATTTTATAGAATTAAAAGCTAATTTTTGAAATAAATTCATTTAGTTTTTAAATCCTAATTAAAGATGAATTTAATCAATAATTATTAAACATAAAATTAATATATTTTAGCAAATCTACCTACAAAAAAGATTAGATTTCTGATAAAAATGCAGTATAGAAAAATGGGTTCATTAGACTGGGAAGTCTCTGCCTTAGGTTTTGGAGCTATGCGATTGCCAATGGATGAAAAATATCAAATTGTTGAAGAAGAAGCTATTAAGATGATTCGTTATGCCATTGATAATGGTGTGAATTATGTAGATACCGCATATCCTTATCATGGAGGTAAGAGTGAAGTCGTTGTAGGAAAAGCGCTCCAAGATGGTTATCGTGAAAGAGTTCATTTAGCCACAAAATTACCTATGTGGTTATTTAAAAAAAAAGAAAATTTCAATAAGTTTCTTAAAAAACAGATCAAAAGAATGCAAACCAATCCAGATATTTATCTATTTCATGGTTTAAATAAGGAACGCTTAGAAAAAATAAAAAAATTCAACTTAATTGAGGACATGGAAAAAGCCAGAAATGAGGGATTAATTAAATATATAGGCTTTTCCTTTCATGATAATTTTGAAGCATTTCAAGAGATTATTGATTACTATAATTGGGATTGTTGCCAAATTCAACATAATTATCTTGACATAGACTATCAGGCGGGTACTAAAGGATTACGATATGCGGCCAGTAAAAATATTGCCGTAATCATTATGGAACCAATCCGAGGGGGAAAATTGGCGATTCCGGAAAAAAAATTAGATACAAAGCCAGAAATCAAAAAAGTACTAGAAAGAACCAAAATACAAAGAACAATGGCAGATTGGGCTTTACAGTTCCTTTGGAATCAACCGGAAGTATCTGTTGTATTAAGCGGAATGAGTACTATGCAACAAGTAATTGAAAATGTAAATTCTGCGAGCAATTCAGGAATTAATATTTTAACTGATGAAGAGTTGAAAGTTATTTCAAATTTACGAGAAGCTTTTAAAAAAACCGATTTAATATCTTGTACTGGCTGTAGATATTGTATGCCTTGCCCTAATGGGGTTACCATCCCGAGTGTTCTTATGTATGTAAATGAAATTGCATATTGGGGTGAAGAACATAGATCACGTATAGCTAATTTTTATAACAGGATGATGAAGACTGAGGAAGATATCGAAAGATTGAAAGCAGAAGGTGAAGAAGTCGAAGGAGCCGCAACGCTCTGTATACAATGTGGAGAATGCCTGGATAAATGCCCACAGCAAATAGACATCCCTGATCTTATGGAAAAAGCTATTAAAATTTTTGAGGAAAATAAGAAATTATCTGAAATTTTCGAGTAAAAAAAATAATTTTTAAATTAAAAAAAAGTCTTATTCTCACTTTTAATTATATGTATAAGAAGATTTTAGGCAGCTAAAATAGTAGTTTACGCTCCTTTATTTTTACTCAGAGAAATATCAAATGAAAAACCATATTTTCCTCAATTGAAATGACATTTGAAATTTCTTTAAAATAATTAAAAACTCTAAATTGAAATTCGTATATTTTCTCTTGAAGATTGATAAGCGGCTTCAATGATTTCATGTGCTCTATATCCTATTTCTAATCCAGGATATGGTTTTTCTTCTTTAATTATCGCCTCCATGAAACTTAAGTTCTCAAATAGATAATGACCTCTAGTTGGAGTCATTAAAGGATAATTTTTTACGTGTTGGTACTCTTCAATAATTTCATTTGCTTTAAGCCGCTTTTTTCTCCTTCCAATCAAATATTCGAACTTGTTAAAGTAAATATCAGTATAACCATCCAGCACTATATACCCATTTTCAAAGAAAATTTCAATTCGCCTCTCATCCATCCTTACATTATTCCAAATACTTAACAAACTGCCAACCAAACCGTCTTTATACTCAAACTTAACTGAAGCTACGTCTTCAAGCTTATTTAGAGTTATTGGTGATACATAGCGAATTTTCGCAAACAATTGGTCTAGCTTTGATTCATCATTAAAATAATATTCAAGCATATCAACATCATGAATACTATGTTCATATAGACATCCAGCATAAGCTAAAGATGGATCTTTTCTCCATTCCGATGGATGAATTCGGTTTCCAATTGGCCATTCTTGAGAGTCTCTAAATATGTATGAAAGTCTTTTTCCAAAAGCTTCATGATTATCCAACAAAATTTGTTTTAACTTCCATAGAGTAGGAGAATGTCGAAGTACCAATCCTACTTGGCTCGAAATTCCTTGCTTTTTTCCGACTGAAATCATTTCCTTTATTTCCTTTAAAGAAAATGCAAGAGGTTTTTCGCAAAAAATGTTCTTTCTTTCTTCCGCGGCTTGTACAAAATATTCTTTATGAAATTTTGTGGGTGTAGTAATATATACAATATCAATCGTCTTATCTTTAATAAGTTCATTTGAATTGGTTGTAAAATATTCTATCTTAAGATTTTTATTTCTTTTTAAAATATCTAATTTGTTTTCATCAATATCTGCTACTCCTTTTATATTAATATTAGCATTTTTATTGGAAAGTAGATTTTTCTCCTGTATTGTTTTCAAAGACAACAAGTGTGTTAATGCCATTGAACCTGATCCAATTATACCAATATTTAAATTCATTTAAAGCGCTCCATTGTTTTAATACAAATGATGATATTATGTTTAATACATAAAATATTTCATTTTATAAATTAATCCGCATTTATTTGCTTACTATAGTTAAATACCAATACAGAGAAAAAAGGAATAATTAGAGATATGAGCAAGGGGGATTCGAAATACTTTCAAAATATTTGTAAATTTATAATGATTTATGTAGGGGGATAGAAATTATATTCTTGTAATCTGTCTAATTTTCGGTTAGCTGCATACCCTAAATATCCGTTGGAAATACAATGTTGATATAGTTCATATTTTGATGCTTTTAATTGAGGATAGTCAGTAATAAGTACGGTCTTATTATTGTTTAATGCATATTTTAAATTTTTTATTCCTTCATTACGCCAACTAACGCTTGTAGGCGTATTATCAAAATAGAATAGATCTTCTCTGCCAATTCCATCTATATGCTCTAAATAAGTTGAATTTAAAAGAAGTTCATCTGCATTTTGTACAAAAACAGAAAAATTAGCACTAGAATGGCTTTTTACATAATTAGAGATATTAATAACAAAATCTATCATCTCCCAATCACTGTGAGGGATTATACTTTGATAATTTTCATATGCATCAATTATATCCATATAAATACCGTCAAAACCCACGGCTAAAATCTTATCTAAATATTCATAGATTATTTGTTGCCACTCTTCCAGCCAAAAATGGACTTTATAATTTCCTTCCCATTCAGTATTCTCAATATCTAACCAATTTGGGGCTCCAAAATCAGGTATACCGTCATGATTTTCATCCCAAGATTCATTCCAATAAAACCGATAATCTTCCGCTTCACCAATACTGATGTATGATATAACTAATTTTTCATTAATCCCCGTAGATTTCATATAAATTACATCTGTATTTGAAAATTCTCCCGATGCACTTCCATCTGTGGAATAGTCTATAATAATAAGATCATATTTGGAGTTCTTAATAGTCTCTTTATTAATATCTTGAAGCCAATAAGCATAGTCATCAATAATAAATCCATTTATGTTAAATTCTGTTCTAGGTAGCAGATCGAAGTTATTGAAGAAGATTGGAATAATTAAAATGAATCCTGCCAGACCAACAATAAAAACTATAAAAAAAATGAATTTTTTAATAATTTTTCGCATATTCTTCTAATTATTCATGTGGTAAAAGAATGACTAAACTTATAATGAGAATTAAGCCGCCTATGAAAATTAATGCTTGAATAATTGATTTTTTAAGATTTTTCTCTTTTAATAGTTCCGGCATAAGTTCTGTACCAGCAAGATATAAGAAACCCCCACCAGAAAAAGCTAAGAAAAAGAAATTAAAACTTTCAAAATTATCGGATAAAATAAATGCAAATAAGCCCCCTAGCAAAGCAACCATCGCACTTAAAAAATTGAAAAAAAGAGCTTTCTTCTTAGAAAATCCCCCATACACTAAAATACCAAAATCACCAATTTCCTGTGGAAATTCATGAAATGCGACAGCAAGTGTGATAATTACACCATTTCCAATTCCACTTATGAAACCAATCATAATAATTATACCATCTAAAAAATTATGTAAACCATCGCCAATTAAATTAAGTAACGCAAAGTTTTTTATTTTAGGCTCTTCAATTATGGATATGTTATTTCCTTCGGTCATTTTATCATAACAAACTAACTTTTCTTCCTTTTCATGGGCATGCCCATGGAACCAATAAATAAAGCGCTCTAGTATGAAAAATATAACAAACCCAATAATGATAAAAATAAACATAAGACTCTGATCGAGTCCTGCACCCCCAGCATTTAATTCCTCAAGGTGGTGGAGAGATTCGGGAATCAAATCAAATAATGCAGTTGCAAAAATTGTACCAGTTGCAAATGCCACGAGAATGAACAGAACATTATCTAAAGTCTTTTCTCTTATCGAAATCATAAATAGTCCGACCAAACTTAAGCAACCAATAAAGAATATCATTAAAAATCCAATCAAAGGGTTCAATTTTATCACTACTTTATACTTTATTTTTTAATGATTAATATTAGATAGTTATAATAATCAAGATTTTAGCATGGGGTTCATGCCAATTAAATAACTAAAGATTGGAAAGATTATAAACATAATTAAAGGGAATCCCGATATAAAATTGCATCTACTTAAAATCTATAAACAAAAAGCTTACACAACTTGTTTCTCAGAAAAAACCCTTTCTAAAAATTTATGAAATTGTTTAGTATTTCTTTCTAATGCATCGGTATCTTTTGTTGAATTATTCTCTAGGAATTTTTTGAGTAATTTATTTTTTAAAATTAATAAATTAGTGATTGTTTTAATCTCTTTAGCGACATGAACATAAAAGGGGGTATTTTTTCTGCCTCCAATTTTAGGGATATATACAATCTGATTTCTAAATAAAGAGGTGATTAACCGATGAAAATTATTATGGGGGAATTTTTCAATATACCATTCTTTAAGATCCCTGATTGGTACAGGATGATCTGATAAAAGTTTTAGAGTTGCTAGCACATTCTCTTTTTCTAATAATGAAGTTATGCTAGTCTTTTCAATTTTTTCTTGAATTTCATCTATAACCGCTACGTATAATTCCTTAATCCAATCTATAACGAAATTTAAAGACTCTCCAATTTTAATCTTGTTATTTTGAAGAGCGGAGTAAGAATTTTTATAAAATGCGGTAAAAATCTCATCTTTTGTTTTTAACCATTCACTAAATTCATTACAGAGGGTAAAGATTGCTTTTTCAGTTTCAATTTGTGGAGGTTGGTTAAAAATTATAGAGATCATAAGAAATTCCTTATTTCCACGAGCCCAATCAGAGTCAATTTCAAAATAATAATTCAGAGTATAGGATGAGTTAAAAGAGTATGTAAAAAATCCTTCAGAGATGATTTGATCCATTAGGTTTCTTACTATAGCAGCAGTTTCCTCTTTAAGTTTATTTTCTGGGAAGGAGTGGAAAATTTTTGGTCCCATTATTCGGTCGAAGTAAGTTAAGGTAATTAAAGGGAGCATAGAACTTATAAAATTAAATTTATTGTTTTGTATAAAATATTCAGCTCAGATATAAAATTATAAGTGTTATATAGATAATTATGAGGAATTAACCTTTTTGTAAAATTACTTCATATTGATAAGAGATTTAATAAAGCCTCCATTTTCTGAAAATAATTAGCTTAATAATTCTTAAAGAGATGTTTAAAGTAAAATGAATTATGAACCAACAATTAAATCTGTTAGGAAACACCACGTTCCTTCTTGGTTTCATGATGCAAAATTCGGAATTTTCATACATTGGAGTTTATCTTCTGTTCCTGCGTTTGCAGACGTAGATCAAGGGGATTTAGTAGAACTTCAGAAAAAAGAAGGATTAGGAGCGCAATTTTTTAAAAATCCTTATGCTGAATGGTATTTAAACTCTCTTAGAATTAACGGCACTCAAACTCAAGATTATCATGAAAAAAAGTATGGAGAGAATTTTAAGTACGAAAATTTTGTTCCAATGTTTAATAAGGCTATAGAAAGGTGGAATCCAAAAGAATGGGCAGAATTGTTTAAAAATGCAGGAGCAAAGTATGTAGTTCTTGTTACTAAACATCATGATGGTTTTCTTCTATGGCCAAGTAATCATCCAAATCCAAAGAAGGAAGCTTATTATGCAGATAGAGATATAGTAGGGGAGCTTACGAGCGCAGTGAAAAATGAAGGGTTAGTTATGGGTTTTTATTACTCTGGTGCTCTTGATTGGACTTTTAATGAGAAACCTATTACAGATTTGATATCACTTGTAGATAATGGCCCAACTGAAGAAGAATATATTGAGTATGTCAATAACCACTGGTATGAATTAATAGATAAATATGAACCGTTAATCCTCTGGAATGATATTGGTTACCCACCAAATACAAATTTATCCAAACTATTTGCCTATTTTTATAATAACTACCCTGAAGGTGTAGTAAATGATAGATGGATGCAATTTTCTAAGCTAACAAGAAAAATAATAAAATTTTGGCCTATTAAAAAATTAATTCTGTGGCTATTCAATCGTGCAATTTATAAGGAAGGAGTATCTATGCCAAAGCCCCGTCATTTCGATTTTCAAACCCCGGAATATACAGTTTTCAAAGAGATACGTAAGATAAAATGGGAAACTGTACGAGGAATAGGACATTCTTTTGGTTATAACCAATTTGAACCTGAAAATCAACATTTAACATTTGAAGAATTGGTTAAAATGTTCGTAGATGTCGTAAGCAAGAATGGAAACCTTTTATTGAATGTAGGACCTATGGCAGATGGAACAATTCCTAAAATCCAAAAGGACTTGCTTTTAGATTTTGGTGAGTGGTTAGAGAAATATGGAGAAGCGATATATGCTTCACAACCTTGGATAAGAGCAGAAGGCGAAACATTAGACCATTTAAATCTACGCTTTACTGAAAAAAATGAGATCTTATATATAATATTATTGGAAAATCCTAATGGAATTGAATTTACAATAAAAAGTCTAAGATTGTACCCCGATTCCGAGATCCTATACTTTAATCAAAATCGTAGGGATAAACTGGAATGGAGACAAAATGAATTGGATCTAACTATCATTTTACCAGATAAAATAGAAGACAATTTTACTCATATCTTTAAAATATCCCCAAATCCTCGAAACATTAATTAAATCATGATTTTAAATAGTTCCATAAAAATTACCTTTAAATCAGTTATAATAAACAAAAATCTATATGTAGCATATTCTTATATCTTTTTTATCAGAGGTTAAAAATTTCCATTAAAAGAAATATTATGTATGACGCGATTTTCAAAATTATTATCTTTGGTGATGCTGGTAGCGGTAAAACTACTTTAGTGAAGAGGTTTATGACCGACCAATTCATTTCAGATACACAAATGACTATCGGGGTTGAATTCGAGGTTAAAACTATTGATATTGATGGTTTCGAAATTAAACTGCAAATTTGGGATTTTGGGGGTGAGGAGAGATTTAGATTTATTCTCCCAAGGTATGTTCGTGGTGCAAATGGTGGAGTTTTTATGTATGATATTACTAATTATTCTTCGCTTTCACATATTGAAGATTGGTTAGCAGTTATAATTGAAACGAATGAAGTTTTCCCAATCGCTCTAGTTGGTGGGAAAGCAGATTTAGAGGCATATCGTGAAATTTCCTATGAAGAAGGATTAGGTGTTGCTAAATCATATGGTTTAGATCTTTTTTTTGAATGTTCCAGTAAGACCGGGCAAAATGTAGAAAATATTTTTGAAGGTTTAGGAAAAATAATGTCAGAGAAATTATAAAATACTATTAATTCTTTAATTTTTAAAAATTCAATATAATGTCCCCTACACATTTTTCTTGAGAATATAATATACATTTCTCAATTTGTGGTTCCAATTGATACTTGATCCCCAAAACATCTAACCAACAACAAATGCGGTATAAAAGACCACACTCATATCCTTCAGTCACACCAATTCTTTTCATGCCCTCGTAGGCAAAACATCTGGTTATTTCCCAGTGTAAACGATTTGTTTCGGGAAAAGAATAATTAAACTTCATAAAATCCCCTTTTATTACGCTAAAAGCATCATTAATGAACTTTTTCAGCTGGTTATATGTGGAAATCTTTTCATTTTCAATTCCTAGAGCTTTCTTAACTCTCTGAACCTCAATCATTGAAAGAGATTTAATTGATGCTTTATTTAGTTTATTAGCTGTATCGATTCCTAACTCTTTAACACAATTAAAAAACCATGACCCATCATGAGTCATCCAACATTTAACCAGAAGTTCCCTCAATTGGCTCTTATCAAGTTGATTAAATAACGTCATGTCCTTATTTTTAGATTATTGTTTAATTATATTTAAAAATCTTAAAATTCGATATAATTTAAAAGATATGGAAGGGTTATTGAATTTTTAGAAAAAATGTTAAAATTATATCTAAATTTTTTTCCTCATAAAAAATTGTAAGATGGAAAATAATTCATAAATTTCTTTTAGGTGTATCATTATATTAAAATTTGAAATCTCATTTCCCATTTTATAAAGTTTGAATACGCATTAAATCTATTGTTATGAAAAATACTGAATTAAGTGAACTAGATAAGTCATATCATAAAAAAATTTGGCCAATTTACTTACTTAATGGATTTAATGGGATAGCATTTGGAGGTTTGATTATCCTTATCGTTCCTTTATCATCTCTATTTTGGCCAGGGGAAGATTATCATGCATTCGAGATGGGCCTTTTAGTGACTACTCTTCTTTGGGTATCCTCTATTACAGGAATAATTTTTGGTTGGCTTATTGACAGATATTCAAGAGTTAATATTTTGTTAATTATTTCCATAATGAGAGGATTTAGCATGTTCATGTTAGGATTCGCTACTGTAGGTAAGGGATTTCTAACATGGTTATACTTTTTTGTTTTTGTATTCACATTTGCAGTTTTTGCAGGGGGAAGTTATCCTTCAATGGTTTCTTTATCTAATGATATAGTTCCATTGAATCAGCGTTCTAAATTTTTTGGACTTCTCTCAATTTTTGGTTCCATTTTTATGATGATGGGTTTTCTAATATCTGGTTTTTTGGTTCAATTTGGTTATTGGAGAGTTTATTTCGGTTTTATTGGTGTTGCGATATTTTTCACGGGATTCTTATTTTACATCTATGTAGAAGAACCGAAAAGAGGGATCCAAAATAAAGAATTACGAGAGGTGCTTGAGGATGAGGCTATTAAATATGATTTCAAGATGAATAAGAAGATGATGCGAAAGACTATGTTAAGTAAAACTAATTTGACAGCATTAATAGAGGGGATATTTACTAATGTATTCATGGGTAGTCTCGATATGATTATTTTACCTTATCTCCAAACGCCACCTCATAATATTTCACCTTTAGTTACAGCTCTATTTATTCTCATTTTTGGCGTAATTGGGCGTATAATTGGTCAAATTATACTTGCTCGTATTTCGGACAAAGTAGCTCAGAAAAATCATATTAGAAGAATTTATTTCATAATAATTTCTTTAATTGGTGGATCGGCAACTTTCTTTTTAATGTTCTTTATACCCTTACCAATTTTTTCGCTAGAAGAAGGAGCGAGTATTTTATTGTTTTTTACGTTTCCAGCAACTTTTGCTTTGGGACTTTTACTTCTAACTGGAGATGCCGTCTCATCATTATATGCGGTTAATCAACCACCAATTCTTCAAGAAATTAATCTTCCTGAAGCTCAAGGGCAAATTACATCATGGAATCAATTTTTAGAACATATAGGATATGGAATGGGTCCATTAATTGCGGGGATAGCAATATCTTTCTTCGGTCAAAATTATCAAATTAGTGCCACCATAATCATTCTCTTTAATATCCCCGGTATAATTTTATGGTTTTTAGCAACTAATTGGTATCCTGGCGATAAAAAAGAAATTTCAGAAATTCTGAAAGAAAGATCATTGATTTTAAATTCTAGAAGATAAAGATTTTTATAAAAGAGATGCTGCGATTATTATTAGAGAAGCTGATTACTTTCTCATAATAATGTTTTAATAATTTAAATTATTGAGATCTAATATTAAATTTATTATTAAATTCTTGAATAAATAATACTAATGAATTAATTACGGTTTAGGGAATTAAGATGGCTGAACAAATGTTAATTGAAAAACTTGGTTTTGAAGTTTCTGATAAAGTAGTTATTTTCCATATAGACGATATTGGTTTTTCTCATGCTTCAAATGTTGCATCTTTTGAATGCCTGGACTTTGGAGTTGCTAGCTGTGGCTCGGTTTTAGTACCAGCTCCTTGGTTCCTGGAAACCGCGTCAATCTGCAAGAAAAATCCTAAATATGATATAGGAGTTCATATCACACTAACATGTGAGTATGATTTATATCGATGGCGCGCTTTGAGTAGTATAGATCCCAAGACAGGTTTATTGGACTCCGAAAGATCTTTATGGCGAACAACTGAGGAAGCAATTAAAAATATTACAGCAGAGGCAGCTGAAAGGGAGATGCGATCTCAAATTGAAATGGCTCTTGACAATGGAATAGATATAACACATATTGATTCACATATGGGAACAGTGATGGACCCAAAATTTATTATGACCTACTTAAGGCTAGCTAAAGAATTCAATGTTGTAGCTTTTTTACCAAGAGTTTCAAAAGAAGACCTAATTGCAATGGGATTAGAAAGATATGCAGATATCTATTTGAAAATGTTTTCAAAGATTGAAGCGAGTGGAGCCCCTCTTTTAGATCATATCATCATAGATACTATGGGAGAACATCCCGATAAAATAGAATATTATTGCAAACGTTTTGCAGAAATAAAGCCCGGAATAACACATTTTTTATTTCATCCCGCGAAAATCAGTCCTGAATTAAGTGCTATTACTCCAGATTCTGCTAGTTGGCGAAATTTAGATTATGAAGCATTTATTAATCCAAAGATCAAAGATTGCATTAAAAAGCATGATTTGAAGATAATCGGATATAGAACAATTCGAGATTATATAAGAGATCACCAATAGGTAAGTTTCAAAAAGACTTTTTAAAAATTAGGTTCATCATATCAATTTCTGCTTATTATAAAAATGGTTAAAATCTTTATTTGCTTAGTTTAAGAATATTATTGGGAATTACTCACTTCACAAACTCATTTTTTCTTTAGAAAGATTGTTATTTTTATATTCACTGAGAATATCAATTAATTTAACTTCTAGGGTGTTCTAATATTAAATATAAAATTAAATAGTTAAATAGGTAAGAAATAACATTGAGTAATGAGGGAAAGAAAAAGGGAACTAGAATAGATGAAGATGAGATTTTTAAATCCCTAAGCCACCAAGTTCGAAGAGAAATAATTAAAGTTCTGGCAAAAAAAGCATTATCTTTTACTGAAATTAAAAATAATTTAGAAGGAATGGATAGTCCCACTCTTTCTTATCACCTGAAAAGCTTACAACCATTATTGGTGCAAGAAGTAAATAAATATAAGCTTTCTGAAATAGGAGAAGCTGCTGTTAATTTATTGAGCAAAACAGATCAATCTGTTCGACTATCTAAATCAAAAAAGAAGTTTCTATATGCATACTGTATAACTGTAATTTGCTGGGTAAGTGCATCAACAATTATACCTCTAATAATTGCATCAAATCTTGGTCGTTGGACAACAATTTCTATTCAAATCGTAATTATAACTATATCTTCCATAAATTATTTAATAGTTTGGAGATTAAGGAAAAGCTATTAAGGTATTTAGTAAAACTATAAGTATTTCTTATTAAATACTCAGAATCTTCTTATAATTGGATTAATACTAATCACTTTTTTAAATTTTTTCACTAGAAATTAGTAAAGAAGTATTTACTAAAACATTCTTCACTTACTAGTTAATATATTAAGGTGAATACTAATTTTATAGAAAACTTTTTGGTGATTATAGTGAGTATTGTAATAGAAACTAAAAATTTAACTAAAAATTTTAATGGAAATAATGTTGTGGATCATCTTAGCTTCAGAATTATCAAAGGTGAATTACTTAGTTTACTTGGTCCTAATGGTGCTGGAAAAACTACTACGATCAAACTATTAACCACAATTCTAAAACCAACTGAGGGAACTGCTTTTATAAATAGGTTCGATATTCAAAAGGATAAAGATAAAATTCGGAAATTTATAAGTTTCACCCCTCAGGAGATTGTTTTTTATGAGGATTTATCTGCCAAGGAGAATCTTATTTTTTTTGGCAGATTGTATAATAATAGTAAAGAAAAAGTTAAGAAGCAAGCGGATTATATTCTTAAAGTTCTTGGTTTAGCAGAAAGAAAAGATAAAGCCAAAAATCTCTCAGGAGGTATGAAAAGAAGATTGAATTTTGGCATTAGCATTATAGCAAATTCCCAGATAATGTTTCTTGATGAACCTACAGCGGGATTAGATCCTCAAGCGCGATTTATTGTTTGGGATCTAATCAGAGAGATAAAAAAGCAAGGAAAAACGATAATCTTAACGACTCATAATATGCATGAAGCTGAAGTGTTGAGTGACCGAGTTTTAATAATTGATAATGGAAAAATTATAGCGGAAGGGTCTCCAGATGAATTAAAAGATAAGCATAGCGAACATAATATTTTAGAACTGAAATATAGAAATGACTTTAATCATTTTATTGTAAAAAGTAAACTCGAAGAGTTGAATTTCGTGAAAGATATTATCATTAATCAGGATGAAAGTATTCATATCTACTTCAATGGGGCAATTTTTAATTTTATAATGATTTTAAATCAGCAAATCATCAATGATATTTCAGACCTTGAATATATGAGATTAAGGCAAAATACGTTAGAAGATGTATTTTTAAAGATAACAGGAAGGAGGTTAAGAGAGTGAGGTTAAAAGGACTTAATATTTGCTTATCAATTATGGTGAAAAATTTAAAAATCAGACTAAGACAGCGTCAAACCTACATATTTTCTTTTGGTTTTCCTTTGATGTTTACATTTATTTTTTATTTCATATTTGGAATAGAGGAAATCATCCCGGGATTTACGATCTTTACTTTTTCAATTTCAGGAATGCTGATATATACCGCTTCTTTTGGGACTATTAATACTGCAGTTGTGTTTAGCTCAGAAAAACAAAATGGGACTTTAATTAGGCTTGAAACAACTCCTTGTAAAAAGTCCGCAATATTTATTGGAACTCTATTTTCAGAATCGATTTTTCTAGTAATTCAATTAATCATAATGTTTATTATAGCATATGGAATTCTGGGTTTAAAATGGGGATATAATCTCAGTGAGGGAATTTTCCATCTCGATATAAAACTATTAATTGTTGGATTTATAATAATCTTCATTTTTGGGCTCTCTACTTTAGGATTGGGCATTATGATCTCTGCGTATGCTAAAACAGTAGAGGCAGGGCTTGGTATAGCTATGTTATATGTTATGCCCGTTCTCTTTTTAAGTGGATCTATGGTACCATTTGAAAATCCAATTGTATACTTTTTTCCACCATTCTGGGCAAACCGATTATATCAACAAGTTGTTATTTTAGGGCATAATCTATGGTTGGATCCCTTGCTAGCGAATTCAGATAATCTTTTACGTGCAGATACAACTAATATCCCGCTTTGGGGAGCTCTAATGATTATTGTTGGCTTTTTAATTATCACTTTAATAGTTGGACTTTTCCTTTTTAATAGAAAGAAAAGTTCATAATTACTATATTATATATTCTTTTTTTTTTATGTTCTTTTTTTAAGATTATTTTTTAAAATTTCAAATACTTATAAATTAAAGTTAACTTCGATAGAATTAATGAATATACATAATACTAAATAATAATAGTAATAAAATTAAACGAAGTGATTTCTATGGTAACAAATCAAGTCTTTTTAAAGCTTTTTGGAAGAGATCTGATAAGCTATAAGAAGCTAGAAAATGGTCAAGTTATTGGTTCAGGACTTTTAAACCCTATTGTTGATAGATTAAGTATATTTCGTCTTTTGTTTATGATAATCTTACAAGCTAATTTTTATAAGAATTATGATACTATTGGAAAGTGGAAAGGTAAAATGGTTTCAAATACCTTTGCGCCCCCTGTAGGAAGTCGTCCTATGCTTCGCGCTCTAAAAGGTCTTGTAAAATCCCAGTTATTACCATATCCTTTTCCTGTTGCAATGACTTTTGCTGTAACCTATAAATGTCAATGTAAATGTGTACATTGTAGTGCTGGTCAACATTTTAGAAAAGATATTAAAGAACTCTCTACAAATGAGGCTAAAAAGCTTATTGATGATAGTCAAAAATTGGGCGTTTCTATAATAGCCTTTACGGGTGGAGAACCATTACTTAGGGAAGATATTTTCGAATTAATCTCCCATGTAAATAAGCAAAAAGCTATGCCTATAATGTTTACAAATGGGCAATACCTTAATGAAGAAAATGCACAAAAACTTGCCGATGCAGGTCTTTATTCCCTATTTGTAAGCATTGATAGCCCTAATCCTGAAGAACATAATAAGTTGAGAGGAATGCCAGGATTATTTGAGTCAGCTATTGACGGTTTAAAGAAAATGAAATCAAAAGGTGTTTTCGTGGGATTCTCATCATATGCAACTAGTTCAGGCACAGAAAATGAAATTTATAAGAAATTGCATGAAATGGCTATAGAGCTTAGCTTACACAATGTGATTCTTTTTGATTGTGTGCCAACAGGGAAAATGTTGAAAGATACAAGTGAGATGTTAACATTTAAACAAAGAGAACAAATTCATAACTATTCAGTAGAGATATTTAGAAAAAAAATAGTCCCACCTCTTTCCTCTCAGGCATGGCAAAATTCAGTGGAAGCATATCTTTCCGGAATAGGATGTTTAGCGGCAAATATTCAATACTATGCTTCTGCTTATGGAGATATCGCACCTTGTGATTTCACGCCTCTCTCATTCGGTAATATTCGTAATAATTCTTTGAAAAAAATATGGATGAAAATGGTACATCATCCTGCTTATAATCATCGAAGTCCATTCTGTAGAATGCAGAATAAGGAATTTCGTCAGATTTATATTGAACCCATCCCTGACGATGCGATACTTCCTTATAACATTGATAAGCTATCTCGAGTAGATTATCGATAATTGGAATTTAGTATTTAAAACTTAGGATTCTCTTAAGTTTTAGGATTAAATCCTAATTAAACATAATTTCTTAAATTATTGATAAGAGAAGCATTTTTTCATATTTCAACTGAGGAGAAATTAAAAATTAAGAAAAAGGAAAGTTTGATTTGAAAGATTTTATTAAACCAAAAGTAATTATAAGTAAATGTATTGAATTTGATCATTGCCGTTGGAATGGTCAAATCATCAGAAGCCCACTGGTGGAACTATTAAAAACATATGTTGATTTTGAACCTGTATGTGCTGAAGTTGAAATAGGACTGGGGGTCCCTCGTATATCTGTTAGAATCGTAAAACATGGTAATGACTTAAAATTAATCCAAGGTGAAACACAGACAGATCTTACCCGTATCATGAATGAATTTTGTGATAATTTTCTAGAGTTAGTAAAGGAGATGGATGGATTTATTCTAAAGTCGAAGTCACCGTCTTGTGGTATTTTTCAAACAAAACATTACTCCGGTATAGAAAAAGGAGCAGCAGTAATTTCTAAAGGAGCAGGATTTTTCGGAAGGGCTGTCATTCAAAAATTTTCTGATTTGGCCATTGAAACTGAAGCACGCCTAAGAAATTTCAGAATAAGGGAACACTGGTTGATAAAAATATATACCATCGCTAACTTTCACCATATTAAAACCATTATGTCTATGCATGAATTAGTAGAGTACCACACTAAAAATAAACTCTTATTTATGGCATATAATCAAGATTTGATGAGAGAATTAGGAAAAATAGTTGCTAATCATTCTAAATTGAGTTTAGAAAGAGTTATTGAATCATATGAATACCATCTTTTTAAGTTGTTAAATAGACCTCCAAATTACACTTCTCATATTAATACTCTAATGCATGCATTCGGTTATATTTCTAAAGATCTTTCCCATCAAGAAAAAGCTTTTTTCTTAGATGAATTAGCAAAATATCGATCTGGTTGGGTTCCTTTATTTACTATTACAAAATTACTGGATGCGTGGATTGTTAGATTTGCTGAAAATTACTTAAAAAAGCAAACCTACTTTAACCCATACCCTGAAGAATTAATGACTTTTGATATAAGAGACACATGGCGGGGTAGATCTTATTGGGAAAAAGATATAACATAAAGTCTAAGGATTATCCTTAATAAATTCAATAATTATTTTTGCTAATTCAGGTCCTTTATCTTCTTGTACGAAGTGACTTGCATTTTTGATTATTGTATGTTTTTGTCCCTTTGCTCCAGGAATATAGTTTTGCCAAAATTTTTCGCCTCCTATCGTGATTGGATCGCTGTCAGAAAACGCTGTTAGAAAGGGTTTTTGCCATTTTTTAAATTCCTCAATAGCATTTTTATTTGCTTCATGCTCTGGGTCATCTCTGCTTATTGGAACCAAAGAAGGCATAATTCTTGCGCCAGCCTTATAGGAATTGTCGGGAAAGGGAGCTTCATAACCTCTTAAGATATCATCTGATAATTTTGTGATTGTCCCCGATTGAATTATGGATTTGATTTTAAATTTAGGAGTATTTCTGGAAAAATCTCGCCAGTTCATAAAAGCTTCGGACATTCTTTGTTCGCCTGTAGGTAAACCTCCATTTGATAATATAATTCTCTTAAATCGTTGTTGACATTCGATAACAACTCTTAACCCAATTAGTGAGCCCCAATCTTGACAAAATAGAGTGATATTTTGAAGATCAAGTGAAATGACCCAATTTTTCATCCATTCTACATGCTTTCGGTACGTGTGGTCTTCTTGCTGGGATGGTTTATCTGATTTTCCAAATCCCACTAAATCGGGCGCCAATATTCTAAAACCCGCCCTTATTAAAATCGGGATCATATATCTATATAAAAAGCTCCATGAAGGCTCACCGTGCATTAATAAAATAGTTTCTACGTCCTTAGGACCTTCGTCTACATAATGGATTCTAATACCATCAACCTTTAAATAATTGGGATTGAATGGGTAATCCGGGATTTTTTCAAATCTCTCGTCTGGTGTTCTTAATAGTTTCATTTTTTATTAATCAACCTTTTAAAGTTTAATTATATTTTGTATAGTTTTTATATCAATGATTTATACAATAATTTTATTTTGTTTACGAAAATTTTACTTTTACTTTTTCTTATTTGTTTTTAATTTAAATCATATACTAGATCGATCTTTACAAATTTAAAAATAGTAATGCAACTTAAGAATCACCAAATTTCTTACTCTTTCTACAAGAAATTTAGAATAGTAAGAAAGCAATTAATTGAAAAAGTTTCTGACAACCTTACTCCAGTTCAGAAGGAGTTGCTAGCTCAAAGAATATTCGATAGAATCTTTTTTATTTACTTTTTACGTAATTTAGGCTTTATAGAAACAATTAAAGGACATAGTTCAGCTTCGCATTCATTTTCATTTCATATTTTAAACAACGGTAAATTCTTCGAGAATTTTTATGAACTGATTAAAACCTTTAATAATTCAGACCAAAGGACTATAAATATTAATGGGTATACCATAAAATGCCCATTATTAAATGAAAAATTATTTCAATTAAGTGAATTCGAGGAAGCTAATCTTAAAGTAAATCTATCCCGAGCAGAGATAAAAAAAATATTTGAATTTTTAGATCAATATAGATGGAATACTAAGGAAGAGAGTAAGGGAGAAACTTTCTCAAGGAGAGTATTAACTCCAGAAATTTTTGGTCATATCTTTGAAAGATCACTTCTGGGTCAAGGTACAAGAAAACTTAAAGGCGTATTTTATACACCAAAAGAGATAGTAGATTATATCTGTGAAAAGACTATTTTAAAGCATTTTCTCATAAATACTAATTCTACTGAAAATAATTTACTGAAAATTATACATAAGTCTGATCCTGTTAAAGACTTAGATCTACTAAGGAATTTATTGAATAATGTAAATAAAATCAAAATTCTTGATCCGGCATGCGGATCTGGTGCATTTTTAATTAAAGCCGCGGAACTTTTGTTTAATCTTAAATCTCTCCTTTATTCTAAGCTAAATATCCAAAAAGAAGATTATGAGATTAAACTGGAAATTATTTCCTATAATCTTTATGGGATTGATCTCGATCAGAAAGCAATAGATATAACCAAAATTAGATTAGAACTATGGTTAATTTCTAGTACAAATCCTAGTAGAATGATAAATCCTTTAGCGGAAGTTAAATATAATCTTCTTGTTGGAAACTTCTTAACAAAATGGAAGAATTCTGAAGAAAAACTATTAGAATTTAGTGGTTTTGATATAATTGTAGGAAATCCACCTTATGTTTTTACAAGAGGGATGAAACTTAATGCAAATGAAAAAAAATTTTACATTGAAAAATATTTAAGTGAATTCAGATCATTAACAAGCGGAAAAGCTAAACAATCAGGTAAAATTAACTTATATAGTTTACTTATCATTCATAGCATAGATTTAGTAAAAAAAAATGGTTCTATAGGATTTATTGCTCCAAATACACTATTACGTACAATTACTAATGATATCCTACGTCAATTTATAGTTCATAAAACATACATTGAAGAAATTGTAGATCTTGAAGCTGGAATATTTAAAGGAGTCACCGCATCTACAATAATAATGATATTAAGAAAGGAACTTAATTATGAAAAAAAGTCAACTACGATTAAATATAATGTTAAAAATTTACTTAAAGATGAGTTCAATTCTCACCAAATAAAACAATCTAAATTTAAAAATAATGTAATTTGCTGTTTTAATATCCATGTTAATCCCGAATTTCAAACTATATTTAAAAGTATGGTAAAAGAAACATTTAAGTTAGGAGATGTTTCTAAAGAAGTAATTGAAGGTTTAGTAACTCGAAAAAAGGATAACCTTTTCATTAAGAATCCTAATCACCCCTTAGCAAAAAAATTATTAAGAGGAAAAGACATTGATAAATACGTTATAAATTGGAAACCAGGACAATATATTATCTTTGATCCTAATAAATTGCATAGATCAAGACCAGTTTATGTTCATGAAGCTCCTGAAAAATTAATTATCCAAAGGATTGGAGGAGGAAAATATCCATTAAGAGTTGCTTATGATGATGAACAATTCTATATTTTTGCATCTATTAATGCAATTATTTTGAAAGATAATCCAAAAATAGAAGGGATTAGATATAGTTATAAATACATCCTAGCTATTCTAAATTCTAAACTAATGAATTCATATTATCTACTCAATTATAGTAATAGATCCTCATTAACAGTTAACATTTCCAAGACCTTCTTAGAGGCTCTGCCAATAAAAAAAGTTTCTGAGGAAACTCAAGAAGTATTCACTAAAATCGTCGACTTTGTTTTATTCCTGAAGAAAAATTTTAATAACGAGAAAGATTTAATAGATTTTTTCGATAAAGTAATCTTAGAGTCAATGATTTTTGAATTGTATTTTCCAGAACATTTTTTGGATGATATTATTAATATAATATTCACCAAAGTTCAACCTATAGATTTTACAAAAGAAGGATTTAAAAATTTAAGAGTTATAAAAGAAAATTATCAATCTTTAATTCAGTCTACTAAATTAAAAGAGAAAGTAATCAAAATTAATAGTAATCCTATGACAATGAAAATCCATGAACTTTTTATTTCACATAAAAAAAACACAAAAACTCTATAGATTTTTTAATCTGACCTAATTAGAGATTTCAAATCACTAATTAAAATTAACTTAAGAATAATCAAAGTTTAAACATAGAATAAGCGAGAATCATATATTTAAAAATAATTTTAAATGTCTTTTTCTTAAGGTAAGTTAACAAAAATAATCTTATATTAAGAAATCTAAAACAACTTAATTTGAGAGTATTATGCCAATATTTAGTCTTAATGATATAGATATTAATTATATCAAGGAAGGAAAGGGTGAACCACTAGTTTTTTTAAGTGGTACCTTCACGAAATTGCAATCTTGGAATTTTCAAATTGAATTTTTCAAAGATAAAATGATGGTTATCGCATTAGACAACCGTGGTGCTGGAAAAAGCTCCCGACCTGATTATTATTATACAATGGATATGTTTGTTGAAGATCTTAAGAATTTACTTAATTATTTAGATATAAATAAAGATGTACACTTATGTGGACTTAGCATGGGAGGAATGATTGCTCAGAAATTTACTCTTAAGTATCCCAGCATTGTTAAGACATTAATCTTGTGTGCAACTGGATGTTACTATCCTTCAAAAACAGTTGATCAGAATAACTTTCTTTTTAACCAATTTAAGGAGCAAGATGTAGAACAAAGAGTTGAATTTACGCTTAAAATGCTATATTCTATGTCGTTTAGAAAAAAATTGATGGAAGAGAAAGAATTATATGAAAAAGTTAAAAGGGATATGAATTTCATCGCCCATACTGAAGATCCTCCTTTATATCGAGATTACATTAATCAAAATGAAGCTTTGAGAGATTTTGATATGCGTGAAGAATTATCGAAGATTCTTTCCCCAACATTAATCATTTCAGGCTCCAAAGATCGGATGTCAATCCCAGGAATACCAGAATTCATGCATGAAAGGATTCCGAACTCGCAATTGGAGTTCATTAAAGGATTAGGACATGGGCTAACAATTGAAGATCCGAAGACCGTTAATACCGTAATATGGCGCTTTATTAAAGA
>SMTZ1_10000831_pt1 | contig 30020 bp, 28 predicted proteins | sample DeeMarSWOR136_30_FD_25667 | JGI IMG/M metagenome (IMG submission 25667) | reverse complement strand
AGGGTAGCAAGTGTATCGGCCTTGAACAGGTCGCCGAAAGCTATATTAACTGAGCCGGTGATGTGGCCCTTGGCGAAGTCATCGGCGCTCCGAAGGCTGATGAGGTACGGCGCGTCGCCGGAGTTAATCAGGTCGTTGAGGTCGCCTGCCTTGATGTTTTCGGCCTTGTCGGCGACATATGCAGCAACGGCGTCTTTGACTACGTCAAACTCTGATACTGCTGCTGTTGGCGGAGCTGTCGGCACAGCTGTAGCTGTTGGTGTAGGCTCTTCCTCCTCCTCTCCCCCGCAGGCAGCGAGTAGCGGCATGCTGATAAGCAGCAGCATTAACGCTATTATCAATACAAGCTTACTCCATGATTTTCTTTCCATATATTCCTCCTCTAATAAGTGTTACCATAAAAATTGCAGAATATATAAACATCGGCCGGTTTCCTTATGAGACCCGTACCGATGATTGCGCCATAGCTTATTACCATACCCTGGTTAGCTAACTATCTTAATTATAAACGAGACAGCGCTCGGGTATCCTTTTTACCGCTGCCCATGATATTATAATTTAGATAGAGTGTCAACTATTTTTAAGCCGAATGCCTGGAAATTTCTAACATTCTTTACCTGGTATCGTAATTGTGAACCGGTGTTTGGCAGCGGCTCCCCATCTTGCTAAAATGGGTACACTATCGGCTTCATCCTGGAGTGACAGGACGTGAAAAAGAGATATCTTATCGGGGGTATCGTTCTGGTAGCCGCAGTGGGTTACCTGATTTACATGGCACTGAGCAGTTCGGCAATATACTATGTCACAGTGAGTGAACTTCTGGACAAAGGCAGTGATACCTACGATACCAATATCAGGGTGACCGGAAAGGTAACTGAGGGCTCTATCGAGTGGGATGCTGAGAAGCTTGAGCTTGGATTTTCCGTTGTTGAAGGAAACGCCAGCTTGCCTGTTATCTATAAAGGCGCCATGCCGGATGGCTTCAAGGCCGGCGCCGATGTCATGGTTGAGGGGAGATATCACTCCGATAGAATATTTCGAGCTGAGAGTATTCTGTTAAAATGCCCCTCGAAATACGTGCCTGAAGAATGAGACAGTAGATGGTAGATACAGGGCATATCGCCCTCATATTATGCTTTATAGCGGCTGTATATACCGCGCTAGCCTCAGCGTGGGGAGCTCGCAGTGGTTCCCATGCCTTCACTGCAAGTGCTCGAAACGGTTTACTCGTAGTTGCTGTCCTTTATACCTTGGCCATGGCGGCCATGCTCTATGCTTTTATGAGCAAGGATTTCAGCCTCAGGATAGTAACGGAACACGCCAGCAGAGACCTTCCGGCGGTATATGCTTTCAGCGCCTTGTATGCCGATAAAGCTGGCTCGGTTCTTTTCTGGGGATGGTTGCTCTCGTTGTTCGCCGCTGTGCTGGCGCTGCAGAAATATAATTCTTACAAGCAGATTACGCCCTGCGCTATCTCCATCCTTGCGGTCATTCTGGCATTTTTCCTGGCGCTGGTCACGATTGTGGTAAACGTGTTCGAGGAGAATCCTTACCCTCCCGTGGATGGATTCGGCTTGAACCCGCTTCTCCAGAATGTCGGCATGTTGATACATCCCCCGTTGCTATACCTGGGCTTTGCCGGATTCATGGTCGTGTTTGCTTTCGTTATGGCAGCGCTTATAGTCCGTCGTCCCGGTATGGAGTGGATTGGGGGAATCCGGCGCTGGACTCTCTTTGCATGGTGTGTGCTGGGCATAGGCAACTTGGTAGGAATGTGGTGGTCATATATCGAGCTGGGTTGGGGAGGGTATTGGGCATGGGACCCGGTGGAGAATGCCGGTCTGATGCCGTGGCTGTTGGGGACTGCTTTTCTCCACTCGGTTGCGATGCTGCGAAAGCGACATTATCTCCACACATGGGGGCTGGCGCTCATCATAGTAACCTTTATTTTTGTCCTGCTTAGCCCCTTTATTACGCACGGCGGTATCGAGTCCCCGCTGCACGGATTCTACGCTTCGAATTATCCTCCTTATATTCTGGGCGCTATCGTGGTTACGCTGGTAGGATCGGTGGTACTGCTCTATGCTCGCCATAGGGATTTCGGGAAAGAAGATAAGCCATTATCGCCTATCTCCAGGGAGGGCGCCTTCCTTCTCACTAACGTCATATTCCTTGTTCTTGTATTCCTTATCATTACAGGCGTGATCCTGCCGCGGATTGTTGAGGGACTGGGGGGTAGTGAGATAGCTCTGGAACGAGACTATTTCGACTGGTCATGCGGGCCTGTTATGCTTTTCCTCGTATTCTTCATGGGAGTTTGCTCAACGTTAAGGTGGCGGAAAGCATCGTTGAAGTCTATAGGATGGAACTTATTGTATACCCTGTTTCCAGCCGTGATTATCGCTATAGCTGTCCTCATTTCTGGCATCGGAAACTGGTACGCCCTTGCAGCGCTGGTATGTGGCTTCCCGCTTTTCACTATTATGCGGGAATGGTTACTGGGGACGAGAGCAAGACGGCGCGCTACCGGGGGATATTATGCCGGGGCATTCCTTAGATTGATCGGGAGTAACAGGCCCCGGTACGGCGGATTTATAGTTCATATAGGCATTATTCTAATAACACTCGGCGTCATCGGCTCATCCTTCTACGGATTAGAAGGTATGGAGACGCTCGATATCGGGGAGGAGATGACAGTCGGGAAGTACGAGTTGTCATATGATGCTCTAGACATGCGGGAGGGTAGCTCGAAAGTGAGCGCCGTTGCCTCTCTTTCTATAAGCAGGGACGGCAAGCTCATCGATACGGTGCGGCCGGAGTATAACTACTGGTTTAGCTGGATGGAGCCCTTCGCCGAAGTAGCGGTTCGAACCACTCCTGCCGAGGACTTGTTCGTCTCGTTATCATGGACCAGCTTTGAGCCGGGGGACGAGTCTGCTACCTTCAGAGTGCTAGTCAATCCCCTGATTGTCTGGATGTGGGTTGGGGGAGGGTTTCTCCTTCTAGGAGGGCTCGTAGCCTTCTGGCCTGATCGAAAGCGCCAGTCTGGCTCTGAGGCGGGTGTAACATGACTGTTCCACTGGGTATTCTATTAGGTCTCATTGCGGCTATCTTTATTGCCTATCCCTTCTTCAGGTCGAGAGCCAAGAGTGTTTCGGGAGATGAGGCTCTTGATGAGGAGCTGGAGAAGCGGATACGGGCGTTACGAAAGGGTCGCAGCGAAGCTGCGGAAGATGTTGTGGATAAGGTCTGCCCGAGCTGCGGCGCGAGATGCGATTCGAGGGATAAATTTTGCTCTGAGTGTGGGGCGAGCCTAAGTACGTAGGTCTTGTAAGGGAAGCAATGAGGAAACTTGTTGCCATATGTAGTGTGCTGTTCCTCTTAGGTCTGTCGGGGATGGCTATTGCCCAGGGCACCCTGGATGGCGAAATCAATGGGACGGTAATCAATGGAACCGCTGGGGGTGGAAACGTATCCGGTATCGATGTTCTCTTGATTACCTATGTAGATGATGCGCTGGGAGACATTAAAATCACCGTAACCGATGACCAGGGCGGATTTACGTTTTCCAGCCTTGAAACTGGTCCCGGCTATGAGTACCTGGTCTCGGCTCACTACTTGGGCGTGGACTACTATAGCCTGGTTATTTTCGGAGAGAATGAGACAATTACCTTTGTCGAGGTGCCGGTATGCGAAACGACGACCAGCGATGAGACTATTCGGGTGGCTCAATCACATGCAGTCATATATATGGAAGATAGTAGCCTCTGGGTATCGGAATACTTCATGTTCTCGAACGATGGCGACCGGACATATGTCGGGTCGGAGGAAAATGCCACTGATGAAGGAACCGGAACGCTGGTCTTCACTCTACCGCAGGGAGCGGTTGATTTCGAGGCCCCGCAGGATTTAATACAGGACTGCATATTCCTGGGCAATAGTACATTTGCCGATACTCTACCTTTTCCGCCTGGCTATAGAGAGTGGAGTTACTCGTACAGGCTGCCGTTCTCTGGTTCGGGCGATGCTACCATTCTGCTTAAGGTCAATTATCCCACTGACAGCTTCAATGTTATGGTTATGGGTGATGACGTTGAGGTTGCCAGCAACCGGTTGACGCTGGCGGGGCCGGTGGAGGCTGATACCGGGGAGCAATTCATACATCTTCAGGGAGAGGAACTCCCCCGTGGCACTGATCTGGATATTCGTCTTTCCCGCATATCAGGGGGAGTCGATGCAACTACAGTGATTCTCTGGCTCGTTGTTGTTCTGCTCATTATCGTTATCGCCGTTTTGGGAGTTAAGGGAATAAAGGCGACGCCGCACGTGGAAAGGGAGAGCGAGACGCACAAGCAGCGATTGCTGAGGGAGATAGCTCAACTGGATGACGAGTTTGAGCAAGGGGCAATCGACGAAAATACATATCGGCGGATGCGTTCGGAGAAGAAGGCGCAGTTGCTTGAAATGATGCGTAGTGAGAAAGGTAAGGGAGAGACCAGTGGCTGAAGGTGACCTTTCCCCTACCCCATGGGCTATTGAGACACATGGGCTTGCTAAGTCATTCGGCAATATACCTGCTCTCGCGGGAATTGACCTCAAGGTTAAGCGGGGCGACCACCTTACTGTCTTCGGCCCTAACGGTGCGGGGAAGACGACACTGATCAAACTGCTCTCTACCTTGTCAAAGCCGTCTGGCGGAAGCGTGCTGCTGGATGGTCTGGATATCCGTAAGACTCCCGAGCAGAGCCGCAGCAAGTTGGGAGTAGTCAGCCATTCTACCTTCCTGTATCCTCATCTCACGGTTAGCGAGAACCTGAGATTCTACGGCAAGATGTATGGGCTCGCGAATCTGGAGCGGCGCATAGAGGAGGTAATCTCTCAGGTGCAGCTTAAAGCGCGGCTGCATGACCGGGTGGGGACGCTGTCACGCGGCATGCAGCAGCGGGTTGCCATAGCAAGGGCGGTGCTCCATGATCCGCCGGTCATGCTCCTCGATGAACCGGAGACAGGACTTGACCCCCACGCCACTGTGATGATGCGAGCTGTACTGGAGCACTTCACCTCTGGGGAGCGCACTGTCGTGATGACCACGCACAACTTGGCGCGCGGCCTAGAGCTCGCTGACCAGGTGCTGATTCTCCACGAGGGCGTGGTCGTCTATCAAGAGGTAAAACAGGAGATAGATGCAGCGGCTTTTCCGGAAATTTACGACCGCTGCACGGGAATGAGGAGATGAGGGAACTATTCACCAGGGTCTTCGCTATCTTCTGGAAAGACCTCCTCTCGGAGCTCCGCACCAAGGAAGTTGCCACATCGGTTCTCGTCTTTGCCCTGCTGGTGGTGGTCATCTTCAACTTCGCCTTTGAATCCGGGGAGGATACTATAGGACTCGTTGCACCTGGCATTCTATGGGTGGCTTTCACCTTCGCCGGGGTGCTCGGCTTGAACCATACCTTTGCGACAGAGAAAGAGAACTCCAGTCTCGAGGGATTGATGCTCTGCCCGGTTGAGCGGTACGTTATTTATCTGGGGAAGCTGGCGGGCAGCTTCACCTTCATGCTGGTCGTTGCAGCAATCATTACGCCGATATTCCTCGTCCTTTTCAACCTGCCTTTGTGTTTACCCAGGCTGGCACTGATCATAGTGCTGGCAACGGTGGGATTTACTTCGGTGGGCACGCTGTTTTCCGCGCTGTCGGCTCATACAAAGGCGCGGGAGATAATGCTTCCTATACTCTTCCTGCCTGTTGTCGTTCCCGTGCTGATCGCAGCGGTAAAAGCCACCGGTGTGGTGCTGGACGGCGGCGCCTGGAGCGATATGTCAACCTGGCTTCAGATACTAGTAGCCTTCGATATCATCTTTCTGGTAGTATCGGTGTTGGTCTTCGAGTTCGTTATCGAGGAGTAGCAGCAGCGGAGTCGCGGCTAATAACGGAGGTTGCCTGATGAGGGAAAGGAGCGTGATGCTGAGCAATATCCTGCTCGGGCTCGGCTGTGCCCTGATGATAGCCGCCCTCTATCTGGTATTCATATATGCGCCCACGGAGGAGGCAATGGGCGACGTTCAGCGTATATTCTACTTCCATGTGGCACTGGCCTGGGTCGCATTCCTGGCGTTCTTCGTGGTCTTTATATGCAGCATCCTCTACCTCTGGAAGCGGGATGTCAGGTGGGATACTGTTGCCCGCTCGTCGGCGGAGCTTGGGGTAGTGTTCACCACGCTGGTTCTGATTACAGGGCCTATCTGGGCAAGGCCTGTATGGGGGGTGTGGTGGACGTGGGATGCCCGGCTGACAGCGACCCTTGTACTCTGGCTGACATACGTTGCCTATCTACTGGTGCGCGGCTTTGCTACCGAGGAATCCCGGGGGGCGAGATTCGCCGCGGTTCTGGGTATCGTCGGCTTCATCGATGTACCTATTGTCTATCTGGCTATTCACCTGTGGCGGACCCACCATCCACCGGCATTGGTCGGCGACCTCGTATCATCTATGCTACTGACACTGCTGGTCAGCGTTGCTGCTTTCACATTACTGTTTATCATCCTGCTCAAAGGGAGCGTATCGGTGAGGAACATGGAGGCTGAGGTCAGGCATTTGAAGGATTCAAAAATGAATCGGAGGAATTATTAGCCATGGATAATCTGAGTTACCTCTTTGCGGCGTATACCGTCATATGGGCTGTCATCTTCGGCTACGTATTTTTCGTCCACCAGCGTCACCGAAGGCTGCGGCGGGAACTCGATACGCTCAAAGAGGACGTGGAAAAGCAGAAAGCGGATTGAGAGATAGCTGGTAACGCTGCTTTCTTGAACTGGGGCTGCTATACCTGTTTTTCATTGAGCTTGGCAAGGATGGCAGGCACTTCTGCCACTATGTTTTCGATAACTTCCCGCGCGCTCATTATATCGTGAATCATGCCGGCGTTGGCGCCGCATGGTGCTTCGGACGTGTCGATATCGCCCTGCACCAGAGCGTTCCGCATGGGGTGATAGAGGACATGATTGCCGAGCTCTTCAAGCGGTGCGCCGCCGGTCTCCAACTCAATGTACTTTTCGATGAACTCGTTTTTAAGCGACCTGCCGATTCCCACCCCGAGCTTCTTGCCCCAGGCGATGGTGCTGGTGTCGTTTGCATCAACCACGGCTTGCTTCAAATTGGAGTGGGCGTCGCATTCAAGGGTGGCGAGGAACCGCGTGCCCATATAGACGGCCTCCGCGCCTAAGGTGAGGGCAGCGACGACTCCACGGGCATCGGCGATGCCGCCGGCTGCGATCACCGGTATTTTCACCGCATCGACTACCTGCGGGACGAGTACCATGGTCGGCAGTTCGTCAGCACCGCTGTGACCGCCGGCCTCGAAACCCTGGGCTACGACCGCATCGACGCCGGCTTCCTCCGCCTTCAACGCATACCTCACCGAGGTTACCAGGTGAAACACCTTCACCCCTGCTTCTCTGAAGCGGCTGGTGTAGACCTTTGGGCTCCCCATCGAGGTTATCGCCACGTGTATATCCTCCTCCAGAGATACCTCGACGCACCTGTCGGCGAAATCCTTAACTGTACCGAAGCCGATGGGGAAGTTAACGGCGAAGGGCTTCTGGGTAAGAGTCTTAAGCTTTCTTATTTCGCTCCGCAGCCTCTCCCCCGTTAGAGCGACATCCTCCGTGACCTCAGTTGCTCCCGCGTTCGGCCCGAGGGTTCCCAGACCGCCAGCGTTAGAGACAGCCGCTGCAAGGTTAGCGCCGGTAATCCAGTTCATCGGCGCCTGGATGATAGGATACTCGATTCCCAGTAAATCACATATTCTCGTTCTTAGCATAGCGTAATCTCCTTTTCATTATCCGGGGCAGCCGGGGTATCCGAGGTGATTTGACCGAGTTGTTCTATTGTTCTTACCCGTGTGATGAAAGTCCATACGATGTACAACACCGGGATACCGACATTGAATTGTATGAAGCTGTTGAAGATCAGTACGTCTACCGCTCCTTCTGCGGGACGTATCCCTGAAATCCAAAGGGTGAATTCCATGGCGAAGATGATCAGGAATCCGACGAGGAACAGGTAGGCTATGCGGGGCCAGGTGAGTGGCTTCATGTATTTCCACCTATATTTCAGTATCACCAGCAAGATATATCCTCCCACCACCATTCCGATTTGGAACGCAGGTATATCTGACATATCACGTACCATGGTAATCAGGCGGTCGTCGAGAGGGATCCACTGGGAGAGAAACGCTATAGCGCCCCATCCGAGGTAGAGAAATGCTGTCCAGAGCACCTTGGTACTCGTCTTTGTAGCGCTGAACATGACAATGACATAGGAGAACATCACCATGCCGGCGGTAAATGAGCCGCACGCCAGGTAGAGGTCCGGGCTGAAAGGGGCATCTATGATACGCGTTTCCTGAATGTGGTACATCCACACGTCGTCAGCGAGGAATGTAATGAGGGCACCTGCCAGCCCGAACTTCAGCGCCAGCATATGCTTCTGCCGCCATAGAAGGACTATCCAGATGGCGGTAAAGATGAAGTCCAGGTAGATGAAATCTACGTCGAATTCCCGTGCAACATAGGTGTTCATGCCCGGCTGCCTGTGCCGATGATATGGTGCTGTCCCATGGCTGTCAAGCGTCTTGGAACCCTCCGCTTTTCGGAGAAGGTCATATATTTGTCCCGCGGTTCTCTGCCTGCTATAATGAGGCGCAAGTATGCGAAAGCGAAGCTCTCAGGTATGTTAGCCAAGGTAAAAACCGCTGCAGTGGTGGGACTCGACGCTCAGGAGGTCGAGGTAGAGACCGATATCTCCGGTGGATTGCCCCGAACGACGGTGGTGGGGCTGCCTGATACTGCAGTGCAGGAGGCCAGGGAGAGGGTCCGCTCAGCTATCAGGAACTCGGGGTGCTGGTTCCCCGCGAAGCGGATAACGGTAAACCTCGCCCCTGCCGACCTCAAGAAGGCTGGCCCCGCCTACGACCTCCCCATTGCTGTGGGCGTACTGTTAGGCTCGGGGCAGATATCGAACGACGCTTCCGGGATGCTCTTCCTCGGCGAACTCTCCCTCGACGGCAACCTGCGGCATACCCAGGGCATCATCTCCATGGTCGAGCTTGCCCGGGAGAAGGGCATATTCACGGTCTTCGTCCCTGCCGCCGATGCCAAGGAGGCTTCCCTGATACAGGGTGTTGACATCATTCCCGTGTCCTCTCTAGCTCAGCTTGTAAGCCATCTCCGCGGCGAGGTGGTTATTCCTTGCTATAGTGCCGACGATGTCGAAGGTGAGTTTGAGGAAGCCCCTTGGCCGGCGACCGACTTGGCGCACATCAAGGGACAGGAGCATGTTAAGCGGGCGCTGGAGGTGGCTGCCGCCGGAGGGCATAATGTTGTGATGACGGGGCCGCCGGGAAGCGGCAAGACCCTGCTGGCACGGGCTTTGCCCTCCATCCTTCCTAGGATGGGCATCGGGGAGGCCCTTGAGGTTACCAAGATATACAGTGTGAGCGGGCTCCTGCCACAGGACACGCCACTCATCAGGCAGCGCCCGTTCCGGGCGCCGCACTATACCATATCCCATGCCGGACTCGTTGGTGGTGGGCGCTTCCCCAGACCCGGCGAGATAAGCCTCAGCCACCGCGGAGTCCTCTTTCTTGACGAGCTTCCCGAGTTCGGACACGCCGACCTCGAGGTGCTGCGCCAGCCTATGGAGGACAGGGTTGTAACGATCAGCAGAGCACAAGGGAGCGTCACATTCCCTGCGAACTTCATGCTTGTCGGAGCAATGAACCCCTGTCCCTGTGGGTATTACGGGGACCCGGTCAAGGAATGTACCTGCACACCGATGATGGTCTCACGGTACCAGAAGCGTATCAGCGGGCCGCTGCTCGACCGTATAGATATCTTTGTTGAGGTTCCCCGCATCGACTACGAGAAGCTCGCAGATGACAGGCTGGGTGAGGGCTCGGAGGCGGTGAGGCAGAGGGTTGAGGAAGCGCGCGCTGTACAGCAACGGCGCTTGGAGGGCACCAGGCTCGTTTGCAATGCCGATATGACCCCGCTGGAGGTGCGCGAGTTCTGCCAGGTAGAGCCATCCGCCCAGAGCCTGCTCCAAACGGCGATGAATCAGTTGCACCTCTCGGCACGCGCCTTCCACCGCATCCTCAAGCTGGCGCGAACCATCGCCGACCTCGCCGGTGCCGATACTATCGGCGCACCTAACCTCGCCGAGGCGCTCCAGTACCGCTCGCGGGAGCAGCTATAGTATAGACGTGAGGATGCGAAGGGAGTTCGGTAACGAAAGATAGTAAACAGCGATATGAGTTTTTACGAACTGAAAGTGCTGGTCAAGAGGGCGAGGGATATATACAAGTACCAGGGATTGAGGCCGCTACTAGCACGCGTTTATGATCGGGTAGCAAGTTTTGTGTTCCAGTATGCGCATTATTATATCTTCGAGCATACCTTAATCGAAAGGGATGAAGCAGACTTCCTCCCCAGAATCGACAATTTTACCCTGCATATCATTCGCACTAACAAAGAGGCTGGTGAATTTGAGGCTGCTACCGGATTCGAGTTAAGGCGCCGTTTGGTCGATGTCGAGGAGAAGCTGGAAAAGGGCGCCATAGGCTTCTGTGGTTTCGTTGGCGAGGAGTTCGCCCACATCGGCTGGATTGCTTTCAGCGAGAAAGCTCGGAAGACCTTTGATACGGTGCCGTATAAAGTGGACTTCTCCAACGGTCAGGCCTGTACCGGGGGGAGCTACACGGTACCGGCGTTCAGAGGCAAGGGGCTTATGGCATATGTCTATTTCAGGAGATTCCAGTTCCTCAGGGAAATGGGGATCAAGACAACACGCAATTCGGTATTAACCAGTAATACCGCATCTCTCAAAGTGCACGCCAAATTTGGCCCTAAATTATTGGCCAGGGGGCGCCGCTTGAAGTTAATGGGGCGGCAGTCATGGAAGGAAACACCGATTGTGCCAACCGGTGAGCCAGTTTAAAAACTTTCACTCTCCTGATATTTTCGGCCGTAGTGCCCCTGCCCATCCTCCAGTGCTAAAAGCCTTCTCAGTTCGGCGGGCGTCATAATCTCCCTCTGATTGGCCTCGGCGATTCTGTGAATACGCTGGATTAGCTCGGAGTTGCGTGCCAGCTTTGTGCGTGCCGGGTCATACCAGATGTTGTCCTCGAGGCCAACCCTTACGCCGCCGCCGGCGGCGATGGCGATTGAGTTCATCATCAATTGGGCGTCGCCAACCCCGCCGAGGCTCCAGAGCGAGTCCGGTGGCAGGTCATTGAGCATGACGCTGACATGCAGCAGGTCGGCCTGCGCACAGGCGATATTGCCCAGTATCAGGTTGAAATAGTGAGGAGGCTCGAGCAACCCCTTTCTCTCCAGATACTTTGCGTAGTTAATCATGCCGGCATCGAAAGCCTCGAGTTCGGGCGTGATGCCACGAAGCCTCATTTCATCGACGAGCGCTTGTATCATATCGGGGGAGTTTACGCTTGTTTGTTTGTTGAAATTCACCGAGCTGAGGGTCAGGCTGCCCATGTCCGGCTTCAGCGCACCCTCAAGCTGCAACGGCTGGGCGCGTTTTTCAAACTCGGTGAAGGTGCGCCCGCTTAATGAAACGGCTATCACGAGGTCGCTGCTGAACTCGCGAATACCGGCAATTATGTCGCCGTAAACCTCAGCCTTGTATGTCGGTTCGCCGGTCTGTTCATCGCGGGCATGTAAATGAACCATGGTGATGCCTATAGTAACGGCTTCGTGCACCTCGTCGATGATTTCCTGCACGGTTACCGGGACGTAAGGTGTCATCGCTTTTGTTGGTATCATACCGGTCGGAGTGAAATTGACTATGAGGTTCATCGTTCTGCCATCTTCAATTAGTGTAAGGCATTATGCTATCTCGCACGGATAATTTCAATAAGCTTTTCCCTATTCTAACTACTTGAATGCCTGTTGTGAATCGGTTCCCTCGTTAATCCAACAGCTTGTAGTCGAGAACTCAGGTGGCTATAATTGGCTATACCTTTGCCGGGGTGCTCTACTGATGGTTGGTGGAGCAGTCATAGCCCGACGGGAGTAACTTCGGGTTTGGATAGGAATCATGAATAAATCGAAGGTAGCGCTGGTAGGGTGCGATACGTATGACGAAGCCCAGGTGGACAAGGCCGTTGAGGCAGGTGTCGACCTCCTTGGAGGCGTCACGCATTTCGCGAGCCTAGGCGAGAGAATAGTGCTCAAGCCGAACGTGCTTATCGGCTCTCATCCCGACAAGTGCGTAACCACTCACCCCGCGGTGTTCAAGGCTGCGGGGCGGCTGCTTCAGAAGGCTGGTGCCACGGTATATTATGGCGATTCACCGTGTTTCGGAGGGATTGGGAGGAATATGAAAAAGTCTCACCTGAAGCAGGCGGCTGAGGAAATGGGAATAGAACAGGCAGATTTCGCTGATGGAAAGTCCGTTAGTCACAAGGAAGGGCTCTTAATAAAGAGCTTCGTCATCGCCAACGGCGTTCTGGAGTCGGATGGCATCGTCAGCCTGCCCAAGATCAAGACGCACGGGCTGACCAGGTATACCGGCGCCATTAAGAACCAATTCGGTTGCATCCCCGGTCTTCTCAAGAGCCAGTACCATCTCAAGTTGCCAGACCCGTACGATTTCGCCACGATGCTGGTTGATTTGACCGCCCTGGTCAAACCACGCCTGTACATCATGGACGGTATTGTAGGAATGGATGGCAACGGTCCGAGGGGTGGGAATCCCAAGAAACTGGGTGTTATGCTATTCTCTACAGACCCTGTTGCCCTCGACTCGGTAGTCTGCAAGATAATCGACCTCCACCCCGAGATAGTGCCGACGTCGAAGCCGGGAGAGGAGTCGGGGCTGGGAACGTATCATTATGAGAACATTGAGGTGGTCGGCGCGAATATAGAGGAATTTATAGCGAGGGATTTCCATGTGGCGCGCCGGCCTCCCGTAGCGCGCAAGAGCGGGCGTGTTAAGAGTTTCATGAGGGACAGAATATGCCCGAGACCGGTTATTAACAAAGAAAAGTGCACCAATTGCGGCATATGCGTTGAGATGTGTCCCGTCGCCCCCAAGGCTGTGGACTGGCACACAGGCGATAAGTCTGGAACGCCCACACACAAATACGGGCGCTGCATCCGCTGCTACTGCTGTCAGGAGATGTGCTCCGAGGGGGCGGTATCGATAGGTAATACGCTGCTGGGCAGGATATTTTTCCCGCTGAAGTAGAATGATTGTCAAGAGCTTCGCGCGGCGGCTGCTGTTAACAGTGCACGAAGCAGGCTGATTTCTTGGGAGAACGAGCCTATATGAGCAGGAGAAAAGTACTGATTGTCTCGGCTGCCCTTGTATGCGGGGGTGCGGAGCGGCTGGCATGGTTAATACTGCAGCATCTTGACCGGCAGCGGTTTGAGCCTATACTTGTTGTCTTATCCGGTTTAAATGATAGTTTCCCTGAGCCGGAAGGTAACAAGGTCATCTATTTACATAAGGGAAATTTTCTGGACCTGCCCAGAATTGTCTGGCGGCTGTCACGCGTGTATCAAGAGGAGCAACCTGATGTCGTGCTCAGCATTGTTGACTACGCCAACCTTGTCTCCGTATTGGCGAGGAAGCTTTCTCATGCCAAGCCAAAGTTGGTTCTAGATGAGCGAAGCCATAGTAGTATCAATCTGAAGTACGAGTTCCTGGGACGTCTCAAGATCTGGGCGATTCCCCGTCTTTATCCGGAAGCAGACGTGGTCGTTTGTTGTTCGAATGGCGTAGCTGATGATCTTATCAACCGGTTTAATATTCCTCACCGGATGATAAAGGTCATCCAAAATCCGGCGGATGGCGATTATATATCTGAAATGGCTCGTGAGGAGTTCGATCATCCCTGGCTTACTTCCAGGGAAATGCCGGTGATTATTGCGGCAGGCCGGCTCGTTGTCCAGAAGAACTATCCCCTTATGCTCAGGGCATTCGCCAGGGTAAACTGCAGTCTCCCCTGTCGTTTGATAATTTTAGGTGACGGGAAAGAGAGGGAGTCACTGTTGAAACTTGCCTCTGGTATCGGGCTCAATGGGAAGATAGATTTCCTCGGCTTTCAAAAGAACCCCTATAAATATATGGCACGCTCTGATATCTTTGTCCTGTCGTCATTGACGGAAGGTTTGCCCTGGGTGATTTTGGAGGCGATGACCTGCGGCATCCCGGTCATTTCTACCCGCTGCCCCTCGGGCCCTGATGAGATTATTACTGACGGGATAAACGGCTTGCTGGTACCGGTGGATGATGAAACGGCGCTGTCAGAGGCTATATTGCGTCTCTTGAATGATAAAGACTTCTCGGCAGGTATCGCGCGTGCGGGACGAAAAAGGTCTGAGGATTTTAAGGTATCAGAAATAATCAGCGAGTATGAGGCAGTCTTATAGCACATTGGTTGGTTGGGGACGCTGGGAGCATCGACAATCTAATCAGTCTCATAGGGTTTAGTCCGGAGAGCATAGGGGAGGGAAATATGAAAGCGCTGAGGTTCGAGTTCAGTCTACCGCGTCTGGCTTACAGCAAGATACTCGGAACATTCTACAAGGGGGCATATTTTGACAGGTTCTCGGCTCTGAGATATGCGGATATCCCGGAGCCCGAGCTGCCCGGTCACGATTGGGTGAAGGTGAGGACGGTCTACTGCGGCATCTGTGCCAGTGACATGCACGCCATATTGCTGAACGGCAGTCTGGACAATCCCACCCAGCCATTTATAAGCTTTCCCATGGTGCTGGGCCACGAGATCGTGGGAACGGTGGAGGAAGTAGGCCGAAAGGTCGATGGTTTAAATAAAGAGGAACGGGTGCTTATCTACGTTATGCTTTCATGCGTTCCCAGGGGGATTGACCCTCCCTGTCCGGCGTGCCAGGAGGGCGATACCGCCCTTTGCCGTAACTTCGCAGAAGGGAACCTGCCGCCTGGACTGCTAATCAGTACAAACAGTAAGGTAAACGGCGGGTTTGCACCTTTCGTCGTGGCGCACCACACGCAGTGTTTCAAGATTCCCGAGGGGGTAAGCTTCGTGGAGGCAGTGCTCGGGGATCCGTTCGGTGTATCATTGCATGCTATAATGCAGAACCCTCCCCGCCCCGGCGACAGAGTACTGGTCTATGGTCTCGGAACGCTGGGCCTCTCCGCTATTATTGCATTGAGAACGCTGTACCCGGAGTGCTGTGTCGTCGCTGCAGGGAGACATGAGTTCCAGAAAGAACTCGCGGTAAGCTTCGGTGCTCATGAGGTGGTAGAGCCGGGACCGGGGATATTCCAGGATGTAGCCAAGATCACCGGGGGGAAGGTCTACCAGGTAAGACGAGGCAAGCCGATTCTGATGGGTGGCGTCGATATTGTTTACGACTGCGTCGGCTCTGCCGATACGATTGAGACCAGCCTCAGGCTAACCAGGGAGAAAGGGCAGGTGATCCTCATCGGCGCTGATACACCGAAGCGGTTCGAATGGTCTCCGCTATGGTTACGGGATATCTCGCTCAAGGGCTCAATGGCGATAGGAGCGAATGAATATAAAGGGCAAAAGGTGCATACCTTCGACATTTTCCTCGAGCTTTTAAAAGATAAAAAGATCGATGTCAAACCTTTGATAACCCATATATTCAGGCTCGAGCAGTATAAAGAAGCGCTGAAGACATGTATGAACAAGAAATCGACCAAGAGCATAAAGGTGCTGTTCGATTTAACATGAGGTGATCATTAAAAATCAAAGGAGGGATTGAAGATGGGTATCGAACTTACGGACAGGGTGGCGCTGGTTACGGGAGGTGTACAGGGTATCGGGCTGGGTATAGCGGAGGCGTTCCTCGATGCAGGGGCCAAGGTAGCTATCTCGGATATTAACGGTGAGGGTCTGAAAGCGAAGGTCCGTGAGTTGCAGGGACGCTTCGGTGAGAACGTCTACGGAATTACGGCCGACTGTTCTCAGGAGGACGATATCGTGAGGATGGTTGCCGAAGCTGTCGGCAAGTTCGGCGTAATCGATATCCTAGTCAACAACGCGGGACGTGGCGGGATGCACTACTTCTGGGAGATGGCAGCGCACGAGTGGGACGAGGTCGTTGACCTCAACCTCAGGGGCGCTTTCCTCTGCACCAGGGAGGTGACGAAGGTTATGCTGGAGAAGGGTACGAAGGGAAAGATTATCAACATAGCCTCCACTAATGCCATCCTGCCCACCACGGGAATCGCCGCCTACTGTGCCTCCAAGGGAGGGCTGCTCATGTTCACCAGGGTAGCGGCACAGGAGCTCGGGCCGCATGGAATCAACGTCAATGCTATCGGTCCCGGGTCGACCATGACACCTATCACCGAGGGGTTCTATAATCTCCCCATTATCAATGCGGGCTTTCTAGAGCGAACTCCCATGGGGAGATTCGGCCAGCCGGAGGACATCGCCAAAGCAGCCCTGTTTCTTGCCTCGGAGTATGCCGACTGGGTTACCGGCCAGATACTCTACGTGGATGGTGGCCAGTCGCTGATGGGTCTTCCCCGGTATCTGGAAGGCCTTGTGCAGTCTGCGGGTGGCTAAGGCGGTACAGATTATCAGCATGGAGAAATAGCCTCACCGGGTGAGGCAAAATAACCGGACAAAGGGAGGCAGGCTATGAGCTACAAGGCATACCATTTAAGCCCCGATGGTCATTTTCGGCGTGGCCTCAGCGAGGAGGAGGTTCGAGCAGCTTTTCAATCGAAGGAAGGACTGCTGTGGGTGGACATCTGCGGGGTTACCGAGGAGGATGGAGAGTTCATGGCACGCAGTTTCGGCTTCCATCATCTGGCTATCGAGGACTGCGTGAGTCCACTGATCCATTATCCGAAGATTGATGATTTCGGCGACCACCTCTATATTATCGTCCATGGCATCAATCACAGGGTAGAGTCGGACGTCGTGGAGACAGCGGAACTGGGAATATTCCTCGGTCCCCACTTTGTTGTCAGCACCCACAGCGATCCTCTTTACAGCGTTGATTCGATAGTCAAGCTTGTGGAAGATGATGGCCGCCCCATGAAACGGGGGGCTGACTTTTTAACCTATGTCTTGATTGATGCCCTGATCGATAACGTGCTGCCCACCATCGACAAGATGGGCGACGTGGCTGCGGAGATTGAGGAGGAGGTTATTCGCAGCCCGCGGCAATCGACGCTGGAGGCGATTCTGAAGCTCAAGAGTTCAATTCTGCGGATACACAGGGTTATGGCTCCCCAGCGCGAGGTTCTGAACCGGTTGAGCAGACGCGAGTTCCCGATAATAAGGGAAGAGGCGCAGCTGTTTTATCGAGATATATACGATCACATAGTGCGGATCGAGGACCTGGGACAATCTCTGCGGGATAGGGCCGATAATGCGCTGGCCACTCATCTGTCGTCCGTGGCAAACCGGCAGAATGAGAGCATGAGAATCCTGGCGCTGGTAGCCACCATCTTCATTCCGCTCACTTTGATAGCAGGAATCTATGGCATGAACTTTGACTACATGCCGGAGTTGGATTGGCACTGGGGCTATTTCTCCGTACTGGGTTTCATAGGGATCGTGATTATCGCTACGCTGTCGTGGTTCTGGGCCAGAAGGTGGATTGAGTGGAGCCGCCGTCAGGTCAAGAGGGTCAGACCGTTTGCCGTAGAACCAGAGAAGCTCATAGGCTATATCGATAAGATGAAGAAATGGCCTCGCCTTCAATAGCTTTTTTTCTGGTATAATGTCGTCCTAGTCATACAGAGTGGTTAACAGCTAGGGGAGGTAAATCGATATGAGAGTGACCCTTGACATTAAGAAGCTGCCTGATAAATGGTATAACATCATCCCCGACCTGGAGTTTGAGGTTGCACCCCCGATGAGCCCGAGCGGTTATCCTCTGGGCTTTCACGACCTCGAGCCTTTAGCCTCTCATGCTATTATCGAGCAAGAACTGGAGAAGGATAAACGGGAGGTGCAAATTCCCGGAGAGCTTCACGACCTGTATAAAGAGTGGCGGCCGACGCCGCTTCATCGGGCGGAAAGGCTGGAGAAGAGGCTGGGAACACCGGCGCGCATCTTCTATAAGTATGAGGGCGGCAGCCCTTCGGGAAGCTACGAATTCAATACCGCTGTAGTACAGGCTTTCTATGCCAGCCATGAGGGGACCAAACAACTCATTGCAGCTACGGGCAATGGGGAGTGGGGGGCATCGCTGGCAGCAGCCTGCAATTACTTCGATATCAAGTGCAAGGTCTATATGGTCAGGGCCAGCTACGAGGAGAGAGCGTATGGACGCTACGTTATGGAACTACTGGGGGCCGAAGTGGTGCCCAGCCCCAATGAGAGCACCCGCACGGGTAGCAGGGTGCTGAGTCAGGACCCGGACTCTTCAGGCAGCCTCGGTATTGCCTTAAGTGAGGCATTTGAGGAGGCCAGTAAGCGGGATGACGCCAAGTTTGCCTGGGGTACCGTCATGAACTACGTAATACTGCACCAGACACTTATCGGACTAGAAGCCAGGCTTCAGATGAAAGAAGCTGGTGCCCAGCCGGACATCTGTATAAGTGCTGTGGGGGGAGGCAGTGGCTTTGGGGGTCTGGTTTTCCCCTTCTACCATGAGCGCAAGGAAGGAGGCAGGTTTATTGCTGTTGAGACAGCATCTGCTCCCAGCCTCTCAAAAGGACGTTTTGCCTATGACTACTCGGATTCTGACGGATTTGCACCGTTACTGAAGATGTATACCATCGGCCACGGGTATGTTCCGCCTAATATTCGGGCTGGCGGGATGCGCTACCATGGTATCTCACCGCTGGTCAGCGCTCTGTACCGGGAGAAGCGGATAGAAGCGAAGACCTATACCCAGCGACAGGCCTTCGAAGCAGGACTAGAGTTCGCGCGTGCCGAAGGATTTGTTCCTTCGCCCGAATCCTCGTACGCAATAAAGGCTGTGGTCGATGAAGCCCTGGCTTGCAAGGAGAGGAAGGAGCGGAAGAATATCCTGTTTTTGCTGAGCACTAATAGCAACCTTGACATTGCCATTTTTAAAGACTTCCTCGAAGGGGCTGTGGAGGACAGGTTAGCATCGGATGAGCGCATCGATGCGGCAGTGAAAGACCTGCCTCAGGTTGCTACCGGTTAGTCGCAAAACGCTGTATTAAGCCAGGAGTTCTCTCGCCGACTTCGTGCTTGCGTAGACCAGTAGCCGGTCCCCCTGTTGTATTTTCTCCTCGGGCTCTGGCTCGGGAATAAAAGCTTCTTCCCTGTCTATACCCAGAACAAGTATGCCCTCTTCGACCTTGACATCAGCAAGGGTCATACCGATACCCTTCGATTTCTCCTTCATCGTCAAGAGAATAATGCCCCAGTCCTTTCCAGCATGGAATATTTCTTCGATAGCCGGCGCTTCCATAAGTATCCGCTTCATCAGAGGCTTTCTAACCCAGTAGAGAGCCCGATTGCCGATTCTGCTGGTCACTATCAGGCGGTAGAGGATGAAGATACTGACGAGTATTATTCCGAGTCGTGCGAAAAACCAGCCGTAACCCGTTACATTGGTGAAAGACGCAACCAGTGTCGCTATTATCGCCACCAGACCGGCATTGCCCAGAATAATGAGGATTGTCACGATACGCCGCCTCGTTTTATGCCGTACAACCCGCTCTGCTTCCGTTGTGGTGAAGCCGGTCCCTGAAAAGGCGGACAGCGCCTGGAATCTGGCTACATCGGGCTCCATGCCGGTTAGCTGTAAAGCCAAGCCCCCTACACGTACGACAATGAAGGAGATGAGTATCGCTATGATAAGTATGCCTACATAAGCCATATCCAACACCCCCCAGTTCACGTTTATCGGATGGACCGATTCGCAGCCATTACCTGTGGAATATTATACTACTGAAGCTGAGTGTACACTAGAATAACTGAACTGTACATGCTCTCGTATGTTAAGTCAAGCTCTTGCCCTGACCCTGCCTTGCTGATATACTGTGCCCACGCTCTTGGAATATCGCACGCGGAGGCAATAGGTTATGGATGGTCCTGCTCAAGACTTCCATTGGGAATCGGCTGGGGACTGGTTTTCAGATCAGGGTATCTGGTTTCTTGTTACTCTTGCTGTCGCCGTTGTGGCGTACATCCTGCTGAGGATATTAGCGCCCAGGGTGGTTTCCTGGGTGGTGATAAAGACAAAGCCTGGCCGAACCGAGAAAGACCGTAAGGAGCTATCGCATACTACAACCCAGCTCTTTCTATGGTTTGGGACGCTGCTAATCCTCACTGCTACTGTATTTACAGTTCTTCCCAGGTTTGGGGTGGACCTATCTCCTGTTGGAGAAACCGTTGTCGACTGGCTGGGGAGTCATGGAGTTCGCATTGCCATCATCATTGCCATAGCGGTTGTTGTCCACCAAATCCTCAAGCGGTTGATCCACAAAGTGGTGGAGACCCACATATACGGGCGTAGACGCCGCATCAGTGAAGAGCAAAGGAAGAGGGCGGGTACCCTTAGCCACTTCCTAACTCAATTCGCCGTAATAGTCATCTGGGTAATAGCAGGGTTCATGATACTCTCCGAGGTGGGTGTAAATATCGGACCCCTGCTGGCTGGCGCCGGCGTCATCGGCATCGGTATCGGCTTCGGCGCGCAGAGCTTAGTCAAGGATGTGTTGAGCGGACTTTTTATCATCATCGAGAACCAGTACAGGAAGGGTGATGTGGTAATGGTAGCTGGCATCGCCGGTATAGTGGAGGAGGTGAACATCAGGAGGACAGTGCTTAGAGACCTTGATGGCATAGTGCACGTGGTGCCCAATGGTGAGATCAAGGTCGCCAGCAACTACACCAAGGAGTTCTCCAGGGTCAACCTCAATATCTCGGTGGCGTATGGTGAAGACCTTGATCACGCTATCAAGGTGATAAACAGGGTAGGGCAGGAGATGGCCGGTGAAGAATACTGGAGTGAGGCACTCTTGCAGCCGCCGCAGGTGCTCCGGGTGGATAAGCTCGGCGATTCGGGGATCGACATTAAGATACTGGGAGATACCAAGCCGATAAGGCAGTGGGAGGTGATGGGGGAGTTGCGGAAGAGGATTAAGAAGGCTTTCGATAAGGAGGGGATCGAGATCCCCTGGCCCCATACCAAGGTCTATTTCGGCGATGAACCCAAACAATTGCCGGAGGGGGTGGCACGTGCTGTGGGCAAGAAGCCTAAGACGGTGAAAGAAGAGGGCCCTCCCGGCAAGGCTCCCCGACGAAAAACGAGGATAAAAGTCCTTCCCCCTGAGGAGGAAGAAGGGGAGGGAGAGAGCTAGCAGCCTTCAGCAGAAGTAAGCCATGCCCTATCTCTTCGACCATTTTGAATCGGTACGGGAGCTATTATCGCTCACTCCCTTGGGCCTCTTCACCGATATCGATGGTACTATCAGCGAGATTGCGCCGTCTCCCCCAGAGGCGGGTGTCTCTCCCGTGTGCCGGGAGAGCCTTGCTATCTTGGCTGGATACCTGGCTGTCGTCGTTGCTGTTTCGGGGCGACCCGCTGCCGAGGCGAGGAGGATGGTGGGTATAGACGACCTTGTTTACATTGGCAATCACGGCTATGAGAGGTGGGTTGGAGGCAGTGTCGAGCTTGTCCCCAATGCCGAGGAATATCCCGCGAAAGTAGAGGCAGTGCTCGACCGGCTCAGCAGTCTCATTTGTATAGAGGGAGTTATTTTTGAGAACAAGGGCCCTACCGCATCCATTCACTACCGCCGCTGCCACGACCGGGAAGCGGCTTTGAGGGCCATCAACAAAGCGGTAGCAGGGCTTGTTAGGGAAAGCGGACTGAGGGTAAGCCAGGGGAAGATGACGGTCGAGCTCAGACCGCCGCTGGAGGTCAGCAAATGGACCGCCGTGCGTACATTGATTGCAGAGCACAGCTTAAGCGGGGTGATTTACCTGGGTGATGACGTTACCGATGTCGATGTCTTCGTCGCCTTGCACCATGGTGCGTTGCCTTTCAAGGGGCTCGGCATAGGGGTTGTGGGGGAGGAGACGATCACTGATGTCATGCTGCAAGCCGATTTCACTCTCAATGGAGTGGGCGATGTGGAACGCTTTCTCAAACGAGTAGCAGCAGAGGTAGCTGGCAGGCCAGCTCCCTGAGGTCGTGGAACTGGTGGTACATCCACCTGGTGATATCTTCCCTTTCGATCGTTTTTTTTAGTCCCTCGGCTCTCATTTTCCGCTCTGTTTCGTCCATGGTTAGCGCCTTATACAGTGTTCGGGCTGTCCCCTCCACATCTGCAGGCGCTACTGATACAGCGTTATCCCGCAGTTGCTCATGGGCGCCGGCGGACTCCGATAAAATGAGAACGCTGTGGTTGGCGCTGACGACAGGCCCTTCCTTGGCTACTAGGTTCATGCCGTCGATAACGGGATTTACCATGAGCACGTCGCAGAGACGCATCCCTGCAATAGCCTGGGCATAGTTATTCTCGTAGAATACCGTTATCGGCTGCCAGCTTTCGGTTCCATACTTGGCATTGATCGCTTCAACGGAATCGAATATATCCTGGGTGTATCTCTGGTACTGCCGTATCCCGGAACGGGACGGGACTAGGAAGCATAACATCTTTACCCTGTTCAGCAGGGCAGGATAACGCTCCAGCACGATATCGAAGGCTCTCAAGCCGCGGATGATGTTCTTGCTCGGCTCTGCTCGGTCGACTCTCACGATGGTATGTTCACCGAGGTGAGGGCGCAGCTTTTCCTCGTAGTTCTGAACCCTGGGGGATTGGGAGAGCCTCTGCAGTGTAGCGATATCCACGGATACAGGATACGATGCAACCTTGGTCTGGCGCCCCTCATAGGCTATGGTGTTGTTCTCATAATCGACTTTGGCGCCGTCGAGAAATATCTCGCAACTGTGCAGGAAGTGGTGGACGTCGCGTTTGGTTTGTAACCCCACGATGTCGACAGCGCAGAGGCTTTGCAGGATCGCCCGGCGCATCTGCTCGGGGAAGAGGTGCCAGTAGCTGGAGGCAGGCCAGGGGATGTGGATGAAGTGCTGGAGAATAGCCTGGGGCATGTGGCGGCGAATATATCCGCCGACCAGGTAAAGCTGGTAGTCATGTATCATGACGAAGGGAGGGGTCTTGTCATCTGCTGCTTCAGCGATCGTAGCTTCAGCGAAGGCACGGTTCACGGCAACATACCCGTTCTCCCAGGCATCGTAGACCTTGGCATCTAAGTTGGGGGTATAGGGTGAGTTCCACATGTAATGCTGGAGGAACCAGATCAGGGGGTTACAGAACAGATTGTAGTATTTATGGTAGACATTCCTGGGGGTGGTAACGAATCGAAGGTAAAGATTCTGCCCCGGGAGCTGGACCGGGAAGCGCCCATCATGCTGGGCAGCAACCTTGCGGTCTCCTTCTCCCATAGAACTGGCGATCCAGGTAAGCTCCACATACCTGCTGATAGCGCTGAGGGCGGTTACAACCCCTCCGCTGCCCCGGTTCAGGTGCAGCGCCCCGTCCTGGCCCACCCGGTATTCGACAGGGCCTCGATTGCTCACGAGGATAAGACGCCTTTCGGCGAGCAATTCCTGGCATAGGTCGATGAGATAGCTGCAATGTTGATTATACTTAGAAGAGGCTGCCATAGCTGAAATTTAGCATATCCACCCTGTATTGTCAACTTGATGTGGCTTGGCTGCGCCAAATTGACATGAATTGGGACATGGTCTACAATCGCAAAAGGTATTAGGGAAGCGGATTTTCTGGAGTGAAAATGACAGGCGATGAACTCAGGGAGAAGTTTCTCCTTTTTTTTGAGGGGAAGGGGCATAGCATTGTGCCCAGTTCCTCCCTCATACCCCTGGGGGACCCCACGCTCCTCCTGACCAGCGCGGGCATGGTCCAGTTCAAGCCCTATTTTACCGGCGAGGCAGTACCGCCCTCACCGCGGTTGGCGTCGTGTCAGAAGTGCTTCCGCACGACCGACATGGACTCGGTGGGCAATCTCAAGCACCTTACCTTCTTCGAGATGCTGGGCAACTTCAGCGTCGGCGACTACTTCAAGAAGGAGGCTATTGCCTGGGCCTGGGAATTCGTCCTCGACTGGCTCAGGATTCCCCGGGAGAGGCTGTGGATTACCATATTCCTTGATGACGATGAGTCCTTCGGCCACTGGCGGGACGTGGGAGTGGAGGCGGAGCGTATTTCCCGCTGCGGCGAGGAGGACAATTTCTGGGGTCCCGCCGGCGAGACAGGTCCCTGCGGGCCGTGCAGCGAGATTCATTACGATATGGGTGAGGAGTTCGCCTGCGGTCTTGGCTGCTCGCCTGCCTGCGATTGCGGGCGTTTCCTGGAAATTTGGAACCTCGTTTTTACTGAGTTCTACCAGAACGCCGGTGGCAAGCGCACGCCGCTGCCTAATAAGAATATCGATACCGGGATGGGGCTGGAGCGGACGGCGGCAGTGCTCCAGGGCAAGCGTTCTTTTTACGAGACCGATCTCTTCGCCCCCATTGTGCAGAAAGTAGCTGATTTAACGGGTTATAGATATGGTGAGGATGAAAAAACCGACCGGGCGATGAGGATAGTGGTGGAGCACGGTCGGGCGGCGACCTTCCTGATAGCGGACGGTGTCATTCCCTCGAACGAGGGGAGGGGATACGTACTGCGGCGGGTGCTGAGACGTGCTGCCCTCTTGGGCAGGACGCTGGGGCTGGAGCAGCCATTCCTCTCGGATATAGCCGAAGTGGTCATTACCAGCATGGATCGCGTCTACGCCGAACTGGTGGCGAACTGTGACCTTGTTGTCAGGACAATCAATATTGAGGAAGCAAGGTTTGCCGAAACACTTGATACAGGTTTAAAAATACTCGGCCAGGTTATGGAGCAAGCGAGGAAGAGAATGGAGGGAAAGGTTTCCGGTGAAGATGTATTCAGGCTCTACGACACCTATGGCTTCCCCGCCGAGCTGACCACGGAGGTTGCTGCTGAGAACGGGCTGTCGGTTGACCTTGAGGGATTTGAGAAGGAGATGGGGAAGCAGCGGGAGCGCGCGCGGGCGGCGCATAAATTCACGCTGGGCGACAGGGAAACAGGTGTGGACTACGCTTCGATGTCGCTGCCGCCCACAGAGTTCGTCGGCTATGGGCGTACTCGCTGCAAGGCGAGGGTCATCAGCCTGGCGGCTGACGGCGGCACCGTCGATGTTGCCCGCAAGGGACAGCAGGTCGAGGTTGTCCTGGACCGGACACCCTTCTATGCCGAGATGGGCGGTCAGGTGGCTGATACCGGTGAGCTTATTGGCGGTAAAGGACGAATAGCTGTCAGCGATACGGTATGGGCAGGTGAGGATATCGTGGTGCACCTGGGGACGGTAACTAAGGGGGAGATATTTGAAGGCGAGGACATAACCGCGGCGGTTGATAAGTCGCGCCGTCTCGATATCGCACGCAACCATACGACCACCCACCTGCTGCAAGCTGCGCTGCGCCAGGTTCTGGGCAGCCACGTGCGCCAGATGGGCTCATTGGTGGCTCCCGACCACTTCAGGTTCGACTTCACCCAGGAAGCACCGGTGCTGCCGGAGGAGTTGAGCCGTATACAACGGATAGTCAATGAGGGCATTCGCCGCAACCTGCCGGTGACCAAGCGGGAGATGCCTCATAAGCAGGCGGTGGCTGAAGGGGCGATAGCGCTCTTCGGCGAGAAGTACGGTGACGTGGTCAGGGTGGTGAGAATCGGTGGAAGCAGGTCGCCTGTGAGCATGGAGGTATGCGGGGGCACTCACGTCGACCGCACTGGCGATATCGGCCTTTTCCATGTGCTCAGCGAGGGAAGCATCGGCTCTGGGATGCGCCGCATCGAGGCGGTGACGGGGCGAAGGGCGGAGAAGCTAATAGAGGAGCGTGTTGAAGCGCTGCAGAAAATAGCCCACCTGCTTCAGGTGCCCGCTGCCGAGGTTGAAGATAAGCTCGATGGCATTCTCGGCGAGCTCGATACCGAGCGCAAACGCGCTGTTGCCCTGGAGCGTCAGTTGTCCAGGGAGACAGCCGACTCGCTGCTGGCTGAGGTAGAGTCGGTAAACGGCGTTTCAGTGCTGGCAGCTAAAGTCTCCGCCTCAAATATTGATGTCATGCGTCATATGGGCGATATATTGAGGGAGCGTCTGGGCAGCGCGGTCATCGTGCTGGGCGCTGTATGTGCCGGCAGGCCCACCTTTCTAGCGATGGTGACCTCCGACCTCGTCGAGCGAGGGCTGCATGCGGGTGAGATTGTGAAAGCTGTTGCCGGGGAAGCTGGTGGCAGTGGCGGTGGCAGGCCCCACCTGGGGCAGGGTGGGGGCAAGGATAAGGGCAAGACAGAACAGGCGCTTAAGGTGGTGGCTAAGCTGGTGAGGGAGAAGATATAGCAGTGCGTATGCTGGGGCTCGACGTTGGGGAGAAGCGGATTGGCGTGGCACTCAGCGACCCCTTGGGAATCATGGCGAGCGCACTCACCGTTATCGAGAGTAAGTCGGAGGTTGATGCTATAGAGCAGGTCATCGCTCTTGCCCGGGAGCACGAGGCTGAGCGCATCGTTATCGGGCTGCCGCGTTCGCTGGATGGCAGCTTGGGCTCGCAGGCGCGGAAAGTCCAGGCTTTCGCTGATTCGCTGGCAGAATGCACCGAGATTCCTGTCCTGACCTGGGATGAGCGGTTCTCCACGGTTGAGGCTGAGCGTGCGCTGGTGGAGGCGGGGATGAAGCGGGATAAGAGGAAGAAGCGGCTTGACTCCGTGGCGGCAGCGCTTATCCTGCAGGGCTACCTTGACAGCGAGAGAAGCGATACGACCAGTCAGGATTAAGCCGTATTCGGGCTGTTGCTCAGACTTAATCTCAGCTCTGGCTCTTTTCTTATTTAAGCATACAGCATTCAGCAATCAGGTATTCACTGAAAGCTGATGGCTGAGCGCTTACAGACAGGTGTTCTTGCCATGACGAGATACGCCGGCTTAATAGGGCATGGGATACAGCATTCGATCTCGCCGATGCTGCAGCAGGCTGCCTTCGACCATTACAGGCTTGATATACGCTACGAGCTGTGGGATACAGCGCCGGCAGAACTGGGGGCGGTTGTGGAGCGGCTGCGACGTCCTGAAACGGTGGGGGCGAATGTCACCGTGCCCCACAAGGAGTCGTTGGTGCCCCTGATGGACGACTTGGATGACCTTGTCCGGGAGATCGGGTCGCTGAACACTGTCGTGAACCGGGGCGGCAGGCTCATCGGCTATAACACCGATGCCGGCGGGTTCTTAAAAGCGTTGCGCCAGGAGGGAGGCTTCGACCCTGAAGGCAGGAGCGCGGTGCTCCTTGGCTCCGGCGGCGTGGCGCGATCGGCGAGCTTCGCTCTGGCAAGGGCGGGGATGAAATCGCTATTTCTCACGGATATTATTATAGAGAGGGCCCGAGCGCTGGCGTCGGACCTAGAGGCAAGCTTGGCGCGCAACCAGGGGCCGCCTCCACGAAGCTGTATCGACGCTCCCGACGTGGGGGGGGTAGCCTCGCTGGGGGTGGGGTCATGGCCGTCTCCGGAGGTAATGGCGCTCTCTGCAGACGACCCTCAGTTTGGTGAGGTGCTGGCGGGCTGTGACCTTCTGGTCAACTGCACCCCGGTGGGGATGAAGCACAGTGCGACCGAGGGGCAATCGCCTCTTGAGGCTAAGCTCATACCAGGGGGAGCGCTGGTCTACGATGTAGTGTATAATCCTATAGAGACAGAGCTTCTCAGGCAGGCGAGGGAGGCAGGTGCGCGCACTCTCAACGGGCTTGCCATGCTGGTATATCAGGGTGCAGACTCGTTTGAGCTCTGGACGGGTAAGGGAGCCCCAGTTGACATAATGATGGATGCCGCGAAAAGGGCTCTGGGATAAATGATGCCGTTCGTGGTGAGCTTGTCGAACCATAAACGGCCCTTCGACAGGCTCAGGACGAACGGATTAACGAAGCTGGGGTAGTGTGAAAACGTTAAAGGTGTACAGCGCGACGAGCAGGATGGATGCCGAGTTAATCAAGTCGATACTTGAGAATGAAGGTATACCTGCCATAATTAGCGCTGAGACATACGGTCAATTGCTGGGAGGGGCTTTCGGGCCTCCCATGATCGGCGAGATACGTGTGCTTGTAAGGCAGGATCATGCCGAACTGGCTAGGAAGATTATATCTGAGGTCAGGATTGGGGCGGAGTCTATCCGTGAAAACACATATATAGAAGAGTGAGATATGGGGATGTTTCGGTTTCTAACGGCGGGTGAATCGCATGGCAAGGGGCTGGTGGTCATTATAGAGGGGATGCCCGCGGGGCTGCCTCTGGACGAGGACTACATAGCCGGTCACCTTGCTCGACGCCAGTGTGGCTATGGCAGGGGAGAGCGCATGGATATCGAGCAGGACCGTGCTGAAATCCTGTCCGGGGTGCGCCAAGGCCTTACTATAGGCAGCCCTCTATCCCTCCTGATCCCGAACCTCGACTGGGAGAACTGGCAGCAGATAATGAGCATCTCGCCGGTGGAGCAGGAGGTCGAGCCGCTGACTCAGCTCCGCCCGGGTCACGCTGACCTGGCAGGGGCTATTAAGTATGGCCTTGACGACGTCCGTCCCATTCTGGAGCGCGCCAGCGCCCGGGAGACAGCAAGCCGCGTTGCCGCCGGCGCCGTTGCCCGAAGGTTGCTTAAGGAGTTGGGCATTGAGCTCCACAGTTACACCGTTTGCATCGGTGGATGCTGGAGCAAGCGGATCGATCCCATAGACTGGTCGATAGTGGAAAAGTCGCCTGTGCGCTGTATCGACAGCGAGACCGAGCGGATCATGATGGTGGCTATAGATGAAGCCAAAGATGCAGGAGATAGCGTCGGTGGCGTCTTCGAGGTTATTGCCGATGGAGTGCCCATCGGGCTAGGAAGCCACGCTCACTGGGACCGCAGGCTCGATGGCAGGATAGCCCAGGCGATGATGAGCATCAATGCAGTGAAAGGCGTGGAGAGCGGGTCGGGTTTTACTGTGGCAAACGTCCATGGCTCTCAGGTTCACGATATAATTGAGACAGATAAAAAAGGTCTGTGGCATCATGCCACGAACCGGGCTGGAGGTATCGAGGGAGGCATAAGCAACGGCGAGCCCATAGTTGTCCGCGCCGCGGTTAAGCCGATTCCGACCCTGACGAAACCCCTGCCCTCGGTGGATTTAAGGACGGGCAAGGAAGTTGAGGCTCACGTCGAACGAAGCGACGTCTGTGTGGTTCCAGCTGCCGGGATCATCGGGGAGGCAATGCTCGCTCTCGTCCTTGCTGAAGCGGTGGTGGAGAAGTTTGGCGGCGACCACATTTCGGAGTTGGTGCGCAATTATAAAGGCTATTTAGACACGATAGGTCCCAGAAGTCAGAATGAGTAACCTCGGCTTTCACTGCCACGATCTTGCCCGCTTCGACGAGATGGTAATCGGCAACGGTCTTAACCGCGGGGAGTTCTACAACCTACCGGAGGAGGACCTTCCCGAGCTAGAACGCCTGATAGAGCATCATAAGCTGGACTGGAGCATACATGCTCCCCTGATACAGCTTGACTGGTATCCTCAGCCTCCGACTTGGTCTTTTCTTTGCGATGTGGATGAGGATAAGCGGGATTTGACGATGAAGATGATTATGCTGACCATGGAGCATGCTGAGGAGTACGGGCCTGAATACGTGGTGGTGCACTTCCCTTCGCCGGCATCGGATGAATCGGGCGAAAGCGAGGATAAACTGGAGTCAATCGCCTGGAAGAGCTGCGAACAGCTCGCCGAACTCAGCTTGAAGAAAAAAATACCGATCCATATAGAGGGCGTGGGCCAGAGCAGACTGATCAACATCGAGTTCCTGAGCGCGGCGCTCAAGGAATTCACTCCGCTGCGTTACTGTTTCGATACGGCTCACGTGAATCTCGCCACACAGTTTAATAACTCGGACCTCTATGAGCTTGAAGAAGAATT
>SMTZ1_10000829_pt1 | contig 30033 bp, 24 predicted proteins | sample DeeMarSWOR136_30_FD_25667 | JGI IMG/M metagenome (IMG submission 25667) | reverse complement strand
TCAAGCCGCGAATCACCCCGCAGCAGCAGGTGCAGCAGTTACAGATATAGAAGATCTGGCCCTGGTTATTGGCGGCGGAGTGGACCAAACCGGCCTCCTCGGCTTCGTGCAGGAGACGCAGAGCCTCCTCTTTAGGAATAGGCTTGGTGGCCTCACTGTCGTCGAAGGCGTTCTCAACGGGCGCGAAGAGGATGCAGTTCTCAACGGGATGGTCACAGCCCTTCCCAATGAGCCGCTGCTGCACGCGGCAGATACACTTTCGTACCCCCCACGACTTGGAATTCTCGATAAGCTCGGTGGCCCTCTCGTAGGGGAAAACCTCCAGGTCGAAGGAGATGGCCTCATCCACGGGAATGACGCGGTGGACGGCCGGCGCCTTTCCAACCGCGCCACTGCCTTGTGTCTCCTGGTAGTACTGTTCGAAAAGGCGTGCCAGCTCCTCGTTCATGCGAGGCAGCTGTTCCTCGTAGATGCCCACGACGAAGGGCATCAGCCCGAAAACCAGTTGGCTCTCCGCCCGCCGGGCACGGACCTTCCCCTTGCGGGCCATCTCTCGGAGCATTTCCTCGGCTTGGTCGGAATTGATGTCAGCCCGAGCTGCGATCTCTCCTGCTGGCTCAAGGGTGAGACGCATGATGCTGGCCAGCTTGGCCTCCTGGGGAGAGAAGATTTTGGCCAAGAGCTTCAGCTCCACGCCGCTCTCCGTGGCGGGAAACCCATTTGGGATGGTGTCCAGCCGCTGGGCTAATTTTTTATAGATGTCTTCAGTCATCGTTTACTCACCTTTTTCTCTACTTTCACAATTGATCACTTTAGGCTCCAGCGCCTACTCCTTGCTTTCCTCTGTAAGCGGTGCGACGACACCTAGCTGCTGCAAAGCACTAAGAACGTCCTTGGCCCACCATCGTTCCACGATCTTGCCGTCGGCGATGCGGCAGATGTCCATCCCCGTCACCTCGATCCGTTTTCCCGTCGGTTGACTGCCGGCTATCCCGGCGACATCTGTCCAGCGACAGGTCCACCGGCCGGCCACCTTGTCCCTCTGGGCGACGATGTCCTCGATGACGATCTCCATATCCGGAGCGGCCTCCAACCAGCCAGCAGCCCACCCTCTGAAGCTTTCCCGATCGGTTACCGTGGGCCAGGCGGGATCATGGTTCACGAAGCCGACGGAGAAGATGTCGTCCAGGGCATCCAGGTTGCCTTCGTTCCAGAGCTCCTCGGCCTCACGAATGTAGACGGCCTCGTTTGCCTCCAGGTCGCTGGGAGCAGTGGCAACTGGCTCCATAAGCTGGCCCCAGGTAAAATCCTCACGCCCCATGGAGGGAACAACGCCAAGCTGCTGCATAAAGCCCAGGGCATCACACTGGTGCCAGTTTTCCGCGACTTTGCCCTCGGCCAAACGATGAAATGCCATCCCCGTCAGCGTCAGTTGACTTCCCGATGGGGGGATACCCATGTATGCCCCTTCGTGGGTGGCTCGCCATGTCCAGCGGACTGCCACCTCGTCCCCTTGGGCGACCATCTCATCAATCTCAACGGCTTTATCTGCACGGAAGGCTGAGACGTGCAGGGCAACGTGTTGCTTATAAGACTCCAGGTCGATAACCTCGGGTACGTTGGGATCGTGATTAACGAAATCGATGGCGCAAATCTCGTCGAAAACGGCCTGGTTCCCTTGTTCCCAGCCCTCATGCCAGAATTGGCGGACGATGGCCTTGTTCTCTTCTTCTTGCGTCATTTTCCCTCCCCCACAGCCAACCATCAATACTGCTGGGAGCGCGAAGGTCATGACCAGGATGAGAAAGCCATCGAATTGTGCAAATCGACGCATTTTGTCCCTCCTTTCTCACACAAAACGACTTCTGTTGGGATTATTCCCTCAACGACTCGATGGCCTCTTCCAGGGCCACTCGCACGGGCGTATAGGTGATGCCCAATTCCCTCTCCGCCTTGCTGCCATCGAAGACGAAGCCCGCCCGCATCACCCTCATTTGAGCCGTGGACATCCCCCACAGTGGTGGCTTCTTAATGATATTGGCGATCATCGTTAGCAAGGCGGCGTTGAACATGGTCAGCGGACCGGGTAAAGATAGCTTGGGTAGGGCAACCCCTGAAATTTCGGTTATCATTTCGTTTAAGCTACCCCAGGTCATATGGTGCTTGCCCGCCAGGTATTTCTCCCCGAGATTGCCCTCCTTTTCCGTTGCTCTGACGATGGCCTCGGCCACATCCCGTACGTGTACGAAAGTGAAGACGGAATCATTAAATACGGTGGCTGGCAAACGCCGATGGACCAGATTGCTGATGTATTGCCCTGAGGCTTTAGGATCCCCCGGTCCCAGAACGGCGCCGGGGTAGACCATCACCACAGGCAGCCCCCTTTTCTCATAAAGCTCCCAGGCGGTGAGGTCCCCCTCGTATTTGGTGCGGAAGTACTCGCAATACCGGTCAGGACCCACAGGGCTTTCCTCGGTGAAGGGACGATCCTCCGGTGTGCCATAGATGCCCGCGGTGCTGACGTGAACCACTTTGGCAATGCCCGTCTCCAGAGCGGACTCCATAACGTTTCGGGTGCCAGAGATATTGATATCGGTGAAGACCTGTTTTTGGGGCTCCCAGAAGGAATAAAGACCGGCCACGTCGATGACCCAGTCACAGCCCCTCATGCCCTCCACCAGTGAATTTCTATCGGTCACGTCCCCCGGAACGAGGACGATGTTCAACTTCTCCAGCCTGGAAATATCGCTGGTCTCTCGCACCAGACAGCGCAGCTCATGTTTGGTCTGAGCCAGCCGCCCAGCCACGTGCGTGCCGATGAACCCAGTGGCCCCTGTGATGAAGATTTTCATTTTCCCTTGCCTCCCGAGTCAGATGCCTGTTCTGTCTCCGTGATCGTAAACGTCGTTGTTACCCTGAGAATGGTATGATTTTCTTCAGATTTTGTCAAGGGATATTTAGGTCAGACCATGATTCTTGGAGTGGTCGCATGACTGCGAACAGCACTTAAATCCATGTATTGACAGCAGAAACCGCCATCGCTCAGACCTTATGGAGATCATAACGGGATTAGGATTGAGAGGTGAGGGGTGAGGGACGCTCCTCACCAAATCAAAAAGGGCTCCTTCTACATCTTTGAAAGACTGTATAAGTGCTACGTTTTCCCTAAATCCTCAATCCTCGCCTCTTTGTATTTCGCTTTCAACGATCCACGATTCTCAGATCTCGATCCCTGTGCAAAAGGGCTCTCCTGCACTTTCAGGAGAGCCCCATTGTCTCGTCACACAGGTATCTGGTCTTTGCGACCCAGTTTACAGCTTGGTGTTGAGCTTCGACGCCTCGGCCAGCAAATTGCCCTGCAGATCTCGAAATTCCCCCCTGGCTGGTAGGTAGACCTCAAATCGCAAATCATCGCCATTCCAGAACAACACCGCACCATCCTGTTTGTCCTCAGGTACCTCTTGCGATATCCGCTCGATGATAGCTTCTCTTGTCTCCCGATTGTACAGCACATAGGGTGGATCATTGCCTCCAACGCTAGTCAACTTGCCGGTGCAGTAGATGTCGCCCACAACATGTAGCTCGTCCGTTGGATTGGTGGTCCCAATGCCCACCTCGCCGGTGCTGTCCTCGATGTACAGCCTGGTCCCAGGGGTGCCGGCATAATCGTAGATCCGAAACCCTCCTCCATCCCCAGGACTATAGCCGATCAGCCACTGGCTGGATCCAGCACCCAGGAACCGAACATTCGAGGATGCGGTCAGGTCTGCGGAGTTCACATTGATGGTCACAGGCCCTGAGCTTGATTTCACCTCTAATTTCTCTCCTGGACTCGTGGTGCCGATGCCTATCTTGCCATCCTGGCCATGAACGAACAGAGCATTTTCGTCAATATCAGATTCTACCCGAAAATCGGCATCTGCGCCATCATTATTGATTGTCACCTCATTTTGTGTGCCCTCATAGGCATCAACCAGGTTCACACCACCGGAATGTAACCGTATTCGGTCCGTTGTGAACTCAATGTAAGTATCTGAATCCCCGCTATGATAGATATGCTGGCTAAATCCTGCAGATCCAGCTACATCAAGCCTGTGAGATGGACTGCTTGTTCCAATGCCAATATAACCGGTAGAATCTATTACCAGATCTGTGTACGAACTTTCGGTTCCTAATCCCAATTTTGTCCCTGATCCATAAGTGCATAACACCGCCGTTTTCGGGCCCATCGCCAGGAACAGTCTGGTCGAGGGGCTGGTGTAGGTGTTCTCGATCTCCACTCCTTCGCTATTGATGACATTGGAGGAATTGATGATCTTCAGCGCATTGCTGTAACCTCCCTGACTACTTGTGTTAATGCCGACAAAACCAGTGAAGTAGCCATCGCCCTCCACATGCAACTCCTGTGCTGGGCTGGAGGTGCCTATGCCCACCTGGCCACCGTCCTCGATCCACAGCCCCAAGTTGCCGAAATCATCCTTGAGGCCGATTCCAGTGGCATCCTTGGCAAACAGGGCGCCATCAAATCTCGCCTCACCAGCGACTTCGAGTGTTTTCGTTGGACTTGTGGTCCCTATACCTACTTGACCACCGTCTTCAACCCATAAGCCCAAATTGCCAGCGTCATCTTTCAGGCCAATACCAGTCGAATACCGCGCAAAGAGGGCATCAGAGAAACTCGCCTCGCCCACTACCTCCAGTTCTCTTATCGGACTGGTCGTCCCGATGCCGACCTGACCCCCGTCTTCAACCCATAATCCCGGGTACCCACCATCATCCCTCAGTCCTATACCAGTGGCATCCAGGGCGTAGATGGCACCGTCAAACCTCGCGCTGCCTGCAACATCTAACTTCTGACCGGGGCTCGTTGTACCGATCCCCACATTGCCGTTAGTGTCGTCGATATACAACCGTGTGGTCCCAGAAGTCTGGAGCTGTAGGGGACTGCTGCTGGAGACAAAGTTGGCAAACAAGGTGCTGTCCACTTCCGCGTTCCCAGCAACATGCAGTTTCTCAGCAGGCGTTGTCGTCCCAATGCCAACTTTTCCTGCCACCGCGGAATAGATGTCGTTCCCTGAGATTGTCCAATCGCCATCGGTCCCAGCTGCTGACAGTTGCCAAGTCCCCACTCCAGAAGAATCCGAAGTCAAAACGTACCCGTCAGATGCACCCGTTGGCATCTTGAATCCCGCCACCTGGACCGTCCCCGCCACGTCAAGCTTCTCTTCTGGACTCTCTGTCCCCACCCCTACCCGGTTATTTTCTCCACCGACGAACAGCGCCGCTGTGGTATCGTTGAATCCGACCATGAGGGAGCTGTTCACATCGTTGACCAGACGATCAGCATCGCTGATGCCCCGGCCCATAACGATGGTATTGACTGAGTCTGCTCGAAGATACTCCCCCACTGCCACGGAGTAATCCCCCCTAGCGGTGGTCTTGTATCCCATGGCGGTGGCGTTGTAGCCACTGGAGGTAGTCCTGTGGCCCAGAGCCAGCGCCTCGTCCCCACTGGAGATGGTGTTAGATCCGATGGCCGTAGACCAGTCTCCGCTGGCCGTGGCGTATTTCCCAATGGCGGTGGACACGTCGCCACTGGCGATGGAGCCGTCGCCCATAGCGGTGGCGGCATCTCGTGTAGCGGAGGTGTTATAGCCCAGCGCGGTGGAGAATACACCCCGGGCTGTGGTCCAGGAACCGATGGACGTAGCATATGATTGCAGGGCTTTGCTATTGTATCCCAAGGCCACCGAATACCACCCCGTGCTGTCCGGATCCCAGTGAGTGCCATCGACATCTCGTCCAGCCTGCAGCGCCATCTTGTCCTCATCCCAGTGAAACCTGCTCCCGCTTCCCGCTCCATAGAAGTTTACGTCATAGCCGGTGTCGTCCTGGCCGACATTCAGCGTCCCCTGCACATCCAGCTTGGCTAAGGGATTTACCGTACCAATGCCAACGCTTCCCGGCACGGCGGAATACATGTGGTTGCCCGATATTGTCCAGTCGCCATCGCTACTGCCGGTGGCATTGCGGGCATATTCGGCCGTATCGGCTTCTGATGCCCGGAACGCATACCCCACAGTAGCAATCCGCTGCCTTGGCGCCAACTCAGGATCACTCTCTACCTGGATCCCAAGCCAGCGCGAGGAGCCATTGAATACGGTGTCGCCAATTGCATTCACCCGACCCAAAAGGACGTTGAACATGCCATGGCTCACCTGCACCGTCGATTGGGTCTCACTCCAGATTTGTGTCCCCCCCGTCGAGTCGGTGTAGATGGCAAATGTCATGGAGAGAGTTGTATCTAGAGCCACATCGTCCGAATCGGTGAGGGTACCCTGATAGCTGATTAGACCGGGCACCTCGGCCAGGGCTGCAGAGGATATGAAGCCCAGCGACAGCACCAGCATAAGAGCTATCGTTCTCATGTTTGCACCTCCTTCACGAGTTTTCTTTAAAGAAATGTTGAATCTAGAGACGACTTATCTGAATTGTTAGGCAAAAAATTTATCGGCACATCCCCAAGGTTATTTTACCAGGATATACCGACTCTGTCAAGAGAAAAATACAAACTGCAAAAACTACATGAGCAGTCTATATGTTATTTGATCAAACCATCGATTCTCGCAGAGATCTTTTCGATCACCGATCTCTCTTCACCCTCCTCCGACGCGGATGTGATGGCATCGATCCCCTCGGCGCTGAATTGCCAGTCCCTCTTACCGGCGGTGATGAAGAGGATGACCTTGTCTTTGTTCTCTACCTTTTGAGCTAGCTCCCCTGTACTCCCCCCAAAGGTTTTCCCCATACGAAGCTCATCCATGATGACGATGGAGCTGTAATCAGCATGGTCTATTCCCTTTAACTCGCCAGGAGGCACGATTTCTATCTGGCAGGTGTCTTTGTATCTGTTGACAATCCCTTCTGTGACTGCATCCTTAAACTCGCTTGTTGTTCCCGTTATTAAGATCTTATGACTGGCCTCTGGATTTTCAAAGGTGTCTTGCTGCATCCTTGATCGGCAGGAAAAGATTCTCATGGAAACCAGAGCAACAGCGAGAAAACCGAGACCAAGCAGGCAAGATTTCATCGCCTTTACTTCCTTTGAGCCCATTATTTCCTCTCATTTCTGACTTTTCAATTGCGAGTCAATCCGAGTCCGTCAAGAGTTCAGCTTTTCCACTAACGAAAGGGCCGCACATCCGCGGGAAACATGCTTTTTAGATATCCCCAGGATACGGCGATAGAGCCCCAGATATTGGGGAAATTCGGGATTGAAGAAGTGGCCCGGGTGAATGAGAATGCTTAAGGCTCCACCTAATCGACTGAGATGCACGAGTATCTTTTGGAAAGCGGAAATGGGATCTCTGGGATACTGCTGCAATAACGAGCCTTCATTGATCGCCATGGGGACTTCCCATAGGTCAAGTCTCTCGCCCCTGGCAAGATCAAAGGGCTGAAACAGGCCAGCTATCCCACAGCGATATCCTACGTGAGCTGGATAGCCGACTGTCTCATCGCACTTGATACCGCACTCGGCTAAAAATGACCACGACTTAACCGGATCGAAACGTAAGTAATGAGCTCTTCCTGATTTGATTTCCCGTTTTAGCAACCTCTCCAGCTCGCGCTTTTGGGCAGCGAATTGTTCATGGTCGAGGAAGGTATCATAGTTATAATGCATTCCTAATTGCCAGTCCTTCGGAATCCCTTCACACACTTGGGGGATAACCTCGGACCCACTGCGTGCTCCGAACCGGCCCCCCGCTCCATTAAGCATATAGAAAGCTGAGGTGCAGCCAAACATTCTCTCGACCTCTACCATACCGGTCACATTGTCGAAATAGAAATCCTTGGGCCGCAATGTGTTTCTCATCAGCCACCAGATATTCATAACGCGCGGAACTTTAGCGTGCATGAGCGGCTGAAATATTCGAAAACAGCGAATGGCTTGAGTGATCAGATCGTTGCCCAGGAGAATATCGCAATCGTGAGATAAAACCATGAACACCGAGGGCGTCACGTTCTCCAAGTTAAATTTGGGCCATCCTTCTTCGGCCAAACCAGCACAGGCAGCCACCAATGCCGCCACAGCCTCGTTAAAAACCGGAACTTCCAACAGACCCATATCACAACGAGGGCTCCCCTCAGCGGGGAATCGACCGTGTAAGTCACGCTGCGGCAGCTCTCTTTCCTCACGAAGAGTAAGCAGATCCATCATAGTAGCGAACATATTAAAGGCGGGAATCAGTGTCCCGGACCCATGCCGAAACCATAAAGGATGAGTGGCTTGGGGCAGACATGACCAGCCTTCCCCATCCGGGATGGGGAGCTGATGCCACAAGGTGAGGTTTGTTCCATTGAACTCTACTTGGTAAAGTCGCTCGGGAGCAAAGGGGGCAGGAATGTCTATAGGTATCGCAATAGCTTGCTTACGTAAATTTAGAGCATCTCTCAGCGGGACAAAGACGATTTCCGTCTGTCGAAGCAGTTCCTGAGCTCTAGGAGGAAAGAAAAGGGCAACATGATTTGTAATCTGCTCCCAAAGATAGAGAGATTGGCGCTGCAACATCATCCTAATAAGCCCTGCGTATACAGCCTGGTGATGTACCAATTATCGAAAAAGTTGAGCGACTGCCTTTCAATAGTTTCAAGATGTGGGTAGACCACCACCTGATAGCCCTTTCTGATGAGAAAAAAACCCATGCGTTTCATCAGCTGAGCCGCTGACCTGCCAAAAGGATGGTCGTTGATGTGCCAGGCCCTCACCCCCACCGCCCCCGCTTTTTGGAGACGTTTCACAGCGTCTATTAAAAGTATCTTAATTACCGCAACGGCTGAAAGTCCATCAACACTGTCTGATATCGCCATGAGATCCACAATGTAACCCATAGAATCATCATCGAGGGCATAGATGATCCAGCCCAGAAGCTGGTTGTTCATGTAAACGGCTCGAACCACAGCACTCACATGAGGATTCGCGAAAATCCGCCATCTGAGGTAATCGGCGCTTCGGAAAATGGTGGTACCACCCCACTGCTTGACGAAGGAGACGCTCAATTCGCTGATATCCTCGGGAGGGTCGGTGAGGGTTTTTAAATGCAATCCATTCAATAAGATTCGCCTCTCAACTATTCGCTGTGACAGATTCAGTGCCGATGAGACAAGGGAGAGACCCGCACCCGCCAGCGAACCAGCCATGGTTTTTAAGGCACTCCACTGGACTCTTTTTTTCCGAACAAAATATCGATCCGATAAAATCTTCACAGACCTTCCCGAAAAGGGCCGGAAAAGCTGGGAGGTGGCCCCCGGCACCGCAAAACCAACTCTCTTAAAAGCCCTCTCGGCTGGAGTGAAACCCCAGATGGCTCGTATATCATTTTGTTTTGCGTAGTCAAAAAGTAGTTCATACATCTGCGCGAAAAGGTGTTTGCCACGATAGTGGGGATCCACCAGGGTTTCTTCGGATTTGGCCGTCCAAAAAGTGCCCTGGCCATCGATCATGGGCACGGGTATCATCGCCTGGGTGCCCACGACGCAGCCGCCATCTTCGACCATCACAAAGGGCGCCATGGGACCTTTGTACAGAGAGGAACAAAACTCCCATCTCCATTGGTCCAAGGTACGCTTGTCGGTATAGTATTGATTGTAGAAGTCATTACAAGCGGAAGCGTCTTCAGGGGTAGCGAGCCTGATTTTCATGCGTGTACCTCACCTTTTCTCGGTAATGACGTATGGTGCAAATAAGGACATTATCTGTTTCAATTCTCGAGTCTTCCTGAGGTTCCTCAAGAGAGGCGAACACCCCAATGGATCATTCGCTGAGATCCGACCTGAGTTCCCTCAATGTCCAATCCAAAGGCACAGTTACAGACAGTGATAAAGAGACAGCTCTCATACAATGCCAATGTTAGCATCCTCATCAGATTTTGTCAAGACATATTTGCCTAAAAACCAATCACTTTGCTGCAGAAACAGTGTGAATGCCATCCTCACGCATCACGCATCACGGATCCCTAAAATTCTTGACAAATCCCTGCTCCTTATGTATGTTTCTCCAGACGAACATCTGCCACCGGAAGGGAAACAATGCTCATCAAACTGGCCAAGTCGGCCGGATTTTGCTTCGGGATCAGGAGAGCCATGAACCTGATCCTGGAGGCGGCCAACAAAGAAAAGGGCCCGCTATATATCTGCAGACCCCTGGTCCATAATCCTCAGGCCATCATTTCCATTATCGTACGGCCATTATAAAAAGTGCTCTTCTCGACAGGGATTTGGTCCTAATTCCTTAATCTTCTCTGTAAATTCTCCAACCACCTTGGCAAACCTACGCCCCTCCGAGGCAGACACCCACGAAAGCCTCATGCGATCCGCGTCAAAACCCAGATTTTCAAGCACTCTCTTAAGCAGAGCAAACCGTCTCCGCGTGTGGTAATTCCCCTTTTGATAATGGCAATCTCCCGGGTGGCATCCGGCAATTAACACGCCATCTGCTCCCTTCAAAAGCGCTGTGATGATGTGGAGTGGATCTACTCGGCTGGAACACATGACTCTCACGGGTAAGATGGTGGACGGGTATTTCAGCCTGCTCACACCGGCAAGATCCGCCCCCGCATAAGAACACCAGTTACAGAGAAACCCCACTATCTTCGGTTTAAACTCCTCTTCCATAAAGGCCTCCTGGCCGCCAACGGCAAAATGTAAGAGTTGAACGACCTCTCTTCTCCAAATGTGTGAGCTGAAATATCCTTCTCTGCTGGCCAGCTCATCTAATCCTCAAATTCGACTAATTCTTCCGTCTCAAATTTGGTAATGGGCACAGCTTCCTCTGGATCCATTCCCGGCACATAGTCGAACAACTCTTGGACGGACTCTCGGACCTTGAGAAAAATACTCGACACCGGAATATCCACCGGGCATACATCTGTACAGGAACCACACCCCACACAGGAGATGGCTACATGAATCAACCTACCCAGGTGGTAAAACAATGTATCGGGAGGAACTCGTATTGCCCTCTTTTTATTAAGATCTCGCTCGAATTCAGCGGGCTTAGGTTCAAGATCTCGCGACTCGAAAGTGCACACCTCGCAATAACAGATGGGGCAGACCTGGCTACATCCGTGGCAACCGATGCATTTACCAAACATATCGATCATGCCGGAAAGACCATATTTTTCTAGCCCGATCTCGTCGTAGAGTTTGTTTTTCTCAGCTTTCCTCTTCTGTTTGTGCTGCTGGATAGCCTCTGTTTCCAGCTTCTCCTCAGCCAGTTTCCCTTCCATGCCCTCAATAAACCCCATGGCTTTATCCGTGTTCAAAAATATGGTGCACTTCGTCTCCAGGCCGCTCTCTCCCATAGTGGCCACGGTCATATCAGCACCTAGAGGAACGAAACGCTCGCAGGCCCGACAGGTAGGCCTTATCTCCGGAGCAATCTCGGCCCTCTTTACAGCGTCCCAGTATTGCGGCAGCTTCTCTCCGACGCTCCCATCGACCTGGACCATCTTTAAAGGATAAACCCCTCCACAAACAGAAGATATGAAAAGAAATTTATCCAGGCTACCCTGCCCATGTTTGACAAGCTCTATAAATCCCCGCAATTCACAGGGTCTAAGCACTACAGCCAGGGGCTCAGGAAGCGACTCTTGCAAGGTCAGTCGCGAGAGCACCGATGCCGCGTTTGACGGCATGAGCGGACAAAGCGGACAGGCAGATGCAAGCGCATCCGCGTCGGTGATGAGTGAATAAGCCACAGCACTATTTCCGTCCGTCTTCTGAAGAACAAGAGCTCCCCTTATTCTGCCCTTATTTAGAAGAAAGGTCAGGAGTTTTTTGACACTCTTTTCCACGCTTTCGTCGAGCTTGAATACTTTGCTCATCTCTCCTCCGTCAAAGGCGAAGTTATTTTGTTCATTTGATCTTCGAAGAATATGTGAAGTAGTATCATTATAGAGACAGCATGAGATGTTGGATGCTGGATTCTCGATCCTTGATCCGAGATCTTGAGTTCTGAGTTTTCAACCTGCATCTGGGAATCAGCATCCAGGACTATTCTCTAAAAAGCACTCCAAAATTCTTGGATGAGCCTATTTATTATACGTCTCTATGTAAGCTTTTTCTACCTCTTTCAGCTCCTCCTCTTTATAAACGATCTGAGGAAGAGGGTCTTGTGGATTCCTTCCGGCGACATAGTCGAAAACCTCTTGCATGCTGTCGGCCACTAGAGTGAAAATCCGTGAGACCGGAATAGCCATGGGGCAGGCGTCTTCACAAGTTCCACAGGACACACAGGAGAGACCCATGTGGGACATCCGGCCCAGTTGGAAAAGCAAGGTGTCGGGCATAAACCTCAATGCCCCTTTCTTTTGGGCTCGCATCAGATAGTTATCCGGTGTCAGCTTGAGCGCGTCGGAATCGAAATAGCACTGGCGACAGTAGCAGATAGGACATACTCTCATACAGTTGTGACAATTTATGCATTTGCTAAAGATTCCCAGCAATCTCTCTGGGCCTCGAGTATCCCGACTCAATGCCTGTAGCGTCTGTTCCCTCTTTTTGCTTATTTCCTCAGTCAACTCCTGTACCTTCGTCTCCCAGCTTTTCACCGATGTGTGGTATTCAATGTCCAGACTCTCTAAAAAATCCTTTCCCTTCGTCGTGCCGGGGATGACGAAAAGACTGGACTCGGGCGCCCCTAATATCCCAAAATGGGCATCCGAATGCGGCATGCTAAATTTATCGCATATGTCACACGCCCATCGAGGTGAACGAATTATCCATTCTTGGAGCACCTTCTCATAGAGAGCGTCACCTTTCCGGGGATCTTTGATATAGTCGCCGAGGGGCAACACACCCGGGCAGTCCACACTTAACAGAAAGATGTTCTCCAAGTCCACCTGATCAAGCTTATGCAGCTCGATGGCAGCGCGTATCTCGCATGGTCGCATCAAAACGGCAATTCTATTGGTGCCTTTTCCGTATCTTGTTAAACTGGATAGTGCCCTGGCCCCCTGGACCGGCATGACTGGAGGTAAGGGAAATGCGCCGTCCAACAAAGATGTATCCCGCATCAAAATATAGCTAAACGAGTCACCAGCTGGAACCCTAACAGGAAGGAGCAGGGCATCAAAGAAGCCTTTATCTAACGCCTCTTTCAAGAAGTTTAAAATCCCGTCTGCTATACCAGCTTTGGCCTGAATAACTGCGCCCTTCACGTGTCCCTCCTCAGCTTGAGCGGATTGGGACCCAGTTTCTTCAGGTGGTCGTTGAACTCTGCCGCCGTGTCGACAAATCTCCTGCCTTCTCCATGGGCGACATATCGAAACCACACCCTCTCCGGTCCCAACTCCAAAGTCTCAAGGATCGACTTGACCACTGCTACCCTTCTTCTGGCGCGATAGTTGCCCGTCTCGAAATGACAATCCCCTGGATGGCAACCGGAAATAACGACACCATCGGCACCTTCTATGAGAGATCTGAGAATATGAACTGCAGAAAGCGATCCAGTACAGTGAACTCTGGATATGAGCACATTCTCTGGATAATACAGATGATGAGCCGAGGCGGTTTCACATCCGCCAGTACCACACCAATCACAGAGGAAATAGACAATTTTAGGCTCGAATTCTTTCATCACCACTCCTTTTTACCGGATCTTTCATGTGCCCAATAAGACATCGAGTGCCCCTATTGGTTGATTGCTTTTAAAATCCGTCAGATACGACGCGTCGTTTGGACATATGGCCACGCAAGAACCGCATGAGTCGCAGAGAAATGGATGCACAACGGCCACTTTCTTGCTTGGATCTATGTGCCTTGCGGAGTAAGCGCAGACATCAACGCAGACCCCGCAGCCCATACATAACGATTCCTTAACGTCAGCCACATACATAGCGTTGGGAGGTGGCATCCGCTTCTTGCCGAGAATGGTTAACGCCCTGCCAGCAGCATCTCGTGCTGTCAGAATACATGCGTCAAACCCCCTGGGAGAATGTGCCAGCCCTACTGGATAAATACAGTTCGTGGCCCATTCATAAGGTTTCGTCAATCTCTTGATGGCCTCTTCATAAGGATATGCATTGGCATCTGAATCAAAAAAGCCATCGGCATCGAGCGGATATCCCAACAGAAATGACAAATCCTCGTTATTTGCTATGTCCGGAACAATGCCCGTGCTCAACACAACCAAGTCAGCTTCTTGCTTATTTCCATTGGCCGTCACTACCTCCAGGGTTTTCCCACTTTTGCGCACCTCGGGGTAGTGGTGGTCCTCAAACCTGACAAATTTTACCCCTAACTTTCCTGCCTTCTTATAGAGGTTTTCTTGCCCATAGCTCGTCATGTCTCGGTAAAAAATGGTCACATCAGAGTTTTTCTGCCTGAGCTTGATGGCATTTTCCAGAGCCTGATCACAACAAATTCTCGAGCAATATGGATGCCGGGCATCCTTTGAGCCGACACATTGAACCATAGCCACTGCCCGCGGTCCGCGTTCGGCCTTCAGTAGTTGGGGAAGACGCTCTTTAAGTTCAAGTTGCGTGATGATTCTGGGGTCCTTACCGTAAAGAAAACCATCGGGCCTGTATTCCCTGGCTCCGGTTGCCAGTATGACCACACCAGTGTCCACAGACACATCTCCATCTGGCGTGCTGACGGTCGCCTTAAAATTGCCTGCATAGCCAGCAGTCTCTTTCAGCACAGCGTTTTTATAGACGATGACATTGGAATTAGATTCTACCTTTGATATTAAGCTCCATACATAGTCTTTCTGCGCTGGCCAGAGATATTCTATATGGCCCCCGAGCGTGTCCTTCTGCTCCACCAAGGTAACCGTGAATCCATTTGATGCGATTCCATCGGCGGCGACTAGTCCGGAAAGGCCCCCTCCGATGACCAGGGCATGAGGTGTAAAGGCGTCGGTTGGAGGAGATGCCTGTGCTCCCCTTCTGACCCTTTCAATACCGACTCTTATCAAGGCAAGAGCTTTTGTGAGCATCTTGTCTCGGTCCTTGTGGACATAAATCACATCCTCGCGCAAGCGCACATACTCAGTCAGGAGGGGATTGAGTCCGGCCATCATAACCGTTTTTCTATATTTTAGCAGTTTCTGCAATGGAGTGCACACAGCAAGGACAACTCGATTCACCCCCGATTTTTTTATCCGCTCTGCAGTTTCCTTGATGGTGGCGGGTGTACAACAGGCCCTTATAATTTCAGTATGAGACACTCCCGGCAAGCCCTCTGTTGTCTCTCTTAACACTTCCAAATCCATGCGTTTATTGAAGGTGCCAAAGCAACTGCAGATGAAAACTCCCACCCGGGGTCTCTCACCGGCCATATCTTTGAGGGGAGGTGGAGCGGCTCGTTGGAAATTAGGTTCTCCAAGATACTTCAGCGCCTCAGTGAGGGCAGCACACCCTTCCCATATCGTCTCTGGATTGCCCTTTGGGCCAGAAAACTCGCCGACAGCAAAGATCCCATCGACATCGGTCTCACAAGAAGAGAATGGTCTTATCTGGCAAAAACCTCGATCGTCCGCTTTGACTCCACATATCCGGGACAATGGTTCCATCAGGGCCGGTGACTTCTGCCCGGTGATCAGGATGGCTAGCTCTACCCTTTGGGTGCCACCTCTACCGTTCTCCTCATATTCAATGGCGACATTTTCCTCCCCTTGAGGAGTCATCTTCAATTTGTGGGTTTTGACCAGCTGGACTCCAGCATCTTGAGCTTTCTTATACCACAAGTAATGCTTCTTGCCAAATCCACGATAATCGCGAAGGAATATGGTCACCTGGGCTTCCGGTAAGATTTCTTTTAATTTAACAGCCCGGTGGGCTGCGCTGACCGAGAGGTTGTAATTCTCGTACTCTATCCCCGATTTGTTGAAATGCGGTGTGATGACGATGCCGAAGCTTTGGGGAACCTTGCCAGAAGGCAAGGTGACGGAATCTCGAACAAAGTTCGTCAACAGTGATTTTCTGGCTATTGTGGAATTCTTCATGACATGGGGAGTTTTTCCGAGACCGAACTCTTCTAGGTCCGCTTCTATCGGTTCATCGAATTCCGGTGCGAGAATAATGACCCCTACATCCATCTCCTGAACCTCTTCGGATCTTTCGAGCTTTAACGCTCCCGTGGGGCAAATCTCCTCGCATTTTCCACAGCGGGTGCACTGCTCCCAATCGATCAAGTATATATTCTCCCATGCTGCTTCAGGATGCACAAAGATGGCTTTGCGGTCTCCTACCCTCACTGGGCAAACCTCTATACACTGATCACATTCCGCGCAAGCAAAGTTGTTTACAAGTTGCGCTTTTGTCCGATACTTCACTTTGAAATGACCTGCTTCTCCTGACACTTCCAACAACTCTGCATTGTAGCAATCGGTGACACACCCAATTGCCTTAAACAGTCGCTGTGGCATGTGTCCGCATATCCAACAAAAGTCAAGAGGAAGCTGAGTGAGAGCCTGGTTTTTCATCTCATCCACATAACGCCCGCGATTTAACAAAATGACTTTATAGCCTTTTTTACAGAAGGCATAAGCTGCCCGATATCCGCCCAGGTTTGTCCCGTAAATAAGCACTGTGCTTTCCTTAGCCACAAGATGCCCCCTTTCTAAAAGGCTTTCCCAGTGGAAGCAGATATTTCGCCTATCTACCACATGGATTGAGGGATGGCCTGTATTAAATTCCTAAAAAGGCTCCCTCGGCTTGGCAGAACCCATTTCCCTTAAGGAAATAATATTATCATCCTCAGCAAATTTTGTCAAGGACTATTTCCCTATAAATTATAGGTTTATAAATTGTAGTTATATTGCCCAAGAGAATTTGAGACGATCTTTCAATTTCTCCACATGAAGAAAAGCTTTATTCGTTTTCGTGATATGATGACACTAAAGATGAATGAATCTACCGATCCACCAACTTTGACACACTATCACAAATCATGATCTCCCAAAACTATTGACATCCCCTATGCAAAACACTATGTTTCCACCAGACGAACACCATACCTCTCATCACCAAGGAAACGCTCATGCGCATCAAACTGGCCAAGTCGGCCGGATTTTGCCTCGGGGTCAGGAGGGCCATGAACCTGATCCTGGAGGCGGCCAACAAGGAAAAGGGGCCACTATACACCTATGGGCCCTTAATCCACAATCCCCAGGCCATCGAGATGCTGGAGTCAAAGGGCGTCACGGTAATTGACCCTCAAGGTGGACTCCCTAAGGAAGCACAGGATGCCTTCATCGTCATCAGGTCTCACGGGGTGGCTCCTCAGGAACGGCACAAGATCAAGGCATCGGGAGCCAGAGTAGTCGATGCTACTTGCCCACGGGTATCCCGGGTGCAGTCCATCATCAAAAAACACGTTAAGAAGGGCTACACCACCATCATCATCGGCGATAAGGGGCACTCCGAGGTGACGGGCCTGCTGGGATATGCTGGACCAAAAGGGCTCGTGGTTGAGAAACTTGAGGATGTGGAGGATCTGCCAGAGGCGGACAAAGTTTGCGTAGTAGCCCAGACTACCCAGGATCAGAACGCCTTCTGGAATATCGCTAAGGCCATCAGTGAGAAATATCCCCAAGCCTCAATTTTCTACACCATCTGCGACTCCACAGGGCGGCGCCAGAGGGAAACCCATGCTCTGGCTAAGGATGTCGACGCCATGATTGTGGTGGGAGGGCGCAACAGCGCCAACACCCGTCGCCTGGCTGAGATCTGTCGAGGGACGGCCACGCCCACGTCTCATGTGGAGACGGCCGAGGAGCTTGACCTGCAAGCCTTGGCCCAATATGCCACGGTTGGGATCACGGCCGGAGCCTCGACGCCCAACTGGCTCATCCAGGAAGTCGTGGATCGACTGGAAGGGCTGCGAGGCGAAAAACAGAAGAGATGGATGCGGCTTCTATGGGAATGGGCCACCTATTTGGTCAAAAGCAACGTCTACGTGGGTCTGGGGGCAGCTAGCCTGAGCTACGCCACCTGCCGGCTCCAGGGAATCGAGCCCGAGTTGCGCTTCACCTTTGCCGCCTGCTTTTACGTGTTCGCCATGCACATCCTGAATCACTTCACCGACCGGACGGCGGTGAAGTTCAGCGAACCCGCTCGCCTGGAGTTCTACGACCGGCATAGGAAACTATTAATCTCGTTGGGAGGATTATCGGCCCTGGGAGCCCTGCTATGTGCTCTAACCCTGGGGGGCTGGCCTTTTCTCCTAATTCTGGTCATGTCTATCCTGGGGCTTGCCTACGGCATCAAGATCATTCCCCAAAGCTGGCCCGGACCTTTGGGATATCACAGCCTCAAAGACATCCCTGCCTCCAAAGATCTGTCCCTGGCCTTGGCCTGGGCCATCGTGGCGGTTATCATGCCTCTGCTGAGCGCTGGCGCTAGATTCACCGCGGCCACGAGCGTGGCGTTGTTCTTCACCTTCGCCATGGCCTTCATCCGATCGGTATTATTCAGCATCAAGGAGATCCAGGGGGATCAGATCGTGGGTCGAGAAACCATTCCCATCATCGTGGGAATCAAGAACACCAAGGTCATCCTGCTGGCTCTAACCGGGTTACTTGCCATAGTGCTCGTTCTCTCTGGACCTTTGGGCTGGACGAGTAACCTGAATCTGTTCCTCTTAGTGGGCGTCCTCTACACCGTCATGTACCTCTTCCTCTACCACCGGCGCTTCATCTCGCAGGGCACGACATTTGAGCTGGTGGTGGACGGCGTTTTTTACCTCTGCGGAACATTGGCTTACTTCTGGTACCTGACCAGCGGTTCAACGCCTTTTTGATAATGCTGGCAGCTCGGACGATGAAATGACGATCCAACATCTCTTGTTTTCTCAACGATTCTAAGCCTCATTTCACCTCGGGTACATGCTTCAGGGCAGCCTCCACCTTTTCCTGAGGATACTCCTAATCCCGAAGCTGGCCGCCGAAATAACTATCATAGGCCTGCAAATCGAAGTGTCCCTCTCCGCTGAAGTTGAAGACGATGACATTTTCTTCTTTGGTCTGGGCACACCGTTTCGCCTCCTCGATGACTATCTTGATGGCATGGGCAGTTTCCGGAGCAGGCACAATACCTTCGGCTTGGGCAAAGGTCACCGCTGCCGCAATGACAGAAACCTTGTGGTAGGCTGCCGCCACGATGATCTTCTGATCATAGAGCAGACTCACCAGGGGGCCATGCCATGATAGCGAAGACCTCCGGCGTGAATTCCTGGAGGGATGAAGGTGTGACCCAGAGTGAATATCTTGATAAGGGGTGTCGTCTCGGCTGTATTTCCGAAGTCGTATCGCTAGGAACCCTTGGTTACAGTAGGACAGGCCTCCGGCTCAACGGCGATCACCTGCAATGTTGGGCTTATGGCGCCCTGGCGGGCTGACGCCCTCATTTTTGTAGTAAATACGGGCGGGGCTTTCCAAGGCTTTCTCCAGTCGCCAGGCTCGATGCAAAGGCATGGGGTGCCATAGACTGTAAACTTCCAACACCTCTGGAGGTATCTCTATCCGGCGTTCGTTACTCACTTCCTACTTGATCAGTTCCCTGGGGAACGGGGGCGCCTGATCTTGGGGCCCTATAGATTGGCCCGTACCCGGGTGTAAAGGCGGAGCGAAGGGTTTTGGCAGGTCTGCCTGGATATTATACCGGCGTTGGGGCAAATCTTTTTCGTCCAGAAGAATTTTGGCATCTCCATATTTACATCCGTTCTGCTTACCGATATCGAAACGAATCAATTGCTCTCGATCTTCGAGGTCCGTTTGACGCCAATCGTTGTTGATGTTAGTATCGAAGCTCGAGGCTCGTTTATGGTTCATGGAAGCTTGTAAAGAAGCTGGAAGCGAGAAGCTGGATGCTGGAAAAAGAAAATCTCACAAAACAGACAGTAGACGACCAGCTTCCAGCTTCTATTTCTAGCATCCATACTAGCCTCCACAACCTAAAACCAGCTTCTAGCTTCCAGGAGCTCACAGCATCTCAACAGGATCCACCACCACACGGCAACGCACTCCCGGCCAGGGGGGCCACCGACCTGCTTGGCGCTTGGCTTCCCGAAAAATTCTGCGCAAAGAACCCGATCGTGGCCCCTTCAAGAGGACCTGCCAGCGATGTTGGCCCCGGACTTTGCTCAGGGGAGCTGGCGCTGGCCCCAAAATCTGCACATCCCGACATCCCAGGCGATGCGCCTGCTCCCTGAGCATCGCTGACATATTCTCTGAGGCCCTGACCACTCGCACTTCTTCGGTAGACTGCATGAGCAACAGCAATAACCGGCCGAAAGGCGGATAACTCAACTCCCGTCGGCCCTCCATTTCCTGACGGACAAAAGAGAGATAGTCGTGTCTTTGGGCAAGCTTGATGCAGGTTTCCTCTGGAGAATAAGTCTGCACTAAGACCTCCCCCCCAGATCGACTCCGTCCAGCTCTCCCGGCCACCTGGGTGATGAGCTGAAAGGTGCGCTCTGCGGAGCGAAAATCGGGCAGATTTAACCCTCCATCTGCCGAAACCACGCCCACGAGCGTCACCTGGGGGAAATCAAGGCCCTTGGCGATCATCTGGGTACCCAGAAGGATCTCGGCCTGGCCGTCTCGGAATTCATCAAAAATACGGCGGTGAGCTCCTTTCCTGCTGGTGGTATCCCTGTCCATACGCAGCACTCGGGCCCGCGGAAACAGCTCATTTACCTCTCGCTCCACCTTCTGGGTGCCCATGCCTCGAAACTTTATGTGTTGGCCGCGGCACGAGGGGCAGACGTTGGGGGCTGGTCTCCTCAAGCCGCAGTAATGACACTTGATGGTCAGGTCCTGGGAATGATAAGTCAGAGTCACGTTGCAGTGGGGGCAGGTCATGACGAAACCGCACTCCTGGCATTTAATACAGGTGGAGAAACCCCGACGGTTAAGAAACAGAATGATCTGCTCCCCCCTGTTCAACCGCTGAGCGATTTTCTCCTTCAGAACTTCTGAGAAAATGCCCCAGTTACCCTCTTTTCTCTCTTGACGCATATCCACAATTTGCATCGTGGGCAGTGGCAGTCCATCAATTCTTTGCGGCAGGGGACAGGAGAGAAATTTACCGCACTGAACATTTTGGTACGACTCCAGAGATGGGGTGGCGCTGCCCAAGAGGACCACGGCTTTAGAGAGCTTCCCCCTCATAATGGCCACGTCCCTGGCGTGATAACGGGGTTGAGCCTCAGACTGTTTATAGGAATCCACATGTTCTTCGTCCACCACAATGAGGCCCACCTCGTGTATGGGGGCGAAAATGGCCGAGCGAGCCCCCACCACGATCTTATAGTGCCCAGCTCTCATCCGCCGCCAGGCGTCATACCGCTCTCCTAGAGAGAGGCCACTGTGGAAAACGGCCACCTGGGGCCCAAAATGGGCTCGAAACCGAGCCACGGTTTGCGGCGTCAGGGAGATCTCCGGTACCAGGACGATGGCTCTGCGACCACCCTTCAGGGTCTGCCGGATAGCCCGAATGTACACCTCGGTTTTGCCGCTGGCGGTCACCCCATGAAGGAGGATAACCCTAAAATTTCCTTCTTCAACGGCTTCATTCACCTTGTTTAACGCCTTGCGCTGATCAGGGGTTAGCCGACGCTTCGGGGCAGGTTCCAGGCTCAAGTCAGCGTAGGCCTCTCTGGCGCTCTCTCGGTCAAAGACCTCCACCAATCCTTTGTTCTCCAGGCGGTGGATGCTTTCTCCAGAGACTCCCGCCTTGTGCGAAAGCTCTACGAGCCCGGCCGTTCCCCCAAGTTGGAGCAGGGTCTGCAGCCCAGCGGCCTGCTTGGGTGCCTTTTTCCTCAATGTCTTCGCGACCGATGCTACCTCTCCGTGGGAGGCTAAAAGGCGAACCGCTCGTTCCCTGCGAATCGCCACGCGAGGTTTGGGCGATTCGTCCTTGACCTGAAGATATCCTGCCTTATGCAGTTGATCCAGAGCGTTGAACAGCCCCTCTTTGCCCACGCGACGTGCTAGGGTCGTGTCGCTCAGCTCTCCCCGTCCCGTGAGTGTTTCAACGATCTGTGCTTTGAGAGGAGAGGAGCGTCGCAACTTGTGCGCCAGAGCTTTAGCATAAGGCTCCCTGAGGCGAATCAACCTTTTGCCTTTTTGCCAAAATCCAGCTGGCAGAGCGGCTCTGAAGACATCTCCCCAAGAACAAAGATAGTAGTCGGAGATCCAGCGGGTCAATTCCAACATGGGTTCGTCGAAGACGGGCACGGGATCGAGGAGGTCTAGAACCTCCTTGACCTGAGGAAAAGGACTCTCCTCAATCAACTCCACAACGATGCCGGTCGTAGTCCGTCGGCCAAGGGGCACAAGAACCCTGCTGCCCACCTTTACCTGACGGCGCAAAGACGGCGGCACCCCATAGGTGAACTGCTTCTCTGCGCTCAGGGGTAGGACGATCTGAGCGTAAGCTTTGGACATGGCGGGAAATACGGTGCTCCTGTTGGGGAAATGCTAAAATTCAAAGGCGAATGAGAATAATATCGGAAAGGACCCAAGGGTTCAAGGATTCAAGTGACCCTGCCCCGCCCAAGTGAAATCAAGTCGTACTGGACGACCTTCAGGTTTTAGAGGTTTTTCTTTTGCCTCGACTCCTCGAATCCTAGGATCCTTGGATCCTATCTTTTCACTTTCCTCGGTTTAGGGCCATCATACTCCGATGCCGGCGGTCCCAACTTTCTCATGGGCCTCTCTCGAGTCCACTCCTCATGAACGTGGGCCACAAGGCCTGCCACCCGGGAGACGATGAAGAATCCCTTCCCCAAACGCCAGTCAAAGCCCATGTCAGAGATCGCCGCGGCTACGGCTCCATCCACGTTCATGGGCAGCCGGCGATCCAATTTCTTCTCCAGCTCCTCCTCTATCTGGACGGCCAGATCGATGTGCCGACCCCAGAAAGCCGTCTCCTTGGCCAGAGCCAGCAGACGCACCGTCCTGGGATCGGTGCCGTGCAGCCGATGCCCAAACCCGGGCATACGCCGCTTTTGTTGGTGGAGTTCCTCCACCAGAGCAGCGGCAACGGTCGCGGGAGAACCCTCCTGACGGGCCTTTTCTTGAAGGATTCTGGCACACTGCTCAACGGCTCCACCATGGACGTCACCAATGGCCATCACGCCTGCGGCCACTGAAGCATTGAGGGAATTGCCCCCGGAAAGAACCGTTCGGGCCGCAAGCACAGATGGGGGTGTGGGACCGTGGTCAATGGAGGCTACCAGAATCGCCTCTATCATCCTGGCCTCAGCCTTTGAGGGCAACTCCCCTTTTAAAACCAGATACACGGCCTCTGCATAAGAGACTGTGCCCATCAGCTCGGCGATGTCGAAACCTCGCACCCGAATCTCGCCTGGTTTGATCTGCGTAATGGCTGTCTTCCAGAACTCCTCCGTCATGGAACTCTCCTTTTTGACAAATAGTTCAAGACGCTAGCAAACAGTGTGTTTCGCCCGAAAATCGCCAAGCGTAAGAGATATCACTCGCCGGAGTAAAACCAATATAGAGGACGCCCTACTGCCAGTCAAGGAAATTTGTGTTCTTCAGAGGCCTTCTTTTTTTTTCGAAAAAACACTTGCTTTTTTGTTTTTTTTACATATTTTTGAAACCAAATCGGAGGAGTTTGCCAGCGAAGTGCTGGTCTTAATGTATGTGAACTGTTGCCAGTGAAGGAGGTGATGTCCATCGAGAGGTAATTGTGCGGAGTTCCCTCCTGCGCTTAGCCGCGCAGCATCGAAGATAGGAGGGCCATATGCTTTTTCTATCTGTCTTCACCTTTAATGCGAAAGACCACGATGCTGTCATCAAACGGTGCGCCTTGGGGGGAAAACAAGAGTGTGAGGGAGTCCAAGTGCTTCTGGAGCATGTGGATCTCTCCAAACATCGCGTTTTTCGCGTCACCGAGGTGCCCGATACTAAAGCCATCTGGAAGGCCAATCGGGCTTGGAACGATCTGGGTGAGATAGAAAGTGTTCTGGTCATGGAGACCGAGGGGGTTTGGAGATCCCTGATTGGATGAATCAGAAAGGACATCACCGAGAAAAATACAATAATCCACCGAGTGTATTTTTCAGCCTCAACTTTGATCATACTGAGATACCTAGGGCTTTAAACCCGCTTTTTTAATCTCCCTGGCAGGTTCGAGTTGTTGGTCCCAGAAGTGCTTTAAATGGGGACAGGTTGAAGAACAGCCTGTCCCCATTGCATATTATGGGGAGCACCAGCTGCTGACGGATTTGCCTGTGAATGTCCTGGTTTTATCATCGGTTAATTCTTAAAAATTTTATAAAAAAGGCTTGACAAAAATCCGTTATTATGCTAGAATGGTAAATAGAGTGACATGGTCTAGGGAGTCTTTTCATGTTTACTGGGGTGAGGGTTATACCTGTTTGCTCTGGCGCCAACGAAGGTCTACCTGAGGAGGCGATGTCCATCGAGGGTTATTTGTATAAGGTTCCCTCTAGCGCTTGATTACGCTGCATCTGAGAAAGGAGGGCAGCATGCTTTTTCTTTCTATCCTCTCCTTTGATGCGGCCAACCGCCAGGCCATCCTGAAGAGACGCGCCTTGGGCAAAGAGAAAGTGCCCCAGGGTGTCCATGTGCTCCAGGAACTAGTGGATCTCTCCAAAAATCGCATTTTTCGCATCTCCGAGGTGACCGATCCCCAAGCCATCTTGGAAGCCAACATGGCCTGGAATGATCTGGGAGAGGTCGAAACCGTTGTGGTCATGGAGACAGAGGAGGTTTTGGAATCTCTGGATCGGATGAATCAAAAGACGCCACGTAAAAAGAAACTGGCTGAAACCCCGGAATTCATCCCTTAACATCAGCCAGAGGAGTCTTTGGGAATCCTCAAGTTGAGGAAAACAGCCTCTGTTTTCAGAAAAGAGGCCATAAAGCATGGCAAAGGGGCAGGTGGATGATCATCTGCCCCTTTTGATGTTTGTTGAGTCGCGCACGGAATTTTCTTCAATCTATCTGTGAGATGTTGCTCTTTCTATAGGAAGACGCAGGGTTTGGGGATCGGGAAAACAAGAGGGCCAAGGGAGCTCAGCCCCGCTCCGCTCCTCAGGATTTCGGTGCTAGGAAGTATTTGTCCCACTGGGGCTCTCGCCGCGGCAGCAATCGGAGTTAGGAGATCCATCTTATAAAGATCCATCAATCGAATCTAGTTGATCGGTGTCGATGCTCGTAATGTGAATCGTGATTCGTGGATCGTGTTTCCTAAAAACCGCATATGAGATTTTTGCTTTTCCCGATTACCGATCAACGATTCCCGAATCCCGGTCCCCTCACCCGCTCCTCTTCAACTTCCCACTCTTCTTGGCGTAGATCTCGGCCTGGTGGAATATGAAGACCCCCAAAGGGATCAATAAAAATCCAGTTGCCAGCAGAAATAGCAGGGTACCCAGCATCTCTGCCAGGGGCCTTCCCTCCAGAAGAGCGGCCCTCATGGATCGCAAGGTGTAGGTGGCCGGAGAGACCACCGAGAGGGGCCGAATCCAGGATGGCAGGATGCTGGTCTCATAGTAGACGCCGGAGATGAGCAGAAGGAGAGCCTGAAAGATGTGGGTTGCCTGGGAGCCCTTCTCAGGAGACATCAGGGGGAGCACAGCGGCGATCAAGCCCAGCCCGATGAAGGAAAAGCTGGAGACCACTAGAATCACCAGGGCGGCCAGAAAATTGGCATTCTCCAAGCTGAGGCTGAAGAAAATCACCACGGCGCCCAGGAGGACGATAGTCCTGATGATCCCATAGATGATGGCATAGAGACACATGCCCGCCAGGTGAGTGAATCGGTGCACTGGAGCCATAAAGGTATACTCGATGGTCCCTTCCCACCTCTCCCAGGAGACCGACTCGCTCACCTCGTGAAACAGGATGGACAGAAAACCCCAGATCATGGCCCCCACGACCAAGTAGAGCACCGTCTCTTTGCCCTGGGTGACGCCAATGAAACCGATGGTCAGCGCGTTGACGATATTGTAGACCATGAAGACGATTTCCCAGCCCAGATACCGCTTCACCAAGTTGAAATTTCGCTCCACAAAGGCGTAAAGGGATTTCATTTCCGCAGTTGCCTGGCTCATTCTTCATTCTCCCAATCTCTGCCGGTGAGTTCCATAAAAACGTCCTCTAAACTCACCTCTTTCCTCTCTCCCCTTACCTGACTTTTTAGGTTCTCAGGGGTGTCCAGAGCTACAAACCGACCCCGGTCGATGATGGCCACCCGATCACAAATCCTATCGGCCTCGTCCATATCATGGGTGGTGATCAGAACCGTGGAGTCGTGGTTCTCCCTGACCTGCAAGACGAACTCCTGCACTTGCCGCTTCGATTTTGGATCTAGGCCCGTGGTGGGCTCATCCAGCAGCAGAAGAATCGGAGCGGTAAAGTATGCCCGGGCAATGGCCACCATCTGCTGCATCCCCCGGGAGAGGTTCTCCATGGGCTGGTTGATCCTGTCCCCATGGAAACCAAAACGCTCCAATATCTCAACCGCTTTCTCCCTAGCCTCTCTGACGGGCACGCCATACAGTCGTGCGGCGTAGCTCAGGTTCTCCCAACAGGAAAGCTTTTTGAAGAAGGCGGCATCTACTGAGACTCGGTTTATCATCCTCCTGACGCGCAACCTCTGCTTGACCACATCGTGCCCGAAGACCTCGATCTGGCCAATATCCGGCAACAGCAGGGTGGAGATGAGCCGGACCAAGGTGGACTTCCCCGATCCATTGGGGCCCACGATTCCGAATATCTCCCCTTTTGGCACTTCCAGGTCTAGAGCATTGACAGCGGTCAGCATCTTCTTTTTACCGCTCAGAGGAAGCAGGCGCTTTTTGATTCCGTTCCCAGAGTTCTTTACCCAGAAGAATTTGGTGATTTCTCGACACCGGATGGCTGGACTCATTGTGAGGCACTCCCAGTATTGAATGTCGGTGATCGGTTATTGCTGAATCCGGTAATCGGTGATAGTTTATCGTTAGTCGACAAAAACAATGTCGGGCCTCGGATCTCGATTCTCGGGTCTCTGTATTTCACCGATCAACAATTCACGATAAACGATTAACGAAAAAAAAGCCGTGGATCGGGAGGCACCCACGGCCAAGCTCATTCTGTATACCATCAATGGCTAGCTCTCAGCGATGGATACACTCCCCCCTTGAAATGAGTGTCTGAATAATTTCCCTGATGTTGGGAACCATGGGTGTAGTGAGATACTTCATAATAGGATATCTTTCGCTTTGAGTTGCTTCCAATATAATGTCCGCTTCGGTATTTGGCAAGGAAATTTTTCTAGAATCGACTTTTTCAATCACTTTTCCCAACAACCAGAGCCCGTTCTAGAGAGCTGATTCATCCAAAAGCACTAGCGACAGACTCGCGTCATTCCATGAATTCCCTGTGGGCGAAGGTTGTAGACTCTAGCACTCACGGTCCCTGAGGTAGGCGCCTGTTATAAAAAAGTTGACAGAGCCCGGGTGGTTTCTTATACTAATTGATCAATTAAGCTCTCTCACTTGATGGTGATTTCAAAGCTCTCGCCGAAAGAGGAAGCGGTCCATGAGAAGCGGAGACATTCTGCCTTTTGTCTTCACGGTCGTAGCCATCTGGGCTTGTTTGGCTGCTTCAGCAGTAGCTGACGAATCAGGGGAATCGCCGCCACAGTATCAGCTGGACTTAATCGTGACCACCGCGCAACGAGCCAGCGAGGAGTTTCTCTACACGGTGGAGGATCTCTCCGTGGAGGATCTACGGGAAAGAGATGTACAAACTGTGGCCCAGGCCCTGAACTATCTGCCTGGCATCCGAACGAAAACCGCCCGGGTGGGCCATGGTCAATACGTGTACTTGCGCGGCTTTGAGCAACAGCACCTTCTGATCTTGGTGGACGGCGTGCCCATCTATAATCCCTACGACGGCCTAGTGGAGCTGGATCACATTCCCAGCGAACAAATCCTTGGCATCAGAGTGGTGAAGGGTCCCAGTTCGGCCACCTATGGACCCAATGCCCTGGGCGGCGTGATCCAGATCATCACCAAAAATTCCCATGAAAAACTGGACAGGGGTATGGTGCTGGAGCTGGGCCAGAATGGCACCTCCAACCTTCGTCTCCATTACGGCTATGGCCACGGACCTCTGTACCTGCGGATTTCGGGGAGCCGGTCCCTCTCCGACGGTTACCGCCTTTCCGGTGATTTCAAGGAAACTGAAGTTCCTAGGCTTCCGGATGGCCAAGGCCCCCTTCATTATGAGGACGGCGGCCGGCGGGAAAATAGCGATTATGCCAAGAACGCCGGACATCTGGCTCTTGGCTATGCCCCCAGTGAGAGATTTCGCCTGACCTTTTCCGGCAGCGTGGTCGATAACGAGTGGGGCGTCCCCCCCCATGTTTTCTACAATTCGGAGAAGAATAAAACGAGCATTCGCTATTGGCGCTTTAATGAGTGGCGGCAGGGGATGGCCAATCTCGCTGCGATGTTTCGGCTATCACAAGGGTTCTCGGCTCGAATTGGCGCATTTTTCAATAAGTACGACAACACGCTGGACAGCTATGACGATGAGAACTACAGTTCGCAGGAAATGCCATACGCTTTTCACAGCGTCTACGACGATCACTCCATGGGCGGTCACCTTCAGCTAGAGAGCCGCCTTGGTCCTGCAGATTTGCTCACCATTGGCGGCGGAGTCATCCAGGATCTTCATCGCGACACACAAGATATTGAAGAGCCCACAACAGAGTTCGTATCGCACACCTGGTGGGTTTTCGCGGAGGATAGGGTCAGGCTGTCGGAGCGTACCTCCGGAGTAGTGGGTCTCAACTATGCCCTTCTGGACAATAAGAAAGCAGGGGATCTGGCCGTGGCAGGGAACGATGCGACTGCCCTGAATCCGCATGTCTCTGTAGCTTGTTTGACCTCACAAAGCACCCGGGCCTATCTTTCACTGGCTCGTCTGACCAGGTTTGCCAGCCTGAAGCAGCTCTTCGGAGATGGCGGTAATCCCCAGCTCAAGGCCCAAAAGACGAATCACCTCGAGCTGGGATGGGAATGGTTCGGCTTTCCAGAGGCGCGGCTACGTGGCGTCCTTTTCTACGATAACATAAGGGATTTCATCGAAGGCAATTTTCTGTCCCGCACCACCGTCAACGTGGAGAAAGCCCGACTCTACGGGGGCGAGCTGACTTTTCAGGCTTCCCCTGGGAAGGGCTTGCGATTCACCTTAGGCTATTCCTATCTGCGAGCCCGAAATAGATCTCCTCAGCGGCCCGGCGATTACCTTCAGTACCGACCTCAGCATAAGCTGGACTGGAGTTTTTGGGCTCAGCTCCCCTATCAGTTTAAAGTCCTGTTCTACGGCTCGGCGCTCTCCCAGCAGCACTTCTACGACGATTTTAATGACCGCCAGTTGAGTCACCTGTCGCCCTATGTAGTTGCGAACCTGAGTGTCCGAAAGAAGTTCTCTTCTCATGTGGAGCCGTTTCTGGCCGTTACGAACCTCCTGGACGCCGCCTACCAGGAGGTGTATACCAGTCCAGCCCCCGGTCGTGAGACACGTCTGGGCCTCGCGCTGACCTGGTGAGGTGCCGGCAACGTGAGTCTCTACGGCGCCATAGATCCAACGGCATCCGAGAAGAGGTGGTCTGCCTGCGCCCTTCTGAACGAAGAACCTTCCCTTCAAGATTTGAGCCGCTGTTACGGTGACAAGGAAATCATCGATTTTTTCCCCAAAACAGTCTGGGCGGTCGGCCTGGACGCCCCCTGCTCCCTTCCCTTAGGCTTGAATACCTGCTGTCTCCAAGATAACCCCACCTGCACCTGCCAACCTTTACATCCTTGGAAAGGCAGAGCCTGTGAGCGAGATCTGGTCAAGGCTGGGTTTCGCGTCTTTTATCCCAGCAGAAACATCTTCTGCAAAGGTTGGCTTCGCCGAGGCCTGCGATTGAAAAAGAAGCTGGAGGAGGCGGGATTTACGGTGCTGGAGATATACCCTCACGCTGCCAGAAAACG
>SMTZ1_10000828_pt1 | contig 30034 bp, 30 predicted proteins | sample DeeMarSWOR136_30_FD_25667 | JGI IMG/M metagenome (IMG submission 25667) | reverse complement strand
TTAAATGATTATTTCCTTATTCGTAATGGGCTTATTCTTATTAAAGATGAAATTTTTATCTTAAAAGAGGATAATCGACTAAAAATTGAAAATGATAATATTTTCCTCCGCATTAATGGAAAATTTTTGAAACTTAATGAAGACGAAAAAGCTCGATTAAAAAAAATTTATAAAAGCAAATCTATCAGACCATATGGTTATTGTACTAATGATTATCAAGGATTTGTCATTTATTTTAATAGAAATGAATTTGAAAACAATAATTCTGAACTTAGAAATCGAAAATATGAAACAAAATATCCTAATCTTACAAAATATTTGCTAAAATATAAATCTGAATTGAGAAGTATTTTAATCAATGCTGAAGAGAATCCTGAAAATCTTTATTTTCCAAGGAGAGGTTCTTTTATTCGTAAGTCTAATAAAAAGGAATTAATAGACCTCGAACCATTTTATGAAAATAGTGAAAAAATTTTTTTTAAATTCATTTTAAAGGATAATATATTTGGCTATTCTGAAAATCCCTATTATGCAACTTCGGATACTTATTTTCTATGGCCAAAAATTCCCTTTAGTGAAATTGATTATTATTTTATCCTTGCTTATTTAAACTCAAAAATTGTAAATTTCTTATTTAAAGCAAAAAATATCTCAATAAAACGGAGCAAAACCAAAATTGAACATGGATTACCAATCCCTTTCTTAAAAAAATTTAATTCTGAAAAGGAACAATCAATAATAGCCTTAATAAGACTCCTAACCTCCTATCTGATTAAATCAAATAATATTTTATATCAAATTGAGGAAATAAAATTAAAAAATGAAATAATAAATCTTAATTATTTTTCTTTTTTTGAAATCTCACAACTTAAAGCTAAAATATTTGATGGCATGGAAAAACACGATAACATTCTTATTCAGAGAGTAATTGACGAATTAATTTTTCAATTATTCAATTTAGATATGGATGAAATTAATATTTTACTTGAAAAATATTATGAATAATAATTGAATATTAGAAATTTGCTAATTTTAGCTTCATTTTATTAATAGATAAGTTTTTATAGATCAAATTGTATATTTTAATTGTAAGAGATTATTGTCAACTAAGGATTGACGTTTGTAAAAATTAAGGTGATAAATAATGGATGATGAATTTGATGATTTTATTGATGAGTTAAAAAAATATTTTAAAATAGATTCAGATTATTTTGATATAGATTTTCTTTTCATGCCTGATTCAGAAATCGGTTTAAAGAAAGATATAGATAATAAGAAATTTAAAGCTTTTAAGATCTCATATCATTTTGAGACAGGTATGAAAAAGCCTGAAGTAAGAATTGAAGGAAATATCGATTATAATGAAATTAAAGATTATTTAAAGAATGTAGATTTATCAAAGTATCCTCAATTAAAAAAGAATTTAAATATAAAATCTAAAAAAGAAATTGATGCTGGGAAGCTATCTTTAGAGTTCCATGAGTCAGAAGTGGATATAGACTATTTAGAACCATATATTGAAATTATGGATAATAATAATTTTTTTGAAATTTTACTTGAAATTCCTGGAATGAATGAAGATGATGTTAGGATTAACATTAGTGAGGATCATACACAGTTATTATTTATTGCCGAAAAGAAAAACCGCAAATATAAGAAAAGCATTACTATTCCTTTCAAATGCTCGAAGGAGAATTGTTTATTAAACGTTAATAATGGTATAGCGATTATAAGAGTGAGTAAAAAAATTAACAATTAATCCAATAAAAGTGAACAATTTAAAATGAAATTAAAATGAAGTGATATTAGAAATATGAGTGGTATAACACGTGAATATGAAGGAAATGGGAAAAAAGTAAAAATAAGTGATGCATATAAAGGAGATGCAGGGAGGGGCAGGATTAGGATAGATCCCGATGTAATTGATGAACTTAATCTTCGGACTGGAGATGTAATCGAAATTTCACATCCAACTGTAGGTAAGAAAACTGCTGCCTTATTATACCCAGGAAAGATAGAGGATAAAGGAACTAATATCATTCGAATAGACTCATCATTAAGGAGAAATTTAGGTGCTTCTTTAGATGATATTGTAGAAATCCGAAAAATAGAAGCGAGCTTAGCCGATAGAATCACATTTGCTGGATTGGAAGAATCAGTTATATTAAGGAGATCGGATCAACTCGTACGAATGCTTGAGAATCGAGTGATAACAAAAGAAGATATTCTTAGTTTTAATGCTATGGGGCGTAGAATTGACTTCATAGTAATTGATTATTCACCAAAAGCAGATGCTGTTAGGATTCATTTAGATACTAAAATTACCATATCAGAAAAAACTCATAAAGAGCTTATAGAATTAGAAACAAGAAGGGTAACTTACGAAGATATAGGTGGATTAGAAGAGGAAATTCAAAAAATCCGTGAAATGATTGAATTACCTATCAGACATCCTGAATTATTTAAAAGAATAGGTATTGAGCCTCCTAAAGGTGTATTACTGCATGGACCTCCAGGTACTGGAAAAACTTTACTTGCTAGAGCCGTTGCTTATGAGACTGAAGCTCATTTTATTACAATAAGTGGCCCTGAGATCATGAGTAAATTCTATGGGCAAAGTGAAGAGAATCTCAGAAAAGTATTTGAAGAAGCAAAAGAAATGGCACCCTCAATAATATTTATAGATGAATTAGACTCAATTGCTCCTAAGAGAGGTGAGGTGACTGGTGAGGTTGAGAGACGGGTTGTTGCTCAATTACTCTCACTATTAGCTGGATTAGAAGGAAGAGGGGAAATAATTGTTATTGGAGCTACAAATAGAGTTAATGATATTGATCCTGCATTAAGACGTCCAGGCAGATTTGACAGGGAGATTGAGATTGGAGTGCCTGATACAGACGGTAGATACGAAATTTTATTAATTCATACACGTGGAATGCCATTATATAAGGATGTTGATCTACGCTATATGGCAGAAAAAACTCATGGGTTTGTTGGAGCTGATGTTGAAGCATTAGCAAAAGAATCAGCTATGTTAGCAATAAGAGAAATTTTACCTAAAATTAACTTAGATAAGCCAATTCCTCCTGAAATTTTGTCAGATCTACAAATAACAATGAAAAATTTTGAAACTGCATTAAATAGTATCGAACCTTCAGCATTAAGAGAAGTTTTGATTAGTCAACCTACAGAAACATGGGATGATATTGGTGGTCTTGAAGACGCTAAGCTACAATTGAGGGAAGTTATTGAATGGCCCTTAAAATATCCTCAACTGTATACCCATTTAAATTCAAAACCTCCAAATGGTATCTTACTTTTTGGTCCTCCTGGAACTGGAAAGACTTTATTGGCTAAGGCTTTAGCGCATGAAAGTGAAGTTAATTTTATATCTGTTAAAGGTCCAGAGTTTTTATCAAAATGGGTTGGTGAGAGTGAAAAAGCGGTAAGAGAAACATTTAGGAAAGCTAGAGCAGCAGCACCATGTATTATATTCTTTGATGAAATTGATGCCATAGCAGGATTAAGAGGCAGATATTCTAGTTCTCAGGTAACTGAACAAGTGGTATCACAATTGTTAACTGAGATGGATGGACTGGAGGGATTAAAGGATGTAATTTTATTAGCAGCAACTAATCGACCAGATATGCTTGATCCGGCATTGCTACGATCAGGTCGTTTTGGAAGACACATTGAGATCCCTATGCCAGATAAAGAAACTCGTAAAGAAATTTTTAAAATACATCTTAGAAGCAAACCTTTGGCTAATGATGTTGATATCAATAAGATGGCAGAAGATTTAGATGGATATACTGGAGCAGATATTCAAGCAATCTGTGAAGAAGCGACTCTTTTAACAATTCGGAAAGCGGTTACCGATCCTAATATTGATACACAAAATGCTGATTCAGTGAAAGGTGTAAAAGTTTCAAAAATTGATTTTGATGAGTCAATTGATAAAATTTTAAAATCAGCTGATAAAGCAAAAAGATCTCATGAAAGATATTTACAAGAACCTTCAGAAGAATTATATAGATAATTATTTATTTAGATGGTTTAAAAAGATTTAATTAAAGTATAAAAAAAGTGGATATAAAGTTGGAATTAGATAAGCAGAGATCAATCATTAGTTTAGATAATTTATTAGAAATATTAGGAAACCCTACAAGAAGAATTATTTTATCAAAATTAGCTAAAGTTCCTCTCGGGGCTTCAGAATTAGCAGCATCATTTGGTACTCGAATTTCAAGACAAGCAATTCACCAACAACTAAAAACACTTGTGGATTTTAATATAATTGAAAGTTTTGGTGATGATCCTAGAAATATTAAATACCGCATTAAAAGTAATATGTCTCTTAGAATAGATATAACTCCAGATTATTATAGTGTCAATTATAATATGGCACAACTCGATATTAATGATGATTATCTTAATCTCAAGGATTTGGATTGTAAAGTTGAATTTGACCGTATTAAAAAACCAAACAATAAATTAAGATTTTTAGGTGAGAAAATAAAAGATACTGAATCTGAAATTCGACGATTAGAGGAGCAAAGGAAAAAACTTATTCAAAATAAAGAGCGCTTAATCATTGAGCTTAAAAATATCATGAAACACCAATATGAATCTTTATTGAAAGATAAAGAACAGCCTAACCTCGAAAAGGAAATATTTTATACCCTTTTTTATGATCCAATAAGATATTTTAATAGGATAAACATTGATAAATTAGTTGAGGATATGTTTTTTTCTGAAATGGGTCCTATCAGAAGAGATTCAGTTAAACTCTCTATAAGACATCTATTAAGAGATTTATCGAATTTCATGGATTTCTTGCGAGAGGATGAGGATGATTGGTTTTTTGATATTTAAATTTAATTAAATGTAAGTGGTGTTTGGGAAAAATAAGTTTAAGTGAATTAAAAAAAGTTATGCCTGAGATATTTGAACAAGTTAAAAGAGATGTTAAGAAAGTATATGGTCGCCATCGAGCTGGCCTAAGTCTTGGACTTGTTGAGATGGGTATGTATAGAGGGGGATTTATTGGTGGGATGCATTTTTATCCCGGTACAGATATTGTAATGAATATAACTCCACTAAAAATCATTCTAAAAGAACAACCATACAATATCGTTTGGGCTTACACATACCATATACTCTTACATGAATATATTCACTCATTAGGAGTTCTTGATGAACAAAAGTGTAGAACTATAACTCTTAACATCAGCGAGAAAATTTTTGAAGAAACTAATCATCCTGCTTTAAATCTTGCTAGAAATGGTATAGGGACTTATTTCCCCAATTTGCCTTTAATTTATGCTCCACCAGATCTCAGCCCAGATGGAATTCCAATTGAATACCTACCTAATTTTGACTGGGAAAGTTATGATTATTACTCCTAAATTGTTCAACATATAAGTTGAATTAAAACTATATTCTAACCACTTTTATGTTAATCTTAGGGATGCATTACCTTTGATGCATTCAAACATCTATTAAGTGTTGTAAGTAATTTTTGGTGAGTAAAAGGTTTATCTAAAAAACCAATAGCCCCATATGAACAAACTATCTCTCTTATTGTTTTATCAGCACTAGCAAAAATAACTCTTGAATTATTATCAATTTGAAGTATTTCTTTTAGAGCATCTATACCATTTTTTACAGGCATTCTATAATCGAGAATTATAATATCAGGTTTTACATTAAACGATTTGAACATTTCTATTGCCTCATCTCCATTATTAGCAATACCTAATACTCGAAATCCAGACATATCTAATAGTAATTCATATAATCTTTGAAGATCCCTGTCATCTTCGGCAATAAATATAGTCTTTATCTCAGATCACCTAAATCTCAATTATATCATTTATAGCTATAGTTGAAATCTATTGACTTTAACACAATTATATGTACCCTTCTTATATACCGTTATATCTAAATGGTATTAAATTAGAAATTAAATTTGCCACTAATTTCATGATATTATTTATACAAAACCTTAACAGAAGTTATCTTATTTATTCTTATCTTTTTCAAAAACCAGTAAATAACTTGAGGTTTGGATTTCAAAGTTCCCAAAATAATTATATAACATTTACTTACAATTTATTTTAGTAAATTTTTTTTAAACTTGAAATTTAGAAGAACTTAGAAGGTTTTCAGTTTTATTTTACAAAATTAATTTGTCAATAAAACTAAAACATTATAGAATTTCTATCAATTGGTAGTGGAGAAAAAATTTCAGACGCGGCACCAGAAGATAAAGTATTAGAAAAAGATAAAGAAGAAATAAAAAAGGATATAGAGATTACTCCAGAACAGTTAATACTTCATTGGAAGTTCCAAAACGTCGGTAAGGAACTTACATATAATATAAAAAAATGTATAGGCTGCTCCTTATGTAAAATTGTATGTCCTGTTGATGCGATCGAACTTGGTCCTATTCCTGAAATTGCCCAAGAAATTTTGGATGAGAGTAATCCAAAAATTTTAATCGACCATGAAAAGTGTTGCTATTGTATGTTATGTGTAATTGTTTGTCCTAATGATGCTTTTCATGAAAATATTGAACCAAAAGAACAGATTAACCTTGATGAGTTCCCAACTATAGGCAAATTCTTTAAAATAGACATGGATAAATGCATCGAAGATCCAAAAAATGAAGTTTGTCTATTATGCTTGAAAGTTAGAGATAGAAATCAAATAAGAGAATATTATAAAATTCAAAAAGAATGCCCTGTGCATTGTTTTGAAATTAATTCCCCAATAGACGGAGAAGTTCTTATTAAAAATAATATGCTCTATAAATGTGATCCACAAGGATGTAAAGCATGTGTAAATATATGCCCTACTGAATCCTTTTTTATTCCTGAGTCTGCTGAAGAGGTAAAAAAATATGGAAAAATTGCTTGTAATGAAGATGAGTGTTTTTATTGCGGAGCGTGTGAGAATTCATGCCCTGATGATTTAATCATAGTCGACAGGAAAGAAGTCAAGATAGAGGATCCAAAAAAAAAAGGCAATTATCCTTGGATTCAGGGTTGGATAAATAGTGTAAAAGAAATATTAAGAAAGAGATTAATTCAAGGTAAACCGCAAATAGAAATCCCAATTATTGAAGAAGAAGTTAAAAAAGTAAAGGAAAAAATAGAAGAAGAAATTCCCCAGTTATCTAAGGAAGACCGAAATAAACTATCTGAATTAAACGAGAAAATTCAAACTTTCCTTAGTTCTCCTAAAATTAGATATTGGATCAAGGATAAAAAAACTGAAAAGATTACAAAAGACTTAAAAAAGATTTTACAATAAAAAATCCTTTTCTTAAAAAATAGTCTTATTCAATAGTGGATGATTAGAACGTTTATTAAATGACTTAATTAATTACTTTTTCTTGTGTGATCCTATTGAAAATGTTTATATCATTGTAATATTAACTGATCCATTAGGATTCCCTAATATTTGGGTTGTAACTCATTCTTTGATTGCTTTAATAAAATTCATTTTTAATTTTTCCTCTGGCTTTTGGGTGATTGCAGCTGTAATTGTTATAATAATCAGGAGAAAAACTTAACATACCTTTTTTTTATTCGCTCTTTAAAATTCTCCTTGTTTAAATATATTATCTAATAATAAAAAACAATAATAAAACTATTCTCACGAAATGGTATATGAAATTAATATTGAAAATTAAACCTAATAAACCATCAAGAAAAAAGAGAATTATTGCTTGGATACAAAAAAATTCAGAATTTAAGGATGATATTCTTCAATTTTTTCAGATTTTTAAAGAAAATATACAAATATTAAAACTAAGCAAAATATCAAGACATTATATCGTTACCTCGAAAAATCCTGCAATTATCTTGAATTTATTTACATCAATTCAAGAATCCATTCCTCAGGTTTATTTTAATAATGAAAATTCGATAGAAATAGAAGATTTTATTGATAAAGACAAATCTTTAAAAGAAAATTATTAAGTGAGAAAATTTAATTTTTGAATTTAATAACCATTTTCTAAAAATGTTAAGAATTTTGGCATTTAGCTTTTTATGTTCTTATCTTTCCCATTCAAAATCAAGTTGAATGAACTTTCTCGTAAATAAATAAGTAATAATAAATATCAGAGAACAAATTGGACCCCATAAGATTAAACCAATAGAATAAGATAAACCCCCTAAGCTAGGTAATTCTAATATCATACCCATTATAAATATCCCAAAGGCTTGAAATAAATTTAAGGTTATACTTGGAAACCCCGTATATATCCCTGCCTTTAATTCTCCTGTTTTTTTCTCATCATCTTCAGCAATATCTGCATAGATAATTGCTGGAAATAAAGCCCAACCACCTAAACATCCTGCCAATCCAATAATAAAAAGTAAACCAAAAATAAAGTGTGACTCCATTGGAATTAAACCTATTAAAGTTAAAGAAAGAATAATAATTGCTGATAAGAAGATATATAAAAGACTCTTTTTCTTTCCTAATTTCTGTATTATCATTTTCCAAATATAGAGAAAGATTAAAATACCAAAAATCATTATTCCAGCAACTACATAATATTCTAAATCATTAAATTGTAAGACTTCTATTATAAAAATTAACATAATCTCTACTATTATTATTGTAGCAATACTAGAAATACCCTGCATAAGTGTAGCTAGCAAAAAATTCCTATTTTTTAAAATGACTTTTAGATTTTGTATTATTTTTGAATTAATCTTAAAATATGGTTCTTTTGAGATTACAAAACTAGTTAAGTAAAATAGAATTATAGGAATAGTCCCGAATATTAATACACTATAAAAGAAGTCTGCTGGGATAATACTAGGATTTTCTTCCAAATTATTAATAAAATCTGTCAATATTATCATTGAAAAAGCGGTAATTAATGCATATCCAATAAAATTAAATAATTGCTGATATTGAGATGCTCTAGGTCTGTCGTTAAATCTAAATTGTTCTGCCATCCACGCTCCGTATGGGGATGTAACACCATAGCATATGTTAAAAATTTGATACCAGATTAATAACCAAATGAATAATGTGTTGAGATCCGTTAGGTCTAACATTAAGCTAGGTAATAATAGAAGTATAAAAGATAAACCTAAAACTGGGCTCATAATTATTAGATAGGGTTTCCTCCTTCCCCATTTTGTGTATTTAGCATCACTAATCCACCCAAAGAAAAATTGAGAAGCAGCAATAGTAATTTTTCCTAAGCCTAAAGCAATACCGACGAGAAAGGGAGTAAGATTATAAGCTAAATTATAGAGAGCAAATAGAGCAAAATCTGCAAATCCCATAATAATAGATGTACCTAAAGTTGGTAATCCAAAAATTATAAATTTCTTAGTTGAAGGTATTCCCCTTACAAAAATGTCTTCTTGATTCATAAATATGAATTAGGAGCATTAATTAATAAATTAATGCTGCTTCAACCAATTAATTAAAACATTCCATTTATTTTGGAAATTTGGATCTGTTAATAATTCATGATATCCTCCTTCTATAACTTCAAGTTTTTTATCTTTGGATGATAATTTTTCAAAAAATTCCTGAACACTTTCAAGAGAAATTCCCGTATCTTCAGTTCCTTGAAAAATGATTGTAGGAATTGTAATATTATGGGCAATTTTTCTTGTCTTTCTCATATATTTTAACAATTGAAAAAGATATCTCACTGAAATTTTTTCCAAATGAAAAGGATCCTCTCGGTCATATTGTTGATGTATAGGATTTTTTATACCTTGTTCTTCTCTGCCTTTAGCTGGAATTATTCTCATAGAAGGTCCAAAAATTCTAAGAATTAATAATGGAATTGATATTAAAATCAATTCTGATAAAGATTTCTTTGAGAATTTCACTTTAATACCAGGTGAAAACAATATTAACCCCGAAAGATTTAAAAAAGCTTTTGAGAACTCCTTAACAAAATTTATACAGACGGTTCCTCCCATACTCTCACCACATAAAAAAATGGGAATATTTTTATGATTATGCATTACAAAGTTAATGAAATAATGCAAATCTTTTAAGAGATCTCGAAATTTTTTAAGATCTCCTTTTTTTCCCTCTGAATATCCATGATTTCTATAATCGGGGGCAATAACCATAATTTCATGCTCAACTAATTTATCAGCCAATAAAACAAAAAACTCCCCATGACCCCCCATTCCATGTGCAACTATTATAATTTTCTTAATAACCGTCTTCGGTCTCCATAAACGATAAAAAATTTTAATCTTATCAAAACTTTCAAAATAATAATTTTTACTCTTACTTGCTACAGGATTCTCTCGAAGTTTTTCTAATAAAGGGTTAAGTTCTAATATATAACTATTGTTATTTTGCATTTCTCTCAAAATTTTAAAATTTTTTTACTATAAGGAATTGATGATACAATATAAAAAATGGGAGAGGGGGGATTTGAACCCCCGACCCCTAGGTCCCAAACCTAGAATCATGCTATAGAGAAACACCCTATAGTATCATACCAGGCTAGACTACCCTCCCTTTGAGAAATGGGTCCTCATTTTGCAGATTTTATCTAATTCCTCGGTTATTATAGAGATAAATTAAAAATTAAATAAGTAATCTTATTTATATGCTGGTATAGATAAGAAAAATTAATATTCTAAAAAAGTTTTGCCGTCAATAATATAGGTTTATATTTTATATTTCAAAACATTGAATTAGAAATAATGAATACTGTTCAATAATTTTTGACAAAATGAAACAAACAATTATGCTTCTAAAAATAGGAGAAATAAACCAATCTATTTTAGAAAAATTAAAACAAAGTTTAGAACTACAATTTAAAGAATTTAAAATTGCTGCCGATCATTTATATGAAGTAATTCCATTGGAAGATAAAGATTATAATTTTGAAAGGAAGCAATTTAATGCTTCAAAGATTCTAGAAAAAATAAGAAATTACATGAAAGGTAAACAATATTTTCGTGTACTAGGTGTAATAGATAAGGATATCTACTCAGAAAATCTAAATTTTGTATTTGGGATTGCTAATCGTTTTGGAAAATCAGCTTTAATTTCAATAACAAGATTAAGAGAAAGTTTTTACAGCGAATTGGGGAAAGTGTATAGAAAAGAAACTCAAGACATTTTTGAAAAAAGGGTTTTAAAAGAAGCGATTCATGAACTAGGGCATACTTTTGGTCTTCAGCATTGTAATAATCACTGCATCATGAGATTCTCAAATAGTCTAATGGATACTGATAATAAACCAAAGGCGTTTTGTCAAGTTTGTATAGGTAGAATAAATAAATACCTTAAGAAGTGATATTAAATCTTTTTTTAAACTTATTATAAAGTTGTTCCCCAATTTTTAACACCTTCTTACTATCTTTTACTAAATTTATCAAATCTCCAGGAATTTTGTGTAATCCAAAATAACTTCCTGCTAAACTACCTCCAATTGCTCCAACTGTATCACTATCACCTCCTGCTGTCGCAAGCTCAAAAATGCATTCCTTAAAAGAGTTTAAATTTTTCAAAAAAATAAAGATTGCACAAACTACAGTACTTATTGTATAAGGGTGGACAAAAGCTTTTCCTAAAAATTGTTCTATAAAATAGGGAGATTTTACTCCTATTTGTGAAAACTTAATTAAACCTGATTCAATCGGTATATTTAAATTTAATTTTAATTTATTTAAAATTTCTATAAAATCTTCCCAAATTGCTTCTTGAGAACCTGAGATGGAAGATATTAATGAATCAAAAAAATTTTCAATCGAAAAACCAGTCTTTGGGTCCTTATCAATTAAAAATGCAATTGCTCTAGCTATAACTATCGCTCCAGCAGAAGCTGCAGGATGAGAATGAGTAATAATACTTGACTTTATTGCGGTAGATTTTAATCCTTTTAGATCCTGGGAATAAAACAACCCAATTGGTGCAATCCTCATAGTAGTACCATTTCCCCCTGAATCTGAAGCAGCTTCTTTCCATCGAATTCCACTCTTTAATTTATGAATCGAAGAAATACAACCCCAACCTGGTCCAATAGGTGGATCATCTAACCATTTCACATATTCTCTCACAAAATTATTAACTTTAAATCCATTTCCTTGAATCAATGCTTCTGCTGTATGTAAAGTTAATTGTGTATCATCAGTATAAGTATTAAACAGATTTCGATTATTTTGAATAAAATCATCAAAATCTTTAAAAAAAGAATGGATATCTCTGCGAAGTTTGCCCTCAAAAGGGTGTCCTAAAGTATCTCCTATCGCAACACCGAGTAAGGATCCTTGGAATTTATCTAAATAATTTATATGCATTTAAAAATTCTTTTATAAGTTAATTTAATAATTTGAAATAATAATTTTCATATTTAACATTTCTCAAAAAAAAGATGCTTATGTTCAGATCTCTTATCTCTTTAGAAAGAAATGAGATAAAATTATAAATCTTATCAGTGCAGATCAGTGTTATCATAAATCTTCTTAGAATGGAAGCTAAGATTAGATTTCATAACGCCAACACTTCATCGAGAATAATAAAGGGTATCCAAGCCTTATGATTCTCATTTTTTATAATTTTATCTCGCTATATAAATAATTAAAATAGGCTTTTATGTCTATTGAATCCAGCAATTACATTACATATATCATCTAAAAAATAAGATTATAAAAAAATGAAAACTTTTAAAATGATATATATCATATCTATTTCAAGATATTTATGGTAAATAAAAGAATGAGGTACAAAAAGGGTTTACTTTTCGGCTTTATCATTGTTCTCTTATGTCCAATCATTAATGTAGCAGCACTAACCTACATAGACAATGTTAAAGATGGTAATTTTGTCTTCTTTTTAGTTGATCTAGAAGAAGGTAATCATACTGAAATCAGTTTAATTCATGAAGAAAATGGAAATTTCACACTTTTTCTGTTTAATAAACGTCCTTCAAAATCATTTGTAAAAAATGATAAAAGCCTTGATGATAAGATTTTTAATCACTCAGCACTCGTCGCGTATAGTGTGGAAGATAATCCAAATATAAATTATACTGCACCAGAAACTAAAATCTATTATTTAGAAATTATATTAGTAAGTGGTGGACCTGATACCTTTACTTTAAATTGTGATCGTGATTTAACTAGATATTATTTACCAATAATCTCTGGATTTCAATTGGAATATCTGATAATTGTGTTTATTTTTTCAATAGGATTAATTACTTTATTAGTCTATAAAAAAAGAAGGATTTTATAAATAAATCTTTTAATCAACGCTATAATTTCTATTAATTTATTATTTTTTATAAAAATCAGGAGGTTAATGTAATTGTATGAAAAAAAACCTTGGCTTAAATTTTATGATAATCACGTTCCAGAACATATTGAATATCCCCAAACAACCATGTATAATGCTATTGTAAATACATCTAAAAAGTATGCTGACTCAATCGCAATTGATTTTATGGGACTAGAATTTACATATAAAGAATTAGTTGAACAAATTGATCAATGTGCTAAAGCCTTACATTATTTAGGACTTACAAGAGGCGATAGAATGACAATCGCTATGCCTACTACTCCCCAAGGAGTCATTTGTTTTTATGCTGTAAATAAAATTGGAGCTATAGCAAGTATGATCCACCCTTTAAGTCCTCCTAAACAAATCGAATTCTTCTTGAATTTAAGTAATAGTACTTATGCTCTTACAATAGATAAAGTATTTCCTAATTTCAATCAAATTCTCAAAAATACAAATTTGAAAGGATTAATCTTAACCAAATTAGGTAAGGATATTGTTGAGGTTCCCGATGATCCAAAAATATTCTGGTGGGGAGAAATTATAAATAAATCCTATCCTGAAATTCCTGATTCTGATATGTCTTACGATGAGATGGCAGTTATTTTATATTCTGGAGGAACGACTGGAGTTCCTAAGGGAATTATGTTATCAAATTATAATTTCATTACAGAAGGAACTCAAGTTGCTACTTGGATGAATTTATCTGATAAAGATTCAGCTTTAGCAATTTTGCCTCTTTTTCATGGCTTTGGATTAGGAGTCTGCGTTAATGCTATATTTATGGGAGGAGGAAAAAGTATTTTAGTTCCCTCATTTACACCTGACCAAGTAGCAGATTTAATCGAGATTAAGAAACCAACTCTAATTTTTGGAGTTCCTACTTTATATGAGGCACTTAATCGAAATCCCAAATTTCAAAACATAGATTTGAGTTTTTTAAAAGCAGCATTTTGTGGAGCAGATACTTTACCTCGCACTACAAAAGAAAAGTTCGAAGAAATTTGTAGAAAGAATGGTTCTAATGTACAACTGCGTGAAGGATATGGATTAACTGAAGCAGTTACTGGAATTTGTGCCATGCCTTTAGGAGAGTATAGGGAAGGAAGTATAGGAATTCCATTTCCTGATATGATGATGAAAATTGTAGAAATTGATACATTAAGTGAAGCTCCACTTGGTCAAGAAGGTGAATTATGCATTCAAGGTCCAGCTGTTATGCTCGGCTATTTAGATCAGCCAGAAGAAACTGCCAAAACACTCAAAAAACATGATGATGGGAATATATGGCTTCATACTGGAGATATTGCTACAATGGATGAAGATGGATTCTTCTATTTTAAAATAAGGCTTAAGAGAATGATAAAGTCATCCGGTTATAATGTATATCCAGCTCAAGTCGAGGATGTCCTCTATAAGCATCCGGATGTCCTTGATGCTTGCGTCATTGGTGTACCTGATGAAAAGCAAGTTCAATCTGTAAAAGCATTTGTAGTTTTAAAGGATCCAAATAAGGAAAGTTCAGAGATGCAATATGAATTAATTTACTTTTGCCAACAAAATCTCTTAAAATGGAGTTGCCCTCGAGAAGTTGAGTTTTGTACACAATTACCCAAAACTCTTGTCGGAAAAATTGACTTTAAAATGTTAGAACAGCAAGAGATCGCAAAATTAAAAGCTGCTGGTAAATATTCAGGAGAATAATTTCAACTAAAATTTTATATAAATTCTTCATTTGCTTTCATTAATTCTTTTAATTTTTTCAGGCCAACTTCAATAAATTTTTGATTTTTCAAATATATCCCTCCAATAATTTCATAAAAGGGTACTAATTTAAAATAAAACATCCTTCGTTTTAGAAAAAGGGGATCTACTTCTTTATAATAATTATTTATTACCAATTGTTCAAACTCTTTCTCAAAATCTAAGAGGCACACAAAATCACGTGCTGGATCGCTAACTGAAACATCGCTAAAATCAATTACGCCAATTTTTTGTAATTCCTCCTCATAAAGAATATGATCTGAACTAAAATCACCATGAATTAAAACAGGATCATATTCAAAAACTTGTTGTTCGTTTAAAAATGTATCAAATTGATTATTCGCCCAATTTTGTTCACGTGCGGAGATAAATGGAAAGACTACTTGTTTAATTTCTTTGTATAATGATAAAATACCCTCTTTTTTATTCTGTCTTGGAACATTTAATTTAAAAGCTCTTTTCAGCGGAAATTGATGCAATGATGATAAAAATTCGGCAATTTGACTTGCTAAATTTTTCTTAATATCCTTAGAATGAATTTGATTAAATATGGTAGGCGTGAGATTTTTACCTCTGATTATTTTGTAACCACCAAATATTATATTTTTTTCATTCAATTTGCCTTTATATATATAATTCGGAATTGAAGTAATAATTTCTTTTTGTAGATGGTTCAATAACTCAATTTCACGCTCTAAACGTTGAGATGCTTCGCGATAACGAGGAAATCGAAATATAAGCTCATTATTGATTACAAAAATCTGATTATCCCATCCCTCATCATTAAATTTAATATCAGTAATAGAGATTTCAGGAAAATTCTGTTCTATTAATTCTTGACAAAATTCTTCGCTAAAATTTTCAAATAATTTCATTCTCATAATAAGTAATTTTATTTATTTTAAAAACTGATTTGGTACTAAATTACGAAATTCGACATGCATGTCTTTTAAATCATTGAGGATTTCAATAAACAAATTTTATATTTTTTATAATGTTCTTTCCAATATCAATAAAAATTAAAAAAAAAGCGTGATGTAACAATTTCTTTCGATGAATTAAGTAAGAAATTAGCAGATTTTATGAAAGATACTGAAGAAGTAGAATTAAAAGATGTTGAATTATTCGCTGAATACCTAGAATTACAGATGTTACCTAGTATGGTACAAGCGGCTGCTCAGGCTGTGTTACCTGGAGTGCCAGGAAAGGCTGAGTGGACTCCTGCCAAGTTTTCACTCGATATTACCTACCCCGGTAAGATCCAAACCATCGAATTTGTGCGTTCAAAAGGAAAAAGAGTTGTCATTGGAGGTGAAGTTGTTCCTCCTTTTTTCAATTTCTTAGGTCTTGAGAAACGGAATCCCAACCCACCATTGGTTACATATGATGTGTTCGATATGGGTGCTAAGATGATGCTACCCAAACCAATAAAACAAGAATATGGTGAAGTTTTAGCAGATCCTGCTGAATGGGCTAAATTCGCTGTTAATAAGTTTGGGGCTGAATGTATTACATTTCATTCATTAGAAATTGATCCTGGTATGGGAGATGCTCCTATATCACAATCTAGGAAGTATTTAGAGGAGATCCTACAAGCTGTCGATGTGCCAGTCATAATTGGTTGCTCTGGAAATAAAAAAAAAGATGTTGAATTATTTGAAGTTACAGCAGCAGCAACTGAAAGTGAAGTTTTAATGCTCTCTGCAGCTGATAAAGCAACTTGGGAAGAAGTAATACCTCTAGCTGTAAAATATGACCATAATTGTTTGCTATGGACTAGCCTGGATTTAAACAACCAAATTAAAATGAATAAGGATGCTCTTGAACTTGGTCTCCCTCCCAATAGGATCGTGATGGATCCTACATGCGCTACACTCGGGTATGGGATGGAGTACAGCTTCAGTATCTATCAAAGGATGCGTATTGCTGGCCTATTGGGCGAAACTGATTTAGCTTACCCTATAAGCGGAGGAACCACAAATGCATGGGGTGCTCGAGAGGCATGGATGAGCGAGAAACAAGCACCAGAATGGGGATTACGTGAATATCGAGGCCCCATATGGGAAGTACTAAATGCTTTAAGCTTGAGTTTAGTAGGATTAGATCTTGCTATGATGTTCCATCCAGTAGCTGCAAAACATGTCAAGGAACTAACAGCTCAATTCTTTAAAGCTGTTCCAAAAGAACTTGATGCAAAAGGTTATACTGATTGGGTTAATGCAAACCTAAAGCGTTAAAATTTTTTTTAATTTTTTTTATAAGAAAAAAGGTAAACAAGTTGTAAATCCTAATAAGATTCCGGCTGTAACTCCTCCAATTAGAAGAGAAAAGCCCATTTTGGGATTAAAGGGCACTCTATTAACTAAATACCATACAGCTATTATCACATCTGTAATTGCTACAAATGATCCTATTGCGATACAGAAATAAATTGTTTGTTCATGAGGATAAATTGAGGTACTAATATCCATAATTCTATTCATGGCGAACGGATCAATCATTCCATGAAAGTTAATAAAACTAAAGATCAGCCTGTCTGGTAGAGGTTCTAAAATATAAATTAATGCGAGTGTAAGGAAATTGAATAAAATTCCGAATGCTATTACTATATAAACAATCCCTAAGATTAGACAAGATTTTTTATGATGATTCATGTCAATGATCTCATTATTTTCGAAACTATTTCTTTCTTGGATATAATGTCCTCGTAATTTTATTAACGTCATTATCCCTATGGTTAATAAAATAAACACGAAAATATATTTTAAATATGCAAAAAATATTACCGCAAATTGATTAAATGTTATGCACCAATTTTCTAATCCTTTGAAAAGATCCTCAAAAGAATTTGACAGATTCCTGTATAAAATAGCTATCATCTCTACGTTATCTTAGTTCCTTTATTTAAAGTCTACAAAGAAAATTTTTAATATTTTTTATGATTTTCTTGTTTTCTGTATAATTCATCAAAAAGAGCCTCAAGCTTTTCGAAATCAGCCTTTGTATAAGCAGATTTCTCACTTAATTTGTCAAAGCCATTCGTATTTTTCTTATACTCTTCTAAAAATGCTAAATCTTTTTCTTCAATTTGAGTTTTATATTTTTTCATACTCTTTATTCTTAAATTTTTCAAATAAAGAGCACCTTTTTTGAGCATATTTCGTATTTTATACCTTTTTATGTTAGTTAGTTCCTCCATATTTTTATTGATTTTTGGATCAAACTTTTCTAAAACCAGTTTGTTATTATTATTAATTTCTGAGATCTTTAACCACTCTCTCTGGATATATGGTACTTTAAGTAAAAATGGTCGTTTAATAGAGTTTGTTCTTACAATACATTGTCCTTCCTCTAAAATTGATAAGTAATCTTTATGCTCTTCATCTAGATTTAATAATTGACATAAAAATTCCTTGTCTATATGAGTTTTAAAGCATATTAATACACCACAATTAGCCAAAATCTCAGTACTTATATCAGGGTGAGTAGCCAACGAGATTAAACATTCACCTGTCCCTCTTTGCAATAAAGCAATATCCTCTAAATAAGAGGTTAATTTATTTGGTCGGGTAAGATCTTTTGGTGCAAAATATTGAGAATCTTCTACAATTGTAATATGCTTTATTCCTTGAAAATTATAGGCTCCCCGTGTTAAATTTTGATCCCATAAGTATTTTAATATCATATTGAGAAAAAAGAGAGCATCTTCCTTTTCTCCCCCTAAACGTATAATAGAACTTAAGTCAATTAATATATTCCTTTGAAACATGTCATCTGTCTTAATTTTATGTTCCGTATCAAATAATGCTTTTAGAGAACCTAACGAGAACCTTCTGATTCGATTTGTAATACTAATAAGTGTCTGGCTTAACATTGGGATTTCACTCTTTTTATTTCTTTCATACCCTCGGCAATATTCATAGAATCCTTTCCAACTCTGAAACTTTTTGTTCTTACAAACTTTAGTCAAAATTTCGACCAAAACCTTTTCCATTTGTGGTGAAAATTCTGAATTTTCATCTAAAAATTTCCCACTCTTTAAAATGTCAAATATTCGTTCAGCATGGACTTCTGGAACTGAAACGCCTGGATTAAAGATGTTAATTGAAAAATTCTCTCCTGGTCGGACTATCAATAAATCTTTAATCTTTCGCTGTAAAAAATGATATTCTCCTTTGAATTCAATTAATAAGAATGGAATTTTGTAGCGTTTTTTAAAATTAATAAGGAAATTTTGTACGAAATTACTCTTACCTGTACCTGTCGCCCCACAAATAAACATGTGTTTTTCAAGATCATCAAGAGAGAGAAGGAATTTCCCTTTTTTGCCCCCTTTTTCCACAATTCTTCCTATCTTGATCCTTCCCTTTCTTGATTCAAAGAAGGAGGGCTTTTCTAATTTTACAATATCGTTTTCTATGTAATATATCGAATAAATGACCATAATAATAGAAATACAGAGTAAAAAGAGTATTAGATTACTAATTATCACATTTTGAGAAGATATTTCTAGTTCTGAATTGATTTCAAGAAATGGGAGAGCAGATAAAACAAAAATAAAAATTGTTAATGGTAATATAATGAAAATTAAAATTTTAAGCTTATTTGCTGAATTTCCTTTCTTCCGAGATATAAAAAATAGGATATTTAAAATGATTAAAGAACAATTAAATCCAATATGAATTGAAAAAAATTCATTAAAATCTAGAACACTTAACATTTAATTTTTGTTTAAATATGAATTTTAAAAACCACACTCAATTTAATAACTTTTAGAATAGAATTGCTATTTTTAATCTTTTCTGAGTTTTTAATTTGGTTCATTTTACTGATAGCTTTCAACTATAATTCTAAGATTAAAATTACCATTGTCTTTTGAAATATAGTCTAATTGTAACAATTAAAAAAAGTATAAAAATCGCTGCAAATGATATTCCAAACACTTGTACTATCCAATCAGCATAGATTCTTTTATAACAATGCGTTTGGAAATCAGGTTTATTATAACAGAGATTATATTAAATTATATTTGCAACAAAAGTCACTAATATACTACAAGCTAATATAATAAATAATAAAATTATTATTTGTCTACGACTCAAAAACATTTTTACTACTCCCTCTTGTTAGCAAAAAAAAGCTTTTTACGTAATTTGTTTAATATTTTTATTTATTCTTTCTTTTCTTATTTTGTTTTCCTAACTTGTTACATATTCTTCTCAATTTTGAGTATTTTATGAGGTAATTCTAATTGGATAATAAAGAAGTTGGTAAATACTGGGATAAAAATGCTGAGAATTGGACTAAACTCGCAAGAATGGGATACGATCGAATGAGAGATCTAATTAATTCACCAGCCTTCTTTAAAATGTTGCCTAATATTTCAAATTTATATGGTTTAGATATCGGGTGTGGAGAAGGATATAATACCAGAATTTCAGCAAGAAAAGGAGCGAAAATAACAGCCATAGACATATCGAAGGCATTTATTAAGCAAGCGAAGGAAATGGAGCAACAAGAACCATTAGGGATCATATATCAAGTTGCAAGTGGAACAGAACTACCATTTCCAGATAATTACTTTGATTTTGCTATCGCGACAATGAGTATAATGGACATTGCAGAGAACGAGAAAGCAATAGTTGAAGCCTATAGAGTAATCAAAGCTGGAGGATTCTTTCAGTTTTCGATTATTCATCCATTTGTTGCAACTTCTGATTATAGATGGGTTGAGAATGAACAAGGGAAAAGAACCGGATTTATTGTAGAAAATTATTTTAAGAAATTAAATGGTGAACTTGAAGAATGGATTTTTGGGGCAGCCCCTAGAGAATTAACTGATAAAATGCGAAAATTTCGAATCCCACGATTTAGTCGGACCTTATCTGAATGGTTAAATCTACTAATAGATACAGGATTTATTTTGGAGGAATTTTGTGAACCTTATGCAGATGATGAAACCTTAAAGCACTTTCCAGAGGAGTATACCAGTCGGATTATTCCCTATTTTTTAATAATTCGTTGTCGGAAACCAAAGAAAAGTAAAGAAAAAATATCTTAATATAGAAGTGTAAGATTCATTTCTTTTTTAAATTTCAACTATATGATCTTTTATGATATAGTTCGGCAATTGTGAAATTATTTGTTCTGCTTCATTAATAGTATTTTCAAGGAGCTCTTTCACAGAGGGTATGGAATGAATTCGTCCTGTAACCACTCCCCCTAAGATAATAGATTCATCTTCAATTTCATCATAAAGGTTTGCTAGCCCATCTAATTCAATTCTCATTATTTTATCATTTGAAGGACAAGGAATGCCACGAAATAAATCCGATGCATCAGAGATTGTTTCATCCACTACTTTTAGGGACATTGGATTTCTTAGAAATCTCATTGGTCCAAACAATCCCCGTGCCACAAGTGTATCTGTTTCAGTTCTTTTCACTAATGCTTCTTTCCACATTTGCTGAAAATCTGCCTCTTTGGTTGCAATAAATCGAGTTCCCATTTGAATTCCAATAGCTCCTAAAGCCAATGCTGCAGCTAAAGAAGCTCCATCGGAGAATCCGCCAGCCCCTACCACTGGAACACTAACATTTTTTACAACTTCAGGGAGTAGCACCATGGATGATACGTCTCTCCATGCACAATGCGCACCGCCTTCTCGACCTGATGCGACTACAATATCTACACCGGCTTTTTCAGCACGTTTGGACGCCCTAACATTGGGACACACATGGCACCATGTAATATAAGGTAATTCTTCTTTAATAGGAATTCTTCCTTTTTTTGCACCTTTTAAAGTAGCATTGATCGCCCATGGCAGAGGGTCTCCAGCAGAAGTGACAATAACAACTAATTTTTTTTGAATTTCGGGTTTTTCTTTAAGGATATCAATTGTTCCTTTCATTAAACGCTTTGCGGCATAAATAAAATCAGAAGCAACAGGGATATTTACTCCAAATTTTGCATCAGGAAAGTCTCTTAAACCATCATAAACATATTGAATAACTCTTTTTATTATTATATCTGCACGTCCCTTCCCAAAAATCTTTTGAGCTGTTTCAGGAGCAACAGAACTAGCACCTCCTGTACTCATTCCAATAGTAGAAATCAATCCGAGAGCTCCCTCTTTGGCAACTGCGATACACAGTTCAGTTGTGCTATACGGACCCATTCCAGCTTGTATTATTGGGTATTTAGTTCCAATCAGTTCTTGAAATTTTGTTATTATCATATACGGATTAATAATTATTAATAAAATAAATAATTTGATTCTGAGAAAACTGGTTAATATCTTTCAATTATTATAATCTTTTTATGTATTCATAAATGATGGAACCAAAAAAATCTCCAGTTTTGCCTGTTTCAGTAAATCCACTTTTCCTATAAAAAGCTTGTGCTCTTTTTAATATTTCAGTGGTATCTAATGTTAGAAAGGTACAACCTTTAGAATGTGCATCTAATTCTACTTTTTGTAATAGATCAATAGCAGGACTATTTTTTCCTTGCCTATTAGGATGTACTGCCATCCCACGAATATGACCTTCTTCATTACTGATCTTTTGCCATCCAATTGTACCAATTATTTTATTATCCTCATCTACAGCGACGTATACTGTCATTTCTTTTATACGTTTTATTGCTAACTCTTCTGTCATCACTGTATCATCAAATCCTTCTAAGGAATAAAATGAACGAAATTCCTCAAAAGCAGCTTGAAGAACATCATGAATTCCTTTAGCATCATCTAATTCTGCTGCACGTATTATATATTTTCTTTGCATTATTGTTCTTAATTTCTCCTTCCCTTTATATTTTTAAAGAAAAAAAATTTCATATCCTAAGGACCAGTAGTTCTTAGAAGTTTAAATATTGGTTTGTAATCATTTACATATGAATAATAAAAATAATGAAACACAATTCAAGAAAAATGGGTTGATGATTAATAAACAAATTCTCTTATCACAAATTCGAAAAACCTACCGACTATTTCTAGGTGAAATTCACTCATTAATGATATTTTCTATTTTTGTAGGGGTATTTTTCTTACCTTATATCACATTCAGAATTGAGGAATTATACATCGTCCCAAGAGTTCTAATAGCATTTAGTTTAGTAATTTTTGGTTTAATTCAAGTAGCTTATAATTGGCCTTATCTAAAAGATACTAGCTTTTATTTGAAACAATTAAAATCAACTTTAACTGAGAGTAAAAATGAATCAGAAACATCTTTTCTATTCATTCAGGCGATTAATGCGTATCTTAATTCCCTATTAATCTTGCATAATAAGAAAAAGAAAAAAAAGAAAATGACTCATATGTATTCTACACGTCAAATACATAAAGAACTAAACAGAGTATTTGATCAGAATATAATTATTTATTTTATTATGGGGATTTTAATAATTAGTTATTGTATTTTCCTTTTATTTGATTACAGAAATCTTTTACCAAATATTCAAATTTATGTTTCTTTTATAGGATTGATTATAGCTTATTTTTTTGTAATAGGAATTTCAATAAAAGCAAAAGAAAAAGTAAATAAATGGATTACTGGATTTTTAGAATTAAAACAATGGGGTAGAAAATTAGACAATATTGATAGAAAGAATGAGTTAGCTTTATAAGTTAATCGAGTTGAATTATTATATGTGGTCTAATCACCCTAATGAAGCGAAGAATAGCTCTCAACGTCGTAATAAATTTGAAATTTGGTCTGAAATTTTAGAAGCCTGCTTACGGATCGCAAGAACACAGAGCTGGTTACTTCGAGAATTAAACTTAAAAACAACCACAACTAAAAAGGCTCTTAAATTTTTATCTGAACGAGGACTAATTGTTCAAACTGAGAATGAAAAATATAATACAATTAGCTATTTAACAAGTGATATAGGGAAAGAAGCTCTTATTCAATACTACAATCTGATCACAAAATATTTTAAATTAAAGTAATTTTAAAACCCTTTATTATATTTTTAATTTAAATTTAAATTTGCAGATATTATCTCCATTTGAAATCCGTTTTAAAGGAATTATTTCACCATCAACTCCCATAGCTGATAGCCATCCTCGATGCCTAAAATTACACGCACAAACGTACTCCTGTGCTTCCTTTGATTTTTCTACTTCTTTCCAGATAAAACATTTTTCAACTATTGCAACCCCCTCATTTTCAGAGTGGACAATAAACTTGAACTTCATAGCTTTAGGGATAATAACATTCATAAACGTATTCATTATTTTAAAAATTTCAGGTATAGATTCTATACTCCCTCTCTTAATACCAAGAGCATTTAAAATGTGTCGAGCTTCTACTTTTCCTATTGAAAAAACCACTTTTTGATTTAATTCATTGGCTTCCTTCATTCCATAGTTCCTTTTTGCCTTCAAAAACCATTGCCCATCATGGTGTGCCCAACAAATCTGTAAGATGAACTTCTGGGTTTCCAGAGGTATCTCATATTTTTCTTTTAAAATTTGTTCCAATACAATACCACCGTAAATTTTAATTTATTCCTTAAAAGAGAACATATAATTCCTAACACATTCTCCTGTATTATGAATTAAGCATCCATTAATTTCTGGAGTTACCTTATATTTTATATTCAAACTATTAAACCATCCTTCAATCCGATCATATATTCCGCAATCATATTGATCCAGCACACCTATACGTTTTATTCCATCATAGGCGAAACATTTATGCATTTCAAAACGCATTTTATTTGTTGAAGGAAATGAATATTCAAATTTCATAAACTCAGCTTTAAATAATTCGAAAGTTTTTTTGATAAGATTTTGGAGATCCTTAAAAGTCTCTATTTCTCCAATCTTAAACATATTTACTATTCTATTAATTTCTATCCTTGACATTGAGCGAATAGCAGCTTTATTAATTTTATTGGTTATTTCCATACCACATTCTTGTTGGCAATGGTAGAACCACATTCCGTCATGGGTCATCCAACATTTAATAAGAAGTTCTTTTAACTCTTTTTTTTCCACAATAAGAGAGCATATTAACAATTTTTTAATGTTTTTCGATCAAAAAAAACTCCAAATGGGTTGAAAAATGAGGTTGAAAAAATTTTATTTATTAATTGACTCCAATAATAGGAAAAAATGAGAATAAAAAATAATTTAATTAGTTTTTTTGAATTTTCAAATAAAATTCCTCTCCGTTTACTATGTATTCTAAGACTTTATCACCATGTTTGTCGATATAACGCTTGATATTTTCTCCAGCTTCGGCATAATCTCCTGTTACTTCTATTATATCACCACTTTCCATTTCAAGTAGTTGTCTTTTTGTTTGTGCCACTGGTAAGGGACATACAAGCCCAGAACAATCTAGCTTACGTGAATTTACCATTCCTATATCACCCCAATTCAATTTAACTAAATATTACGTTATCAGCTTCCTCACACATATCGACAAAACCATTCATCGTTGTTTTTTCAATTCCTTCAATAAACTCTTCTTCTGTCATTCCACGAGCTTTCATACAAACTCCACAGGCTTTCACATTAGCACCCTCTGAAATTACATCTTTCATCCATTTTTCGATATTATCGTAGGTTGCAGGGTCTTGATTTTTCTTTCCAACAAAGATACCATCTTCTACTAAAAAGATATTAATCTTATGATCCTCAAGTAGGGCTGTGTAAGCAAACCTTAACATTGTGTAAGGTCTTTCCTTCATATAAGGTCCATCAGCTATAACAATAGTGAAAGTTTTGTTTTTTTTCTCCATTTTTAACTTGCTGTAATATTTTCAATCAGAAATATTAAATGTATTTGCATTTAAGTAAAAGTATCTCATTTATTAATATTTTCGCTTTATTCTATCAAAAAAATCGATAAATAAAAATGTTTTAATTACAATGAAATATATATAAAATCAATTAATTTTAGAAAAGAATTAAAAAATTTCAAGGCGATTAATTAGCCTGAACATCGAATATTTAAGAAATTTTATTTACCTCACTACATATAAAAGTTTCTCAAAATTAGCAAAAAAACTTACAATTTCTCAAAGTACATTATCTCATCAAATTTCTCAATTAGAAAAAGATTTTGGTGGAGTTGTTTTAATTGATCGAACTACAAAAAAGTTTGAATTAACTAAAGTAGGAAAAATATTCCTTGAATATGCTGAAGAAATAATAAAGTTGTATGATCTCTGTCAACAGGAAGTTTCAAGATTTTTAAAATCAACTACAGAAGAAATAATTATCTCTGCTTCAACAATTCCAGGATCACATATTCTACCAAAATTTATTGCTGAATTTAGAATTAATAATCCTAATGTAGATTTTAAAATAGCGATTAAAAATTCTCAGAAAGCCTTAGAAGATTTGAAGAATGGATTAGCAGATTTCGCTGGAATAGGGAGTTTTATGAAATTTGATAAAGAGGATTTTGATATCATAAATTTAGGGGAAGATAGATTTAAATTTATTTGTTCTCCAAATCATGAACTCCTAAAAAATGGTAATAACATAACTTTTGATAATCTTAAATCTTATCCCTTTATATGGAGAGAAAAAGGATCTGGAATGAGAAATACTTTTAAACAACAATTTCGCGATTACAAAAAGCTCAATGTTAAATTAGAAATAAATGATAATGATTCAATTATCTCAACGGTAAGTGAATCTAACTATATAAGTATCATGAGTGAATTTATGATTAATAAAGCAGAATCTGCTGGTCTTGTTAAATCAATTGAGATTAATGAATATCCTATTATAGCTAAACGATCCTTATTTTTTGTTAAATTAAAAAATAAAGAATTAAGTGAATTGAAAAAAAAGTTTTGGAATGAACTAAATTCTAATGTATTAAAAAAAGAAGATTAAAGATTTATTTCATAATAACTCCAGATTGATCAAAGTTTAAGAATGCACTTATTTTTTCCTTTATTTTTCTAAACTTAATCAAGATAGAGTAAGATTCTAAAGTATCTATAAATCATGAAAAGTTAAATTTAGAGAATGATTTCTGTGAAAGTCCCTTTGAAAAAAATAAGGAAAAAATAACTTCTTATTTTATTGGTATTAATTGGTGGAATTATTTGGATCTTATTCTTCACTTTTTAGATACTTCTCAGAATTCTCAATAAAAAATGATAAAGCTTTTTCAGCAGCGACTCTCTTATAATCTTCTAAATCTTCCTTTCTTAGATTAACTTCAAAATTTTCTTTCCATTTTGATGTATTGATTTTCTTGAGAAGTGAATTTTCATCAAGGAACAATAGATTAATCAATATATTGAATTTACTTTGTTGATTTACCAGTGTATCATATTTGAAATTTTCAATATTTATAATAGAATCACATAAATTACTAATCTCCTGATCTTCTTGGCCGAAATGCAAATCTTTATACTTTTTTTTTATATTTTTAACAAAATTAGGATCTACTGGTTTTTCAAGATAGATAAAACTTAAATCAGACTCTCTTTCATTTTCCTTTAAGATTACAGTGATCTCTCGGAATTTTTCTAATTTTTCTTGATCAGTAATTTCTGGATTCATCCAAATTTCATAGATATATTCTTGAATTAACTCATTTTCATAAAAAATTAATTCAGTGACAGCTATTCTGTTAAAGAAGTTGCTTACCTTCGCTGCAAATGTCTTTTTGACAGAATCAACTAGTTTCGCTACCCTTAGACTTTTTAATTTATGCTTAATTAATTTATTTGGAATCTTTATAGGTTCAGTAAAATTTACTTTGAGAGGTCCTATTTTTTTACCTTCAATATTTAAAAAAGGTAAATAAAAACTTCTTGTGGGAGAAGTTAATTCTTCTTTAACGTTTTTATAATTTGTAAAATCAATATTTTCATACTCTTCTAAGATGAAGAAAATTAACTCTTCATCATTTTCGATATCGCAATCTTGACTAGCAAGAATTGAAAGAGTCGATTGAAGATAAGTCTCCACAAGTACATTTTTACCATTTTCCATAATCTCTTCCAAAAGATTTTCTGTCTCATCATCTAACCATTCTTTTTTTTTATGGCTTGATTTCACCAATAAATCAAATGATAAGTAAGGGATATTCTTGAAAATATCTCCTTGTCGAATTCGATGATCCTCATCAAAATATCTATAGACAACCATTATAATCTTTTTAAAACGACTCTAAATTTTAATATCTTTGATCTTTCTTTTTTTATAACGAAGACTTAGTAATAATAAATTTTTTAATAGAAATTTATATTCATCATCTTCAGAACTAATTACATTATAATTATCTCTTAATAGACTTACTTCGAGCCATTTGGAGGTAAATGTTCCACTATTTAGTTGGTTAATAATAAATATTATTGATTTTTTTGGAATCTTAAAATGATTCATATTTTCATTAACAGACTTAAATTTATCATAAATCCAATTGAATGATAAATCAGGAAAATATTTTGAGAAAAAATCATATTTTTTATAATAAAATAGAATAAATTCATGAAATAAATCTGGAATAAGTTCATATAACGGGTTACTTGAAAGTTCGTCTCTTTTTTCACTATTATCTTCCTGATTTTGATCAGTTTGATAAATAATAGATTCTAATAAATTGATTACGAGATTATTTATGGAATCTAAAAACCTTATTTTAGTGGTTTTCCGTATTATTACTTTCTCAGACACCCTATTCAAGTTTAAAGTTTCTGTGAGTCTTTTACATAGACTTTCACAATCTCTTTGAAAATCTTCTAGTATACTTTCTCTATCTTTAAAAGTATCGCTCATTCTTCAATTTTCATTCCGATTTTTTCTTGGAGTTGTGTATTATAAATTAATTCTGCAAAATATGAGTTAATTAAATCATGCCCTAAATCAATATATTGTTTAAGAAATTCTCTTTCCGTCTTAATTTGGATGGATCTACTGATGAATACGGTTTCTACAGAGAATTTATATATATCAGGTAAATCTTCACGACTTTTTATCCTTAGAATTATTTTTTTTCCATTTTCTTTGAATGGAACTAATCCGAGATGAAAATCACTAAAATCTATCTTCCAATTTTTCTTTTTTGGTAGCCTTATGCTAAAATTATCTTCGAATACAAAACCTTCTTTATCTACAATAAATTCATCCACGTAAGTTATAAAGATATTAATGATTTCTCCTCCTTTTAAAAGATCATCGATCTTGAACAAGACACCAAGTATTTCGTCTTGTAATACTTTCCATCTAGAATACTCTGTAGTTGAGAAAATTACAAAATTTTCACCAATTTCAAAGGATTTCTTATTTAATTCATCTGAATATCTCAATGTTCCTAGACGAATTTCAAACCTTTTTCCTTTTAATGGAACTAATCCCACATTGGGTTCGATACTATATATATCTTGTATCCTGTTGTATAAAACTGCTACTTCTGATATTTTTAAATCAAAAACTTTTTCAAAATGAAACTCAATAATTACCTTCTTCAATGGTGGATTTCTAATGTATTCAATCCTCATATTAAATCAATTTTTATTTTTGTCAAATATAAGATTTGAATATTAGTCTATAAATTTTAATAAATCTTATAAAATTACCCTCAATTATTAATGTTTAACAGTTAGATCAATTACTAATTCTATTTACTATTTAACAACAAAGTAATAAACAGAATTGAGGATTTAAAGAATAAATAATGATAAAAAGGTTAGATTAATATGTTTATAGGTATTAATTTGAAGAGAAATGAGATTTATTTTATATTCCAATATTTGGATTGATCTAAACTAGTTTATAGTAGTATAAAATAATCAAAAAGCTATGTTTATTTATTATAATGAGGATATATTTATAAAAGCAAAATTCCAAAATTAGTTTTTAGTTTATTTATAAAGACAAAATCAAGTTTCGAAATTGGGTGATATTGAACGCAAAGATATATAAATTATAATTATTATTTAATAGAATAAAGACTTAAAAATAGTTTTACTTTGATCAGAAAAAATA
>SMTZ1_10004417_pt1 | contig 30077 bp, 29 predicted proteins | sample DeeMarSWOR136_30_FD_25667 | JGI IMG/M metagenome (IMG submission 25667) | reverse complement strand
GTTTTTTAGCAGCCATCGAGGCCAGAAGTCGTTACTATGGCGGCCTCATCGGCAAAGAGCACGGAGAGCCTTTTTGGACCAGGGATACTCTGGAGCTTGGGGATCTGTTGGCTTTTTTCCGGGAGACCTACCAGGGTCGCTGGTGGCGGCCGGTAGACAGTTGATCCAGACGGGAGAATGCCATGAAGATCGGCATCACCTGTTATCCCACATATGGGGGCAGCGGGGTGGTGGCCACAGAGCTGGGCGTCAAACTGGCCCAGCGGGGTCATCAGGTTCATTTTATCACCTATCGCTGGCCCTTTCGGCTGTCTGGGTTTCACCGGGGCGTCTGCTATCACCAGGTCGATGTGCCCACATATCCCCTGTTCAAATATCCGCCCTATTGTCTGGCCCTAACCACTAAAATGGCGGAGGTGGCCTCTCGAGAGGGCCTCGATCTACTCCATGCCCACTACGCCATTCCCCACGCCACGGCGGCATTCATGGCTCGGCAGATGGTCTCTCCTGCCCCCAAGGTGATCACCACCCTTCACGGCACGGACATCACCTTGGTGGGTGCCGACCAGTTTTTTACGGGATTATCAAGTTCACCACCGAGGCCAGCGATGGGGTCACGGCCGTCTCGAGCTATCTCAAAGAGGAGACGCGCAAGAAGTTTCAGGTAGCGCGCCCCATCCAAGTGATCTACAATTTCGTGGACACCCAGCGATTTCGTCCCCTTCAGGGCAAGAGAGAAAATTCATTTGGGGATGGAAAAATTCTCATGCACATCTCCAATTTCCGGCCCGTCAAAAGGATTGGGGATATCGTGCGCATCTTCGCCAATATGCGCAAAGCCCTTTCCGCCAAGCTGGTCATGATCGGGGATGGGCCAGAGCGAGCTTCCGCCGAGGCTCTGGCGGACGAGCTCAAACTGGGAGGGGAAGTACATTTTTTAGGGAATCAGGTTGGAGTGGAGCAGCTTTTGGGCCAGGCCGACCTGTTCCTGTTGCCCACCGACGGGGAGAGCTTCGGCTTGGGGGCGCTGGAGGCCATGAGCTGCGGCGTGCCGGTCATCGGCTGTCAAAAGGGAGGGCTGCCCGAGGTTGTCCTTCACGGTCAGACGGGATATCTGGCCCCTGTGGGGGACGTGGAGGCCATGTCGCAGTGTGCCCTGAAGATCTTGACCGACGATGATTTGAGAAAAGAGATGGGAGAAAACGCCCGCCAGCGCGTTCTTGAGACCTTCGATGCGAAGCTCATCGTTCCCCAGTATGAGGAGTTTTATCGGCAGGTGGTGGGGGAGTGAAAACTCGCATTGGAGCAGGAGTTCTTTATATCTAGAAGAATAGATATCTGAGGTTTCATGTAAAATGAGAAGTACGCTTATTTTGCCATTTTTAATTCTTCTAAATATGATCGCAGTTTCTCCGGCAAGAGCACAGACCTTTGGTCCTGACGTGCTGGTGGATACCAGTACAGTAGCAAGATGGGGGCTCAGATACGCCGACATTGCCTTAGATAGCGATAGTAATGTTGGAGTGACATGGATTAGTCTGGCTCCTGACAATGATATTGTTAATTTTGCAAAATCAAACGACGTGGGGCAATCATGGCAGAAGACGGTGGTCTGCGCTTCACCACTTCAGCATTGGGGAGATACACGCGATTGTCCCGCGTTAGCCTTTGATCCCCAAGACAATCCCTGGGTGGTATGGCAGTACTATATCTGGGAATCAATAAAAGAGGCTTTCATTCACATTTCCCAATCGCTTGATGGTGGATTACACTTCGAATCGAGTCATATTATAGGATTTGCTGGGTGGGACGCGACACAACGACAGACATTAGCCATAGATGAAAATGGCACGGTGTATACACCCTCTCTGGTGTGGCCAGGTCTGCACTGTATTGTTTTGTATGGTGGCGATTATTCTCAGCGCTACGAAACATTAGTGGAACCACCGAGTCTTCGATCCGGTTGGTTTCCTGATTTCAAGGCTGTTGGGCGTGACACACTTTATGTTGTTTTTCGGGCTGATTCATCGGATTACAGCCAACCGGATCTTCTCTACTTTTCTCAATCAACCGATGCAGGCACTACCTTCGCTGAACCAATCCTGGTATCTGAGGCGCCCTTAATGGGACATTATGGTGTGATGGATCCAGCCATCACCGTGGATGAATTGAATACTATTTATGTGGTCTGGTCTGACGATAGGACGGGGGATCGTGATATTTACCTTGCCAAATCATTTAATGGGGGAGTGAGTTTTTCAGAGGAAGTAAGAGTAAACCAAATAACTGGGCAGAGCCACCTTAGGCCAAAGATAGCATACCATCGACTCTATGGGCTGTTCGTGCTTTATCAGGTTGGAATTGATAGTTCTGACATCTTTATAGCACGGTCAGTGGATGGTGGGACAAGTTTTGGAGAGAGGATATCGCCGGTGGATTCGATTTCTCAATCCTATAAGCAAGCTGTGGGAGGAATAGCGATAGATGATTCTGGACGTCTGTATATTGCCTTTATTGACAATCGCCTCGGGGAGTATAACCTCTTTGTGACCAGCGCTACAATTTCACCTACTGAAGTGGAGGAAAACGAGCGTGACCGACCATTGCCAGATAACTTTTGGTTGAGTCAAAATTATCCCAACCCATTCAACGCCCAAACGACAATTGAATATAGTCTTCCTGCTGAGAGTTTTGTGACTCTGAATATTTATAACACCCTTGGAGAAAAAGTTCGGACATTAATCAAAGCTTCTGTGCCACATGGGAGACATCAGGTTGTTTGGGATGGTAAGAACGGTGCGGGGGATTTAGTATCCAGTGGTGTTTATTTCAGTAAGCTGGAGACCCCAAATGCCTCAGCTGTGAAAAAACTGCTGTTATTGCGTTGATCCGGGTCACAAGATTCAGAGCCAAGGAGTATCTGAGCTTTGGGAGCTTTATTCAAAAAAGGTTCACCAACAGCATCAGAGTATGAAGTGGCCGTATCAGATGAATATCACACAGCCAAAGGCCGAGGGAGCCACGAAATCAAGGTCAAGGGCTCCCGGTTCATCGCCTCGGTGGCGCCCATAGACTCTGAGGAGAAGGCCAAAAGGTTCGTCGAGGAAATCTCCCGCAAGTATTTCGACGCCACGCACAACTGCTACGCCTATCGGGTGGGCCACGGGGATGGAGCCATTTTCCGATTCAGCGACGCCGGAGAGCCTTTCGGCACCGCTGGGCGGCCTATTCTGGAGGCCATTGAGAGTCGCGACCTGACCAACGTGGTCGTGGTGGTGAGTCGTTATTTCGGAGGAACCAAGCTGGGCACAGGGGGCCTGGTTAGGGCGTATAAAGAGAGCGCGGTGGCGGTCTTGGATAAGGTTGGGTTGATCACAGCCTTTCTCACAGACGATTTCGCCCTGAGCTTCCCCTATGGTCTCACCAAAGAGGTTCGGCAGCTTCTGGGCAAATATGATGCTCGGGTCCTGAGCGAGGAATATGGTCAGAGAACAAGCCTGACCGTCAGGGTTCGGAAAAGCAGGAGCGAGAGATTTCGGGAAGCGCTGGCTGTTTTGGGTAAGGGAAAGGTAAAGCTTGGCGATATCAGGACATCTAAAGATTAATTTTTCTTGGGGAGGGAGAAATCCACTCCGCCTAATGTGCCCGTGGGTCACATTTTCACGCCCTCTTCCTCTTTCTTAAGGAACATGTGTCATTACGAGGAGAGGTGAAGGTGAGGAATGTGAGTTAAGGGAGCATCAAAGGGGATATGTCTCCCTTGCTCTGCCGTAGAAAATGGGTGTTGTTGCGAGGAATGGTGTGGGTCTGGAGAACCTCGCTCCATGATAATCACAAACCTGTTGTCCTAATGGCTGTAGAGGATTCTTCCGGACTCCTTTAGTCCATTCGCCTGAGATTCTTCGTCGCTGCGCTCCTCAGAATGACAAGTGTTGTTGTGCTCCTCGGAATGACAGATAGGGCAAGGTATTTCTCAACTTGGAGGGATCTGGCTAGAGAGTGGTTTTGATGATGCTCACAAGCTTATTGTTCTGATGGTTGCGAAGGGTTCTACCAGGCTCCGTTGTTTCATTTGCCTGAGATTCTTCGTCGCTTTGCTCCTCAGAATGACAAGTTTTGATATGCTCCTCAGAATGACAAATGTTTTTGTGCTCTTCAGAGTGGCAGATATTGCTGTATCTTCAGTCATTATGAAATCCATGCAGGGCTCACAATGTGCCTTTAGAATGATGACAATTGGCCGGCGATCGCTGGAAATCTTAGTGCAGCAGATATCATGGCTGCGAATTAATTCAATTTTGTCATTCTGAGCGAGAAGAAGCGCTTTTCCCGAATTGCATTCATGGGCGGCGATGGAACAGGAACTTCAGCGAGGGGATTTCAACAAAGCGAAGCGAAGAATCTCAGGCGACAGGATTATAGAAGCACGAATGTAAGGGACGCGATTCGTATGTAGTTGTATTTATCTCAAAACGGAATAAATAATACTCCATCAGAAGCTAAAATAACCGATTCTTACCAAGGCCAGCTGGGATGAAGCTCTACTATGTTTACATCATGGCCAGCAAATCAAAGGTATTGTATATTGGAGTGACCAACGATTTGAGGCGCCGAGTATATGAACACAAGCATCATCTCATTAAAGGCTTCACAGACAGGTACGAAGTCACCAAATTGGTCTATTACGAGGAAACGAGAGACGTGAAAGAGGCCATTCGCAGAGAAAAGCAGATCAAGGGTTGGCTGCGTGAAAAGAAAAAGTCCTTGGTGAGGTCCATGAATCCAACGTGGAGGGATCTGGCCAGAGATTGGTTTTGATGATGATCACAGGCCTGTTGTTCTGATGGTTGCGAAGGATTCTTGCGGACTCCTTTAGTCCATTTGCCTGAGATTCTTCGTCGCTTCGCTCCTCAGAATGACAAGTGTTGTTGCGCTCCTCAGAATGACAAATGTTGTTGTGCTCCTCAGAATAACAAATAGAAGAGTAGATATTTCTCACGAATGCGGATTATGGACGTAATTCAAGGATTCTTCCAGTTATCTACAAAGCAAGAGATACAACATCGAGGGAGTAAGCTATGGCCACAAAGAAAGATACGAAACAATCCCAAGTTTTTACCGGCAAGAAATTCCTCATCACCTCCGGGCCCATTCGGGGGCCCATCGATGCCGTGCGATACATCTCCAGCACATCCACGGGGCAGTTAGGCAGCCTGCTCGCCCAGGAGGCCCTCGGGCGAGGGGCTCAGGTGACCTTTATCTTCGGAGAGGGAAGCGCTCGGCCACAGCCGGGAGAGCTGGAGTCCTCTGGCGAGAATCGTTTTACGGAACGACCGGTGGTCACCTACGATGACGTCATGAAGGTCTTTAGCCAGGAGCTGAGCACCCAGAACCACCAGGTGGTCATTCACGCCATGGCCGTTTTAGACTACGTTCCCGCAAAGAGTCAAGCCGATAAGGTCCCGTCGGGAAAGCACGAGTGGACCCTTAAACTGGTGCCCACTCCCAAGCTGATCCAGATGGTCAAAAGGTGGAATCCCAATATCTATTTGGTGGGATTCAAGCTAGAAGCGGGGGTTAGCCAGCAGGGTTTGATTCTGGCAGCTCGCCGCTGCGCAGAGGAGAGCGGGGCTGACCTGGTGGTGGCCAATGACTTGAACACCATCAGGAGAGGAGAGCATCAGGCTATCATCGTCAACCCGCAGGGAAAGGTGGAGGCCACCCTGAGGGGAAAGGAACACATCGCCCGCGGCCTCATGGATCTCATCGCCGCTCATCTGAAAGGGGGGAAATAGATGCTTCGAGGCAAGACCGTTCTGGTGGGGATCACCGGCGGCATCGCGGCGTACAAAGCGGCCATCTTGGTCAGCAAACTCAGGGACGCCGGAGCCCAAGTTGTGGTTGTCATGACCCACAACGCCACACAATTCATCACCCCCCTGACCCTGCAAACCCTTTCCGGACATTCGGTCTATGTGGACATGTTTCCGCCCACCACCGGGGAGGTGGCCGAGCATATCTCTTTGGGTCAGAAGGCCGACGTCTTGGTAATAGCTCCAGCGACGGCCAACATCATCGGGAAGGTGGCGGCGGGCATCGCGGACGACATGCTTTCGACCACCATCATGGCCGCACAGGGACAGGTGATCTTTGCACCTGCCATGCACGCGCAGATGTACCAGAATCCCATCGTCCAGGAGAAGATCGCTCGCCTTAAAGAGTTGGGTTACCATTTCGTGGGTCCCGTGGAGGGGAAATTGGCCCGCCGCGAAGTGGGCATGGGCCGGCTGGCCGAGATTGAGGATATTGTGGACAAAGTGGTGCAGGTCAGCGGTGGGGAGAAATGAGCCGGAGCAAAGCGGGTGACGCCTGGAATCGTCGCTGGAGACCGGCGCTCTCGTCTCAGAGAAATCGTTCCCAGGGAGGATAGGGTGAGTGGACTCGCTCTTTCTCTGGTCCTGCTCTCGGCTTTCGGGCATGCCCTGTGGAATTTCCATCTAAAAAGGTCGGTGGACAAACTGACCTTCATGTGGTGGGTGCTGGTGATTTCCACAGCCTTTCTCACCTTGTTGTGGCTGCCGCTGAGACCTGGATGGGGGCCCATTCCCCTCAAGGGCTGGGTCTGTCTTTTGGGCTCGGGCCTGGCCCATGTGGTCTATTTGATTTGTCTAACCAGAGCATATGACGAAGGGGACCTGTCCATAGTCTATCCCTTGATTCGTTCCGCTCCCGTCTTTCTAGTGCTGTGGGCGGTTTTGCTTCTGGGAGAGCGATTTACCGCTCTGGGGGCAGCCGGGATTGCCATAGTCCTGGGAGGCAATTTTCTGCTGCAGCTTCATGATGGTTCTGTGAAGGGCTTTGGGGTTGTGCTGCGTTCCTGGAGCAAGAGATCGTCACGGCTGGCCCTAGCCGGTGCCCTATTTCTTTCCTTCGGGTCGTTGATCGATAAAGTGGGGGTCAGCGTCGTTGATCCCTTTCTCTATGCCGTTCTATTTTTCGATATCGTGGCCCTGTTCTTTTCCTTTCAGGTGGCCAAAAGATGCACCGCAAAGGCTCTCTTCATCCAGTGGTACCGCAGCAGGAAGCGGCTTTTGGTGCTTGGAGTTGTGGGTCTGCCCTCGTATGCGCTCGTCCTTTTGGCCATGAGCCTGAGCCAGGTGAGCTATGTCATCTCCGCCCGGCAGGTGAGCGTGGTCATCGGCGTGCTATTGGGCATATTGCTCCTCGGGGAGCGGCAGGGGAAACTCCGGTTGTTGGCCGCGGTGCTTATTTGTGTTGGAGTGGCTATTATTGGATTGGCGTAGTGAAGGAAGCTCGAGGCTGGGTTAGGGGTTTTGAAGCTCGTAATGAAGCCAGAAGCTGGATACTGGAGGCTAGTTGGGCACTTAACTAGAAGTGTTTGTCATCCAGCTTCGATCATCCAGTTTCTAGCTTCCATACCAGCTTCAATAACGATAAACGAGTTTCCTTTTTTCTAAAGGAATTTTATGATTCGTATCATCGTTCATGGGGGGGCCGGGCGGATCACCGACCAGGAGGGCCACCGCACAGGAGTTCGCAGAGCGGTCAGGGTTGGGCATGCCATTCTGCAAGATGGGGATTCGGCTCTGGACGCCGTGGTGAAGGCAGTGGTGACCATGGAGGACGATCCCACATTCAATTGCGGCACAGGATCCGCATTGTCTCTGGATGGGCGCGCCGAGATGGACGCCGCGGTGATGCTCGATGACCGCAGCTGTGGAGCGGTAGCGGCCATCGAGAGGGTTAAGAATCCCGTGCTGGTCGCTCGGCAGGTGATGGAGCAGACCGATCACGTGCTCCTGGTGGGTCCTGAGGCGGTCAAGTTCGCCCGGTGGATGGGATTTGAGTCATACGATCCCATCACAGAACACAGGAAAAAGCAGCGGGCGGAGCTGATTCAAAGGCTCAAATCCGGCCACAAACTGCGGTATTTTGACAAGTTGGCCTCCTTTATAGACAAGGACAACGGCGACACCGTGGGCGCCATAGCCATGGATCGGCGGGGCAGGATTGCCGTGGCTGCCTCCACGGGGGGTATCCTGCTCCACCTTCCGGGACGGGTGGGAGACACGCCGGTCTTCGGAACCGGCACCTACGCCGATGAACGAGGCGGGGTGCTGGCCACCGGACACGGAGAGGAGATCATCAAGCTCATGTGGGCCTTCAGAACGGCGGACTTCATGGAGAAACTGCCCGCCCAGATGGCAGTGGATCGGGCCATTCAACAGGCCTCACAATATGGATGCACCGGCGGCCTTATCGCCATGGATCGCAAGGGAAATGTGGCTTACGGCTTCAACAGCCAGTCTATGTCGTATGCCTATGTGGTGAACGAACAACTTGTTGTTTTTTAGGTTTTACAGAACAAGATTGCCAATCTACAGGGAGGAGGTGATCAAATGAGAAGGGCGGTGTGTCTCGCAATAGTGGCAACCATCTGTGGCTGTTTGGTTCCGTCAAGTTCCCTTGGCCAGGAATCGCCAGCCCCCATCGAGCACGTGTCCTCGGCCACTACGAATGAGATCTCGTCCGTGGAGGCGGTCTGGCCACGGGGTGAGGTGAGAGAATATCTCTTTCGAATCGCCGGGCAGCAAGTAGGCCGGCAGTGGAACCAGCTTGTGGTGCAGGCAGAAGCGGATTCGGGTCTCACTTACGAGTTGAACTTCAAATTGGACCTGGATTTGAGCGCCGTAGGCCAGCCCACCAGGATGCAGATGGAGGGAGAGTTAGCTCTCAGCTCAGAGGGCGTGCCTCTGTCTTACGGGCTGGAGGTCTCCTTCGACGAAGAGAAGCAGAAATTGACGGCCACCTTCACCGAGGACACGGTGCTGGCCGCGGTGACCAAGGGAGGCCGGACCTCGCAGCACAGCGTGCCCTATAGTCCGGACATCTTCGTGGTGGATAATAACATGATTGGTCAATGGGGTTTCATGCTGGGTCTGCTCCCCTTGAAGGTGGGTCAGGAGATTCCGCAGAAGATCTTCGTGCCTCAGGCTCTGATGGAGATGGATATTTTGGTGGAGGTGACCGGCGAGGAAACCGTTCAGGTAAATGGCTCCCAAGAACAAGCCTATGTCTGCCAGATTGCTCCCATCGGAGAGATTTGCTGGATAACCCGAAGCGGCAGACTTGTGAGGCTGGAGGATAAGAAGCAAAGCCTGGTCGTCACCCTGGTGTCGCCCGAGGGCGAAATGGCCCCGGCGGAATCCTCGGAGCATGGTTTTTTTTTGAGAACTCTCCTCAATAGAGCGGTCGGCTATCTAATCTACCTGCTTGTGGCCCTGGCCTGGCTGGCCATCTTGAGCGCGGGCCGCATGGGGCGTTGGGATCTCTGGATGCTTCTGGTCGTCGGCGGCATCATCTTCCCTGTAGCCCTGGGACTCCAGGTTCCCCTACAGAGGGCATACCTAAAATGGGCGGTTATGCCCAGGATGCAGCAAGGCATCTCGGCTCTGCTCTGGGGTATCGGCACCGTGGCCCTCAGCGGGATCCTGCAGGAGCTATTTAAGTTCCTGCCGGTTTTCTTCAGGCTTAGATTCACCTCTCCGGCCCTGGATCATCGAAAGTCCATGGCTCTGGGGGCGGCCGTCGGCATTGGTTTTGGGCTTCTGGAGGCCATTCTGCTGACCGGTAAAGCTCTGGCTTTGGGAATCGTCTCCCCTTGGGCTATCTTCGAGAGAGCCTTTGCCATCCTGTTCCACGGAGCGGTCGGCAGCATCGTAGCCTGGGGTATTTGGAAAAGGTCTAGCCTTCGCTACTACCTTCTGGCCACCCTTCTTCACTCCCTGGGCAACTATTCTGTCATCCTGTTTCATCAACACCTCCTGAGCCCCGCGGCATTGGAACTCTCGGTGGCAGCATTCGACCTGGGCATCCTGGCTTACGCCCTGGTGATCATGAGAAGAGGTGCCAGAGATTTGGCGGTGGAGGAAATGTCCGCCCAGGAGGTCTGACATGTTTAAAACCGGTCTGATCTATCACCCCGATTATCTGAAACACGACACCGGCCCTGGCCATCCCGAGCGACCAGCCAGACTGGAGGTGATACTGGAGCGCTTGCGGGAAAGCTCCCTGTTTGATCATCTTTTGTCTCTGGAGCCCCAACCGGCGCCCCTCCAGGCGGTGGCGCGGAATCACGCTCAGGAATATATCGATCATGTCAGAGAGGTGTGCCAGCGCGGGCCGGGATTGTTGGACTCGGGGGACACCCCCGTGAGCTCTGAATCCTATCGCGTGGCTTTGCTGGCCGTAGGGGGCCTTCTGACCGCCGTGGACGCCGTGATGGCGGGAAAGTTGGACAACGCCTTTTGTGCCATCCGACCGCCAGGTCATCATGCCGAATGTTCTCACGCCATGGGCTTTTGCCTTTTTAACAACGTGGCCATAGCCGCCCGACATCTCCAACAAAAGCACAAGCTCTCCAAGGTTCTCATCGTCGATTGGGATGTGCACCACGGGAATGGCACGCAGCATGCCTTTGAGGACGACCCAAGGGTGTTCTACTTCAGCATCCATCAGTTTCCCCACTATCCCGGCACGGGTTCCCGAGCCGAAAAGGGCACCGGCCGGGGGGAGGGCAGCACCCTGAATGCCCCTATGCCCGCTGGCAGCACCCATGAGGACTATGTGAGGGTTTTCAGGGAGCAACTGCTGCCGGAGGCCCTGCGATTTAGCCCGAAATTCGTGCTGGTCTCAGCGGGGTTCGATGCCCATCGCGAGGATCCTCTCTCGGCTATACAGCTCAGCGATGAAACCTATGAAGAGATGACCCGGATTGTCATGCAAATCGCCGGCAAATGTTGCCAAGGCCGCTTGGTCTCAGCGCTTGAGGGAGGTTACCAGCTTCCCGCGCTGGCTCGATGTGCCCACAGACACATCGCCACCCTCATGGACACAAAGGAGTGAGACTTTCCTGTGAGGAAGGCAAAAATCCATAAATTCCCATATGATGTGGTCGGCTTGGGCATCTGCGCCGTGGATTATCTTTGTCGACTGCCCCATTACCCTCACCTGGACGAGAAAACAGAGCTGACGGAGTTCTCCATGCAGGGCGGGGGCCCCGTGCCCACCGCCCTTGTGACCCTGGCCAGGCTGGGAGCCAAAGTGAGCTACTTGGGCAAGGTGGGCGACGACGAAGGAGGTCGGTTCGTGAAAGAGTCCCTGGAACGGGAGGGGGTGGATTCCCACGGTCTGGTGGTCAGCTCTGGTGACAGAACTCCCAGAGCCTTTGTGTGGATAGACGGGTCCTCGGGATTGAGGTCTATTTCTGCCGACAGGACCGGTTTGAGAAATTTGCAGCCCAAGGAGATATCCCAGGATCTTATCGCCTCTGGGCGCTATCTGCTTATCGACGGGAAGGAGACGGAAGCTGCCCTGAGGGCTGCCAGGTGGTCCCGCCAGGCCGGGGCGGAGGTGGTCCTCGATGTGGGCAGCCGGCGGGATAAAATGGAGCAATTGCTTGGCCTCACGGATTACCTGGTGGTGTCGGAGAGCTTCGCCCTTCAGTTTGGCGAGACCGCAGCCGAAGAGGCGGCAGCCCGGTTCCTGTTTGGATTTGGTCCCAAGGTGGTGGTGGTGACCTTGGGCCACAAGGGCTCCGTTTGCCTATCCCGGGAAGGGCTATTTCGCCAAAGGGCTTTTACCGTTCCGGTGGTGGATACCACGGGCGCGGGCGACGTCTTTCACGGCGCCTTCCTCTATGGCCTTTTGCGGGATTGGAAACTTCGGCGCACCGTGAGGTTCGCCAGTGCGGTGGCGGCCATCAAGTGCGGGAAGATGGGAGGCCAGGCTGGGATCCCCACACTTGTGCAGACAGAGGAATTCCTCTCCGGTCACTAGTTGGGAACCTTTCATCAACACAAAGCCGGGTGACTTCTTTGTGCGACCATTTTGGTCCATAGCCAAGGAGTATGTTCCGGCATGAAGTGATCATGTTTACCAAATATCACATCATCATACTCTTTTCTATGATCCTGCTCGGGGCATCCTCGATCTGCGGCCAGGATGAGCCCATCATCCTGAAGCACGCCGACCACGGCGAGTCTCATTGGCGCTATGGGAAAGTCGTCACCATTTTAGAGGGTCATGTGGAGTTTGTCAGTGGGAATATGACGCTTAAGAGTGATCGAGCCACCTGGCACCAGGATGAGGGGATGGTGGTCTTCGAGGGTCAGGTAAGTTTGGTGGACACCGCTCAGATGTTGTGGGCCGATAGGCTCACCTACCTGCAAGAGGAAAGAAAAGCTCTGGCCGATGGCCAGGTGACCGTCTCAGACACCAACTCCCATCTGGAGCTCACCGCAGGACACGTGGAATATGAGCGGGACCAGAGAATTGCCCGAGCTGACCAGCAGCCCCGCTTGGTCATCTTGCGCAAGGATGGGTCTGAGCCGGTAGTCATCCGGGGACGTCACATGGAGCTTTTTTCCATTGAGAGACGAGCTGTGGTAACGGACCAAGTGGTCATCACTCGAGGAGAACTAGAAGCTCGGTGTGGTCAGGCGGTATATCTGGATCTCGAGGATCGAATCGTCCTGGAGGAGAATCCCGTGGCCAAAGAGGGCTACAGCAGTTTGCAGGGTCACAAGATGGTCCTGCTCCTTGAGGAGGATAAAGTGAAGGGCATCCAGGTGGAGGGCGAGGCCCATGGGATATACGTGCAGGCAGCCGATTCCGCCGGCCAGCAGCTTAGCCGCCATCGGGTGACCGCCCAGAAGATAACCTTCCATCTGGCCGGGGAGCAGGTGGACAAGATCACCGCACAGGGGAATGCCACCAGCGTTTACCTCCCTTCGGGGCAAGAGGAGCCCCGGCGTGGAGAGAATCAAATCAGCGGCGATGGCCTGGAGATCTTCATGTCCCAGGGAAAAGTGGAGCGAGCTGCGGTAGAGGGCGGAGCTCTTGGTTATTATGTGCCTCCGGAGCAAGAGGAAGGAAAAGCCGATACGCTGAAGTATGGCGCCCAAAAAATTTACTATGTGCTGTCTCGTGAGGAAATATCTCTGGAGGAAGAGGCCTTTTTAGATTATGGGCAGATTTCCCTCAACGCCTCAGAGATCGTTTATAATGCCCAAACGGAGATGCTGACCGCTCAGGGACAAGACGTCTCTGAGGAGGAGGACCGGGTGGGGAAGGGCTGGCCAGTCCTGAAAGAAGGCGACAGGGAGCTGGTGGGGTCCTACATGGTTTACCACCTGAGGACCAGGAGGGGAAAGGTCATAGAGGGCCATACGGAGTTTGAGAAGGGTTATTACAGGGGGACATCCATTCGAAAGGTTCATGAGAATACCCTCAAGGCCGATCACGGCACCTTCACGACCTGTGATCTTGCGGAAAATCCGCACTATCATTTCTACAGCCGCCGTATGAAGATCGTACTCAAGGATAAGGTCATCGCCAAGCCGGTCGTCCTCTATATCTATCGCATACCCGTGATGATCCTTCCATTTTACGTCTTCCCGAACAAGCCCGGGAGACATTCCGGCTTTCTGATTCCCCGCTACGGAAGCACCAACCTGGAAGGGCGCTATCTGAAAAATGTGGGCTACTATCTGGCTCCCAGCCAATATTGGGATGCCACCTTATCAATGGACCTGTATGAGCGCACAGGATGGCTATTGCGTCTCGACGGTCAATACGCCATCCGATATCTGCTGAGTGGTGGTCTTTCAGGATCCTATAAATGGGATGAAAGATATGTGGGCAGCGTGTTGCAGGAAAGAAGGCGTTGGGAACTTCGCGTCCAACATACTCATAGCATTTCCCCCACCGTGACGTTGAGGGCCAACGGCACTCTGGTCGGTGAGGATGATAGATCCTATTATCAGGATATCAGCGACGATCCCTATGAGAGAATGAGGAAGGATCTCCACTCGTATCTGAGCCTGGACAAATCGTGGTCCGGTGCTCAAATGAACGTTGCGCCAGATAAGAAAAACCCTTGGTATAGCTCCCTTTATTATCGCTATTCGGCGCGTTTCATCAACTTCCTCAAGGATTGGAGTGAACAGACCGATGGGGAAAGGGTTGATAAGCACGAAGAGCACCAGGCTCTCGACCAGACCTTGGGACTCAGAGTGCCCCTTAATCTTTTCGGCCACCTGGCCTTGACCCCCTCTGCGACTTACCGGGAGACATGGTTCGACAGGGACAAAACCGGGACGAAATACGTGCGCCGGGGCGATTATGACGCCAGCGTGGGCGCCACAACGACCCTCTACGGACTGGTGAGTCCTCAGCTGGGTCCCCTTATCGCCATCCGACACGTCTTTAAGCCCAGCCTGAGCTTTTCCTGGCGACCGGAGTTTAAAAACCGAGGCGACTATTTTTCCGTTCCCTTTGTTCACTCGGTAGGCGGTCCGCAAAAAACGCTGGGCATAGGATTGACCAACCAGTTTCAGGCCAAGGTCAAAAAGGGCGATAAGGAATATAAATACAACCTCGCCGATCTGAATTTTCGCACCGGCTATAACTTCCGGGCAGAGACCAGAAAGCTGGCCAATTTGGTCTCCTCGCTACGGGTACATCCATCCTCGCGTTTTCATATCACCATCGGAGCTCGCCACGACTTCTACGAGGCCGACGCCAATAAGTTACGGCTGTTGCACCCAAGATTGCTTTCTTTTAGCATCGACACACGCCTGACGCTTCGGGGATCGAGCATAGGCGGCCAAGCCGAACCACCTCAGGCCACCAAGGGTTGGCAGTTGAACCTCTCCCATCGTTATTCCGAGACGCGCTCCACCGGAGGAATACGGAAATCATCGTGGCTGAACGCAGGCTTGAGCTTCAATCTCACGACTCACTGGCGAGTCGATTACTCCGGCCGATATGATCTGGAGGAGAGAAGATTTGTCTCTCAGAGGGTTGAGCTCTATCGAGATTTGCACTGCTGGGAGGCTCGGTTCGTGTGGGAACCCACGGGAATCCGAGAGGGATACTACGTTCGCGTGAATATTAAGGCCATTCCGGAAATTAAGCTGGAACGCGCTAAGGGTATTAGTTTTTAGATAATTAGAAAAAAATCGTCTGTAAACGTAGCTGGGGCGCGAAAAAATTTTTTCAAAATGTTGAGAAAACTGTTGACAAACAAGCTTTTCTATCATACTTTCACACACGTGAGTAGGACTTAAACCGAAAAGGAGGTGAGATGATGACTAAGGAAGACATGGTTGGCAAGATCGCTGGTGATGTTGGCATTTCCAAGGCCAAGGCAGCCAGGGCGCTGGCTACCGTTCTAGACGGGGTTACCAAGTCTCTCAAAAGAGGTGAAAAGGTGACCTTTGTGGGCTTCGGAACTTTCCAGGTGGCTCATAGGGCAGCTCGTAAGGGCCGCAATCCCAGGACCGGAGCGATGATCCAAATTCCTGCTGCCAGAGTTCCACGGTTCAAGCCGGGCAGCAAGCTGAAGAGCGCTGTCAGGTAGCTTCGGACAGAGATAGTGACTTTAAAGAGCAGAGGTTAGCCTCTGCTCTTTTTTTCTATTCCTGTCATGGTCCTGATCTTTTTCTCGGTATTCACCACCATTGCGTTTTCGCTTGACAAAACCTACTTTTTTAGTTATAAATAAGATAACCAAGTTGGCTAGTCAGCATCACCGATAACGGTTGAGTCCAACCTATCTCTCATTGAAGCTCTTTTCCAGGAGAGGACTATCATGCCGAAATGGATTTGCTCCAAGTGCGGTTATAAAGAAGAGGGGCGCTGCCGCCCGAAGGAATGCCCAGCTTGTGGCGCACCCAAAGATGGATTTAAAAAAGAGGCTTAAGAGGAATCGAATCTGCTCGGTTCTCCTTGGAGCATTGCGTTCATTCAGTGTTGGGGATAATATCCCCTTCTTTTTTCGAGTCGACTCCCTTCGATCCTTGGTTGTGGAATTGAACAATGAGTAAGGACGATGTGATTCTGGATATCATTCTGGGCGCCATCCGCCGGGAGACGGAAGCGTTCAGGTATTATTCCGACGCGAGCAAACAGTCGCCTTATCCGGAGACTTCAGCTCTCCTGCGCCAGCTGGCCGAGGAGGAGAGGAAACATCGGCGAATTCTAGTGCAAGAATTCGCCAACGTGAAAAAGCTGCTCTCCCCCGATTCGCAGGAGCAAGACGATTCATTGCTGGAGGCAAACCGCATCCGATATCATCTCCCCGCGGAGTTGCCATTTCAACGTGTCAGAACAGTGCCCGGGATCGATCTGGCCGCCGTCTCGTTGCCCACTCACTTCATAAGTGGCGATTACGTGGAGAGCTATCCTGTGCATCTCCCTGAGGGAGCAGATGGTCAGTTGGGCCTTCTGTTATCTGATGTCATGGGCCATGGTATGGAGGCGGTCTCGCTGAAGGCCGGGGTGCGGCAGGTGCTCGGCGAGATCGCCGATGATGACTGGGAGCGGCTGTCGCAGGCCGACAGGCTGGTAGAGAGCTTAAATCGAAATCTTCACCCACTGTGTCAGAAAGCCGCAGGCTTTGTGACACTATGTTATGTGCTGTTAGATCTCCAACGGGGTGAGATGAGTTATGTCTCAGCGGGACACGAGCTGCCGGTGCTCATCGACTCTGCACAGGGTCAAGAGCGTCCCCTGGAAGGGAACCAACTGCTCATCGGGTTGGATCGAGATCAAAAATACAGCCTTGAGAGGGCTTCACTCAGGGCCGGCGACATGATTGTCCTGTTCAGTGACGGTATCATGGAGGCCTTCAATCCACGGGAAGAGGAGTTTGGTCGTCAACGGCTGGTGGAGAGCCTGATCGAGAGCCGATCCCAAGACGCCAGAGGCATTGTCAAGTCGGTTTTCGGTGCTCTTGATGACTTTTTAAAGAATGAAGCGCTTACAGATGAAGCCACTTTGGCGGTGGCTAAGTTAAAAGAGGTAGGCAGATGATCACGTGGCAGGACGTTCGTCAGAATACCGAAGTGAAGTCTTACATTAGCATGGCCGATCAGGCCATGGAAGTCATCGGCTATACCGAACATGGAGACCGCCACGCCCAGAGGGTGGGGAAGGTGGCGGGGAGGATTCTGCAGGAACTGGGATATTCCGAGAGAGAGATCAATTTGGCCACCATCGCCGGATATCTGCACGATATCGGCAACGTGATCAACCGGGAAGCCCAGGCTCAAACAGGAGCCCTTCTGGCCCATGGAATTCTCTCCCGTATGGGAATGGATTCGGCGGATCTGGCGGAAATTATGGCGGCCATCGGCAATCACCACGAAGAAGACGGCAGTCCTGTGAGCCGCATCTCCGCAGCCCTGATCCTCAGCGATAAGGCGGACGTACATAGCAGCAGAGTGCGCAACCCCAAATTCATCAAGTTCGACATCCACGATCGGGTGAACTACGGGGCCAAGAAGTCGACCTTGAACATCGACAGGGCCAATAAGATTATCACTCTGGCCTTGGAGATTGACACAGAGATCTCCCCGGTGATGGAGTATTTCGAGATCTTCATGTCGCGCATGCTGATGTCTCGGAGGGCGGCGGAGTTTTTGGGCTGTTCCTTTGAGCTGGTGATTAACGGTACCAAGATCGTGTGAAAGGCCAGAATTCCTGAGCTGGGGAGGCAAACATGACGGAATCGAGGAGTCAGGTACTGGAAATTTTGATGGAAGCGGTCCAATCGGAGAGACATTTCCAGGAAGTCTACTCCAGAGGTGCGAGCCTGGCCGAGGATGCGGAGGTGAAGGAGACATTTCTGAGGTTGGTTGATGACGAGATGGAGCACGAGAGGATCCTCATGGAGAGGTATCAGCTCCTGAAGGGCGAACCTCTGGTCCTGGAGCCTGAGAAGGAAAGTCCCAAGGCCGGGCACCATTGGGAGCACGATATAACCATTCACACCGTGGCTGAGATGATGGCCATCAGGGAGAGAATGGGTTTCGGGCCAGCGGGTTCTGATGAGATGGAGCGGGCGATCATCTGTGATGCCCAGGGGGTCTGTTTTTTCGATGACGCACCGGACACCAATGTCGAGGTGCTTAAGTCCATTCTGAATACAAGAGGCGCCCAGGGCTGGGAGCTGGTCCAGCTGGATTATCGCCGAGATCGCTTAATCTGTACTTGGAGGCGTAAGGTGATGAGTTGAGGTGGCAGAGACCACCACAATGGTCCCTTGCCCTTCTGTCCTTATAATCTTTTCAGATCTTTGAATTTTGGAGGCGTCAGAGCCTCTTTCCCTCAGCGGTGGCATCACATATAAAGGGGGAAATCATGAGCATGAAATACAGCACCAAAGTGATGGAACATTTTGCCAATCCGCACAACGTGGGCCAGATTAAGGATGCGGATGGAATCGGATATGTGGGCAATCCGGTGTGTGGGGACATCATGGAGCTATACATCAAAGTCAAGGATGACGTGATCACCGACGCCAAGTTCAAAACCTTTGGCTGTGGAGCTGCCATCGCCACCTCCAGTATGGTCACGGACATGGTCAAGGGCAAGAGCCTGGAGGAGGCCCTGAAAATCTCCAACAAGGCCGTCGCAGAGGCTCTGGATGGCCTCCCACCCATGAAGATGCATTGTTCAGTGCTGGCCGAGCAAGCCCTGCACTCGGCCATCGACGATTACTTTAAACGCAGGGGATTGCCTTCTCCGGTGAAAATCAAGCCAGACGCGCACCTGCATATGGGCGAGGGCGAGAAAGCACACGTCAAAGAAGAGTAATCCATCGGACGGAAGGAGGATGTGAGCATGAAGGAGAAAGTCCAGGAGGCGCTGGATAAGATTCGTCCGAAGTTGCAGGCGGACGGTGGGGATGTGGAGCTGGTGGATGTGGAGGAGGGGATCGTCAAGGTGAGGCTTCAGGGTTCCTGCAAGGGTTGCCCCATGTCTCAGCTGACCCTCAAGATGGGCATCGAGAAGTTTTTGAAGGAGCAAATCCCCGAAGTCAGTGAAGTGCAGGCTGTGCCCTAATTTCATCTCTCTATGGTGCCATAACCGATCGGAAGGCCTTCATATGTCCTGTTATTTTCGTCATATAGGGGATATCTTCGCCGAGGTGGGCATCCAGGTCACCCAGGAGAATAAAAAGGAGCTGGACCGAGTTCTGCACCGACTGGTGGATGTGGATTACAAGAACTGTTCTCAGGCCTGGAAGGCGATTAAGGGTCTCAAAGCAGATGAAGAATTGCGCAGGAAACTGATAGAAGACCTCAGTGCCCGATGGAATACGTAAAGGGCCGTGGGAGAGTTCCCTTCGCTCAGCAGCAGCACCCGAATATAAAAAAAGCCCTAGCCTTTACGGCTAGGGCTTTCATATCGAGTTGCCATCAGAATCCCAGGTGAGGTCCTAGAGTCACGATGAGTCCTCCCACATCCAGGGACGGCTCTTTTTCTATTTCCACATCTCCCCATTGCTTCCAGGTACCCACTTGAGCTCCCAGGTAACCCACACTTCCCTGCAGGGAGAGCCAGTTAGTGAGCTTGTATTTGAGCCTGAGAAATGGTTGGTAGGCGAAGAAATTTCCCTTGAGGATGGTCCCGAAGTTCTCCATGGTACCTGCGGTCTGGTAATCGTCCCAGATTGTATCCCAAGGTATCGGTTCTGTTGAAACCTGCCGGATCTTGATCTCTGAGTGGCCCCAGCCCAGAAGCGTTCCCACCGCCACATCGCCCTTCATGAAAGAGAAAACATATTCGGCCGTTCCCCCCATAAACCAGAGGCTGAACTGCACCTCATTGGTGGACGTTCCCAGGGATCCCTGGCGCTCTTTATGAGAGCCGGCTCCCACCAGTCCCACCCGCACGTCTGGGTGCACATACAAATATCCGCCTCCCCCCACGAAAAATAGCCCGTCCTCAAATGGAGCCACCCCGATGCCTGATACATATTTGTTGAGATCCGCGTAGTCCACCTTGAGCCACATGGGAATTGGCCCAATTCCTCCGAAGAAATCTCTGGCCGGTGATGTGCTGGGAGTGAAAAAAAGAAGAAGCATGAAGATGATCCATGGGAACCGTTTGGACATGTCGACCTCCAGGGCGAAGAGATGAAGTTTTCGGGGACAATTCGATGGAATTTATCATACTGTCCCAGGGCGGAATTGTCAAGTATTTTCTGGTTGTTTCGGCCGACAATTTCGGTGCCGAGAGGATACAAAATGAGCTTGACATCTCATCAGTCGCTGGTCATCTTAAATGCTGAAGGAATTACACAAACCAAGTCTCTTTTCCCGTACCCGAAGGAGGAATCAAATCATGTCTGCCCAGGATGAGCGCTCATGCCGGGGTCATCCGGATGAATGCGAGCGCAGCGTCAAGGTTACGGCCAAGTACCGAGGCCAGATTAGAGGAATTGTGGAGGCGGTGGTGGCCACCCGTGATGAGACCAAGGGGGTCATCGATCATGTGGGGGCGGCCGCCATTCCCTCCCGGGCGTCGGTGATCGATATTCTCTCCAACCTGGAAGACGTGCTGTTTCCCGGCTTTTTCGGTCAACAGGAGCTTGATCCCGCGTTGCTGCCGTATCATATGGGCCAGGAGCTCAACGTGATTTTCGACAGGCTGGCCGACCAGATCGCTCGGAGCATTCGTCACGAGTGTCAGCGGCTGGACAACCTGTGCGTGCACTGTATAGATAAGGGCCAGCGAGAAGCTCTGGAATTTCTGCGAAAAATCCCCCAACTGAGACGCACGCTGGCCGGCGATGTCCAGGCTCTCTACGATGGCGATCCGGCAGCCAAAGGTTATGATGAGATCGTCTTTAGCTATCCTGGTCTGAAGGCCATGGCCATCTACCGCATCGCTCATGAGCTCACCCTGCAGGAGGTCCCCCTGTTGCCCAGAATCATGACCGAATATGCCCACAGCGTCACCGGCATCGACATCCATCCTGGGGCCACCATTGGGAAAAATTTCTTCATCGACCACGGGACGGGCGTGGTCATCGGGGAGACCACCCAGATCGGGAACAGGGTGAAGATCTACCAGGGAGTGACTCTGGGAGCCTTGAGCTTTCCCAAGGACGCCAAGGGGAAACTGTTGCGCGACCAGAAGCGGCACCCCACCATTGAGGACGACGTGACCATTTACTCCGGGGCCACCATCCTGGGGGGCGATACCGTCGTCGGAGTTGGGGCGGTCATTGGTGGTAACGTGTGGATCACCGAATCGGTGCCGCCCATGACCAGGGTGACCATCGGCAAGCCCAGTTTGCTCTTCGTGAAGCGCAAGGGCTCCAGATCCTCGAAGGGGGCAGTTGGGCCGGAGTAGCGAGCCCCGCTTCCACCCCAACTAACCCCGGAGGCAGTAAGCAGTATGCAGTAAACAGTGTCTCTCTCCCACAAGCATCCCAGTAGGCAGTGCCTTTCCTCCCAACTCCCCAGGAGCAGAAGGCAGGCGGCGAGAGACAGCAGCAGTTACTCTGCCATCGTCTCATCAGGGTTTAGAGACAACCGGGAATCGAGTTTGTGGATCATTGTTCTTTATATGTCATTCCTGCGAATGCAGGAATCTCCGGTTAAGGCACCGCTGATCAGACGGCACAGAAAAGTGAGATGCCTGCTCCCCGCCTCCGCGGAGACAGGCTGCGCAGGCATGTTACAAGAATCTAGTTGCTTGAAGTTCCTTACCGCGTACGCGATGCACAAAGCACAGGGAATTTAAGGATGTGGAGCAGTGCATTCCCTGAATCCTCAATCTCAAATCCCGAATCCTGGAAAGGAGCCGGATAAAGTTGATATCTTTACATCCTCGAACCTTTTCACTTTCCATAGCCCACTGCCTCCTTGTGCGTACCTCCCGCTGATTACTGATTTCCACTGCTATTGCTTTTTTGTCTTTCCCTGCCTCCTGCTTTCTTGTAACAGTATTCTCAAATTCCACCTTTCTGCAGATTCAAGCTACGAATACGAACACGACGGCTCAGAAGTCCAAAAACTCCTTGCCAAATTTTGATCAGCGTGGTATACTATCAAAAATTCAACAACAGCTCAACCGGAGTCGCCAGGCCATGAAATTCACGAAAACAGCAGGCCTTTTCTGTCTGCTATTGTTCTGCGCGCTGGTATATTTATGTGGACCCATGAGACTCTGGGGCCAGGAGGAGTGGCCTGAGGTTCTGGCCGGACAGGTATACATGGACCGGGAGAACCTGGTTCCGGGGAGCGATCTGCGTCTGGTCTTTGAGGCTCGGATTAGAGATGGTTATCACATCAACAGCCACACTCCCGGCGATGAGTTCCTCATTCCCACGGAGATCAGGATTAAGGAGATAGACGGCTTTTCCTTCGATGCGCCCATCTACCCCGCTCCCCTGGAAAGGATGTACCAGTTTTCGGATGATCAGATGTCCGTGTATGAAGGAACGGTGCACTTCGGGATCACTGGGCGGACAACGGCCGATTTGGAGGCGGCCCAGTATGGGCTGGAGCTGGTCTTCTCCTATCAGCCCTGCGACCATGTGGCCTGTTATCCTCCCGAGGAGGTGGTCTTTCCCCTTACCGTTCGGGTGCTGCCGCTGGGCCAACAGATGAAGTCCATCAATGAGGCCGCGATGGCCAAAGTGGACTGGTCAGGTCTGGGAAGTACGGCTGAAAAAAGCGGCCCAGAGGACGAGTTCACTCTGTTCGTGAAGGAAAAGGGCCTGATGCTGGCCTTGCTGGTCGTGTTCGTGGGTGGGCTGGCTCTGAATCTCACCCCGTGCGTCTTTCCTATCATTCCCATCACAATAAGCTTTTTTACGACACAGAATTCGGGCCGGACCGGCCTGGCCTTTCGGCTCTCGCTGGCCTATTTTGTGGGCATCACCCTGTGCTTTTCGGTGCTGGGCACGGTGGCGGCGATGACAGGCTCGCTGTTTGGCGCCCTTCTTCAGAATCCCCTCGTTTTGATTCTGATTGCCAGCGTTCTGGTCTACCTGGCCTTGTCCATGTTCGGGCTCTATGAAATCGCCCTGTTTGCCCGCCTGCAGAGCACTACGGGAGGAGCTAAAAAAGGTCTGGCGGGCGCTTTTCTCATGGGGCTTACCGTGGGACTGGCGGCTTCGCCATGTATCGGGCCATTTGTTCTCGGCCTGCTGGTGTTCGTCGGCAACGCCGGGGATCCAGTGCTGGGCTTTTTCGTCTTCTGCACTCTCGCGGCAGGCCTGGGCTTGCCGTACATCATTCTGGGCACTTTTTCTGGTATGCTGGGAACACTTCCCAGAGCGGGAGCCTGGATGGAGGTGGTCAAGAAGATCTTGGCGGTCATCTTATTCGGGCTGGTGTTCTACTTTCTGCGGCCATTGATCCCGCCCAATCTGTATCCTTTGGTCATAGCTGGCTATCTGATGGTCGGTGGGATCGTCCTGTACCTTTTGCGTACCCATGAGGAGCTGGGCGCACTGCGCATCGTTCGTTACCTAGTGGCCACCGGCTTTATTGTGTGGGGGCTATATTCCTGCTTTCATTCCCTTCCATCCCGAGAAGAACGAGGCCTTCAATGGCGGACCATCGCCAGCATGTCTCAGCTTCGAGAGGCGCTTTCTGAAGGGAAACCGGTGGTTATGGACTTCACCGCCGCTTGGTGTGCCGCTTGCCGCGAGCTAGAGGACAAGACCTTCACCGATGCCGGGGTCATGGCGGCCTCTGGTGATATTCTGTTCCTGCAGGTCGATCTCACCAGAGAAAATAGAGAAAAGCAACAGATAAGGGAGAAGTTGCGTATACGAGGTTTGCCAACCCTCTTGTTTTTCAACGATTCTGGCGAAGAACTGGGGGAAAGGCGTCAAACGGGGTTCGTTGAGCCAGAAAAGTTCCTCCAGTTGATGGAAGATCTTTAACCTAAATAACTGCGTTGGTGACATCCAATTCTCATTCGGCAGGTGAAAATTATGAACTCTCGCGTGAGAAGATCATCTTACATTCTGGTGTACTTGCTCCTCATTCCCTTTGCGTTTGGGGGTTGCGGAAAGAAAGAAGGGACTTACTCTGTCAGCGGCTACGATTTCACCCTGCCCGATCTTGGAGGAAACGATGTCAGTTTCTCCGATTTTCAGGGCCAGGTGATCATGGTCAATTTCTGGGCGCCGTGGTGTGGACCATGCCGCATGGAGACCCCAGATCTGATCGATCTTTACGGAGAATACGGCGACCAGGGGCTGCAAATTGTGGGGGTAGCCGTGGCTTTTAGAGGCGAACGGTCCGTTTACGATTTCGTCAGGCAATTCGGCGTCAGTTACCCCATTTTGCTGGGCAACAACGAGGTGGTCAAAAACTACGGTGGGTTCCGGGGAATTCCCACTACCTTTCTATTCTCAAGGGACGGGGATTTGTACAGGAAATATGTGGGCATGCGTCCCCGAGAAGTGTTCGAGAAAGACATCCTGGAGCTTCTGTAAGAGGCATTCGTTCCGTAAAAGATGATGCGTCCAAGAATAGGCCGATTGGCGTTCTCTTTCATCCTTCTGCTCACCCTGCTGGCCTGTAAGGGTGACGGCCAACAGGAGATCTCCCCCCAGAATGATCAGGTCTCTCAGGATCGATCTGAGGCCCAGGGAGTGGTCATCGATGTTGCCGGAAACCCGGTTCGGGTCCGGGTCAGCGAGACCCTTCAGGAGCGCCAACGAGGTTTGATGTTCATCGAAAGCCTGCCTCCCGACGAGGGGATGTTGTTCGTCTTTGAGAGGGAGCAGATTCTGTCCTTTTGGATGAAGAACACCCCTCTGCCCCTCAGCGTGGCCTTCATCGACAGAAAGGGGCGCATCGTGGAGATCAGACGGATGGAGCCGCTGAATGAGGAGACCCTGCATACCTCAAGGCGCCCTGCCCTGTATGCCCTAGAGATGAATGCGGGATGGTTTGAAAAACACCAGGTGAAGGTGGGAGATCGCGTGGAATTTTGATCAAAGCGTCGCCAAAAGAGTGGCTTTTGGGAAAGAATCCCGGGTTATGCCCGGGTTTTTTTTGGGCTCAGCCTGTGGCCTGCTGACCCTGAATGCTTTGATATCCCATTTCGCGTCTTTTAAAAGCAGCACGGAGGTTTATTCTCCGAAAGGGCGATAAAATCTGATGAAAAAAGATGCAAACAAGGCCATATCCACGCAAAAATGCACGGTGACGGCTGAAAGTAATCCCTGTGTTTTCTGGACCAACCAGCCCATGACCATTCCGAAGACGAAGACCAGTAGAAGAGCCCAGAAGCCAAAGGGTATCCTTGCCCAGAGGTGGGCGATGGTGAATAAAAGCGCCTGGAGAAAAACGGCTCCCTTTGAGCCCACATTTTCCTCCAGCCGGGACATGAGGAATCCGCGATAGATGGTCTCCTCTGATGCCGCGCTCAACATGGCCCATCCCAATCCGACCAGAATGACCAGTCCAGGACCGATCCTCACCGAAGGGAAATTTTCGCCCTGATAGAAGAGATTGCTAACGGCCACAATGCACACGAAGGCGAGGGCAATGAGAGAGCACAGACGGAGATGGCTTAAGAAGAGGCTCCTTTTGAGATAAACTCTGCCTAGATCATCTTTTCCTAAAAGGCTCACGCAGATCATAAGGAGGGCGATGAAAGATTTGTGCACGGTGACAAGGCTCACACCCAGGCTGTTCAACAGGAAAATGGCACCAAAGGCGATGGTCACAACCTCCAACAACCGCCCAATAGTCTTGGTGGAGGAATGAATTCGCAGCGAGAGCGTGAGGGTCAGGCTCACGACCAGGATAGGCCAGAGGCTATGAATCAGGAGGCTGACCAGGCCAGAGACCACCAGAAGTCCCGCCACCAGCCCCAGGACGGGCTGGAGTCGACTCAGCTCCTTTTCTTTTGGGAAAGCCCTTTCCCGCTCAGAATATGAGTAATCGAGATGATCCATGCAAGCTCATGTGATTGTGATGGATCCGATCCGGGGTTTCTGTCTCGGATTATGAATATTTGGTGCTGATATCGATCAACTTATAGCGGCGAGAGCCGAGGCCCAGCTTCTCGCCGTAGACCAGCTGGTGACTCCAGTCCGTCTGGGGGTACAGGGCTCGGAACTTATCTTTCCCGGGTTCCAGTGCTGAGGCGAGAGCTGAGCTGGGGATGCCGGGCTTCTGGTTCACCAGGTCCGCGGAGGCTTGATCTATGGCGATGGGGTCTTTGGAACCCAAGATGCCTATGTTTGCGACGATGGCCGTATCGCTCCAGGGAAAGCAGTCGCAGTCAGGGGTCACATCCAGGAGGAAGTTGAAATATGCCACCCGGTCCTTTTTGTCTTGGACGATCCCGTAGAGGGTCTCCACCATCTTCTCCTGGAGCCTGCTGGCCGACTCGTTCCACAGGATCTGGATGGCTCCCTGGGGGCAGATGACGATGCACTCGGCGCAGCCAATGCACCTTTGGTGATCGAATCGAGCCACCTTTTCCACCTCTATAGCCTCTGCGGGACAAATCTGGGCGCACTGGCCGCAGGCGATGCACAGATCGCCCTTACGCAATTTAGGCTTGACATCGCCGTGCATACGCTGTTTCTGGCTGCGGGAACCCAGTCCCATGGCCACGTTTTTTATGGCGCCTCCGAATCCAGCGGCCAGATGACCCTTAAAATGGCTGAGCACCACCATGGCATCCGCCTGTTGGGCCACCGAAGCGTACTTGACCGTCTGGAAGTGTTTCAGGTCGACGCTGATCTCAACCACATCTGCGGAGCGTAAGCCATCGGCGATGATGATGGGCGCCCCGATGGTGGCATAGCTGAAGCCATTGGCCATGCTCAGGTTGAGGTAATCGACGGCATTCTGGCGCTCGCCCCGATAGAGGGTGGTGGTATCCGTCAGGAAGGGCTTGCCGCCGTGCTCCTTGATCTTCTCCACGGCTTTACGAGCATAGATGGGCCGAAGAAAACCGGTGGTGCCCCTTTCACCCATGTGAAGCTTTATGGCCACTAGCCCACCGGGGGGGATGAAATCCAGCCTCACCGCCTCCATGAGTAGTCCCAGCTTTTGCACCAGACTCTGGTTATTCTGGGCTCTGGCGTTGGCGAAATAGACTTCTGACATGATGAATCCCTGATGTTCTTGGTGAGTTATACTACTAAAGGGAGGTGGTAAGCACAGGATTCAAGGATTCCCCATCCTCCCATCACCACCGCCCTAGGATTCGGGGGTTCAAAGGAAATAACCGAAAATCGTAATTCATACGCAAAAAGGGGGTGGTGGGGGCACTTGAATCCCGGACTCCTTGAATCCTCAGGTTTTAATCCACTTGAATCCTTGAATCCTTGAATCCTCGACTCCTTAAATCCCTGAAATCTTAACCCCTCAGATCTTTCCTCTAACTCTCTAAACTCCAGACGCCCTCTGACATCTTGGACAGATGTGGGTGCCCCTGTTTCCCACTCGAATTTTCACAATGCGAGCCCCGCAACGGTCGCATGGCTCTCCCTGCCGTCCGTAGATTTGGTGGAATCGCTGAAACTCTCCCGGACGCCCCTGGGAGTCCCGGAAATGGTCTATGGTGGAGCCTGAGCAGTCGATGGCCTCCCGTAGAACATCCTGGATGGCCTGGTGAAGTCCTTTCAGCTTAATGGTGCTCAGATCGCTGGCCCTTTTGAGGGGATGGATGCGAGCCCGATAGAGAGCCTCATCGGTGTAGATGTTGCCCAAACCGGCCAGGGCCGTCTGATCCAGCAGCAACGGCTTGATCTGTCGGTGGCGAGCTCCGATGTGCCGGACGAACTCCTCTGGGGAGATCTCCAGGGGTTCTGGGCCTAGCTGAGCGACTTGTGGATGTGTTTCCAGCTGAGCCGTTTCGACTATCTGTAACCAGCCGAACTGGCGTTGATCACGGTAGCGGAGCTGATGATTTCCGTTGGCCAGTTGAAAGATGAGGTGGGTGTGTTTTAGGAGGGGTTCGTTTGAGTCCGAAAGGAGCAGCTGTCCGGTCATGCGCAGATGCACCAGGAGGCTGAGCCCCTGGGAGAGGTCCATGATGATCAGTTTTCCACGGCGACGGATGGCCAGAAAGGTACATCCGGGCAGGTTCTCCGCCAGATCAAGGGGCGAGCCCAAGACGATCGGGGCAACCTGACGGTCACCCGCTGAAGGGTCTTTCCGGTAATCCGGGTCCGCAGGCCGCGGACCACACACTCCACCTCGGGCAGCTCAGGCATTGCATCCCCTTATAAGAAAGAGACCTCATTATACTAAAAACTGCCCTCGACATCAACCGAAATCTTCATCAGTATGGGTGTAAAAAGAAAGGGCTGGAATGATGGCCAGCCCTTTACCCGTATTGAGTATCTTGACGATTGTTTCCGTTATAGCTTTTTGCGTTCCTGTTGTAGCATGTGATTTGTCTATCAGATGGTAACTCTTTCCAGACGTTCCTTTCGCTTTTCCCAATCCGGTAGAATTCGTCCCAGAAGGCGGTAAAATTTTTTATCGTGGTGGGGATAGAGCAGATGACACAGTTCATGTATTATCACGTAATCAATGCAGTGACTAGGAGCCTTGACGAGTTCAGTGTTTAACATGATAACACCGCTGGCGGAACTGCTACCCCATCGTTTCGTCATATGGCGAAAGCGCACCTCCGGCTTTGCGGCTCCCTTCTTGGCGAAGATCGGTAGATACTGGTCAAGTCGTTTTAAGAGTAAGTTCTTGGCATGCGTCGAGTACCAATCGAGCATCAGTGCTCTGGCTTTTTTTCGATCATCTGGATTGGGTGATTCCATTTCAAAAAAACGCCCGATTAACCGCACTCGGGCTTTCTCACCGATTTTTATTTTCAAGCGATACTGCCGACCCAGATAGTAGTGCGTTTCGCCGGAGATAAATTTCCGTGGAGTTGGCAGAGGTTGAAATCCCTTGAAAAAATCCAGCTGTTTGGCGATCCACGATGCCCGTTTTTCTAATCGTTGCCGAATGACCTCCGGTTCATATCCTGTAGGAGCTTTCGCCGTGATTCGAAGATCTGGATGTACCGTAATGGAAAGACGTTTGCGATCTGCAGTTACAACATTGACTACAAACTGTTGCTTGCCGTATGATAAGGCCACCTGCATCCTTATGGTCTCCTGACTTTGGCTATATCAAGGCACTGTTCCATAATCGCATCCATGTCTTCAAAAGTGATTTCGATGCCAGCTTGATCTTTCAGTTCAAAAAGGAGGTCTTCAATCTCATTCTTCATACGATTTTGCGTATCGATATCATTGGTCCAATTAACAATACGGTTCCGTTCAATGACTTTATCTATGGCCAAGGCTGCATCAGCAAGGCGATTATGAAACTCATTATTCCCTTCATCATAATGTTCAAGAGTCTCTTTAATAGAGCCGAAATAAGCTTTGGCAACGTCATAGCTTTGCAGTTTATCAGGGATGTCATCTCCGGTACGGTTGAGCACGGAATTCATGATCTCAGTGACACGTTTCAAGTACTCATTTGCTCTTAAGCGTTCTTCTCTAAAAGCAGCAATTGTTTCCTTCAATAACTCTGAGAATCGTTTGTAGAAGGCCGGATCCTCCTGCATGCGTTCGTGGATGGTTCGTACCGTCCGATGAGCTATGGTGTCGGCTTTGGCCGCGGCGTTTGGAAGTTTTTCCACTTCTTGAGCGAAGGAATCCTTATCAAAGATATTCACCAAGGGGGTGATTCTTTCTATCTCTCCGGTTCCAACATGAGTGTCAAGAAGTTTCTGAATCTTTGGCTCGTAGGCGGTAAAGTCCACTACCTCGGCATAACGACGTCTTACCGCAGCCCGCAGTTTATGGAAAAATTTTAAATCTGTTTGATATTTTTTGATCTTGGATGGCTCGGTCTCCTCCAAGAACTTCACGCTGGACAGCGCTATGCTGAGAGTTTTTGAAAAAGCTGTTAAGCGTTCGTAAAATTTGGTGCGTAACTCTTCATTGACTAATAGCAGTTCATATTCTTCCTCATCCTGCTTGTTCTTAACTTCTTTAAATGTATCCCAAAGGAGCGAATGTTTCTGGGGAAGTTTGACCGTTTCTACGCTTACGTCGGTCAGAATGCTCTCAATGTCTTCTGCATCGAACTCGGGGAGAGTACTATAAAGGTCTAGCGCGTGGTCGAGATTCTCTAAAACTCCGCGGTAATCCAGAATATACCCAAAATCCTTACCGTCACACAGACGGT
>SMTZ1_10000825_pt1 | contig 30084 bp, 27 predicted proteins | sample DeeMarSWOR136_30_FD_25667 | JGI IMG/M metagenome (IMG submission 25667) | reverse complement strand
GGGGAATTCTCCGGAAAGCAAAACGTTGTTTTTGTATTTGAAATATAAGGCGAAGGTGGATGTCTTGGGGGCGGAACATGCCGGGAATTTGTTAGCAGGTATCGAACATGTGTATTTGTAAATGCTTTGGGCAGGGTCTGTGATGGAACAGGTTATCGAGCCTGGAATCGATTCCACGCCGTCTATCGTGTAATAATAATCCTGGAAGTAACAGTCCGCCTCCCCGCAGTCCAGGGCGCTCACGTTCTCCACGTGGGAAGTAACGGTTATGACTTCTGAACTACCGCAAGTAACGGTTTGCGGGTTCCAGTTGTCTATCTTCAGTTTCGCCTTTGTGGTTGGTGGGGGTGAAACCCCTCCAGCTCCGTAGAAGGCGATGGGGTTCGAAACCTTCCCGTCACCACCGAATATGAACGTCCATTCTTTCGAGGACCCGTTGAAGTTGTTTCCCGTCAGAATCCCTGTATAGAAGGCAGGAGTTCCGGTTCCTGAGGGATCCATCTCATCTGTGTCTCCCGTAAGTTCGTAAAGCCTGCCAACAGAGGAACCCTCAACCAGCGTGAGAACGGAATGATCAGTCCATTCCGTGGGCACGCTTAGATAGGATTCAACATAGGTTTTCGCGTTATCCCCCTGTATGCCGGGTTTTAGATAAACGTTGAGTTTATCGATATCGTGGTTTTTCTCTGAGAACTGTCTAACGCCGGTTTGCTCTATGGTGTCCCAGCTCCCTGTCCATACCTCTTTCCCTCCCATCTCCATCTTGACAAGAATGAGGAAGTTCGCGATCCCGTTCCTCTGGACGTCATTCCATCTCGTCTCATCGTTGAACCAGAGTGTCGCATTGAAGGGGCTCACAGAGATGACGGGCTTTATCCCGTTCTGTATACACTGAACAGGATTGTAATCCTTGCAGCGGTAGAGATAAACTTTCTCTATGCTCTTTCCCGGGTCTTTGCTTGATAGCGTTATTTTTAGGTATTGTATGTTCATGGTGTAGGGGTAGGAAAACTTCTTTTCTATTAACTGGTCGAAGTCCGTTATGCTGGTCTGGAACTCCTGATTGCCCGAGGTGAATATGCTTACCTGAAAACCAAAAGCGAGGGGCATAGAAACGATTAGGTAAGATCCAATTGCTGCGAATACCTTAATCAGGATAATCTCGAATCTTTTCATGCTATCAGATACAGTTTGGGGTTTGAGGGGATGTGGAGACAGGCGAGATGTTACAATTGGTAAGAACGGTTGTGAGCTGTTCCGATTCGTCCTGGGCTATCGAATCGTTTATGGGTTCGTTTTCGACCATTGTGACCACCGGCATGTATACGTATACGTTCCTGTCGTTCTCTCCGAGATCGAAACTTGAATCAAAGTAGCCCATCATTATCTCGAAGTTCCTGGTAACGAACGCTGAAACATCGAAGGTGTTGGGGTAAAGACCGCCCTGAACTATCACGTCCACCGGGCTGCCGTTAACGGTGTTGTCGAAAATAATATCCATGTCCTCGGGCACCCAGATGCTTTTGTCCTGCGGTGAGAATGTTGAAAATACAGTCAATTCCCCGAGGTTCGTGATGGGTTGGGGGGTCTCTATCACCTCGTAGTTGGTGCAGTCCAGTTCAACCGTTCCAATCGGATTCTCACACTTAAGGGAAACTCCGTTGAAATGGATGGTCAGGTTCTCCTGGACCTTGGTCAGTTCGACAGTTATGTCCTTTACCTGGCTTGCCGGCAGGAAGTCTCCGTAGCTCCTGTAGCCGTTTTTATAAACATGGATTTCGGCTAAACCACATGGAATCGGACCTTCTGCTATCCCGTTTACGTTAGTCCTGCCCACATCGCATATGTCATACGTGACATCCGCTCCCTCGATCAGGTTCCCATTCTTGTCCTTGACCGTTACCTTCGCCTGGCATTTCGCCTGATTGATGCAGAGTTCGGTGTAATCCGTTTCCGCCTCTCCAAGTTCAAACGAACAGACCCCGGGCATGGTGTTGTTTATATCCGCAAGTACAGCGAAGTTGAACATCTGGTTCGTCAGGGAGTCCTCCACGTGAACCACGACAGGATAACGGACGTTGTAGGAAACCGAATAGGGAGTCACGCAAACAGGAACAAAAGAAAGCATGTTTGTGGAAATAACGTTTACAGGATTGGGTAAAAAGAAGAAATGACTGTTAAGATCCCAGGAGGTCGGGTATTCGAAGTAAACCTCAAGATCGGGGTAGGTCTTTCCTCCCACAACGTTAACCGGGGAAAAGCAGTTTTTGTCTATGCTTCTCAAGGGCTGCTCGTTCCACAGGGTCTGGGTAACTGAAAGCGTTATCGCCTTTTTCATGGGACTGAGCAGGTCTGATTTTTTCTTGAAAATCCTTTCCCCGCAGCCAGTTAAAACCCCGAAGGGACGAAGCCAGTCACTGTTTTCCGGATCTGTGGGGAATTTTAACATGCATCTCAGGAGGGCCCCTTCAAAGATCCTGCCTTCTGTATTGTCATTCGCGAAGTTCCTCCCGAAATCAAGAATATCGTAAAGCTTTGTGGGGATCGTGACTTCATAGGGTTGCGGTACACCACAATCCTCAATGGTTGTGGGTAGGTCAACCCTGACCCTTACGTTGTCCTTGAATATCCCCACCTCCACGTCCATCTTGCTGAAATCGAACGAAACCTTTTTCTTGGCAAATTCCTCCTCGCTTTCCAGGTTGGCCCTTAAATAAGATGTAACCCCTGTATCTATCTCCCTGCCCACATCGGGCACGCTGACCTGATCGCAGGCCTGCCAGTAAGGGACGTTAAACATGCCAAACTCCACGCTCTGGTAATCTCCCGTTGGCGGGTCAAGCACGCCTCCCTGGTTGTATATCAGTTTCATCTGTTCTTTAAGGCCTGTTCTTATGAGATTGTTCACAGAATCCTTTACCGTCTTTGCCTCCTGCTCGCAGCCCGTTAAAGGAGGCGGCCTTACGGCTATGTTCTGCAGAGCGAGAATGATGACAATCAGGGCGATAAGAATGATGGCGGCTACCGCGACGAACTCGACCTGCCCCCTTCGGAAAGTCATATTATAGTATTTCACATTATCACTTAAATAACCTTTATATCTATATGCAAGTCTGGTTGATGTAGTAAAGCCTGTAATCAATCTGTTGCGTAACTCCCTCAATGGTGTAGCTTAGTATGAACGTGTAGTGGCTTGAGGGGTTGTTGGTCGGGGTTGTTCTGAAAATGCCGTCTATTGAATACGGACCGTATTCGCCCCCCAGATCTGTGAAGGCGAGCGTCCTGCTGAAGGGTCTGGCGGAATTGGTGATCGCCAGCTGGGAGACAAAATCCTCTGTTTGATTCAGCTTCTCGAAGTTATACATTATCGTGAGCGTGTCGCCCCTGCATATATCATCGTCGTAATCAAGCAGGCCTGTCCTGCCTGATATGAAAAATAAACTGACCTGATCCGCTGTCAGCTCAGGTTTCAGGAAACCGTATGCCTGCGAGTTTATCCGTGACATCGCTATCGCAAGCAGCGTGTTCTTCATGTACTCCATGTAGTCTGCGAGGATGTTCTGAGACCTGACCTGGATGTTGATCTCCTCCCTCGCGACAGCTATCGCCTCCGTGGCGATTGTTATAGAAATGTTCATTATCACAGCATTCGCGACCAGCAGGGCGAGCGTCACCAGCAATTTGAGCGGTCCTGCTATCTTGGTTATGACATTACATACCTTTGTTATGCATCCGGAACATATGGTATTGATCAAGAAAGTGCCGAACATACACAGGTAAGCCTTCCACCTCGAGCTTATGTTGTCCCAGAGGTTTTCCCCGAAACATCCCACAAGGGATTTCAGGTAATCGAGTACGTTAACCGGGACGTTCAGCTCGCTGTTTATCGAACCACTCTCGAAATTCTCGATGTTCTCTATTTCGATATCCACCGCCTTCATCGCTGCCTCTCCTATGCACCCTATCATGCCCGGACCTGAATTGATGAGGATCGAGATTACCTCGCTCTGGACGATTTTCAAGGCTATGAAGAGCTCATCCCCCACCTTCCCCACGATCTTAAGGAAATTACCCGTTCCTTCCGCGATCCCATTGAACATACTCCCTAGAACCCCTGGCAACGTTCTCCCGTACATCTGAGACATCTGGTTCAGCCACTTTATGTCGTTGAGCTGTTTCTCAAGGACAACAAGTTTGCAGCAGAGGTTTGCGAAATCAACCCAGTACGCGGCCTTCTCGAAGCGGTCCCTCCATGTGTTCGCGCTCTCGAGCTGTTTCTTCTTCTCCTCCAAAGATTTCTTAGCGCTCAGGAAATCATGGATCGCCCTCCCCTCCATCTCGACCTTTATGGTTTCGGAGAGGGTCTGGTAGTAGTTTATGTGTCTTATCTGCATGGAGAGGTTGAGATCCCTTGAGTCCCGAGAGGTCCCTGATCCTTGGGGGAAGGGGAGCGTGTCTTTCGTGATGAAAACCATGCATTCATACGTATTGTATCTTATTCGCCTGCAATACGTATCCGTCTCGTTCTCGTCCCCTAATTGGTAGGAGAAATCAAAGGCCTCTATGTATTTGGGGACGTTCCCCGTTATCGCAACCGAGATGTTCTGCTGGGGGTTCTGGGGAACACACAGGCCGTCCTGGTTTATTATCTTGCACTCAATCGTTTGGATATTCCCTAAGGAAAGACCCAGGTTTAGGGGCTGGGAGAACGTAGTGGTTTCTAAAGTATCTGAGACCCTGTAATCTCCGTTCCTCGCGATGATTTCGAGGGAGATCGAACCTCCACCGCAACCGGGGAAGAACGTGCTCGGTATGGTTAGCACGCACATGTAGATATCGCTCTTCCCCTCCGGCCTGAAATACCCTTCATTCGCCAGCTCACATTCTATCAGTTCACTGAATTCCTGGGAGTTGTTTATACTCAGAAGCCATTCAGTTTTTCCGTAAAAAACCTCTGTGTGCTCGAGAACCACAGGGACGTCAACTATGCTCCCTGTCAGGCAGTTTATATTTGGTTTGGGGTGGGGAGGGTAGGTGGCCTGGAAGTCTATTACCAGATTGGGCTGTATGCCCGCATGGGTGATAACGATTCTTTTGGAATCAGAAAGCCTTTTGGGACCTGTCTCGGTCTGTATGTCCAAATGAATATCAAGCACGTTATCCATCCTGTCCATGGGGCAGGTTGGAATCCTGTAAAGCAATTCTTGGATGTTCAACCTGCATGAAATCTCCTCGTTGCTTATCAGGTTTGTTGTTGGTGAGCAAAGGATTGAGGAGCTTACATCATAGGTTCTTTCTGCGTAAGATAGATCTTTCACGTAGGCCTCAATGCCTGTTATGTTGGAGTTTGGAGGGAGATTCTCTACCATAATGCGGAAGTTCAGGTAACCTGTTGATTCGCAGTTAATGGGCCTCAAATCGTCAATTATTTTAAGTCTCGGTTCGAATATGCTCATTCTTATTCTCTTTCCCGGACCGAGTGATTCACCAAGGGAATACGAATACACGAAAGGTATGGAGAAAATCAGGTAACAGGTTATGGGAATAAGGATTGTTAGAATTTGCCTTTTGAGCATACAGTAATTATTTGGTTTCCGTTATTTTTATTTAACCCTTATAAACCATTCCTACAATATTAAAGATATGGCAAAGACCAAAAAGAAGGTGGCTGGGAGGAAGGGGGATTTTGACAAGATCAAAGAGGAAAGAAAGAGGATGGAGGTGATCAAAAAATTCACCAGGGAAGTCCTTAAAAAATATGGTTCTGTTATCCGTTCAGTCGTTCTCTTCGGTTCAAGCGCGAGGGGTTCTTGGAGGAAGGAGAGCGACATAGATGTTTTCATCATAATAGATGACACCAAGCAAAAGATAACGCCGAACGTGAAGGAACGGATGGAGGACGATTTTGATGTTATAGCGAAAAAGCTTTCCAGCAAGCTCTCCGTTCAGCAACCTTACCTTCTCACTGAATTCTGGAACATGGTCAGGATAGGTCACCCGATCGTTTTTAACTTCATCCGGGAGGGCGTTCCCGTTTTCGACAAGGACATCTTCCTTCCGATAAAACGACTGCTCCAGATGGGGGAGATCAAGCCATCGAAGGAAGCTGTTGAAAAATATATAGACCGCGCCCCCAAGAGGATCAAGAGAGTGGAGAACGCGAAGATGTACATGGTTGCGGAAGACTGTTACTACGCGATGCTCGAAAGCTTACAGGCGGTTCTAATGTTTCTCGGAAAAACCCCGCCGAGACCATCGGATGCTGCGGATTCCATGAGGAAGACGTTGGTTGAGATGAATCTCGTGAAACCAGAATATGCGGAATGGCTGGAGGGGGTTATAAACGCGAGGAAAAGGATAGAGCACAAGAAATTGAAAACGATCCCTGGGGGCGAGCTTGACCAGTGGATTGATCGTTCTAAAAAATTCGTGAAGGAGATGCAGAAAACCCTCGTTAGGGTGGAGGTCCTCAAGAGGGAGAACCTTATCGAAAAGTCCTACGTGATCATGACTGAAACCATACTTACGTTATTGAAGTCAATGAACAAGATCCCGAAAAAGGGCGAAAGTATAAGCCGATATTTCGAGGAACACGTCGTTAAACCAGGTCTTGTTTCCGATAAGTATTTGGAGGTCTTCAACGAACTCGAAAAAATGAAGAAGCTCGTGAAGGAGGGGAAGATCCTTGACCTCCAGAAGCAGGACATCCTCATGCACAGGGAGTACGTTCGGAAGTTCATAAGGGAGGCGGGGAAGATTCTGAGAGGTAAGATCAAGACCTAGCCTTTCCGTGCTTTTTTACAATGTTAATTATTTTCTTCACAACTTTTTCGATTGTTAAATCTGTGGTGTCTATCACGTGATCGTAATTCTTGCCGTCAAGGAAATCTATTCCGTAGTATTTCTTGTATCTATCGTTGCTTTCCTTGACCCTCTTCTTGATCATTTCGTATATCTCTTCAATGTTGGCTTTCCTTTCCTCATCCGGTCGCTGGTTCCTGTATATCCTTTCAGCTCCCACCCTTAAATCCACGTAAAGGAAAATCTTGATAGAATGTGGGATGAAGTGGAAGGCGACCCAGCCATCGACCACGATGTTGTCCTCTTTTCTCCCCAGATCTTCTATAATTCTGTCCACGTCCTTGTCCGTCCATTCCTCCTTCTTGCCTATCTCATTCAACTGATCGATCGTTAAACCCCTCTTTATTGCCATCTCCCCTCTCATGTTCCCGGCAGAATAATGCCTGAACCCGATTCTTTCCGCCACCATTCTCGCAACCGTGGTCTTTCCAGAACCGGGCAGACCAGAAATTGTTATGATCATCTCACCATGTCCCCCAGTTCTTGAAGCATCCCTAAGATGTCTTTCTCCCTGTTGGGCGTTTCGAATATCAGGGTTCCCTTGATGTTCAGGGACTGGATTGATTTTATCAAGTGTTCGAGTTTCATGTCCGAGGATGCGACCGACCTGTGCTGTATCGCTCCTGAAGGACCGTATGATATCCCTGAAAAAATAAAGTACGCCTCCTTCAGCCAGTATTGACCTACCTCAGATCTTATCTTGTCCAGGATTCTCCGGAAGTCTTCCTCGCTCGTGATCGCCCCGGAGCTTCGCGCGTGTATGTGCGCCCAGTTCAGTATGGGTTCCGTTCTTGTCGTCCTCTTTACCATATCAATCACGTCCTCCACCGAACCCAGTTCGCTCAGCCTTCCGGTAGTTTCTATTCCTATCCTTGTCTTGATCCGCAGTTCGTTAACTATTTCGTTTATCTTGTACACAACGAGTCTTAATGCCTGGTCCTGGGGCATCCTAGAATAGAAGGTGGGATGTATTATGAAAGAGCGGGCATCCATCACGTTCGCTATGTTAGAGAATATCTTCAGTTCCTCGTCAAGGTAGGGATCCCCTGGAAGTGAATGGTTGTGGATGGAAAGCTCTATGTTGTATTTGGAAGCGATGGTCTTTATCTTCAAGAGATTCGTGTAGTGTTCTTTATAAAGGTCTGAAATGTTTCTCACATCTGCAAAGAGCTCTTTGGGGATCAGAAGGGCCTTGAATCCTATCTTGTAGAGGTCTTCGAGAACCTCCAGGGCCTGGTGGGGGGTTTTTATAACGGGTGTTCTCGCGCTGCCATAGGCTACCCCTATCCTCATGCCCAGCCTGTCCTGGATTTTCAGGCTCTTTTTTCTGGTAAGCATATTTAATATATTAGGGAGGAGATAGAAAAACATAACGGTGTTATCGATTGCCTTTATATTCGAAAAAAAACAATATGGTATTATGCTGGTGGGAGAGATAATGACCAAGGATGTGGAAACTGTCGAACCCAACGTAACAGTTCAGGAGGCTGCACAGAAAATGGTCGAGCAAAATATAAAATTTTTAATCGTTACCAAGGACAAAAAGCTTGTAGGGATACTGACAGAGTGGGATTTTGTCAAGAAGATTGCTGCGGAGGAGGAGTTCAAGGAAAGGGCGAAGGTTGAAACGATAATGACGAGCGACGTGATAGTTATAACTCCTGACACAGAGATAGGGGAAGCGGCCTCCATAATGGCGAAGCACAATATAAAGAAACTTCCGATAGTGACAGAAAACGTTCTGATAGGCGTTGTGACGGCGATGGACATCCTGGCAGCTGAACCCAAACTGATACAACAGATAAGCGAACTGATTCTCATGACCAAGAAAACGAAACCGGTTGCAGGTTAAATCAGAAGGAAAACCAGGAACATCACAATACCCGAGACCAGGGGTATTGTCAAGTTATCGTTTATTTTTGGAGAAAGCTCTGCTATGCTCGCTGCCATCGCCCCTGTAATGGAGAGTATGGGATTCACGAAGAATAGACCGACAGCAAACGACCCGAGGAAGCAGGCAAGCGATCCTTCAAGGGTTTTGTTCTTCCTTATTTTATGCCTTCCGAATTTTAGGCCAAACAATGTTGAAAAGGAATCCCCCACAGCCAGCATCGAGCAGGCGGCGGATGCTATTGCAAAGGGGAATATCAAGAGTGTGAGGGCGCATGAGAAGTAGAACCAGAACGCCCCTTGGAAGGGGTTTTTGAGCTGCTCTTTCCTTTCGAATTTGAGGGTCAGATCCCTGAACCTGTGTTCCATTCTTTTCAAAATGTTGCTCAGCCTTTTCTCCTCCCTCTTCACGTATTCAGAGTAGAGGAGGAAGAAAAGCGCCAGGATGAAGAAATACACGATAGTTATCTCTTTCTCGATAAACTGCGCGAGTATTATGAACAGCAGGCCTGATAAATGTATGAGCTGTCTCGGAAGTTCTGTCCGCATGCTCTCACAAAGTATAATTAACCTCTGTAATAATAATTAAGAATGAAATTTAAGTTCTCCGCCAGGCAGGAAAGACTTTGGGAAACCCTTTTGTTTCTGATCAAAATACTCGTTTTTGCCATCCCGCTGTATCTGATTTTAACCTTTCAGGGCGTTCTTTATCCCTTGCAGGGGGTGGTCAGCCATAATATCTACCTCATCCTAAAATCTTTGGGATTCGATGTTTTTAGGGACGGTTTTCTGATCGGCATACAGGGGGGAAACCCGTTCGTATTCATGATATCAGAGGACTGCACTGGATGGAAATCCATGCTTTTTCTGACCGCCCTGATCGTGGCGGTCCCGGGGGTTTTGAAAAGAAAGCGAGTGATGGGTCTGATTTTCGGGATACCCCTTATCTATCTGGGAAATCTGTTGAGGATATTGCTGATAGTCCAGATACAGCAGGCATACGGTCTCGAGTTCGCCAACGTGGTTCACGACTACCTCTGGCAGGCGGGCCTGATCTCTTTGGTTCTATTAATATGGGTTTCCTGGCTCGTGTGGCTGGGAAAGATAAAAATCAATATTTTTAAAAGATAACTATACAAAATACATAGATGGTGACGGAATGAACGAGGAGATTGTAGGTCTTATTCCCGCGGCGGGGATCGGGAAAAGACTGTATCCGTTCTCGCGTGCGGTTCCGAAAGAGATGTATCCGATACTCGGGAAGGCGGTTATAGAACACAGCATAGAGAATCTGAAGGTCGGGGGCATAGACAAGATTTACATGATCGTGGGCTTCCAGAAAGGATCTCTTATGGATTACATAGGGGACGGTTCCTTCTTCGGGGTGAATGTTGTCTATATTTACCAGCTCAAGAGAAGGGGTTTGGGCCACGGGGTTCTCCAGGGAAGCAGGTGGATAGACAGGACGTTCGTAACCCTGCTCGGGGATTCTTTCATAGAACCAAAGGAAGAGCTTCGGGAGTTAATAGATTACCACAGAAAGGAGAAACCCCTCGCCACTTTAATGCTCTTCGAGGTCAAGGACACAGAAGGGTACGGGATAGTAAAGTTCAAGAACCTCAGGAACGGGGTAGGTCCGTTGGAACGGATGGTCGAGAAGCCTTCAAAGAGACAGGCAGAAAATCTGAAGACCGATGGTAAGTTCTATGCGATCTGCGGGGCGTACGTTTTCGAGCCAAGGATTTTCGAATTCCTGGAAAAAACGAAACCCGGCTTGAACGGGGAGATACAGCTCACGGATGCCATGGTGCTCGCGCTGAAAAACGGGGAAAAAATAAACGGGTTCGTTCTCAAGGGGAAATACATAGACATAGGGAAATGGAACACCGTTCTCAGGACGGAGAAGGAACTTCTGGCTGGTCTCAACATTGATTCGCACATAAGGGAAAGGGAAGAAATTATGGAAAGGGTAAGGGAACATGAGGAAAATGAGAGGTAAAGTTCTTGTTACTGGGGGCTCTGGTTTTATCGGATCGCATCTGATAGACAGGCTGATAGGGAAGAACGAAATCGTATGTGTTGATAATCTGTCAACAGGGAAATGTGAAAATGTGGAACATCTGATGAGTCATGAAAATTTCAAATTTGTTGAACGCGATGTTAAGAAGCCGCTGGAGTTGAATGAAAAGATTGACGAAGTCTATCACCTCGCCTCCAGGGCGAGCCCTGTGGATTTCGAGAAATTCCCTATAGATATCCTGCTTACCAATTCTTTGGGAACGTATCACATGCTCGAGCTTGCGAGAAAGAACAAGGCTAGACTTCTCTTCGCCTCCACCTCCGAGGTTTACGGAGACCCTGAGAGACACCCGCAGAGAGAGGATTACTGGGGGAATGTGAATTCGATAGGGATGAGATCGTGCTATGATGAGAGCAAGAGATTCGGGGAATCCCTCGTTATGTCATACAAGAGAAAGTTCGGAATGGACGTGAGGATAGCGAGGGTTTTCAACACCTACGGATCCCGTATGCGTTCGGATGACGGAAGGGTTATCCCGAACTTCATCACACAGGCCCTGAGAAACGAACCGATAACTATATACGGGAAGGGGAAACAAACAAGGAGTTTTTGTCACGTCAGCGATATGGTTGATGGGCTAACCAGACTGATGAATTCAAAACGCACAGAACCGGTTAATCTGGGGAACCCGGATGAAATAAAAATACTGGATCTCGCCAAACTGATCAGGAAGATGTGTAATTCGAAATCCGAGATTGTTTTTGAACGAATGCCTGAGAACGATCCTTTCAGGAGGAGACCCGACATAGGGAAGGCGAGAAAACATCTGAACTGGAACCCGCGAACGGATCTGGAGACCGGTCTAAAGATGACGATAGACTGGTTTAAGAAGAAAGGCTAACTTTCATCATTTTTTTGGCATTTTACTCTGTGCAACAAAGGCTTCGAATTCTAGAATGTCCCTTTCTCTTACATCCCCTGATTCAATTTTTCTTAGTAGATTCTTTGCCGCAGCGAAATAGTTCCCGCCCGTATGGATTTCATATAATATCTGTTCATAGCAACATTCCATGTTACCGACTAACTCGCGCATCACGAATTCTGCTTTGGTATAATCACCGCTTAGAATTAATGGTTTTACTGCCCGTTCGTACGTTTCATTAAAACCTTTCAACGCCTCTCTGATATTCCTCAGTTTTATTTCCATATATCTCAGTATAGCGATTTGTTTTTTAAGTTTATTGCTTTTTTGCAAATCGCTTGTTTTTTTGCGTTCTGTTGTAAACGAAGAGGCTCGCTAGGCCCAGGAAGACCCCGAACCATAGGGTTGCGATCCTTATTATGATGGTCGAGACGGATGCTATGCTCCTGGGAACGCCTGAAAGGAGCAGGAGGACAAGGAAGCTTCCCTCAGCAGCCCCCAGACCTCCGGGAAGAACCAGGACTGATCCGAATATGGAGGAGAAGGAAAAAATAAAGGTGGAGGTGAATATCGAGAGGTGGCTTCCGAGGTGGTCCAGCAGAATGAAGAGCGCCAAACATTCAAAGAACCAGGAGAAGACCGACATTGATGTTGTTATTGTCAGTGATTTGAACGTGAGTAGCTTCCTGGAAGCCTCCTGCGCTTCAAGTATGTGTTTCTTGTATCTGCCTATTATGGGCAGCCTCCCCAAGAGATTTATTAGGCGTGGGAAATGCCTCTCGCTCGTGATTATGAAGATCAGAACGAAGACCATAATGAAAACGAAAACCAATGCGTATGCGTGTATCAGGAATGCCGAGAGGCCGGCAAGGGAAAGTATCGCAACCCCCAGAACATCCGTCAGCCTCTCGGTGAACACCACCATTATGCTCTTTCGGACCTTTATCCCGTGGGACTGTTTCAAAAGGTAGGATTTCAGGATCTCGCCCACCTTTCCGGGCGTTATCGCCATCGTTATTCCCGAAAGGAATATGATAAATGAGGATCTTGTCGGGATACGGATGTCCAGCTTCCTGAGAAAATACTCCCATTTTAGGAATCTTACCAGGATGTTCATGAAGGTCAGGGAGACAAGAATGATTATGATTTCCGGGTTAAGCGTTGCGAACGCCTTCACCACGCCTTCGTATTCCCCTATGAAAATGAGTATTGCGAAAACGGCTATGCCAAGTATGATGAATAGCGCAATATTCTTGGATGTTATCTGTTTCATGATTCACTTCCACTGCTCCGAATAGCCGGATTCCCCCAGAACCTTCATGGCGTTCTTCTTCCCTTCCCTCATGTACCATGAATTCCTTATAAGCTTTACCACAAACCTTCCGGGTATCCAGAAGTAGTTGTATGCGATGTTTTTCAGGTGTTTTCTTTTCAGGAGGGGAAGCATGCCCATGGTGTAATACCTCTGGGGGTTTGCCCTTGCAAATTCAGTTGAAACTTCCGAAACCTTTACCTCTCCTGTTACATCCGGGTTCATTGAACCCAAACCCCTTCCAGAAGCCAACTTCAGGTATTCAACCCCTTCTGGTTCTATCTTCATGATCCTGCACGCAGTAGAATCCACAGCCACCAAATCATTTCCCGCCAGTATCAAATTCATGACCTTAGGGATACCGTTGGCGGGCCCGTTGCCTTCTGTTGCCACCGTCCCGTCCATGACGGTGAAGTTTGATCCGACGGCGCGGTTTATTCCCGTTATGACCTCAGGGAGGTGCAGGTGGTATGTGATCCTCTTCCCGAAAGAAACGCCGAATAGATTCTTTACTGCCCCTGTAAATGTTGTAACGGAATGGGTTTTCATAAGGGGCAGGGAAACGAGATTGGGAACTTCAATCGCAAATTTCGATATCTTTATGGGGAATGGAACGCCGAGATCTGTCGCGTCCACATCCACCAGCTCATCCTTCGCCAGATCAATAAGTTCAACCCCATATTCCTTACAGACCCTGTCCCATCTGTTTATTCTGCATCCCTTTTCAAAGCTCTGGAAGGCCGCTGCCATTCCCTCTCCCACGTATATTTTCCCTACGTAATCCCCTATGGTTTCTATCACCCCTCCAAGCACCCAGGGGGATGTGCACATGCCTGGTAGAAGGAAATCGGCCCAGCACATATTGACCTTGAGGAGGGTGTCCTCGCCTTTCTTGAAGAACTTTTTCCATCCAACGCCTTCCATGGATTTCCTTACCTTGCTGTAAACCTCCTCCTTGGTTTGCTCTTCAATCCTTGATATCCATACCTTTGATCTCATTCTCCGCCCCTTCCGCGGCTTCCAGTCCTGACTCGATAGCGGAAGCCATATTCCTTATTTTGGGAAATATTCTATAAATACCTGAGAAATACACCCCTTTCGAGGACAGGGGAGGGTTAACGAAGTCCATGGAGTATACCGCTTCTGCGAATTCTATCCTGAAGACTTTCCACCATTCTATCCCCTTCGAGAAACCCGGTATGATCCTGTTCATGGACCCCGCATAAAGTTTCATTATTTCCCTGTCGCTCATCTCCCACTGTCTTTCTTTGCTCTTCAAATAGGTCGTCACGAACATTACGGATTTCCCTGGAGGGGCGGAATCCTCATAAAGGCTTGAGTGATTGAAAAACACAGAGAAGGGCAAATCCCTGTCGAGAACGTTAACCCAGTAGCGATTTACTAGCGTATTTTTCAGGCCCATGCACAGGCATATGCAGCTCAGATATTCTATCGACTCGAGCTTCTTCTTCAAATCCTTATCTATCCTGTCGACCAGTCTGAGGAAGGTTTTGGGCGGTATGGCGGAAACCAGAACATCCGAATTGATGGTTTTTCTCTTCCCGTTTTGAACGTAAACGATTTCCTTTGTCTTTTTGTTCCTGATCTTCACTATCTTCGCGTTCCTTATTATCCTTCCTCTTTTATCCTTTATCCCCCTTTCAAAACCGTCCACTATCTGTGATACCCCTCCCTCCAGCCATCCGAATTTCTTCAGGAAGGAGGAGGACTCCTTGGAAAACCTCGTACCAAGCCAGGGAGCCGATATGTCCTCGGGAGGCGAATGGAACTTGTTCCTGATGAGCTGATCGAAAAACACCTCGAAGTTCCTTTTACCAGCATTTTTCGTGACCCATTCCTTTGCGTTTACATCCTTCAGGCTGTCCCAGTCCTGTCTTTTCAGATCGAAAAGTATGAATTTCGCCAGCCTGAGCTTGTCACGTAGGGGGAGAGGGAACTTCAGGATTTCAAGAGGGGAGGAAAATCCCTTAACACTGCCCTGGAAAACGAAGCCCTGTCTTACCTTCTTTTTGCGGAACTTGTCTTCAAGGCCGAACTCCCTTATAAAATCAATTGTTGTCTTGTCTCCGTCAAGTATGTGATGGTATGTTTTGCTTACAGAATATGTTTTACCGTCCCATTCTATTGAATAACTTGAGGCCATGCCTCCCAGATAGTCCTTCTCTTCCAGCAGCGTTACTTCGTGTTTTCCAGCGAGTCTGTATGCGGCTGCCAGACCCGAAAGCCCTCCGCCTATAACCACGACTCTCATCAGTATCTACCCAGTCTTAAGTTTACCAGCAGACTTAATATCCTCCACGCCTCTCTCAGGCCGCGCAGGTTGAATCCAACTTTTGACTTCCCTGCCTTTCTTTCTCGGAAGGTTATGGGATGTTCGAAAACGTTCGCTTTGGATTTGAAAACCGTCTCGATCACTATCTTGAATCCTTTCGGCCTGAGTGCTATCCTTTTGAAAACCCCTCTCCTTATGACAGCGAAGCCTGACATGGAATCGCGTACGCCAATGCCCAGTATGATTCTCGCGAGCGTGTTGAAAACCCTGCTGACAAGCAAACGGGAGAAGGAGTAGCTTGCCCTGCCTCCTGGAACGAACTTCGAACCCATCACTATCTCGTAATCCTTCGCTTTTTTAAGCATGTTCGCCAGATCCTTCGGATCGTGCGAGCCGTCCCCGTCCATTATTACGATCGGATCCCCCCTGGAAGCCTTCAAACCCTCCAGGACGGCGTTCCCCAGACCATCGGATTTCTGCGTGTACACCCTCGCTCCCTTTATTTTCGGTCTGACATCGCTCTTGTCAACTATTATAATCTCGTGTCTTTCCCTGATCTCCCTGTTTATTTCATCAACCAGATCCTGTATTGCGGGTTCGTTCTTGGTGGGGATTATTATGGAAACGGGCATAATCTTAATGAAATTGAAAAATTTAAAAATGTAACCTGCTAAAACCTTCCTTCGGTGAATCCGTGGTTTAAACATCCCCTGTAATCCAGGTTCATTTCATATCCTCTGTCATAACATTTCACAAAGAAGGGGACAGCGAACTTCGCTACCAGCTCGCATTCATACGCCCCCTTCTCTCTTATCTCTACGTACGCTTCTGTATTTTCGTAGCATATACTCTCCCCTTTCAGGTGGTAGTGACCATCCATCAGGGAGAGGAACGCCTCCCCATTCCTGTTCGTTCTCACCTTGTAGGCAATTTCGGCGTTCTGATCGAATACCCTGACTGTCGCTCCCTCCAGGGGCTTCCCATTCCCGTAAACCTTCAGGAAGGTCACGTTCTCCATGAATTCGTCCTTAATCCTGTATAAAGAACAATTACATTCCTCGAATTCCCTGATCTTTTGGAAGTGATCTCCCGAAACATTCACGATGTTCCTGTAAATGTAATACACAGAGCTCTCCATCATGCCATCGAGAATATCGTGTTCCGTGACCCCCCACATCAGGATCTCTGAATGCTTGCCCGTGAAGTATCGTATGGATGTGTACTCGTAATCAGATACTATCACGCCGCCGTCATCCTCTATTCCCCTTAAATATTCCCACATCTCCCAGTCCGCGGGCCAGTGTCCGTCATTCAAAACGACCGGTAGGCTTGAAAACAGCTGGACAGCGATGACAAGAACCGATAATGTCAAAAATATAGCTTCTGTTTTTATTTTCCCTATTTTCCCGAGGGTTTTCGAGAGTTCAAACATCCCGTAAACCCCTATCAAAACGGCTGCGGGGAGCAGGGCGCTTATCAGCCTGTACTCCTTGTAGGCCGGCAGGCTGAAGAACGCGATGACAACCAAGAACCATGAAAGTGGCAAAAGAAGTCTTTTCTCCCTCCTTATTGCCATGAATACCAGACCTGTCACGAAAAGTATGGTTACCGGTATGGAGAGCGTGAGGTGAAGGTTAGATAAATAGTAGTGCCAGGGGAAACTTACGACCCCGCTGGCCCAGGGAATATCGCCCCTTATATGCTCAACCCATGTCTCGAGTATGCCTGGGATGCCGTTGATGAGATTGTATATGAGGTAAGGAGAATAGACAAGAAAGGCGATGAAAAGCGAGAGCAAACCCTTCTTTACAAGATCGAGGTTAACATAGGAAACCCTCTTTCTGAACCTTATGATCTCGGGCGAAATAAAGGCGAATATGATCACTATGGGGATTATCAGGAACATCACCACCTTCGCCAGCAGGCCCAGACCCAGCAGCAGTCCGAGCGTTACCCAGTCCCTGGTCCTGCCCTTCCTGAACCCCAGGAGGAGGAAGTAGAGGGAGGAGGTGAAAAAGAAGAAGACCATGGTCTCGTGGAGAATCCGGTTGCCCCACAGCCAGAAAGGAAGGGAAACGCCGAGCACAACCGAACTCACCCTAGCGAAATTCCGGTTGAAAAGCTCGTTCCCCAGCCTGTAAATAAAAACGATTGAAAGGAAGGCGAAGAGGAGAACGATCACCTGGCCCGAAGTGTAGAGCGAAAGGCCCGAAAGGCCCAGGAAGGAGATCATGTAATAAAATAAAGGAGGGTGCTTGTAGAAGTTCTGACCGAAATAGGTTGGGATCCCCCTCTCAAGGATCTCATCCGAGACTATAAGGTTTCGTAACTGGTCATAAGCGTATTCGTACTGGTCAAAGGTTGATGCCAGCATGAGCGTTATTATCAGTGCTATCCATACGTATTCGAACTTCCGGCTGAAAATTTTCCTTTTCATGTTGTATTTTTAAAATTTAGCGGTTATTCTTTAAAATGAAATTTGACCGGATGCTCGCAGTTTTGCTGGTGCTCGCATTCGTGGCGAGGCTTTTGATAATATTCGTTCCCACGTTTTTGATGGACAGCGATTTTCTGGTCGCGAACTCGATTGCCGTGGATGACGCCTTCATAACCTTTAAGATAGCCAGGAACGTTTATTCAGGTTTGGGATTCTCTTTCGATAATGTGGAGATCACGAACGCTTCCCCTTTCCTGTGGACATACCTGCTTTCGCTGTTCGGCTTCCTTGACAGCCAGGGCTTCGTCCTCTTCGCCCTGGTTCTCTGTTCCCTGTTTTTCGTCCTATCGGGATTCTTCCTTTACAGAATATGTTTGCATGTTTTAGGGAGGAAGGAGGTCGGACTGATAACGGTGTTTCTCTATCTTTTCAATCCGTTCTTCGTTTTGATTTCCCTCAACGGCCTGGAAACATCCTTGTTTTTGTTCTTCCTTATGCTTTCCCTCTATTTCTACCTTTCTAGGATAAGAAGGAAAGAGACTAAATTTCCGAATCTCATATACCTTTCCATCCTGCTCGCCCTGATGAACCTCACCAGGAGTGACGGTATCTATTTTTTCCTGGCGTTCCTGATCGATTACATTTTCATATTCCGGGAAGCTGGAACGAAAGAAAGGTTCAAGAACTTCTTTCTGGTCCTGGTTGTTTTCTCTCTGATAGTCTCTCCCTACTTCCTCTGGAGCTATCTCGAGTTCGGGCACTTCGAGAGCGGCAATGCATATTATTATTCCACCCTCTTTGCTAAGAATTTTGCTGTCAACCCTCTTTCCGCCCTTTCCAGGCAGGCGCTCGTCTTTGCGATGACCGTGAGCGTTATGAGCCTCATGGTGGGAAGCGTGATTCTGAGTTTTTTCGGGTTTCTCGTCTCAAAGAAGTTCGCTAAAGGTCTCGTTTTGCTCTCCCCCTTGATAATATTTTCCCTTCTCGAGATCTTCCAGTATTCCTTTGTGATGCCCATCCTTCGCCTGAGATACATACTTGCAGCGACCATTATCCTGGTTATGGGTCTTGGCCTCCTCCTTTCCCACATGAAAAAGGTTTCTAAGGGCTTGTTCTCTCTCTCCTTGATAGCGCTTTTCTTGATTCTTTTGTATTTCACCGCAGCGATCTGGACGGGCTACACGGACATAGGTGATTCGGAGATAAGGGTCGGCCTCCTCCTGAACAGTCACGTGATAAATGCGGCGAAGTTCATGGAGAGCGAATTTCCGAACTCCAGGATAGGGATCTCGCACATCGGAACCTTCGCTTACTTCTCTCCCCATACCATCATCTCTGACAGGAACGGAAAGGTAAGCTACGAAGCGACCGATTACGGTTTGCGTGGGGAGATAGAGAACTACTTCGAGGAGAGGGACGTGGAATACCTGGCGGGTTTTTTCTCCAGGGAAGCGCTCGAAAAGGTGATAGATTCCGACATCATCTTCTCCGAGCCGGTAAAACAGCGGATGCAGCTGAAGTTCACGCACACCTTCGGTTACTACGCGGTTGTCAAGTTCAGAAAGGGCTACGTAGGGCTCATGACTTTGTGATTTATATACCTTTGTTAATATTTCTAAATTATGTCCGAGAAAATACTCGTCACGGGCGGAGCGGGCTTCATAGGCTCGCATCTGATAGACGGGCTGATAGGAAAGAACGAGATTGTATGTGTTGACAACTTCGATCCGTATTACGATCCCGGGGTTAAGAGAAAAAACATCGTGAAACATCTGGAAAACAAGAAATTCGTTCTCAAGGAAACCGATGTGAGGGATAAGAAAGGTTTGGAAGGGATATTCAAGGAGGGGATCGACAAAGTCGTTCACCTCGCTGCAAAGGCGGGCGTTAGATTTTCTATAGAAAATCCCTTCATGTTCGCGGACGTTAACATTAACGGGACCCTGAACCTCCTGGATCTCTGCAAAGCATACGGGATCAGGAATTTCGTTTACGCCTCTTCCTCTTCTGTTTACGGCCTGAACAAGACTCCCTTCAGGGAGGACGACAGGGTTGAAAAACAGATCTCCCCATACGGGACATCTAAAAGAGCTTGCGAACTCTACTGCCAGACCTACAGTTTGCTCTACGGCATACCAATAACCTGCCTCAGGTTCTTCACTGTATACGGGCCGAGACAGCGGCCTGACATGGCTATACACAAGTTTACGAAACTGATAGACCAGGGTAAGCCCATAGAAATGTACGGGGATGGAAAGTCAAAGAGGGATTACACGTACATAACGGATATAGTGGACGGGGTAGCGAATGCCTTGGGTAAGAAGTTTGATTTCGAGATATTCAATTTGGGCGAATCGAAAACTGTCGAACTGAAATACCTGATATCCTTAATAGAAAACAATCTCGGGAAGAAGGCGGGAATAAAACGAAGGCCTGACCAGAAAGGGGATGTTCCCGAAACGTTTGCGGACATCTCTAAATCCAAACGTTTGCTAGGGTATAACCCGAAGGTTCGGATAGAGGAAGGGATCAAAAGGTTCATAGACTGGTATCTGGAAAACAAATCCTAGTTTTTGTATACTTTCAGTTTCCCCTTGTCCACCGCTATCTCGAAATTCCTGTCCAGATCGTATTCGAATTCGTCGCTCGCGTAGAAGAAATCATAGAAAACGCACACGTTCTCCTCCTCGAAATCCAGGTCTTCAAGAGCAGAACTTTCCTTGTGCGTGTACCACCACACGTAGTTGTAAGAATTTGAGTAGATCTTTCGATCCATGCAGTTCTCCTGAAGGTATCTGCCTGCCTCAGGGACTGCCTTGAACCTTTCTGATCTCGGATAGTTGTCAAAGCCGTATATCGTGATCGGAACGCTTCCTATCACAAGGATAATTAAAAGTGGTATGATGTACCTTTTGAATTTGATCCCGCTGATTTTGAGGGCTTTCAGTTTGGTAAAACAATAGGCAGTCGCTATCGTTAAGACCGGGAGCGTTGGTAACAGATAGCGAGGTCTCTTCACGGACAATAAGGAAAGGGGAATCAAGAATATCAGGAAGAAAAGAATAAACGGGAGTAAATTCTTATCCTTCTCCTTGAACATGAAATAGAAACCGGCAAGCATGAAAGGAAGGAAGAGAGCGGCCTCTATCACAACGACAAGCAGGTAAAAGCCATACATATTCTGCATGACGTTTTCTTCTGAAAACTCAATGTTCTTTCCGAAGTGAAATTCACTCGCCCCTAATGGTTCCCCGTATACACGCATGTTAAAGGACATCCAGGGTGTGAGGACGAGGAAGGCCAAAACCAAAGCGAGGTAAAAATATTTGCTCTTCAGCAGATCCCTCTTCCATAACAGGATGTATAAAATGAAAAAAATGGAAACAACTATTCCCGTGTATTTTGTCAGAAAGATCAAGCTAAGCAAAACGCCGGTCGGTATCAGATATCTCCTGTCCTTGAGAGAGGAATAAAGGGTGTAGAGAAAAAGAATGACCAGGGAGATGAGAATCCCCTCGATCATGGCCTTTGAGGAGTAAAACCAGTGCATGGGGTTCGCAGCAAGTATGAGGGCGGAATACAGACCGATCTCTCTGCTGTACATTTTTTTCCCTAGAAAATAAATCACCACCGATCCTAGTATCCCGAACATCGCGGAAACCGATCTCGCCACGAATTCGCTGCTCCCGAAGATCCAGAAAAACGGGGTTATCGTTAAGGGATACACGGGCGGCCTGTACGCATCGCTGTATTCCCCGTGTATGTATCCGTAATCGATCCCTTCGAGCAACCCCCTCGCAATGTTCATGTGGGAGGCCTCATCGTATATGAGGTCGTTGTTGGATATCGTGAACACGCTGATTATCCTGAGGATCGATACTATCACTATCAGGGAAACTATGATCTTCCTCTTTTTCTCATCCATACCAACCAATCCTCTCCAGCAGTATTCTTCTTAATATCCTGAAACCGTCCTTAAAAGGATTCAGTTTTGTTTCGCCCTTTCTCTCGTAATAGCGGCAGGGGACCTCGATGATTTTAACCCCTCTCCTCAGGCATCTCAGCGTCATCTCTGTTTCTATCTCGAAATTCTGGGCTTTGAGGTTCAGATCCCTGAGGGTCTTGCATTTGAAAACCCTTATCCCCGTAAGCATGTCATTTATCCTCTTTAGGAACAGGACGGATGCAGTGAGATTCAAAAGTTTGTTTCCCATCAGATTTGACCTTGTAAATGCCTTCTCGTTCCCCTTCGATAGTCTTGTCCCCAGAACGATGCTGTTTCTTTCGAGGGATTCCATCATTTTTTTGGCATCCAGGGGATCGTAGCTCCCGTCCGCGTCAAGGACCGCTACCGTCTCGCTATCCCCTATCCTTTCCATCGCCTCTGTCATCCCGTTGCCCTTTCCCTTCCCTGACTGCACGAAGAAATCGCATCCGAATTTTTTTGAAATCTCCTTTGTCCTGTCTTTACTTCCCCCGTCAACAACCAGAATCTTAGATTTGGGGAAGTGCTTTCTTATCTTGGGCAAGATCTCTTGCAAACCTTTCTCCTCGTTCAGGGTAGGGAGCAGGAAAATCATGCTACCTCAACCTCCCTCTCAGTATGGCAATTGAGAATTTGAAGATATCACTGAGGAAGTTAAGCTTGGACCGTCCTATCCTTTCCTCAGAACTTATCGGGATCTCCTTGTGCCTGAACCCCATTGATATCGCCCGGGAGGTGAACTCAGCCTCGAAGTCCAGACCCTTCGCCCGTATATCACACGCTTCCACAACATCCTTTCTGAACGCCCTCATCCCGCTGGTAACGTCCGTAACCCTCTTGAACAGAATCAAGCTAGCGAATTTCGCCCCCAAAACGTTGGCGATCCCCCTGAGTAAAGGGAAGTTATCAGGAATCCCCTTCCTGAAACGCGATCCTATGACAAGATCATTTCCCTTCAGATATCTGACAAGTTTCGGAATCTTCTCGGGAGGGTACGTACAGTCCGCGTCTATCGTTACTATAACATCGTTTTTCGCCTCCCTGAAACCCGTTTTAAAGGCGATTGCCTTCCCTTTGTTTTTTTCGTGTTTCAGAACCTTAACGCCGAGTCTTTTGGCGATCTCGCTCGTTCTGTCATTTGATCCGTCATCCACAACAATTATTTCATCCCCTTTGGAGCAGACCCTTTTGACTCTTTCGACAACTTTCTTTATCGCGTATTCCTCGTTGTATGCGGGGATAACGATGGTTTTTTTCATAGATATTGTTTGTAGAAATCTTTTTTAAAAACCTATTACAATATGGGTTATATGATTCAGGAAACCAAAAAAACACTTACGGAGTTCTGGAAAAGATACAAGTTCCCTATTCTAATAATAATTCCCATCCTGCTTCTTGTCGTTCCAAAGGCGCTAACGGGTCTAGAACTGGGGGACGGTATGGTCAGGTGGGGGGAAGTCGCCAGATTTTCTCAATATCCCAATTTTTTAATCTATTCCCTCCCTCCGATTTGGTATTACATAACTTCAATCGTGTGGATATTGACGCAAAACATAAGGATAGCCGGACTGGTGAGCCCTACAATAACATGCATACTTGTATACACCACCTACATCTTCATGAAAAGGTTCATGAACGAGAGAATCGCTTTGTTAACGTACGTGTTCCTCTTGTTCACGCCCGAACTTGTCGCCAGGGGCATGTCCTCATATCTTGAACCCTTGGCAGCGGTATTCATTGTTCTGACGCTTGATTTTTACCTGAGGGGTAAACCAGTAAAATCGGGCATCATGTTCGGTCTGGCCCAGCTTTCGAAATACTCAAGCCTGTTTTTCATACCCGCCCTGATAACCCATGAGTTCATAACCACCAGGAATTTGAAAAAACTGGGTTACGTGATCCTGATAACAGCCGTGATATCACTTCCATTTTTCATCAAGAACTACATTCTTTACAACAACCCTATAGATCCCTGGATGGTGAGTGCAGCCCCCAGAGGAGCTGAAGAACATTTAAGTTTCTTCAGAAGCCCTCTGAGGTTTCTGGGCATGACCTACTCCTCCTACTACTTCAGCTCAACGAATGTGGGTGTGTTCGTTCCGGATGAAATACATTTCGCGACAGGAGCGCTCTTCTTCGACTGGGGAAACGTTTTGGCGATGACAACTCCCGGAGGGAGAGTTCTCAACATACACATATTCGATATAATAGCTTCCGGGTTACTTTTCTTGTTAATGATTTACGGGGCGTTCTCCTTGTATAGACATGACAGGAAGAAGTTCCTGATCGTCATGAACATAATATTCTGGTACGCTTTGCTTTTCGTTCCCTGGTCATTGAGGTCGTTCGCACCTGCGGCAAGATACGTGTTCATCATTTTCCCGTTCCTCGCCCTGTTAACGGCTTTTGGTCTTTACTCCATACAAGGTAAGATAAAAAACGTTAATTTACGTTACGCATTCTACGTGATCATTTTCCTCTGCCTGATTTATTTGTATATACTGCAGATAGAGAGGGCGATTCTTTTTTCCATGCATTACAACGAGATAATAAACCATCCGTATGTTCTGCAGATGAACGCCCCGATTTATTAATTCACTTGACAAATCAGATATTATGAAAAGTTACAAGAAAATTCTCCCCTTGTTCAGCATCGCTCTCTTGGTGATCCTGCTCTACTTTTCTGATTTACCAAGCGTTGTTGATGTCCTGTTGAAGACCAATATGTTCCTCATTTCAATAGCATTGGTAATACTGGTCGCAAGCGTATTCATAAGGATAGTGAGGTGGAAACTCTTTCTCAAAAACCTGAACATAGATTCAACCTGGGGCGAGTGTTCCTATTCCTACATGCCCGCGCTCTTCCTTTCGAACTTCACCCCTGCCAGGGTTGGCGAACCCATCAGGTCCTATTTTCTCAAAAAGATGAAGGGTGTTTCCATGTCCAAGACCATACCAAGCGTCATTGTTGAAAGGGCTATGGATGTAATCAGCCTGGTCATCCTTGGCGTTTTCATACTCTTCACCTTTAACCTTGGGTACATAGTATATGTTGATGTTTTTCTCATAATTTTGGTCATAATTATCGGAATCGCTTTGCTCAGGAACGAAAGGGTCGCGGGAAGGATTTTTGGTGTTTTCTTCAGGATCTTTTCCTTCCATCCAAGGCTGAAGGACGCAAAAAGAAGGAGGGAGGAAATCACCGAGAGGTTTCACAGCGGTTTCAGGATAAAGAAATCGATTCTTTCGGTTGTTTTCATTCTGTCATTATTGATATGGGTTTCCGAAGGCATCATATTCTATCTCGCCTTCCTTTCGATCGGGGTTGAACTCTCCCTGTTCCTGATAACCTCGATATTCGCCTTTTCCATTCTCATGGGGGTGATAACCTTTTTGCCAGGAGGGATAGGTTCCACGGAATTCGTCTTTGCCCTGATACTTTCGAGCTATATCCCCCTCTCGCAGGCAACTGCAGGCATAATACTGGGGAGGTTCCTTACGTTCTGGATCATAATGTTCATAGCGAGCTTTTTCTGGAGGAAGGTTTAACTTTTTCGAACAACCTCTCGTATTCTTCGCTGACCTTGCCCCATCCGAAATTCTTGCTGAAAGAAAAAGCGTTCTTACCTAGTTTCTTTCTCAAGCGCTTGTCCTCTATCAACTTTTTTACGTGATCACTGAGTTCATCATAGTTCTTTGCCAGAAGTCCTGTTTTCTTGTTCAAAATGACCTCGGGTATCGCGCACGTTTCGTAACCTACCGAAGGCTTTCCGCATGCGGCCGCCTCCAGAAATATGAGGCCGAATCCTTCCCATTTCGAGGGAGAAACAAAGAAAGAGCAGTTCTGATAAAGTTTCACCAGTTCGTTCCTTCCGATGTTACCTAGGAAATCAACCTTCGCCTTCAGCCTTTTCGCGAGTTTTTTAAGGATCTCTTTCTCCGGCCCCTCCCCGGCGATTTTAAGAGGGAACTTCAGTTCGCTTGAAATCCTTATCAGTTCGTCTATGTGCTTGTGCTTTTCTTGTCTCCCCACGAAGAGCATATAATTTCGATCCTTCCATGTGGGTTTGAATATATCATCCACTCCATCGCGTATCACAACTATCTTCTTCTCTGGAACGCCATGGTTGATCAGTTCCCTCCTGAGATATTTGGATATGCTCACCACCCTGCTTCCGAATTTGAGGCTCTTCCTTCCGAGCCTGTTTACCGTGCTTCTCCCTATCTTCCTTAATCCCTTCTCGCTCAGGAAGACAAAGGGGAAGCCGTGATAGGTGACTACAACGTTTTTGAAACCGAAAAAAGCGGGATTCAGGGTGGAATGATGAAGGTTTATTATGTCGTAGCCCTTGGAGGCGGTCCTGAAGGAAGGGAAGTTCCTGAAGAAGAGGAAATCACTCGCTCCTCCCTTGACAAGCTTGCCTCCCTTGATCTTCTTGATCCTGAAATTCTCCTCAGGGAAATCGTGATCAGCCGTTATCACGTCTACTTCGTGTTTCTTCCCGATCCTCCTCGCCAATTCGAACACTACATGATCAACCCCTCTTCCCTGAAGGAACGTGTCGTTCACGAATGCGATCTTCATAGATTATTCTTTAAGGGAAAGAGTAAAAAAGGTTAGGATTTCGTTGCCGCAATAAAATAACCCAACGGGAACCTTTCTATGTGGTCTCCCTTTATCTTATCCATCTTCCTGTCCAGGGCATGTGAAGAAACGTAGAATATATAGGTGATAAGGTTCCTTATGTATTTTAACCTTACCGCGCTCAGAAAATAATTCGTGAAGTGGTAGCCAAAGACTGTGAAAAAACCTCCTATGGTTTCGGCTTTTTCAATGTGAAATCTGTCTAGCATCCTTTCGAGCTTTTCTTTCGAATATCGGTTGTAGTCATGAGGGGAAGGGTGATAGGATGACATGAAGGGGACGCTCAAATAAAGTTTTCCCTGCCTTTTCAGAACCCTGTGGGTCTCATCCAAAAGTTTGTAAGGGTTGTATACGTGCTCGATCACGGCGAAAAGCAGGATGTTGTCAATTGAGTTGTCCTTGAAAGGCAGATCGCATTCCAGGTTCAACAGAACCGAAACGTCCTTTCCCTTTACAAAATCCGCCATGAATATCCTGGTTTTGCTGGTATCCATGAATCTGTGGTATGACATTTTTTGTGTTGAGCCCAATTCCAAGGTCAGGCCTTCGAGATTCATGTTTTTCTCAACAATCTTGTTGAACAAAACTCTTGCGATGTTCTTCCCTTTCATGAATTCTCTGAATGCGCTCATTCCTACACCACTCCGATTTTATTGGGTTTTTTTAGTACGGATTCCAAAACCTTCTCCCATTTTTCTATGTATTTGTCCCATCCGTAACCCTTCTCCATTACGAACTTGTATGCGTTGTTCCCGATTCTTTTCATCAGTTTCTTATCTTCATACAGCCTTTTAAAAACATTTGTCAAATCTTCTGTATCACTCATCTTTATCCTGACCCCGTTCTTCCAGTTCTCTATCATTTCCGGGACACCTCCGACTTCTGTTCCTATGAAAACCTTGCCCATCGCCATCGCTTCCAGAACGACCGAGGAGAACCCTTCGGCATCCGAAGGAAGAACGACCGCATCGCATGCCTGCATGTATTCAGGAATTCGATTTCTATGCACGAATCCAATGAAATGTGTTCTTTTCTCGATTCCCAATTCCCTGGAAAGCGACCTGAGATTATCCATCTCCTCCCCATCGCCCACTATCAGCAAAGAGGAGTTTTTGGAATGTTTATCGAATTCCGCGAAGGATTCTATCAGCAGATAAACGCCCTTTTCCCTGATCAGTCTCCCGAAGAAGCCCACAACGAAATTCCCCAGGCCGAGACTTTTCGCGACGCCTGATCTCAACTTGGGATTGAATTTTTTCAGATCTATTCCGTGATGTAAAACTTCGGAAGGAGTTTCTATCTTCATGACCTTGTCCACGGTTTCCTTCACCCATGAGCTTGAGTAGACCAAGAAGTCCGAGCGAGCGAAGGTGAAACGTTCCAGTAAGTAGTAAAATATGAATTTAAATCTATTTGAACTTCCGTAGGCCTGCGACTGGTTTCTAACGGAACATAAAACAGGTGTTTTTATGAAGGGTTTTGCCAGCACAGCGGGCAAGGCCGTTGACCAGTCCCAGCAGACTATCACATCGAACCCTTTCTTTCTGTTCAGCCTGAGGACTCCCAGAAATGCGAACAGGACCCATGAAATCAACCTGAAACCGAGAAAATCCAGAAACCTTGTCCTGAAGACCTCAACGTTGTTTTCGAACGTCCTCTTTCTGGTTGATCCGGTCCTTCTCGATATCACGGTGACATCGTGTTTGTCGCCGAGTTTTTTGGCGATCTCTGTGGGCGAGGAAGCCAACTGGACTCCTCCAGAATATGTTCTGCACTCTTCATAAGGATAAAAATACGCTGCCAATAACAATATTTTCATAAGAGCTCACTGTAAATTTTTGATATGGTTTTTAAATTCTTTTCAGGATCAAATAGATTGCCTGCCAGCTTTTTTATGTTTTTCCCCATTTCCCTCGCTTTCCCTGGATTCCTGATAATGTATTCCATTCCCTCTGCAAGTCCGTTTGGCGTGATGTCCCTGATTAACACGCCCGTCTTTTTGTCAATAACAACCTCGCTACTTCCGCCTTTGTATGTTGTTACTACCGGCTTTCCCAGAGAACCGGCCTCTATCAAAACCCTGCTGAGAGACTCCTCTCCAAGTGAAGGCATGATTACAGCGAAACTTCTTTCATAGAATTCAATTATCTTTTCGTAGGGCTGCCACCCGAAAAATTCCACGTTCTTTTCAATTCCCAAGTCCTCTGCAAGTTTTCTGTAGTGATCCACCGAGGTGTTTCCCACCAACCACAATTTCCATTCTGGATGTTTCTTAACAATTTCCTTCATACCATCGAGTAATAAATCAACCCCCTTGGGTCTGCAGAGCCTTCCGAGATAAAGGAAGATTTTCCCTTCCTTTGCTTTGAATTTTATTTTAGGTGTATCGGGCTTTAGGTTGTAAACAACATCGACCCTTTTACTTTCGAGATTCAGGTCCTTTGTCACCCTTCTTGCCATGTACCCGCTCACGCAAACCAACTTGGTTGACCTTCTGAATGAAGATAACCTCAGGCGGAGGTTGAGGTAATAGAGAGGCAGAACCACCGGGAATAATAACTTCTTTTTCCCGTGAAGCCTCGAATAAATCCTTTGAGGATAAGAAAGCCTAGAGTCATCTTTCCCAAGCCTGCCACTCAGATTGTCCAAGAACCCGTGGTCTCTTACCGTTATCAGATAGGGCTTTTTCAGCAGCATCGCGGCGAGTCCGCCTCCAGGGATGAAGGAGTCGTTCTGTATATGTATCAGCTGGATTCTGAATTTTTTTGATACCAAAAGGGTCCAGAGAAACAGGTATGTCACAAAGAATATGTTTTCCAGAAATCCTATTATTCCCCTTCTGAATTTTACCGGGAAAGGGAACCTGTATATTGTCAATCCCTCTTCCTTCTCGGTTATTTTCTTGAAGGATCCGTAGTTCGGCGTGAGCACGAAAATCTCATTTTCTCTGGCAAGTTTCCTGGCGAACAACTCAGTGCTAATCTCAGCTCCTCCCAGACTGTATGGCCTGAAGAAGCTTGCCAAATAGAGTATCCTCATGCGATCATCCATTTATTAGGATTTAAATAAAGTTTTTATAAGTTCAACAAGCATTAATATAGAATTCAGGGTGGAAAAAATGAAGAAAGTTTTGATAACGGGCATAACAGGGTTTGTCGGTTCGCACCTTTCGGAATTCTTGCTGGGGAAGGGCTTGGAAGTTCACGGCATAGAGAGATGGAGAAGCAAGACTGAAAATGTCGAGCATATAAAAAATAAGCTGAAACTGATAGAGGCCGATATAAGGGATGCACACTCCGTTGAAAAGTTAATTGCGGATATCGAGCCCGATTATATCTTTCATCTGGCTGCGCAGAGTTTTGTTCCCATGTCATGGAACGCTCCAGCGGATACCATGACAACGAACGTCATAGGAACCATAAACCTGTACGAGGCTGTAAGGAAATCCAAATGTGATCCCAGGATACATGTTGCGGGATCAAGCGAGGAATACGGCCTGGTATTCCCGGATGAGATACCCATAAAGGAGACCAATCCATTAAGGCCTTTGAGTCCGTACGGTGTTTCGAAGGTGGCTCAGGACAGGCTTTCTTTTCAATATCACAGGTCTTACGGCTTGAAGATCGTGATAACGCGCGCATTCAATCACACCGGTCCGAGAAGAGGAGACGTATTCGTGACTTCCAACTTCTCGAAGCAGGTCGCCATGATAGAGAAGG
>SMTZ1_10001459_pt1 | contig 30088 bp, 18 predicted proteins | sample DeeMarSWOR136_30_FD_25667 | JGI IMG/M metagenome (IMG submission 25667) | reverse complement strand
ACAGCGGTGCAGTGGATATGAACGGTGACAACACGATCGACCTGAAGGATTATGCTCTGCTGGCAGACACGTTCCTTGATGAGAAGCTATGGCCGTAACGGCAATGCATCGTTTACTTGGAAAGCTATGTTTGGAGTGATCTGCCCCCTTTTTTGGGTCCAGTACCTATGAGAGGGTTCGATAGTCCTGTACTCCATCGAGTACTGGCGTATGCGGCCTCATACAGCCGGCCTCACCACACAGTTCAGCAAAGCCCGCCGGTGCGATATAGCCCAGGCCGCTATGCGGCCGGTAGTGATTGTAATCCATCCGCCAACGCTCCACAACGTATTTCATCTCATCGATATGTAAGAACAACTCGCCATCAAGAAGCTCGTCACGCATTCGGTTATTGAACGACTCTACGTACCCATTCTCCCACGGACTGCCCGGCTCTATGAACAGGGTGTCCACGCCCAGCTCTTTCAAGAACCTCTTGACTGCATCGGCTGTGAACTTAAGATTGCATGATGCTTAAGTGACGGCCAACCCAGAGAATCCTTCATTTTGGTCTAAACTCTGGGGAGGGGTTAAAGGCGGCAACTCTGTAGCCGAAAGAAATCTGCACGCATCGGCTTCAAATAGTTGTAATCCAACGCTATGCTTGCTACTATGAGGTAGTCTAATACTTTCGACTCGCTGCTGTGTTGCTTGCTAAAAATGTTGGTCCATGCAGGAGGAAAGCAGATGAAACCGAATGCGCTGCTGAGGTCGCTGTGCATTTATATTCTCGTGTTGCCTTTTTTGAGCCCGTTCTCGTCTGAGACGCTGGCCGGTGATAATTGGGCTCGTGGAATCCAGGAACTGTATCGACTTGATCGTCTTCCAACGCTCAGAGCATCGGTTAAGGTCGCGTCCCAGTCGAGTTATGACCGGACCGGTGGTAACAACGATGGTTTCAATGGGCAGTATTCCTATGTGCGGAGGGCAAAAGATGGTTTGGTTCTGGCTGACTTGGAAGGACCAGGCATAATCTACAGAATCTGGACTCCCACGCCAACCGAGGACATGCTCGAGTTCTACTTTGATGGCGAGAGTGAGCCAAGCATACGGGTTAGGTTTCGTGAGCTTTTTCTGGGCAACCATCCTGCCTTTGTTCGGCCACTGGTCGGGTACGGGGCCGGAGGATTCTACAGCTATGTCCCGCTGCCCTATGAAAAATCCTGTAAGATTCTGATCCGCGCCAAGAGAATGCAGTTTTATCAGATCAACTACGCCACTTATCCAGAAGATACAGCGATCAAGAGCTTTTCGTTGGAGCCGGGCAGCGAGTACCTGCAACATCGTGAAAAGGCCATAGCGCTATTCGATTCCTGTGGCGGTGATATAAGCGCGTATGCAGTTCCCCCAGGAGGGAAGATTGACCGATTCAAATTCGAGAAGACACTGAAGCCGCAAGAAGCCGTCACAATTTTCGATATAGACCAGCCGGGCAGAATCGTAGGGATTCGGATGTGGCCTGCCGAAGCCTTTGCAGGCAAAAGCCGCAATATTATCCTTCGAGCATATTGGGACGGTGATCAGAAGCCGGCAATCCTCAGCCCCGCCGGCGATTTCTTCGGTTATGCGTGGGGCTACCCCGCAATGAAGTCTCTACTGATCGGAACGGCCGATGGAATTGATTACTGTTATTATCCAATGCCGTTTGACAAATCAGCCCGAATTGAACTGCTTTCGCAGCGGGACTCAAATGCAAAACAGACGACGGTCAAGGTTGAGGTTCTGTTTGTACCTATTGGCCGGCGAGAAAACGAAGGAAAATTCTATGCCATATGGACCCGGGAGAATCCCACAACGAAAGGTAAACCTTTCACGTTTATTAACACCGAAGGCCAGGGGCATTTGGTTGGTTTCATCCAGCAATCACAAGGATTTGAATCGGGTAACACATATTTTTTCGAGGGTGACGACTCGGAGGACTTCTATAATGGCGGATGGTATGATGTGCCCGGTCGATGGGAGTCGGCAAGGTCATTTCCTTTGAGCGGTTGTTTGGGCTACAAGAAACACCTCGGCAGGACCGGTGGGTACCGTCTTCTGCTTGCTGATGCGTATGCGTACCGAAAGAGTATTTTGCAGACAATCGAACATGCGCCGATGGGAAACGAGCTTCTCAACGACTATTGTGGCTTGACGTTTCTCTACTCAATGGAAAGGCCCACTTGTGAGTTTACGCTGCCGCCCGTTGCCGATCGAAAGGTGATCGACCTGGAGCGAATCGTTTTTGCGACATGGTGGAATGTTCCAATTTATGCGTTTTCATACCGTGATACGACACTGACGAAGGCAGGCGAGAAGCTCAACGACAAAGACATTCGGTTTCTCTCGATGCGAGCCGAGGGCAATGACTGGTTCGGGCATCATTTCATTTGCTTTACTTGTGAGCTTCCCGTTACGGGAAAATACAAAGTAAGCCTGGATGTTATCAAAGGTCCGGCACAGGGGATAGTGCAGCTATTTATGGACGAAGCACCGGTAGGGCCAAGCGTAGATATGTATGCCGAGAAGAGACAACACGCCCCTAATGAATATATCGGCACTCTCGGTTTGGACGAAGGGCCGAATAAGCTTCTGTTCAAGATCGTGGGCAAAAACGAGAAATCCAAGGGACTGGGTTTGGATTTGACCGGTATCATCTGTGACCGAGCGGAATAAGATCCGAAGGCAAGCACGCCGAGAGAGCTGGTTCCAAGAATCAGCTTCATTGTGACGAACCTCCGGCGGACATCCGACAGTATGGTGAAGTTCTATAAACAGGGGAGGCACAGCAGACCAATTCATCAGGGGTGCCAAGATAGTACGAGGAAGCCGGTTCCTGGCACAAGTGCTCGGGTTCTTCAGTTCTTTTTTCGGCACGGCTCGTTGAATCCGCTGGCGGAATGCTCGAAGTCTGAAGGAGATTCTGGTATTACGCTACTTGTGGCAAGCAGGAGTGTCTTAGCGACGTGTATGTCGGAAATCCCGGAGTAGATGAGTGAAGGGGGACGAGTCGATAGTATTCAGTAAATAGTATTTGGTTTCAGAATTATACTTGCTTGCGTGTTCATCGCATGGCATTCGCTGGTCCATGAGGTAGGACGGCAGGGCTCGTGAAAGTGAGGAATCGGTCATGCTGACAATGTGTTCTGCCCAGATGTTTCATCGAGTGCTCGGCAGCCTGGTATTGGTGGCCTTGCGGCCACGGCAGGTTCTCACCCTATGAATGTTCGTAAGCGCTTGCAAAGGCTGATGTTACGCACCTTTGGGAGATTTTGTGAAGAATTCAGCAAGTTTTCACAAAAATTTTGTTGACGATAATATGGCTAATCTGGTATAAATGGGAAAGTAGAATTGTTGAAGACCGGCTTGACTTTGGCTTGTAGCCAGAAGAAAGACGGAATATTTGTTGTTCTTTGAAGGAGGAGTAGATGATGTGTAAGCAGTTGATTTGTTTTTGTCTTGTCTTAGCCTTGACGTCTGTCAGTTACGGCGTCGTAATAGGCGACTTTGAACAGCAGATGGACGGCTTTGGGCCTACGTGGGAAGCACCACCCCCAACATTTGACTATAGCACCATCGGAGCGACGTTGGGTGACTTCAGCCTCTCTGTACAACCCAATGTAAACGGTTGGCAATGGTCATTTATGCGCGAGGGTATTCTGGATCTCGGTACCTACGATACGCTTTCGGTTGACGTGACGTGGGTCGCTGCAGAGTGGGGAGACACTCCCTGGTGCAACTTCAAGGATATCGCTCTTAACAGCGATGGCCCAAGTGGTTGGATGGGGTTTATACCCGTCGATCCAGTCAATCCGGACTGGCCTGGTAGCTGGGATCCTGCCGGCTGGGGCGATCATACCAGGACACTTACCTGGGATCTTTCGGCCTATGACGCGACAGGTGCCACGTGGATGCAGCTAGTTTTCTCATCGAACTTTGGTGGCGAGTCCCCGGGGAAGTATTACGTCGACAATGTACAGTTGATTCCGGAGCCAACGACAATCGCTCTGCTGGGCCTGGGTGGATTGGCTCTGCTTCGCAGGAAGCGCTGATTCCAAAGGCAGTATTTATCTGGTAAATTCTTTTGCAATCGTCTGGAGCCCATACCGGCGACCGCGTACGGGCTCCGTCTTTTTGCAGCCGAGACTTGTCCGAGAGCATACAGGTAGTGCACTGTGAAACTTCAGTCTGTAAATTCGTCATTTTGAGAGCCGCCAGGTTCTTAGACAGCGAAAACCCCAGCGAGGACACAAGAGGGGCACAGATTCTAATTAAGATAGGCAGCAAGAGGGGAATCTGGTTCTCGGCAACTTCACTGGCTGGTTTGTGCAAATACTGGGATAAGACTTGAAAGTATCGAAGTGATGTGCTAAACTATCGGGGTAGCATTGGACTTCGAAGGAAGGTCATACATATCGACAAGCCATGCGTGTTATGCTGTGAAGGAATGAGGTAATATTGGAGGCTTGGCAATGGCGCTGCCAGGCACAAGCTGGAAGCAATGGTGGGCACAGCACCGTTATCAATCGGTTTGATTCGCCGGCGGTTGCTTATGGCAGGCAGAAGGAAATTCGAAGTTTCTGGAGCAACTAATGTCCACGTCCAGCAGGTATGTTGGTGTAGCTGAATTGCACTGATTTCACGTTATTTGCATAAGGAGAATGGTCATGTGTAAGAATTTGATCCGGATGGTTCTTGTTTTGGTGCTGAGTTTGGGCGCTGCCACGTACGGCATCGTAATAGGTGACTTTGAAGGTGACATGGACGGATGGGCCCTATGGACTGCTGCTCCGGCGGGGACCACAACAAGCTACAGCACTACCGGAGCCTCACTAAACGACAACAGCCTTAGAGTAGACGTTGTGGTGGGAGGCTGGCAGGCTGTTGTTTATATCCCGCTGCATACCGAGGGATTGGCCGGTGACTTCCTAGCTAATGAGACCATCTCAATGGATGTGACGTACGACCCCGCTGACTGGGCAGGGACAGGTAACTGGGCCAATTTCGAGTTAGTTGTCAATTCTGAGGATGGCGGATGGGTTGAGTTAGGCAGGCCTGATACCGATACGGTCAATCCTGGGTATACAGCGGGCTGGGATCCGACCAATTTCCCAACCGTTCAGACCAGGACAGTCACGTGGAATTACTCTGATATTGCTGGTGATATTACCGCTGATACTGCGTATTTGGAGTTAGTTTTCGTCACGAACTATGATGGGGATTTCACCAGCGGGGCTTACTACTTGGATAATGTGCGACTGACATCTGCGGGCGCTGCTGGCGAGCCAAATCTTGTTGGCTGGTGGAAGCTCGATGAGGGTTCCGGCACTATCGCATACGACTCAAGCGGCAATGGAATCGACGGGACCATTAATGGTGACCCAGCATGGGGGGCGAGCAGTCCGTACGACCAAAGCCCCTACCTATTGTTTGACGGGACAAACGATTGGGTTGACATCAACTCCATCCCTCAGGGAAAATTTCTACTTCCAAACTACACGGTATCTTTGTGGTTTCGATTGGATGGTGGCGTCACTGATGAGAGGGTCATGTTTGCGGCCGTTAATGATAACGACGACCACGGTATTTATATATCAATTAACCGCAACAATCCCGGCAGGCTGCGCTATATCCATCGGTATCCTTTCGGACCCGGTGGCGTAGGTAATGAGGATACTTATTCCCCCCAGACCGGCCCTTTTTACAACGATGGTCAGTGGCATCACGTAGCGGCGGTAAGGGAATCAGATACGAGCAGGTTACTGTATGCTGACGGGGTTCCGGTGGGTTCAAACACAAATGGCATCGCAGGTTTCGATGAGCCCACAAGGATACTTTTTGGCACAGTTAGGCTCGGTTGGCTTGCGCGATGGTGGAACGGTGGAATAGACGATGTCCGAATCTATGATAGCCCGCTGTCGTTGGCTGATATACAAATGCTAATATTTACTATGCTGGCTCGAATGCCCAGTCCAGCATCGGAAGGCCAAGAGGTAGGAATTGACAATTTAATCCTTAGCTGGAAGCCCGGAGGCTTTGCCGATACACACGATGTTTATTTCGGCACTGATTTAGATGATGTGAACGATGTCAACACAGCCAACTTAGCCAGTTACCCGGATGTTACCTATGCCAATGTTGATGTCAATGGCTACACACCTGGAACCCTGGAACTCGACACGACCTACTACTGGCGAGTCGATGAGGTCAATGATGCCCACCCCACTAAGCTGTGGAAAGGTGCTGTCTGGAGTTTTACGACAGCCAACTATCTTGTTGTGGACGATATGGAGTTTTATGGTGATAGTAACCTGCCAGGTGAAAAAGGCAGCAGGATATTCTACGTCTGGCGGGATGGCTTTACCGTGACAAATCCATATAGTATACCAAGCAACGGCACAGCCTCTCAGGTGGGCCACTGGCCTCCGCCTATAATGGAGTCTGAGATCGTCCATGCAGGTAGACAGTCGGTGCCGTTTTATTACTTAAACGATGGTACTCACAGCGAGAATCCCAATGTCTATTATTCGCAGATCACAGCGCAGGCGTCGTATCTGCCTATTGCTAACAACTGGACACAGAAGGGCGTCAAAGCATTATCGCTGTGGTTCTATGGCGATACAGGTAACGATGCCAACGCCACCGAGCAGATGTACGTAAAGCTCAACGGTGTGAAGCTGAACTACGACGGTGATATGAATGACATAAGGCAGGCATCGTGGCACGAATGGAATATTGACCTGGCTGCATTTGGCATCGACCTGACAAATGTCACGCAAATAGCTATTGGTTTTGGCGATGAGAGCAATACGACAACGCCGGGCGGCTCAGGTATGGTTTACTTCGATGATATCCGGCTCTATCAGCCGCGGTGCATGCTTTCGAATCGTACAGTTGATTTTGCCAAGGCCGATTATGCCCCGGCTGCGTACGTTTCCGGCGATTGTGCGATAGACTATCGGGAGCTCGAGATAATGACACGCGACTGGCTGGTTGAGGATGATGTTATTGCTACAACACAGCCGGGCCCAATCGGTCTGGCCGGTGCGTATTACCCGCTCGACGAGGGCACCGGCACTACCACTGCAGATGCGTCCGGCAATGACCAGAACGGGACTCTCGAAGGAGGTGTGACGTGGGTGACGCCAGGTATTTTGGGCAATAGCGCCGTTGACGTCAACGGCGCACCGGGTTGCAGGGTTAGTCTTGGAAACTGGGACCCTGCCTGGGAAGGCCAACTAACCATCTCTATCTGGGTTAAGTGGTCTGGACTACAACACGACTATTCTCAGGGTTTGATTAGCAAAAGAGATGGCTGGAGTGTCACCGAGATGAGGTTCATGTTCGAGATAGATACTCCCGGTAATGATAGTGGACTTGCTTTCCGGCAGCATTCGAGTACAGATACCGACGTCCTTTCCGAGGGTGGCGAGATGGGGGCGTTTATCGGCAGATGGGCGCATGCTGCTGCCACGTTTGATGGGACCACTGCCAGAATATATCTGAACGGCAAGGAGATAGCATCCGGGCCGTTTACATTGGCCGACGGGACCGGTGCCGGCATGGTGATAGGCAACACCAACAGTTCTACATGGGCGGACTGCCCCGAATCCTTTAACGGCCAGCTGGACGAGGCTCGCATATACAGCCGGGCTCTGTCGCCGGCTGAGATAGCATACCTTGCCGATATAACCCCGGGCGATGGACAGGTGTACGTACCAGTACCGTCGCCTGCTGAGTTGTATGATGCCGAGTTGCCGGGTTCCCGGAAGATTGATCTGAAAGATTTTGCCGTTTTAGCAGACTACTGGCTTGACGAGCAGTTGTGGCCGTATTTTTAATCGGTTGCCAAGTAGATAGCCTCTTTTGTGGCAACAACGTAAGAAACGACATCATTTTTGGGGCCTATGCAATTGCATGGGCCCCGATTGTATTGTTCAGTCGGCCCGCTGAGACGGCAATAAGTCAACAAAAATTAACCTTGCCACAGGCAACGTCAAAAGTGTATAATCAATGTTGGTTGAAAGTGGGTTGCGAAGGACGCAATTCCTTCAGTTGGGTGCTCTATGGGCGTTGTGCTCCTTTTGGTCTCGGAGGAAAGAGGTCAAGTCAGCCGCAAAGTATTGACAGAGCTAAATTCTTGTCCCGGAAGGCAAGTTTATCAGACGTTTTTTTGGAAGTTCTTTGAGACGGGCGTTATAGGCCATAAGGTTTTTCATGATTGGCGAAGACAACATGTCTGTTCATGTGTGGCCAAAGCATACTCTCATATCTTAAGCTTTTTGAAGGAGGATTGCTATGTGTACAAGACTGGTTCTCTTGGTTTCCGTTGCTTTAGTGCTGACTCCGGCGACCTTGACTTACGCCTCTGACCTGGTAGGTGACTTTGAAGGGAGCCTGGATGGATGGGAACCACAGGATGGTGGAATCACGTTGGATATGCTGTCAAACAGCACTACTGGGGCCACGTTGCACGACTACAGCCTTAGGTTGGACTCTCCAGGTGGCTTTCGTTGGGCTATTCGATGCCCGCTGAATACACGTCGCGATATCATTGTAGCCAACAATCATGTCTCGTTTGATGTGACGTTCGTTGCCTCCGAGTGGGAAGGACAGACCTGGGCCAAGTTCGATAAGATTACCATTACTGGTGACGGTATTGGCTGGAAAGAGTCGACGCTTGCTACTGTTGAACCTCCACTTCAAGAAGGCGACCCTATAACCTGGAGTTGTCTGGAGGACATAACGGCGAAGATTACATGGGACTACTCTGGTTTTGATTTGAGCGGCCTTGCTGAAGAACCTACGTACCTCAATTTTATAATCAGCGTGAATTCGGATAGCCCCAGTGGTGGTGGGCCTTTCTACTTCGACAATGTGGTATTTTTTAATTCCGCATTTGCGAATAACCCGGACCCACCTAACACCCAGACAGATGTACCGGTCGATGCTAATCTTGCCTGGACGGCGGGAGATGACGCAACTGAGCACGATATTTACTTTGGTGCGAGCTTTGACGACGTAAACGAGGCCAAGAACACTGACCCGATGGGTCCGACTGAGGTCTATCGCGCAAACCAGGCCGTTGGTAATGAGAGCTATACCATTCCCGAAACCCTCGAGCTTGAGAAGACTTACTACTGGCGAATCGACGAAAATGGTGTCAAAGGCGAAGTCTGGTCATTCACGACTCAGGGTATAGCCGAAGGACCCTCACCGGCTAATGGGGCAATAGGCATCGAACGTGAATCGTTAGTGCTTTCATGGAGACCGGGATTCCCAGGTGCATTGCACGATGTGTACTTCGGCACGAGTTTTGGGCAGGTGAACGACGCGAATAACACTGACCCGATGGGACCGACTGAGGTTTACCGTGCACACCAGACTGCCGATGCCAATAGCTATGCCATCCCAGAGACTCTTGGTATTGGCCAAACCTGCTATTGGCGGATTGACGAGATTAAGGACGGCACTGCCTACAAAGGTACTGTGTGGATGTTCACGACCTTCAACGCCATAGCCGTCGACCCGAGTCCTGCTGACGATGCGAGCGACGTGCAGAGGAAGCCCACTCTTAGGTGGAGGCCGGGATTATATGCTGATACACACGATGTGTATTTCGGCAGCGATGTTAACGAAGTCAGCGACGCCAACACAGCAAACCTGGCCAGCTACCCGAACGTCGACTTCACCAATGTAGCTGTAGACAGCTATCAGCCCGGACTCCTGGAAGCCGACACAAGCTATTACTGGCGAGTCGATGAGGTCAATGATGCCCACCCCGACAGACTCTGGACAGGTACGGTATGGAGCTTTACGACGGGCAACTATCTCGGTGTGGACGACATGGAATCATACGGTGACGCCAACATGCCTGGTCAGGCCGGCAGCAGGATATGGTATACATGGAATGATGGCTATGGCTGGACCAACCCGGCGCCGGGCAATCATGGCAACGGCACCGGCGCGATGGTTGATCTTGGCACTACTATCGTTCAGAACGGCAGCAAGTCGCTGAGATTCGATTACGATAACGATGGTATTTTCGTCAATATCTTTGGCGAGGCAAGTACTCCCTACCACTCAGAGGTGCAGCAAACATTTGACCCGGCGCAGGATTGGGCTTCCGACGGCGTAAAATCACTGAGTCTATGGCTGTATGGTGCCCCGGCCAATTCTGCTGAGCCGCTATATGTGGCGGTGGAAGACAGCCTCGGTGAAAGTGGCGTGGTGACACATCCACAGGCCGATGTCCTTCTGGAAGCTGAATGGCAGCAGTGGAATATTGACCTTAAAGAGTTTGATGATGCCGGTGTTAATCTGGCCAGTGTCAAGAAGATCTACATTGGCGTGGGCAACAGGACCACTCCAATAGCCGGTGGCAGAGGTACCTTGTACTTGGATGATATTCGACTGCATTGGCCCAGATGCCGTCCGGAGCTGGGCACGCTTGCAGCTGATTTTGATAGTGATTGTCTCGTTGGTTATGCAGACCTTGCGATGTTGGCAAGCGATTGGCTGGCCGCCGAAGAGACCATTGAGTTTACCGCAAGTGAAATGAAGCAGCCGGCCACACCGGTACTTTGGTACAAGTTCGACGAGACCGCGGGCACCACTGTCAAGGACTACGCAGGCTTCTATAATGGCACAGTCACGAATCCGGGTGATGATACTTGGGACACGACCGGCGGCCGTGATGGTAGCGGGTGTATCAACCTGGCGGCCGGCAGTGAAACATTCGTTGAGGTTCCAACGGTGGCACTCAACTTTGCTTCGACTACACAAAAGATCAGTTTTGCAGTATGGGTCAATGCGGACCGGGATGATCCTCAGGATAGCTGGAATGGCCTCTTTAGTGTCAGGGCAGCCGACGCCGACCCGGTTGAGGACGGATCTGAGGTTGTGGAGGTCCACTGCCCGACGCCACTTCCTCCTACGTTCGACCTTGGTCCTCGTGTGGAATGGCGTGTGGTGGGCGATACTTACTGCCAAAGCGGCACACTACATATCACCGATTTTGCAGGCCGGTGGAACCACTACGTATTCACCAAGGATGCGGACGCAGACGTAATGCGTATCTATCACAATGGCCGACTCGAGGTTGAGGTTGTTGATGTAAATTCAGCCGCAGACCCGATGTTTGAAACACCGGTTGGCTGGTTTGCCATTGGCGCACGACACATATACTGGGGCTATTACATTGGCAGAATAGACGACTTCCAGGTCTATAATTATGTGCTGTCGCCCAAAGAAATAGCGTGGCTGGCTACCGACGGCACCGGCAGTCTTTATGTGCCTCTCGACAGGGTGACGAACCTGTACGACGTTGCTCCTAATATAGTTGACTTCAAAGACCTTGTAGTACTTGCAGACAATTGGCTCGAGGAACTGCTGTGGCCGTAACCACGGGGTCTTGCTGCAAAGCTGATCGCATTTTCGCTCGGCCTGAACATGCTACGATCTGGCAGCGATGAGGTACGGATTTGTACTGGCTTGGGGCCTATACTGGACTGACTCAGTATGGGCCCTGCTTTCTTCACATGGATTGAGGTCGGTTCGCGACACTTCTCGCCTCGGCCAGCGGTAGTTTCTCGACAGGCTCTTTCGGGCGAGAGCAGGTCACCGCCAGGATCTATAGAGGTCGGGTGTCGAAGCCATAGGCCTTTTGCTCTTGTCCCAAAACATTTGAAATAGTACGTGCCTGTTTCTATGTATCCTTTTGGTGTTGTTGTGATGGCAAAAAAACGACAACTGCATAGGCAAGGAAGCGAATATGCAGTCCCACCTATATTCGATATTACGCTGCATACAGCAAATAACTTGATGGACCGTAGACCCCAACCACACATTCTCTGGACTATTGGGTGCTGATTTCGTATAATATATTTCGTTAATTACGGCAGGAGCAGTTGGGGCTGAACGGATGCACAATGCCTTGCTGAGTGTTAATCTTACATGAACCATTGTGGAGCAGGACATTGTCGGTTTTGTTAAGAAATCTACTTTCTCTAATAACTGGGATAGTATGCTTTTTTCCAATAATCGCCGAGGCGCAGGTCGAAATAACATCAATTTCCCAAAATGCCGAGATCATCGGCCTTTATAAAAAGTTCGAACTGACCTTTACCCTTTCGCAGAGCTACGACAATCCCTTCGATCCGAATATAGTTGACATCACGGTTACTTTGAGTGTGCCCGATGGAAGTACGGCAACGATACCGGCCTTTTTCTATAAAGAATACGATTACATACACGGGCGTTATGTCAATGGACGCAATCCCTGCTGGAAAGCACGTTTTGCCTCTTCCGAAACGGGAGAGCACAGAGTAAGTCAGATTACGATTGTTGATGAGAGCGGTCCGACCAAAATTGACCCCAAGGTGACCTTCACCTGCGTCGAAAGCACCGCAAAAGGTATTATCAGGGCAGACCAACGCGACCCGTATTACCTTCGTTACTCCAATAGGAGCGCATACCTGCCCATCGGTCACAATGTGTGCTGGCTACCTGATGGGCCCACCGACTGGGAACACTACTTTACGTCGATGGGCGCTGTAGGCGAAAACTGGACCCGCATCTGGATGACTCATTTCTACGAGGGCCAAATCCTGGAATGGAGCAGTAGTCATTGGAGGGGTTATTTTGAAGGCGTGGGGCGGTTCAGCCTGGAAATGGGCTGGAAACTCGATCGGATAATTGAACTTGCTGAGGAAAATGGTATCGGTATTCAGTTGGTCCTGCAGCATCACGGCCAATTCAGCACAACAACAAACTCTAACTGGGACGAGAATCCCTATAACATTACGAACGCCGGTGCAGACGGCGGTTTCCTTAAGAGGCCCGACGATTTCTTTACCGATAGCAAGGCTATCAGACTCACCAAGTATAAGTACCGCTACATAGTCGCCCGGTGGGGTTACTCAAGCGCCATCCTTGCCTGGGAACTGTGGAACGAGGTGCAGTATACCGATGGCTGGAGGAATAACCAGCCAAGTGTTGCAGCCTGGCACGGTGAAATGGCAGACTACATTGCCTCGATCGACCCGTTCGATCATCTGATTACCACCAGCAGCGATACCTCCGGCTTCGAGGCACTCTGGAGTTTAGATAATATTGATGTGATACAGGTCCACCATTATGGCTCTGAAACGATCGCATTTTTCACGAACACGACTACGAGACTGACCAGTTACGGAAAGCCAATCATAATGGGTGAATTCGGCGTAGGCAGGACGGGTAGTGTCGACGTGCCGGAGTGCAATTATGATGGCTTGAGTGAGCCGTACAAAACGCAGATATTCGAAGCTCTGGCTCTTCACAACGGTATCTGGAGCGCCTTTCACCTCAAGTCCGGTGCACACCTGTGGTGGTGGGACTGTTACATAGAACCACTTAATCTCTACGACCAGTTCAGTGCCCTTTCAATGTATGCTGAGGGAGAGGACCCGGCGGCTCATAACCTGTCCAAAGCAAACTTAGATACGACAGGGCTACCTAAATGGATTTTAGTGAGTCCTGGCTTATCAGATTTCTGGGCTATATCGACTCAGACGGAGTTCACTGTTCAACCGGACGGAACCGTGCCTGGGACTGAAAACCTTTCCACCTGGCTGCACGGTTCGTCCAAGGATTCCTACCGGTCTGATCCGACTTTTAATATTGATCTGGTGGACGGCGATGTGCTCAGAACACACGTGCAGGAGGTTTCTGCCTGGGGCAATAACAGTCTGCGCGTACTTGTTGATTCGCACGAGGTATTTTCATCGTCTTATGCAAATGGATCGGCAAGCTTTGTGATCGAGGTTCCACTACCAGCCGGTCAGCACGCCGTGCAAATCGAGAATACGGGACAGGACTGGTTCAATATCTCCAGCTATGAAATCGTAAATGCCAGTGAAGGCTGCCTCGAATTCATAGGACTTTCAGGAGCCGACCACGCCTACATTTGGGTTCATGACGTTCGCAGCCGCTACGGCAGGACCGAGTATGGGACTTTTGCCGACGTCAATTTTGTTCTTCGTGGTTTGGAGGATGGGCCTTATGCCGTGGAGATTCATCAAACCCGTGCCCCCGGTGGCATCATCCAAACCAGCAACGTCTTTACCGAAGCAGGCGAACTGCTCCTTTCTCTTCCCGATTTCACCAGGGATATCGCCGTAAAGGTCAAACCAGCTTGCATATTAGTTGATTTCGATGACCTTGAGGTATTCAGCGAACAGTGGCTCGAGGAAGGTCCCGGGCTTGGCGCCGACCTTAATGATAGTGGCAACATTGACTTGAAAGACTACGGCATTTTTGCCGACTACTGGTTCGACTGTCGCCCAGCAGCCTGGCCATCAAAGTGACGGCTGAAACAGACTCTTTCATTCAGTTATTGCTGCAGATCATAACTGACGACAGTTCACTATTTCTGAGGTGATCAGCCGGATAGCGGCTCCTCCCGGCCGAGCCCGCCAACCAGTTCTTCAGAAAACTGGTGAGCTATAAAAGCAAGCAAGTCGCTTCGAACAGCGATTGGCATACGGCCAGGGAGTCTCTTTGTCCGAGCCACGTGATTTCAAAAAATGCAAGACGCGGTGTGCGGTGAAGTCTGGACACGTTACCCTGCTTTACGTGGTTATCCCCTTTCTGTCCAATACCTGCCGAATAATTGCAGCTATCTCGTGCTTGCTGACAGGCTTCATGAGAAACTTTTTGATTCCTATGTTTTCGGCGACCTCCGGAGAGACATCTTCGCCAAATCCGGTACAGAGAATTACTGGAATATCGGGCCTGATGGCAATCAGTTCTGTGGCCAGCTGTGTGCCGGTCAGATTCGGCATGACCTGGTCAGTGATGACAAGATCGAACTCATCGGGTTCCTCCTGAAATGTTTCCAGGGCATCGACGCTACTCGTCTTAGCGACGACAATATACCCAAGTCGTTCTAACATCTGCTTTGTCACATCAACCATCATTTCTTCATCATCAACCAGGAGTACCACCTCTTTTTGCCTGGCAGTCAGCTCTGATGGTTCAGGTTCTTGAACCTCGTCGCTTTCAATCTTGGGCAGATATATATCGAAGGTAGTTCCCTCACCTGGCGTACTGTTGACAGTGATTGCTCCATCATGGCTTTTAATGATTCCATGGACTACGGAAAGCCCCAATCCGGTCCCCTCGTTCCTTTCTTTTGTCGTGAAGAATGGTTCAAAAATTCGCTCCATAACTTCTTTATCCATACCACAACCCGTATCACTAACGCTAAGTTTTACGTAATGACCTGGTCCCAAACGCTCATCACTAATCTCAGTCTCCGATTCAAGATTGATATCTGTCAGGTTGACTTCCAACAGACCGCCTGTCTCACGCATTGCATGCGAGGCATTGGTGCAAAGGTTTACCATCACTTGATGAATTTGGGTTGGATCGGCCAGAACTATGCTGGAGTCTGCTTCTATCTTTCGGCGAATTTTGATTGTTGCAGGCAACGATGCCCTAAGCATGTCAAGTACTTCTTTGACAATGGAACTAATTCGTGTTAGCTCTTTTTCCTGTTGATTTGTTCGGCTGAAGGTCAAGACTTGCTTCACCAGCTTCGCGGCGCGGTTACCGCAAGAAAGTACCTGCTCCAGATTATCCCGTACCGCAGCTCCCTCTGGAAGATCCTCAAGCGATAGTTCTATGTAACCTTGCATCGCAGCCAGAATATTGTTGAAATCGTGAGCAATCCCTCCCGCCAATGTTCCGATAGCTTCCATCTTCTGTTTCTGGCTAAGTTGAAGTTCCAGCTCTGTTCTTTCCTTCTCGGCCTTCTTGCGCTTCGTAATATCAAGGCCGTAGGCATTCACATAACCTGGTTTGACTACAGGTTGCAGTGTTATGAAAAATATTCGGCCATCATGGCAGGTCAACTCGAAAGTGGAACTATTACCCGAATCGGAGACTTCTTCGATCCTTTTGCGCCAATGCTCGGGCAGACGCTGGCCCTCTTGGACTCCCCATGTTTTGAGTACAGGCGAGCTGGCATCATTGGCATAGAGGATTCTACAATCCTTTGATATCCGTAGGACAGGATTAGGATCCTCGCTTGGGAATTTAGCCAAATTCTCGATTTCTCTAAGTGCTCTTTTGCGCTCGGTTATATCTCGAAGTACTGCCTGGATAATCTCTTTCTCCTCGACGAACATTGTGGAAACAGCAATAGTGACCGTTCTTATTTCTCCTGATTTCGTCAATATTTCTGCATCAATATTGTTTTTCAGGCCTTTGCTCAGGTCTCTAAATAGCGTGCGGTAATGTTGTAACCTTTCCTTAGGGTGGAGCGTGGTATGGTGCTGCCCAATAATTTCACCTCTCGTCTTTCCAAGCAGTTCCTCGGCTGCCTTATTACAGTTTACAAGAATACCAGTCTCAATATCTGCCCATAATATGGCATCCTGTGCATTCGCAAATGCTTGTCTGAATTTTTCTTCACTCTCTCGTAACGCCTTCTCGGCTTTTTTGCGCTCGGTAATGTCAGATATGACATGAACAGCACCGACAAGATCCCCGTTCTTGTTTATGATGGGGTCTACCTTAATATGAAGCCATTTTTCATCCGTTTGAAAAACCGTCGTTTCACTGCGGCGAGTCTTCCACATGCGTAGGAGTGGGCACTTTTTTATTGGTTCTGCCGAGCCGTGAATGAGCTCACAACAGCTTCGACCTATTATCGCGTTATATGGTCTTTTCAAAAACCATGTCATAGCTTTATTGCACTGAAGTATTTTGCCCTCGTTTTTGTCAATTATGCAAACACTATCAGTAACTGCGTTGAAAGTCTCTCGCCATTCTTGAGCAAAGGCGCTAAGCTTCTGCTCCGCCTGTATGCGTCGTGCAAGGCGTCTTCTAATTAGGTGTACAACGAACCAGGCAAATATCACCACCAGCAAAATGATGCTGATCACCGTGATGGTCTCCATAACCTGTTTCCAATGTTTGTCACGGCGACTTTCTAAAAGTCTACGCACATTGGTGACGACCTCTATCATTCCTCTTTGATATGTAAGTTTATGCTCTTCATACTCCGGGCTCTGGAGTATAGCTGCAGCAGTTTCATGATTTCCCAGACTCACCAGTTCCAGAGCCTCATTTTCCATTCTGGCAAGCTTGTCATTGGCAAGAGTCGTCAAGACTGCTTCGGAGTTCACAGCATCGTTTTTACAAATGTTCAAAATCTCTTTAATGGTAAAATCTAATCTTTCGCCAAATTCCTTATAGCGACTTATCCACCTCGGGTTGCCTGTGGCCGCGGCCATCATCGCTGACATCGTGAGCACCTCATCACGGTGCATAATAGACCCCTCCAGGCCGATCATCTCGTGGAGTTGAGTTTCAGCGGTCTTGCCGAGTACATACGACTGCCACGCTTGCCAGGCCGGCGTCACAAGTATTGCTGCCATAAGCAAGAGTAGCAACACAAGCCTTTTAGGACTAAGTAAGCTCACTATTCGGGTACGATAACTTGATATACGACCAGCTTCTTCATGTGTTGGTTTCAGACGCTTCATTTGGCAATCCTTCATTTGCACAATTACCGACAACTTTGTTGTTAGCTTCGACTGAACCTCCGGCGAAACCGACCAAATGGTTCGGTGTCCACTCGTAAGAATAGAGTTTTCCTGACGCTCCGTCTACCGGTACTTCCTTGAAACCTGCTTGCACAGCCCAGATTTTTAAAACATTGACCAACAAATACGGCATATCATGATCGCTTTTTGCATGTTTCTGAGGCAACAGTAGCTGGTTTCAACATGCTCTGGTCTCGTCGTTTCTGTGAATTCACCAAATCGTCCGGAGCGAGTTCTTCTGTTTTCTTGCTCAGTTGGCTGGCGAGTTTCTCTACCCAGCTCACCATGCCTTTGACAGCCATAGGGTCGAACTCATAACCAGCCGAATCAACCAAAATATTAACTGCTTCGGCCAGAGACCTACAATTACGGTACGAACGGTTTGAGGTAAGGGCATCAAGCGTATCAGCCACAGCCATTATACGGGCACCAAGAGGTATGGAAGTCGTGGACAGCCCGTCCGGGTAGCCTTGCCCATTCCATTTTTCATGGTGGTGCCGAACGATGACCATTTCCTGCTCCAGAAACTCCATCTTACTCAAGATACGCACGGCAATAAGCGGATGCTGCTCAACAATGCTGTGTTCACGCCGTGTTAACATCTCCGGTTTGGATAGGATCTTATCTGGTATGCCGATCTTGCCAATATCATGAATCATAGCTGCTCGCCTGATGACTTCAATATGTCTTGGAGCAATTCTCATAGACTCGGCAATGCCGATTGAATAATACATTACATTTTCGGAATGTCTCTTGGTATGAGGGTCTTTAGCCTCAAGGGCTTGGACTAGCCCCCAGATGCTTTGAATGAACATCTTCTCTGATTGCTCTGAAAGGCCAGCAATGCGTCTTTTGAGCCTTTTGATCTTCTCTTCCTCAGCCTCACCTGCTTTCAGAAGCTTTGACATAGATTTATCCCAGACCTTGACGCAGTTGCGTCCGGAGCTTTTAGCTTCGTACAAAGCTAAGTCTGCCCTGCGTATTAACTCACGGGCAGAGTCAGTGGAATCTGGCAGCCATTCAGCTACTCCGCAACTGATTGTCATCGACACGTTCCCCGCAAGCTTGATCTCCCGTACCTTCCTCCGTATTCTTTCCAACAAGGCCGAAGCATCCGCTGCGTTGGTTTCAGGCATCAATACTACAAATTCATCACCCCCGTAACGAGCGAGTATGTCGGCTGCTCTTTGGCTGTCTTTCATACACTTGGCAAGTTTGCGCAGTGCGCTATCACCGGCAGCATGGCCAAGTATATCATTGATCGTCTTAAAATTATCAAGGTCCGTGATCCCAACGGCAAAAGTGCCTTTGTACCGTTTTGCACGAGCACACTCGCTCTCCAGCTTATCCTCGAAAAGTCTTCTTGAACCCACATCAGTCAGCGGGTCCGTTATGCTAGTGAGCCTTGCGTGCTGATACAGCCTTGCGTTGGTCAGATGAGTATTCAAGAGTTCTCTAACCAGTTTGGCTTTGTAGCAAATCAGGTCTTTATTTGTGGCTGTCGAAGGATCCAAGCCACAAATGCACAAGTAACCGGACAGGGGCTCGATCTCTTCTAAAGGGGCCCCTCGAGGATCCGAAACATTGAGTGGGATCACCAAGTGTGGGGATTCATCGCCCGGTTTTCCGCAAATACGAGGCTCGCTGCCATGTTTGAGCTTGCAGTCATCCCACAATTTACAGGGATGTTCTTCTGGGCAGACTATGTCTTCCTCCGAACAGATACATCCGTTGATACTTACGAATGGCGAAGCCTGAGTAGGTTCTCCCTGTCTGTTTTTGCAAAGGCAGAGTAGACATTTTTCAGCCTGGAATAGCCTGGGTACCTCAGTGGTTATTGTATTTGCAGCTTCGCACAGGTCCAAGATTTTAAGACTATTCGACAGTGCTGCGATCTGCTCGGCAGCGCGACCTTCAGCAAAAAGCTGCTCCAGAACGTCATGGATCGAGAACATTCCCACAACTGCACCGTGCTCGACTATAGGTAAATGGCGAATTCGGTTGGCAGCCATGATATCTCGGACCTTGTTGGTATCGATACCGGGTGGACACGAAATCACTTGTCGTGTCATGATTTCACCTATGGTAGTCTGCTCAACATCTGCCAGTGAAGCAACTGCTCGCGTAACAATGTCTTGTTCCGTAATGATTCCTGCAAATCTCTTTCTATCGTCGGTTACAATAAGGCAGGCCACTTTGTTAGTTCGCATTATTTTGGCTGCTGTGGCAACGGTCTCAGTTGAGTTGAGCGCCAATATCCCCCTCTGACTCTTCACAGTCTCGTACACTATATATGGGTCCTTTGAATAGTTCATATGGAGACAGGTTGATAGAATTTAGACCGTAATCCTGCTCTTTCTGTACATAAGCTTATCGGCCTAAGCCATTGGTGGCTTTAACCAAGTGACGTCTGATAACCTTATTCACGCCAAATAGCTATCTGCAATCTGTGTAAGTCCTTGTGATAACCTTCTCGAATTAGGTCCGGTGGAGAGCACATGACAGATTGCCACAGGGGGATTTGACGTATACAATGAAGGTATAGATGGTTGCTGAGCTTATCTAAGCAATAGGAGACGCACTCATGAGAATAGGAATGTCTTTTAACGTAAACCTTGTCTTGCTTGCGCTTGTTTTGTCTTTTTCAGCACAAGGTGTTGAGCAAAAGCCACAAGGCCAAAAGGCTCTGGAGATATTAAATGCCACCGCTGTCAGAGGAGGGCTCATTGTCCATCTTGGATGCGGAGATGGAAGGCTAACAGCTGAATTGAGGGTAAACGATCGCTATATTGTCCAAGGACTGGATACCGACGCTAAGAGCGCAGAAAAGGCTCGCCAATATATCAAGTCGCTTGGCATCTACGGCAGCGTGACAGCAGACACCTTTGATGGAAAACATCTTCCCTACACGGACAATCTCGTAAATCTCCTGGTAGTGTCTAACGGTGAGTGCCAAGTGTCGAATGAGGAGATTATGAGGGTGCTGGTACCGCGCGGGGTGGCCGTCATCAACGGCGAGAAGATGACCAAGCCCTGGCCGATAGACATTGACGAATGGACACACTTCCTGCATGGGCCTGACAACAACGCCCTCGCGGAAGATACGCGGGTCGAACCGCCTAAGTACACACAGTGGGTATCCGGCCCTCGCTGGGGTCGAAGCCACGATCATCTGTCGAGTTTAAGCGCTGCCGTTTCGGCTTCCGGCCGGATCTTCTATATCATCGACGAAGGCCCTATAGCCTCGGTAAAGGCCCCATCGGTCTGGATGCTGGTAGCACGGGACGCGTTCAACGGTGTGCTTTTGTGGAAGAAAAAAATAGCGCCTTGGGAGAACCAGTTGAGACCTTTCCGCAGCGGACCGGCAGAACTGCCAAGGCGCCTCGTGGCCGTAGGCCAGAAAGTATACGTTACACTCGGCTACAGCAAGCCGGTGACTGCTCTGGACGCGGCTACAGGGGAGCTGCTGCGTACATACGAAGGAACAGAGAACACTCATGAAATCATTGCTCACGGTGGCAATCTCTATCTGGTAGTCAGCGCACCGTTGACAGAAGACAGCCCTACCACTGGCAAAGTCCTCAGACATTTTCCGGTTTGGCGAGGTTCGTACCCGGAATACGTCACGCAATATATGCCCAAGCATATTTGTGTGGTCAACGCAGAATCAGGTAAGCTGGTGTGGAAAAAGCAGGACAGCGAGGTCAGGCACATCCTGCCGCTTACGCTGACGGTAAATGATGGGCAGGTGTTTTTCCAGAACGAGAACCATTTAATTGCCCTGGCAGCTCAGTCGGGAGATGTGCTGTGGCGTGCGGACAGACCCGTTATCCGTCACCGCTACGCCTGGCTGACTCCCACGCTCCTCGTAAAGGATGGGGTTGTGTTATCTGCCGACCGCTCCCCCCTGAGTCCCGTAGATACCGGAGGCCAAGACAGGACTCAAATTGAATGGCGTGTCTCTGCAAACCATATCCTGACTAACGGAGAAATAATGGCTTTCTCCGCGAAGACGGGAAGAAAGCTGTGGACAGCTCCCTGTCACGAGGGCTTCAATTCCCCAGTTGATCTGTTTGTCGCCAACGGTAAGGTATGGAGTGGTATTCTGGCATGGGGAAAGCAGCCGGGTATCACGAAGGTATATGATCTCCATACCGGCAACGTTGTTGCTACACGCTCGCCTGATCAGCAGACCTATACTCTCGGATTTGGTCACTCGCGCTGTTATCGCCACAAGGCTACGTCGAAGTATGTCATCCATGGACGGGCAGGGGTGGAATTCGTCGATATGAATGCCGATCGCGTCATCGCCAATCACTGGGTTCGAGGTGCGTGTCAGTACGGCATATTACCTTGTAACGGCTTAGTGTACGCACCAACACATCCTTGTGCATGCTACATCACTGCAAAGCTGAGTGGTTTCAATGCGCTGGCTGGAGGCGAGCGCGCAACACCTGGTGCCAAATCTGAGATGTCCGATAGATTGGAAAAAGGGCCTGCGTACTCAGAGATTAGTCACTTTCGCAAGGGCTATGGTCCTCAAGCGAACCGAAAGTCAGAGGTCGGCAAGGAAGAGTGGGCTACTTACCGAGGTGATAATGCACGGAGCGGTGCCGCGGGCTTCTCACTATCGCCCAACTTGCGCCCGAAGTGGGAAAGGGCACTGCCAGGTCCTTTGACCGCCGTGGTGGCTGCAGAAGGCAGGCTCTACGTGGCACAGCGAGATGCCCATACGGTACACGCCTTCGAAGCAGACGATGGATCACCACTCTGGTGCTACGCGGTGACTGGCCGCGTGGATTCGCCGCCTACTGTTCAAGGGGGTTTGGTGTACTTTGGCTCGGGTGACGGATGCATGTATTGCCTGCGCGCCGAGGACGGCAAATTGGTATGGCGCTTTCGCATAGCTCCGGAATCGCGACAGATCGTATCGTATGGTCAGTTGGAATCCGTGTGGCCTGTCCACGGCAGCGTGCTGGTGTGCGCAGGGCCCAAAGACGCTCGCTCAGTGGCGTACGCAGCGGCCGGACGATCATCGTACGTGGATGGCGGTGTGTACCTTTATGGCTTAGACGCTGTGACCGGTGAACCGATCACCAGGCGGCGAATTTCCCATCGCGACCCAAAAACCGACCAGGAGCCACAGGAAATGATTCGCCGCACGAACATGCCGGGGGCCATACCTGATGTCTTGGCCACGGATGGATCTTCACTCTTCATGAGACATCTGCGTTTCAACTTCTACGCAGAAACCCTCGAACCAGATGTAGATCACCTTTTCAGTTCCGCCGGCTACATAGACGACACATGGTGGCATCGTACGTACCTACAAATCGGACGCGATATGAACACCGGATATGGTGGCTGGGGGGCTGCAGGGAACATCCGCATTTCCGGTCGAGCCCTTGTGAGAAACGAGAGCCGCGCATTTGGCTTCGGCAGAAAGGCATACACGATAACCGGCAGCCACCTCGGATTGCAGTCGGAATACCATCTGTTTGCCGCCGATATCGATCTGAGCAGACCCACAAGAGAGCAGAAGAAAGGCAGGAAGGGCCAAGTGAAGTACCTCTGGTCAAAAGCGATCCCCTTCTACCCACGTGCTATGCTCTTGGCTGGCGCTACGCTTTTCGTGGCTGGGCCAAGCGACATCCTCGACTTTACGTCGAAAATACCCAGCGGGAATATCTGGTTGTGGGCTGTCTCGACTGAGGATGGCACCAAGCAGGCCGAATACGGGCTGAAGTCTGCCCCTGTATACGATAGCTTCGCTGCCTATCGGGGCAACCTGTATTTCACGACCGTCGACGGTAGGATTGTCTGTTACCAGCCAGAAAAGCAACGGTCGTGATACAAATGCAAGAGCAAGAGAATCATCGCATTGCACCATCACATCGAATTGTGAGCGTATGTAGTGGATAGAACTTAATCTGTCACTCCGGCACTTAGATTGTTCCCATGAGTGCTTAATTTTCTCAATGTTTATCAGGATTTGGCTCTAAAATACTGCCATATTACTCCCGCGAAAATCGGTGTCTTACATGTAAACCACTGACTTTTAGCACCCGCATCCTGAACCTCTTGCTCATGCCAAATCCACCGATCAACTCTGGCCTTCTTTCTTGACTTTCACGCTTCAATAGAATATAACACGCACCGAATTTGGGGGTGGCTTTAACCTCCAATCAGTGGTACAGGTAATTGAGAAGGCAACCCAGCCTTGTGCACGTGAATGATAAGCGAGACCTGGCAGCAAAACATGCCTTTCATGGAAAACTTATGTCTGCAATATCAACCCAGGCCGGTTCCGCATTTCAATCCTGATGGGATTGTAATTACCAAAGGTGCTCTCCAAAACACAACGCAGTATGATCTGGTAAAGGCGATTTGCTCTGTCTATCCTCGTGCACAGGTTGTTGAAAAGCTCGATGTTCCTCACAATCGCGTTGAGCTTGATAGTCCGGACTTGTTAGCACAGCATTATCAAGGCAAGAGAACGCTAGTTTTTGGCATACATAACAGTGCCCTTCGCTATAGTGACGAGGACCGGAATACGTGCCCCAACTACTGGCATTTCTCACCTTACGGTTTCTGTCCGTATGACTGCCAGTATTGCTATTTAGCAGGAACGCCCGGAGTAAAATATTCACCGACGGTAAAAATCTTCTTGAACCTACCGCAAATCCTCAACCATATTGACAGAGTTGCTTCGCGGCTAACTGAACCCACAGCCTTCTATGTGGGCAAGCTCCAGGATGCTTTGGCCTTAGATCCTCTTACTGGCTATTCTCGAATCATGATTCCCTTTTTTGCTCAGCACAAACTGGCCAGGCTAATCTTATTAACCAAAAGTTCGAATATCGAAAACTTGCTCGACCTTGGCCATCAAGGGCATACCATTCTCTCCTGGAGTTTGAATCCACCTGAAATATGTGGCACTTTCGAAAGGAATGTTCCTTCATGTGAAGAAAGGATTACAGCTATGCGAAAGTGCGCAAAGGTGAGTTACCCGCTGCGTGCGGTAATTATGCCAATCATCCCTGTCGTCGGCTGGCAAAATATGTACGCCAATTTTCTCAAAGAGCTTTTGATGACGGTACCACTGGAGCGTATTACACTCGGTCAGATCTGCAGCTATGTCGGCGCGCTGAAACTCACCGAGGAAAAATTAGGCCGGAAAAACCCAATCTCGAGCCAACTTGAAAAATCAAAATCAAATGATGGCCGCATTCGATTCCCTTGTAAGCTGAGGGTGACAGTTTATCGGCATCTGATTAGTGTGATTAGACAGTTTCAGCCTGAACTAAGCATCGGCTTATGTATGGAAGAACCCCCAATCTTCGAAGCCTTAAACATGAAAAACGCAATAGGCCTCTGCAACTGTGTGCTGTGATCGCAGACTACGCCTGCTCGGCAACAGATGAGTGATGAAGACTGGAGGCGGGGGGATTCGAAACCCAACAGGTCGAGAAGCAGACTCCGAACAGAACCTACGCAAAACCACTCCAGAACGACCTCAGAAGCGCGCAGATGGTGACTTCGGCGCAGGTGACACTGAACAGAAACAGGCCAGTCTTGAACAGAGTCCAGACAGTACTTTGCGCCAAAAGTGTGCTATATGCGTGCACCACTGGCCAGACGATTCCAACTTGGCTGAAATCGTAGCTGTCTGGCCGGAACTGCCGGAGCATATTAAGGCGGCGCTCAAGGCGTTAGTTGAGAGTTATATGACTGCCAAGAGACACGATCAAGAGAATGGCAACAATGCCAAGAAATCAAATGCAAATAGACCTTGAGAAAGCCGAACGAGAACTAAACCAGCGACAGCTATTATTCTGCTATCTTCTCAATCGCAGCGGCAACGCAACACAAAGCTACAAACGGGCAGGATACGAAGGCAGGCACTCAAGACAGCGGGCTTGCGATCTTCACAGAAACCCAAAGTCAAGCGGGTCCTGGACCTGTTAGCGCAGTTAGGCGATCAAGACGTCAGCCGCAATCGTCAAAGGCTGGAGGATTGCGCCTGGGATACGTTGGATGACGCGCTGGCAAAGCACCAGTTAGCCACGGTCACCAAGCTGCTGCAGTTCTTACATAGGTGGTATCCGCCAGAGGGTGGAGACCCGGGCTTTGAGACCATAGAGGACGAAGAAGCAGAGTACAGAAGGGGGGGGGCACCCCTCTGGGGGCCTGATGGTATAATGTAGCTTAATCCCGCTTACAAAATTATCCTGAAATTATCCGTGTAGCCGGTAACAGACGGACAGGGTTATGCTACCTGCCTGAAACGCTTCGGAGACGATATTTGTGATATACATGGTCAATCGACCATATAACCGGAGATCGTCCACTGTGCGGCCTCTCAGGTGGCTTCTCGTGGATTCTGGGCAACGTGAGTGATGTGATTAGGTGAAGGTAGTAGACGTGGAGAATTGGCCGAACAGCAAGGAGAACTTGTTGGCCGAAGAAGCCCGGAAAACGACCATAGGCCAGCAGAGACGGCCTTGCTGGTACTGTTTGAGGGTGTTTGTTGATAGCGGGTCGTACAGAATGGGGGGTTGTGTGGCCGGAAACGCGAATTCTATGTGCGTTGTACGCAGGGCAAGACCAAATCAGGAAATGTACTGTGACACCATTCAGGCCGGGACCGGCGGTTCTACGGGCGCAGGACGCATCTGAAGGCTACTCTGTGCGATTCTGACAGTACTCTTACAGCATTCGGCGTCTGCGCAGCCAAGTGACACAGCCTACGCCGACGGAGCCGAGAATAAGAGCGCTGGGCGCTGGAATGGGGACAAGGCCCACGGCGTGAAAAACGCCGGTATCGACAGCGGCAAAATCGACTCCAGAAGGTGGGACAAGGTAGTGACTGCCCCATCCGACAATGGACCCATCGTCTCTAATGGCATAGCCGGCATATCTTCCACCTGCAATCGTGACGAAGTCACTACCAGACGGCACATCAGTAAGGTAACCCCATGCTGCAAGAGAACCATCTGTTCTAATCGTAAGGTTTAGATATGACCCGGTTGATATAGTTGCAAAATCGTTGCCTGCGAGTGTCTCTGCCTGACCATGGTCGTTGTTGCCCCATGCGATAAGTGAACCGTCAGACTTAAGCGCAAGGCAATGATACCAGTAGCTTGTAGACACCGCTACAAAGTCATTGCCAGTAGGAAGGTTAAGCACGTTATAACCGCCACTGTGGTCAGATTGTCCCCACCCAACGAGTGAACCATCTGACTTCAGTGCGACACTGTAATTGTCTCCGGCTGTAACACCAATGAAATCGTTACCCGTGGGTACATCTGATTCGCCCCAATCATTCCTGCCCCAGCCTGCCAATGAACCGTCAGATTTTATCGCAAGACTATGGTGTTCACCGCCCGCTATAGAAACAAAATCGTTGCCAGTCGGAACATCAGTTTGACCATAGGTGTTATCTCCCCACGCGACAAGAGAACTGTCAGACCTGAGTGCGATATTGTGGTAACCCCCAGCAGCAACGGCAACGAAATCGTTGCCAGTAGGCACATTCAACTGGCCGAAGTTGTTACCACCCCAGGCCACAAGATAGCCGGTGGTTGGATTAGCGAAAGTCGAAGAAGGGAATATGAGTATGACAAAACCTGCCGACACAAGAATTGACTGCCGTTTCATATCTTTCTCCTTTCAAACACCGGCAAAGACTTTGCACCTTCTCAGCCAAGTGACACATGCTACACCAATGCCAGCGAGGATAATCGCACCAGGGGCGGGGATTACATACAAATCGTGTACTTCGCTGGCGGTTAGTGTTCGGTTGTAAACCCGAACATCGTCAATCAGACCATAGTGATAGTCAGCGCCGCTGGTCCAAGTGTCCCTGCCAATATTGGCATACAAGGGCGAAACTGAGGACAAGTCGAAATCCCAGATGTTGTTTGTGCCCTGCAACGCATCGTTAACATAGAAACTGAGCGTATCCGTGCTCTGGTCGACAATGGCAACCATGTGAAGCCACTCATTCGTAGGAATCTCTGCACCTGTTGCAGTTGAGAAAACCTCTGTCTTTGGCGGAAGCACTTGGGCATAAAGTCTGCCTTCACTCCAACCTGAACGGCTTTTCATAATGGTAAAGTCGGGCGTCCCTGCTGATGGGCCACCTATCCAGATAAAGGGGTCGTATGTATTCGTATTCTCAGCGACAGTACCCCATAGTGACACACTGAACGAACCGCCAAAGGCAAAATCCTGAGCGTTGGAAAGTGCTATGTAATCGGTCGTATCATTGAAACTGTAGGCACTGTTCGGGTTTCCAAAGCGGTCGGTGGTGAGCGTTGCACCGTAGACCGTGCCATCGTGCCCATTGCTTGTTTCGTCGTTTGCGTTACCGTTGAACGGGTAGTACGCAACTAAACCGTCACTCAAGTTAGCGGAAACCGTGCTTGTGGTCAGCAAAACCACTACCATTGCCTTGACTGTGATACTTGTGCTCTCCATCTTTCTGTTCTCCCAAAAAATCGCTGTTAATGTTCTGTGGCGCTGGAAACAGCACCACCACTCCGTTCTCATCAAAGAAGCTGTCCTCGCTGGCCTGAGTGAATGTACCTGTTATTTTGCTGCCACGCAACGAAATTGGGGGAGAATATTGCGTCTCGAGACAAAATTTCGTACAGTCCTATAATAAAGCAAAACAATCGGGACGGCAGGTAGCTCCTGCCAAGCGGTCCGGCCTGTGGTAAGGTTTTTTTCACCTGCGAACCTGCCAGAGGCCCGACCGGCCCGATCGAAAGCAGGTGAAAAATGAGTTATGATGATATTCAGCACGCCTTAGCGTTATGTAAGGATTTTCTGAGGCTTATAAAGAAGGACGTTTCTTCAGGCCAAATCCGAAATTATGGTAACATTATGAATGGATTGAAGAGACTCGCTAAGCCAATCGTGTCCCTGAGACAGGAGGAGAAAGACGAAACAATCATTAGAACCTGTGATCATCTTGAAGATTCACGAAAGGAATTGCAGGATATTGTCTGGGATTCGAGAAATCGCCGTGACAGTTGGGGCAAAATCGTCAACCGCCTTGATGACCTGATTGTTGAACTCGACGGGCTATCAGAATTGCTTGCTGAAGCGCCAGGGAGGCAGGCAGAAGACAAAAACGGACTGGCACAAAAGGAAAAACGAAAACCTTCTAAAAGAAAACGCAAAGCCCCACTTGAACATCTGAAAGAAGCGCGAGAACGTCACGCAGCATGTGAACTGGCTAAAGATCCAAACATAACATGCGCGGAGCTGGCTGAGATACTTGAGTGTCACAAATCAACGGTCGTAAGATTGAAAGCATGGAAGAACCGGAACATATTGTCCTCTGAACGTCCCGAAGGAGTAGTGACCCACCAAAAAGACGATTCTTACATTGTCGACGGCGTAGCAGAAGCAGAACGAGAGAATTAGTTGCAGCGGTTGCACAGTTGCACAGTGCAACTATGCTTTGCAACTGCAGTAGAAATATTTCCCTTCCGTAACCTATTAGAAAACAAGCATCTATAAATCTTCCCCAACTGAGACGGTGTGCGCTTTTGCAACCACAGCCATATAAGTATGAGACGCCGAAAAGGTTTATCAGTAGTTGACGTTGAATATCGAAGGGCGCTCCAGCCGGAACTAAAGAATGCCATACATAATGGGGAGCCTGAAAGGGCAGCGGCTTTTGCGAAAGCGTTGGCTAAACTGCGCCGGAAAGAGCTTGCGGTAAAGGGGCAAGATGTCGAAAAAACTTAATACACCCTATACATCATTATTGCCAGCCCTCAGCACCGAGGAACAAGAAAGTCTTCGCCTTAGCATTAAGGCCGATGGTGTCCGCGATCCGATAATTATTGATCGGTAACATCCTGGACGGCCATCATCGTTACAAGTTCTGTCCAACAGCAGCGACACGGACAATCCGAGGCTTAACTGATGCTGAAAAGCAGGCCTTTGTTTTGCAGGCCAACTTCGCACGCCGGAACCTGTCGCCAGAACAAAAGAAAGAAGTGCAAAAGTCTATGATTGCTGTTGCTAAAGCCTTGCGTACTGAGGACCCCAAGCGAAACACACAGGCCGAAATAGCCGTAAAATTAGGCGTTACGCAACAAGCTGTGTCTAAGTGGCTTGGTAAAAGTGGACATAATACAACCCGTTGTGATATGTCCACACCAGATGCCAAAGTCAAAGTCCCGCCGAAAGAAAGACCAAAGCTGGCCAAACGCGTCGCAAAAGGAGAAAGTATAGAACAGGTGGCAGCGGACTATGGCATTACACCACGACACGCGAGGCGCATCGTAACTGCCGAAAACAAAGAAAAACAGAAAAAAGAGGAAAGAAAAAAGCTGCTTAAAGAACTTGGAACAGAAACTATAGGCATCCATCACGGCGATTTCCGCAAGATTACAGGCAAGCTAATCGCTGACAACAGCATCGACCTTATTCTGACCGACCCGCCGTATAACAAGGAA
>SMTZ1_10003547_pt1 | contig 30089 bp, 23 predicted proteins | sample DeeMarSWOR136_30_FD_25667 | JGI IMG/M metagenome (IMG submission 25667) | reverse complement strand
CACGATCATAGGCCAGACAGCTCTCCTCAAGAGGTGGGTGAATCGGCCGCTGTTCTTTATCTCCATTTTCTGGCTGAGCTTCTGGTCCTACCTCAACTCGGTCGTCTACCTGGTCGTCGGGGCTTTCCATCCCTTTGGAGACATCGCTGACCTGGTCAACGCCGTTGAGGCCCCCCGCCTCTTGATCGGAGTCATAGGATTCGCATTGCTAGTGAGCTACACATATTCGCTCTCGATAATACTCAAGGGGATATTCTCGATGGTCCTCGAAAGGGACAGGGCCTCCGATATGGTCTCCATCTTCTGGGTGGCGATCCACCTCTTCTTCGTGTTCGTGACCATAGCGGTATACGGGTTCCCCATGTCCCCCACGGTCGCGGCGACGGTCCTGGTCATGATATTCGCATGGTCTTATATCTCCGGAAGGTGGATCATTGGAGCGGTGTCTCGGCTCAGGGGGGCCGGAGAGGGCTGGAGGGTCGTCGGCTTCATGGAGACAGGGGCAAAGGATGTCTTCAAGGATAAGGCGGACAGCAGACAGAGATACAGGACCGGCTACATCGCCCTCTTCTCAATCGCGATACTATCGGTTCTGGTCACGGGGTACATGGTGAGCCAGTACGTCTCTTCGTACAGCCTGATCATGAAGACGGACATCAGGGTCGAGGCGGAGGCCTTCGAGATGGCCCCCGACGCGGCCTCCCTCAACCTCACCGTCTCCGTCTTCAACCCCACCAAGGGCAACCTCTCTGTGGGAAAGATAGAGTTCGATGTAAGGCTCAACGACAAGTACATTGAGCACGCGATTCTCAGGGATATCCCAGTCACCGCACCCCAAGACACAACGGCCTTTATACACTCATTGGATATACCGAGGGAGCGCTGGTTTACACTGGACGAGGCAGTCGGCCTTGGAGAATGGGAATGGTCGGTCACCAGCACGGGCTACGTGGAGACGATGTTCGGTGAGACCCTACTTCGATTCAGGACGAACAGAACCTTACCGCCTGTTTAAGAGAGCCTGATTCAACAGCGGATTATCTGACAGTTGGGTTCGTCCCGAGGATGGGTCAGATGTTGTGGCAGGCAACGAAGTGGCCGCTGGAGACCTCTCTCAGTATGGGCTCCTCCCTGCGACAAGCCTCCGTCGCCCTGGCGCACCTGGGGTGGAACCTGCAGCCCGGCGGTGGGTTGATGGGCGTGGGCACCTCGCCGCCTATGATGGCCCGGGCCTTCTCCAACCTCGGGTCGGGGACCGGCACGGCGGTCATGAGGGCTATGGTGTAGGGGTGAAATGGGTTCCTCACGAGGCCGTCCATGCCCGCCATCTCGACGATCTTCCCCAGGTACATGATCGCCCCCCTGTGGCAGATGTGCCGGGCGTAGGCGAGGTCGTGGGTGATGAAGACGTATGAGATGCCCTGGGCCTCACCGGACTTGAGCATCACCTTGAGTATCCCCGCCCTGATGGAGACATCCAGCATCGAGATGGGCTCGTCGGCGACTATGAAGCTCGGGTTCATAACCAGCGTCCTGGCGAGGGCCACCCTCTGCCTCTGCCCCCCGCTCAGCTCGTGGGGGAAGCGGCCTATGAACTCCTCGGGAGGCTCGAGCTCGACGTCGTCGAGGGCCTTGAAGATGAGAGTCTCGACCTCGGACTGGGTGCTGGCGAGGTTGTGGATGTTGATGGGCTCGGCTATGATGTCGTAGACCGTCATGCGGGGGTTGAGGGACTCGTAGGGGTCCTGGTAGACGATCTGCATCTTCTTCCTGAGCGCCTTCATCTCGGACTTCCCCAGGTGGGTGATGTCCTGGCCCTGGAAGTAGATCTCTCCCTCAGTGGGCTCCAGCAGCCTAAGGAGGGTCTTTCCCGCCGTCGTCTTGCCGCAGCCGCTCTCCCCGGCGAGGCCGAAGATCTCCCCCCTCCTCACCTCGAAGGAGACGCCGTCTACAGCCCTCACGTACTGGGTCTTCCTGGAGAGCAGCGATGAGACCACCCCCCGCCTAACGGGGAACCACTTCTTCAGGCCCACTACCCTGAGCTCCACCTCCTGGCTGACCATCTCAGGAACAACCCCTCGTCAGCAGGTGGCAGGCCGCCCTGTGCTTCTCCGCGACCAGTGTGAGCATCGGCTCCTCCACCGTGCAGACGTCCATCCTGTGGGGGCATCGGGGGTTGAACCTGCAGCCCGGGGGCGGGTCGAGGAGGTTGGGGGGCGCACCCCCTATCGAGTCCAGCTCCCTCCTGTCCTCCTTGATGCTGGGGAAGGCGCTGATAAGGGCCCTCGTATAGGGGTGCTTGGGATCCGAGAAGATGGTGTCAATGTCGGCGTACTCCACGATCTTGCCGGCGTACATTATCGCGCACCTGGTGCAGGTCTGGGCGACGACGGAGAGGTCGTGGGTGATGAGCATCATGGTGAGCCCCAGCTTCCCGCGCAGGTCGTTTATCACCTGCAGCGTCTGGGCCTGGACGATGACGTCGAGGGCGGTCGTAGGCTCGTCGGCTATGATGAACTCGGGGTTGCAGGCTAGGGCCATCGCGATCATCGCCCTCTGCTTCATGCCGCCGCTCAGCTCGTGGGGGTAGCTGGAGACTCGATCCGGGTCTATCCCGACGAGGGCAAAGAGCTCCCGCGCCCTCTCCATCGCCTTCTCTTTCGCGACGTCCTCGTGGAGCAGGATGGCCTCGGTGATCTGGTCGCCCACCCTGAAGACCGGGTTGAGGGCGTTCATCGCCCCCTGGAAGACGTAGGAGAGCTTCTTCCACCTGAACTCCTTGTTGAAGGCCTCCTCCTCCACGCCCAGGATGTCGGAGCCGTCGAAAAATATCTCCCCGCCCACGAACCTGCCGTTCCAGGGGAGGAGGCGGAGGATCGAGAGGGCGAAGGTGGTCTTGCCGCAGCCGGACTCGCCGACGAGGCCGAGGGACTCCCCCCTCTCGACCTCCAGGTTGACGCCGTCGACTGCCTTCACGTCGCCCTTCAGCGTGGAGTAGTACATCTTCAGGTCGCGTACATCCAGGATGGACATCTAGCTCACCGTTTGAAGGTATTTACGAGATTAAAAAATTTGAGATGAAACTTGCACAAAGGGTGGCCCCCATCCATGCAGCCGGGTTAGATTAATATAAAGATACTGAGAGCGACCGACACCAAACTCGTTGTAACCCAAGGCCGATAACCAAGCTACAAAGTCGCCTGCTTCGAGTCGGAATGATGGATAGCGAACTAGTGGTCCTCTGTAAAGTCTCTAAATCACTGAAAAGGGCTTGGGCTGACGCCGGTTTGTCGTCAACTACCTCGTGTACCTCCCCAGCAATGCTCCCCTGGGCTCAACAAAGGATATAAAACGCCGTCTGAAAGACCTTGATCGAATGGGGTTTAGGATCCACTACAGGAAGTACAGCAGCGCAGTCACGTCGCTGAACCTTCCCGGCGTAGCCATAACCCTGTTCGTCATACTTCTGATGTCGCAGCACGTGCTCCCCAGCAGCAGCTTCGCGGACATCTCTCCCCAGGTGGGGTGCGAGATCGCCACTGACAGAGGGGTCTACGACGCGGGCGATGAGGTGGCGATCAGCGGATTCATCCAGCTGAACGACTTCGTCCCGAACGTCAGGGTACGGGTCTACGTCTTCGACTGGGACGACGGCTCCACGACCCCCCTGGTGGACGCGGTGAGGGACTTCAGGGCGACCATGCCCGCGCAGCTCCACGACCTCAACAGGGGGAGGCCGCTCCGATGGGCGAGCGACAGGGCGGGGGAGTTCGGGATAAAGGTGCAGCTGGAGAGGGAGGACGACCCCGAGGGGCTGAGCATATCCTTCATCAAGGAGCGCTTCCTGGTCCTGGAGAACGGCCTCCACACGGATGTTTACACTGACAAGCTGAACTACGCGGAATCTGAGAGGGTCCAGATTTTCGGCGTGGTCCTCTCAAGCGGAAGCCAGGGACCGGCCAATGTCAGGCTATCCCTCAATCAAGGTTCGGAGGAGATCAGCGAGATATTCGACAGCGCCGTCGAGATCCCTGCCGGTGAAGAAATCTTGGTATCCAGCCAGCTGGACACGACCGGTTTAAGCGGCTACTACGAGGTTCGCATGGAGATAGACTTCGAGGAGGAGCGGGAAGAGGTCGACACGTTCACCAGATTCAGGGTCGTCAGCAGGGAATCCAAGAGCGCGCTGTCGGAAGCCCTGTCCGGGGACTTCACGATTCAATCAGATGAGGGGCTCCTGACGGTCCTCTCCGAGACCGAAGCCCTCCTCTCTAACTATCAAGAAGTCGACAGGGAACTGATCGAACAGATCGTCAATGGGTACCACGATCTGAGCAAATCCGAGAGAAGGGCCCTCTTCCTCCAGACCACGAACGAGGAACGCTACGTGACAACCGGGGACCTGATGCTCTGGCTCTTCACCGATTTCGCCGAGTCGACGGACGTTGATGTCAGCGACACGGAGATACTCCTCTCCTACGCGGCCGTCTTCGACGACTTCTTCGCCCGCAGAGTGAGGCGCGACACGCGTTGGGGGAGAAGGGCCTGGGACGACGAGTCTGACGGCTACGTCTCGTGGCTAAAGGAGTACGTCATCGGCCAGTGCAACGCCCTGGGCGTTGAGACTCTGCGGAGGACGGCGGAGGAGTACGGTGTGGTCGGGCTGATGCACGTCATCTACCCCAACTTCGACGAGAGGTTCGGCAGCACCAGGCACAGCCTCATCCCCGTGGAGTCGTACGGTGAGGTCAGGGAGCTCGCCGAAAGCACGATGCTCGGAGACGGGTCCATCATGGATACACTGCTCGAGGGAGAGGCGGTTGAGGCGATGGACGAGATCCAGAGGTACCTCTGGTCGAGGGCCCTCTCTCCCGGAGAGCAGAGGGCGTCGGACGCCGGGGAGAAACCCACGACGGCGGGCTTCTACGAGACCGAGGTTTCGAGCCTGCTGGACGGTGGAGGGATCACGGGCAGCTGCATAACCGTCTCGAGGCTGGCGGCTCTCATAGGGAGGTCGGCCGGCGTACCCGTGGGCATCGTGTATCCCAGCCGCGCTGTGGGGCACTGGGGCAACTACATCGTCGAGGAGGGCGTGGTGAGGCTTGACACCCAGTCCGAGAACATGTTCCTGTGGGATCTGGAGGACTCAAGCGAGCACATGATAGTAAAGTGGCCGTCGCTCTACCAGCTGAACCAGGAGGGTTTCGGCACGTCGGTGGAGTACAGGGAGGCATTTGGAGACGACCTGCCGGATTTCCGTCCCGGGATGAGTCTGGAGGTTTTTCTGAGGGCCGTCTCTCTGGAGCTAGATCGCCTCCTTCAGGAATAGAGATCAGAGTGCCCATGTAAACATCCCACAGATCTTCCGCATGTATTAATGTCGAAATATCTTAACATTGAGATATAATTAAACGGTTGTTAAGAAACTACTCATCATTAAATAGACATTGTTCAACGTATTATCGGTGAATGTTATTTGAGTGACAACAAATGCACGATCAAACCGGATGATCTATTCCGACTAGGTTTTCTCCAGGATGCGAGAGTGTCGCCAGACGGGCGATCTGTCGTCTACGTCGTGTCCAACGTGGACCCCGTGAAGAACGAGGAGCACGCCGCCATATGGCTCCAGTCGCTGGATAGCGGGGAACGCCGCCGCCTTACGTCGGGCGTGGCGTACGACTCCAATCCAGAGTGGTCGCACGATGGCAGGCGCGTAGCGTTCATCTCGTCGAGGGGGGAGAAGAGGCAGATCTACATCATACCAGTGGATGGTGGGGAGGCCAGGGAGCTGACCTCCCTCCCTCAGGGAGTCTCAGGAGGCCCCAAGTGGTCCCCCGACGACGAGTACATCGCGTTCACGGCTCCCCCCGAGACCCCGGAACGCGACTCTGATGAGCCCTACAGGATCAAGCGCCACATATACAGGTTCGATGCCTCTGGGTACCTCAGCGGAGCCCTTCAGGACATCTACATAGTCCTGGTTGACGGGGGTGAGCCGAGGCGGCTGACGGAAGACGACTGCAACAACTCGGTGCCGGTGTGGTCCCCGGATGGGGGAGAGATAATGTTCCTCTCCCAGTGGAGCCCGGAGAGCCACAGGATCCCGGCGACGCTCAAGGTCGTCAGCATGGAGGGAGAGGTCAAGGAGGTTGTCGGCCATTGGGGATCCGCCTTATCTGGGGCCTGGCTTCCTGATGGGCAGAGGATCGCCTTCATAGGATCGCCCCTTGACAGCCCTGCGGGAACGCACAGTAACCTCTGGATAATCGGTCGAGACGGTGGCGCCCCCGAGTGCCGAACCTCGGATCTGATCTACAACGTGGGCGGCGGTCTCCAGGGGGACACGGCGGTCATGGCTAAGAGCCAGAGGATAATGCTGTCCGAGGACGGGTTGAACGCCTACGTGCAGGCTCAGAGCGGCGGAACTGTTCACACATACAGGGTAGCCACGGAAGGACAGGAGTCCTTTACCACTGTCACTACCGGTGAACGCTCCTGCACACTACTTGACCTGGCGGGCGATGAGCTCTTCTACTCCGCCAGTACTGTGAATAACCCCACGGACCTCTACTGCCTCAACCTGAAGTCCGGGGAGGAGAGGAGACTCACCAGCATCAACTCCAGTCTCCTGGAGCAGTTCGACCTGCCAGAAGTTGAACGGATCACCTTCCCGAGCAGCGACGGAGTGGAGGTCGAGGGCTGGTTCATGAGGCCCCCCTTCGGGGAGGCCCCGTATCCCACGATCCTCTACATACACGGGGGGCCCCACTCGGGCTTCGGGCACACATACTCCTTCGACTTCCAGATGCTGGCGGGGGCAGGCTACGGCGTGCTCTTCATAAATCAGAGGGGCTCCACGGGCTACGGGAACGATTTCGCCTCAAAGATAATCGGCGACTGGGGAAACCTTGACTACAAGGACCTCATGGCGGGGGTGGACCACGTCGTCAAGAGGGGTCTGGCCGACGGGGACCGCCTGGGATGCTGCGGCCTCTCGGGGGGTGGGAACCTGACAGCCTGGATCGTCGGACACACCGACATCTTCAAGGCTGCCGTCCCGGAGAACCCCGTGATCAACTGGGTGAGCTTCTACGGCGTGAGTGACATAGGCCCCTGGTTCTCAGTCAGGGAGCTCGGGGGGCTGCCGCACGAGATCCCGGAGGTGTACAGACGATGCTCCCCGATAACGGAGGCCCACAACTGCACGACGCCGACCCTCCTGATACAGGGGGAGGAGGACTACAGGTGCCCCGCCGAGCAGTCTGAGCAGTTCTACGCCGTGCTGAAGGCCAGCGGCTGCGTCGTCGAGATGCTGCGCATACCCAAGAGCTCCCACACGGGAGCGATCAGGGGGAGCATTAAGGCGCGGAGAGCCCAGAACGAGGCCCTGCTGGAATGGATGAACAGATATTTGCAGTGTTAGCGACCAAGTAAAATTAGACGTGGGACGTCTGCCCTTTTCCCTATTCCCTTTTTCCTATTCCTTCTGCTTGAACCCTTCGAAGACCTTTGAGACGGGTGCCCATCCCAGGTAGCTTGGCTTCGTCCAGCCCTCTGCAGCCTCCAACTCCTCAACCCCGCGCACAGTATCGACCCGCACCTTATCCCAGGCATGGATAACTCTCCCATCGCCTAGTGACAATCCCACGTGCCCCCAGTTTCTGTATTCGTCCTTGATGGTTCCGAAGCAGTCGTAGAAGACGAAGGCCCCCCTCGGAGGGCCTTCATCGCTGTAGCTTACTTCAAATGCAGTGGATTCCTCTTTGGCCGACGGGTACCCGTCAAGCCATATGCCATTGCTCTCCTCATAGGCATCCTCGACAAAGGCCAGACAGAGGGTCCTGTATTCAGTTGAGCCTACCTTGTCTAAAGCCCAGTTAACGGCGTTTTCCACATACTCTGTAATATCATCAGACATGAGGCAATATCAATCATGGATGGCTTATAAGTAGCCCTGCTGTGCCACCATCATCATGAGACTAGAGATAGACTGCGTGTTCAGTGGTTGCAGGCCATTTATATACAAAAAAATGGATTTACATTCGAAAAATTGTAGCGCGCATCCGAGGCGAGCGGAGCGGCGCGTATTATTGAAGGCGGTATTCTACTCCCTGTACAAGATTTTTCCAGGTTTGTCTCCCGTGTGCCCCTCTTTATTGACGACCATTCTCCCGTTGACGAAGACGTACTCGATGCCCTTCGGATATCGTCGAGGGTTCAGCTGATCCCCTTGGTCGGCTATAGTCGAGGGGTCCATTATTGTGATGTCTGCGAAGGCTCCGCTCTTCAGCAGGCCCCTGTCCCTCAGTTTGAACTTGCGCGCAGGCAATGAGGTGACCTTACGGACCGCCTCCTCAAGCGTCAGCATCTTGGTCTCCCTCACCATCCTCCTGAAGTAGCGTGGGAAGCCGCCGTATCCGTTCTCGTTGGGAAGCATCCAGGGTGGGCTCCTCAGCTCGTACTTGTCGTCCGTCGCGAAGGTGTCTACGCCTATCATCCCCTCCGGATGCGCGAACAGCATGAGCTTGGTTGACTCGTCCTTCACCCTCCTGACGATCTTCGTGTAGGGGTCCTGGGCGATGATCTCCAGCAGTGCGTCAACGTCGTCGATCTCCAGAGCCTCAGATACCTCCTTGATGTTCTTGCCGACGAACTCCTCGTTGGAGCAACTCACGACGTATCTCTGAGAGGACCACTCTTTGAAGAGATTCGGGTTCAGCATATTCCACTTCCCGGCCATGATCGTCTCCTTGATTTCCGACCTGAACTCCTTCATCCTCAGGTTCTCGGCCAGCCTCTCCCTCGTGCCGGAGACCCTCATCCAGGGGGCCAGGAGCCAGACGAGCCAGGACGATGTGAAGATCCCGCCGGTCTCGTGGTTGGGTATGACGTCGTAGTTGACGTCGATGCCCTCGGCCCTCGCGTCCTCTATGACCTTGAAAGTTGCCTTCACCGAGGCCTCCTTCATGATCTCGCTCTCGCCTGGGCCAGTCGGGTAGAGGGGGCTGATGTGGGAGATCTGGACAGATATCTTGGCGCGCTTCCCCACCTCGATCGCCTCGAGTACGCCGTCCAGTCTGGGAGGCGGCCTCTCAGTCGGCTTCCTGACCCTGGGGGGGCCCATGAAGAGGCAGTGGCTGGAGTAGACTCCCCCGTATCTCGCTGCGACTTCTGCGCAGGAGACGAGCTCCTCGATCTCCGCGTAGAAGCCGGGCTCGTAGTCCCTCCCGACGCTGAGGCCCCTGCAGCCCTCCTCCATCGCCGCCTCGACGTGCTCCGCCATCTCCCGCACCTCCGCCTTGGTCGCCTCCCTCTTGAAGTCGGGGCCCATCACCATGGATCGGATGTCGCCGTGGCCCACCTGAGGCACGTAGTTGGGGCTCAGCCCCCTCTCCTCGACGCGCTTGAAGAACTCTCCCATGGTGCTCCAGTCGATGCCCCAGCCGTAGACCTCCTCGTGCCTCGCGTTGACGGCGTCCCGGGGAAGCAGCCAGTCCCGGTAGTACATGTAGGAGGAGAGGTCGTCGTAGATGTCCCAGAGGAACCAGGGCTCCCCGACGTACTCGTCGTTGTACGGGCCCGGCGTATCACCGCAGAGCCCCCCGACGAAGGTCGTGATCCCCTGTCGGAGGAAGCTCTCGGCCTCCGGGTAGTACAGGATGGATAGATCTGCGTGGTTGTGGACATCGATTATGCCGGGGATCGCTGTGAGGCCCCTGGCGTCAACTACCTCACGGGCGTCGAGCCTGCCACCCTCGCCTTCAACGATCGCGGCTATCCTATCGCCCCTGATCCCCACGGAACCGGGATACGATGGAGCACCGGAACCGTCGACGATTGAGGCATTCTTTATAAGAAAATCTAACTCTTCTGACATGAACGTAGAACAATTCTTGAACTATAAAATTGTTACGAGGTATCATGTGAAATTACCAGCTCAGCAGTTGTTGGATCATAGCCCTCATTATTATAAACTATAAATATAGACTAACCTTGAAAATCTGCTAAATAAGATGGAGACTAAAACGTTATAGGCAAATAGATCACAACAAGTTGAACATGGAAACCCTGAAAAAATACGACGTTGAGCCCCTGACCCCGTGGAGGTCGATAACGGAGCTCGCCGTCTCACCCGATGGAAAAGCCATTCTCTACACGCGCGTCACGGTGAACGACGAGGAGGACGCATACGACAGCCACCTCTGGATCACGTCAGTCGAGACAGGTGAATCCCGCCAATTCACGCACGGGCTCGGCAGGGACTTCAGCCCACTCTGGTCCCCGGACGGGGGCGACATCTACTTCCTCTCCACCCGAAGCACGGGAGAGCAGGGAGAGCCCAAGGCGAGGCTCTGGAAGATGCCCCTAACGGGCGGAGAAGCGAGGCCGCTCTTAGAGGCGAAGCGCTCCATCGAGAGCCCCCAGATCTCCCCCGACGGAAGAAGAGTGCTCTTCGTCTCCAGCGTTGAGGAGGAGAGCGAGGCCAGGGGAGACGCCGAGGAGACCGACGTCATATGGGTGAAGACGCTCATCTACAAGCAGAACGGCGTGCTGAAGCTCAACGAGGGCACGAGGAAACAGCTGTTCGTCGCTTCGCTTGAGAGTCGAGAGAGCAAGCAGCTGACGGCGGGACCGTTCGATATCATCTCACCGGCCTGGTCCCCGGACGCAGGGAGTATCGCGTTCGTGACGAACATGGAGGACTACGATGGATCCCTCACAAGAGACGTCTACGTGGTCGAAGCGGACGGCGGAATCCCGAGGAAGGTAACCGACGGCAAGGTAATGACGAGTTCGGTCTCTTGGTCCCCTGACGGAGAGCTCATCGCCTACACAGGATACGAGCCGTACGGACCAAACTACAGGGGCTGGAGGAACACCGAGGTCTGGCTGGTACCAGCCGGCGGCGGCAGGCCCAGGAACATAACGAAGGACTTCGACAGGACGATAATGGCTTTCAACGCGAGGCTGACCTGGAGCCCCGACTCGGAGGCGATCTTCTTCCCCGCCCCGGATCATGGCGCCAACAAGATCTACAAGGTCGAGGTGCAAGATGGTGAGGTCGTGCCTGTCATCCAGGGAAAGCAGAGCATAACCACCTTCGAGGTGTTCGGGGCCGACAACGCCATAGCCTACACGGTCTCCGAGCCCACATCGCTCGACGAGATCTGGCTGCACAGCGGCCAGGGAACGCGCAGGCTGACCGACATCAACACCGGGCTTGCCGAGAAGTGGGGCTTCGTCGAGCCCGAGGAGTTCTCGTTCGAGGCCGGCGACGGCGTGAGGATCCAGGGCTGGATCATGAGGCCCCCGGGCTTCAGGGAGGGGGAGAGCTACCCGACCATCATGGACGTGCACGGTGGGCCGATGGGCTTCCACGGCTACGGATTCAACCACAAGTTCCAGCTGCTCGCCAGGCACGGGTACGCGGTCATCTACGTCAACCCGAGGATGAGCACGGGCTACGGGGAGAGCTTCGCGGCTGAGTGCTGCGGCCACTACGGCGAGAAGGACTATTCGGACCTCATGGAGGCCCTGGACTACGCGATAGGGAGATACCCCTTCATCGACTCCGAGAGGCTGGGCGTCCAGGGCCACTCGTACGGCGGGTTCATGATGAACTGGATAGTGGGCCACACCAACAGGTTCAGAGCCTGCGTCTCAATGGCCAGCATAAGCAACTGGGAGAGCTTCTTCGGCCTCAGCGACATAGGCACTTTCTGGGTGCCCTGGCAGGTGGGCTTTGGCAAGGACCCCTGGGAGTCCAGGGAGCTCTGCTCTGAGAAGGCGCCGCTCACGTACGTGGACAAGGTCGAGACCCCGATCCTCCTCATGCACCCCGAAAAGGACTACAGGTGCCCCCTCGACCAGTCGGAGCAGCTCTTCGTGACGCTGAAGAAGATGGGGAAGGAGACGGAGTTGATCATTTTCCCGGACGAGCACCACCTCCTGCCTGTCTCGGGTAAGCCCAGCCACAGGAGGGAGTGGATCAGGCACACGCTGAGATGGTTCGACAGATACCTGAAATGATCACACTTTTTTTCTGCCACAGTCTTGTCAGTGATGACAAGTACTCCTCGTTTCTTACCTCATTTTCGTAAATAGCTCTGAGGACACGCGCGAGCTACCAGCCCTGCGCGCGCAAAAAAATAAATATTTTTTAGTAAATATTCATCTCGAAGAATGGATAGAAGATATTTCTTTTATGGACCAATATTGGTAATAGTAATTTTAGCTGCTGTTTTAATGTTACTTCCTAATCCTAAAAGCATAAAGAAAGAGTATGAATGGTATCAAAAAAATGAATTTTCTACGCTTATACAGAAATATTCTGAATATTTAGAGACTCTTTCACCCATTCAAACAATAAATGATACTGAATTGACACAAATCCAACTTAGAGAAAAAGCATTATCACTTAGAGAAAGAGATTTACTTTTTAAAGTAAGGTGGTGTCAAGAGCTAAAAATTTTGTATATCACTCGTCCTGGAGAAACGTGGGCAGTAGTAAATGTATACTATTGTAGATTCTGACCTTTTAAGTTTGAACCTAAATAATATGCGTAAGTGAGTCAAGACTGTATTTTTTAATTTCAATAGTAGAACATACTAATAGAGATGGCAGGCTATTCGGTGTCCCTCTGAAACTTCTTTTATTTCCGGTTCAACTTTCATACATATATCCTTCATATAATGACATCGTGTGTGAAATCTACAGCCAGTTGGTAGATGTATTGGATCTGGGATCTCGCCTTTGATTATAGCCTTGCTTTTTTCAACGCTTGGATCTGGATCTGGTACTGCTGCGATAAGAGCTTGTGTGTATGGGTGTAAGGCATTATCTATTAACTCTTCAACCTCAGCCTCTTCGACTATTTTTCCAAGGTACATAATTCCTATTCTGTCACAGATATGTTTAGCAGTGGCAAGATCGTGAGTGATGTAAAGATATGAGATGTCAAACTCATCTCGAAGTCTCATCATAAGATTCAAGATTGATGTTCTTATAGAAACATCTAGCATTGAAACTGGTTCGTCAGCTACTATGAATTCGGGGTTCAAGATCATGGCTCTTGCTATGGCGACTCTTTGTCTTTGTCCTCCACTTAACTCATGAGGAAAACGGTAGAAAAATTCTCTGGGAGGAGTCAATTCAGCTGTTTCAAGGGCTTCTTCGACACGTTTCTCTATGTCCCCAATGTTATGTACGATGAGGGGTTCTGATACAAAGTCGAATATTGTCATTCTGGGATCAAGTGATTCGTATGGATCTTGGTAGATAATCTGGGCTCTTTTTCTGAATTCTTTTATTCCGCCTTTTTTTAGGCTTAAGATATCTTCACCTTTAAACATAACTTTTCCGCTAGTAGATGTGATAAGGTTCAGAATAAGCTTGCCAGTTGTTGTTTTTCCACACCCACTTTCACCAGCTAATCCATATATTTCTCCATTTTTTATGTGGAATGATACTTCGTCCACTGCTTTCACAAATAACCGCTCTTTTGAACGGAGTGATTGTAGTAATCCCATTCTTACTGGGTAGTATTTTTTCAGATTCTCAATTACTACTAATTTGTCTTTAGATGACATGCTATGTAATGCCCCCTTTCTAATTCTATAGTTTCTGGGACCTTTTTCGAGCAAACTTCCATGGCAAAAGGACATCTGGGATGGAATCTACAGCCTGAAGGGGGATTAATTAAATTGGGAGGTCTCCCACTAATAGGAGTAAATCTCATTCGTTCACTCTTTATACTCGGATAATTTGTCAGTAATCCTTGAGAATATGGGTGTTCAGGACTTTTAAAAATAGTCATTATGTCTCCTTGCTCTACAATCTTTCCAGCATACATGATTGCTGCTTTATTACATGTATCGGCTATTACAGAAAGGTCATGTGTAATCAATATCATGGAAATGTTTAATTTGTTAATCAGTTCTCTGACCAATTCTAAGATTTGTGCCTGGACAATAACATCAAGTGCAGTTACTGGTTCATCTGCAATTACTAAATCGGGGTTCAAAGCTAAAGATAGAGCTATGACAGCTCTCTGCTTCATTCCTCCACTAAATTCATGCGGGTAGTCCTTTGCTCTATTTGGATCTATACCAACTAATTGGAAAAGTTCTTCTACCCTAGCCCATGCTTTTTCTTTTTCGATATTTTCATGACTCACTATGGCTTGAACTATCTGATCTCCTACTCGAAAAACTGGGTTTAGTGCATTCATGGCACCTTGAAACACCATTGACATACGTTTCCATCTTATTTTTCGACGAAGCTCGTCTTCGTCGAGAGAAACCATGTCAATTCCATCGAAGTTTATTTTTCCACTGATAATTTTACCATTCGATGGAAGTAGACGCATGATTGAGAGCATCGTCGTTGTTTTTCCACAACCACTTTCTCCAGCAAGACCTAGAGAGTCTCCACGTTCCATTTTCAGGCTAACATCATCTACTGCTTTTACTGTTCCTTCTCGGGTTTCGAAGTATGTATGCAGATTTTCCACTTCTAAAAGTGTCATTTATCTTCTCCTTATCCTTGGATTAACTATTTGGTCTAAAGCAAATCCTACAAAGGTGAATCCCAGCGATACAAGTGTGATACAAATACCTGGTGGTATAATGAACCACCAATAATTCGAAGAAAGCGATCCAACGGCAAAAGCCCAATGTAAAATCATTCCCCAGCTTACACTTGAAGGATCTCCTAATCCTAAAAAGCTCAAAGCTGCTTCAGATAGGATTGCACCACCAACGCCTAAAATCATTTGAGCGACAATCAATGGGAAAACATTTGGGAGTAGATGATATCCAATAATTCTGAGATCACTTGCACCAATCGCTTTAGAAGATTCGATGAAAGCTCTTTCTTTTAAAGATAAAACTTGTGCTCTAACTACTCTGGCAGTACCAGTCCAACCTATTACCGATATTACAAATATTATGTTCCAAAAGTTAGAACCTAAAAGAGATGCTAAAACTAGCATCAGCGGTAAACCAGGGATGACAAGGACTATGTCTGTTATCCTCATGAGTAAATCCTCTTTCCACCCTCCAAAATAGCCAGCTGTTAAACCTACGATAGTGCCAATTCCACCGCTAATAATAGCTGCAAGAAATCCTATTAACAAAGAAATCCTTCCTCCATACATAATTAGGGTTGCTATATCTCTTCCAACATCATCTGTTCCTAGTATGTACTTCGAGCTCGGTGGTTTGAATCTATCTTTTAGAATTCCTCCAGTAGGTTTAATGGAATGGTCGGAAAGATTATTTGCGAATGTTGCTACGAAGATAAAAAAGACAAGTATGAACAATCCAACAATTCCAAGTTTACTTTCTTTATACTGTAAAATAAAATCTCGTATCCTCCTTTTATAGAGAGCTGTTTTGGTACCTGCCATCATGGTCAACCTCAGCCGGATGATGCTCCTGTTCTTATACGCGGATCAATATATCCATAAATTAATTCAGCAACAAAACTTGATATTACAACAAGTATCGTTATAATCAAAAATGTTCCTTGAAGTATTGGATAATCACGCTGATATATTGTATAACCAAGACCTGGCCATGAAAAAACTGTTTCAGTTAAAAGTGAACCACTGAACATGAAACCTATTCTAATTGCGATTATTGTTACTAGGGGGAGCATGGCATTTTGCAATGCGTTTTTAAAAATAATTGTTCGCTCTGATAATCCGATCGCTTTAGCAGTTAATATATAGTCTTCTGAAAATACATCCATCAAACTGTTTCTCATAATTAAAAATAATCCACCAAAGCTGACCAAGGCCATTGTTATCATTGGCAAAAATAAATGATGAAGATAGTCTCCAAGATAAGAAAGAAAATTTGGATGGGAATAACCTATCTTTGTCACACCAAACATTGGGAAAAGATCTAGTCTGACTGAAAATATTAGTAACATTATTCCTCCCACCCAGAACATAGGCATAGATGTCAATGTCAAGGCAGATATTAGTGATCCTAGATCTGTTTTACTTCCTCTTTTCCAAGCTGCAATAACACCTAAGGAGACAGCCATCAGTATCGATATGACATTTCCAGTGAACATTAAAACCAATGTGTTAACAAGCCTTTCAGCGATTATTTGTATAACTGGTCTCGGAGCTCTAAATGAGTATCCTAAATTTAATTGTAAAACATCCTTTAGGTATATTATGAATTGTATATACAAGGGTCGATCCAACCCAAGATCTTTCATCAATGCTTCTTTGATTTCAATTCCCATTTTTTCTTGCCCTTGAGTGGGGCTAATTAATATATCCACAGGGTTTGCGGGCATAATCCTGAAAAGGAAAAAATTAATTACGATAACTACGAAAATGGTAGTTACAACTAAAACTGTGCGTTTGATAAAATAATCTCTTCCTGACATAGATTCTCAACAATATGGATTTAATACTAATATAAAAAAGGAGGGGAATTACATTATTTTTTACCTTTCATAAAGAACCATGCTGCTACAAGTATTATTACTACTGCTGCTATTCCAAGATAGAGCATAGTGTTGTCTTGTGTTGGTTCGGGCTCGGGCTCAGGTTCTGGTTCAGGCTCTTCAGCGCCAACTGTAATTGTGATCGGATCTGTAGTTGCTGTTTGATAATCACCTGTACCAGGGAAAGCGGTATAGATTTCATAATCTCCATCTTCTAGTGGTACCCAAGTAAACTCTGCAACACCGTTACTTTTTGATACCTGGCTTCCAACAGTGAATCCTTCAATCCAGAAGTCAATGTATAAGCCCTCCAATGGATTTCCTTCTTCATCTGTGATTGTCGCCTTTATTACTACTGGTTCATTCTGCATTGCCTCAGACGGAGCCTCAAACGCCAGATTAACCATAGCGGCGCCGGGTTCTCCTTTTAGGTGGACGTTGAAATAATGCCAGCTCTGTAGATTTGACCATGGTCCCCAGGGTAGTGAATTCGGTAGTGGGTCCCACACTTCAGTATTGAGAACTTTAAGGCCAATGTTACATACGTGAGGGATGTAAGCATAGTTCTCTGCCATGATTCTCTGAAGCTCAAATACCAGTGGCCTTCTTTCATCCGGATCCAGTATCGCACTTGCTTCGAGATAGACGTTGTCAAATGTTTCATTGTAGAATCCTATCCAGTTGTCACCCCATGAGGTTGACCAGGACATGGGCTCTAATGGGTCGCCACCACCTGGACCGTATCTGAAATACGCGAAATCGAAGTCAAAAGTAGTTAAATGAACTTGGGCCCACATACTGCTAGGAAAGACGTTCAAGTAAACATTTATCCCGATGCTTTGCATGTCGTCGATTAGAATTTCTGCGCATTTTATGAATCGTTCAAAATCATAAACTGAAAACTTCAATTCCATTTCATCGCCATCAGGATATTCTCTCCAGCCATCGTCGTTCACATCCAAATAACCTGCTGCGTCGAGTATCTCAGCTGCTTTGGTGAGATTCATTGGTTCTGTGACAGTCTCGGGTGGGATCCATCCCCCAACTTCATATGGGGTCGCCAACATGTGTCTAGGAATCTTTCCGTACCCGAAATGAGCGGCTTCTAAGATTGTTTCTCGGTCAATCATGTACCACATTGCATGCCTGAATTCTGTGTCGTTTCCTGGTCTTTGACGTGTGTTGGGATACCAGTTTGGTTGGCCGCTATCTTCAATTGTGTATATTTTCCATTTCTCTGGATCTAGAAATCTTGGAACTTCGTTCCCATTTAAACCATTAAATATTGAGAGTTCGCCTTTCTCAAAAGCCAAGATCTGCATATCCCGGTTGGAGATAACGATATGTGTTATTGTGTCTACATACGGTCTGCCCATCCAATAGTTCAGGTTTGCTTCAACTTGGCAATACTCTCCCTTCTTCCATTCCTTTAATTTGAATGGACCACTTCCCCAGTGAGTTTCGGGATCATCATTTACAAAGGTGTTCCAGTCCTCTATGTTTTCCCAAATGTGTTTCGGCACTATCATCAGTGAAGGCCATGAGAGGTGCCTTGACAAAAAGGTAACATCCATATCATACAGTTTGATTGCTACTGTTTTTTCATTGATTACAGTTACACTTTCAATATTTTTGACATAGGGAAGCATTCTGGGAAGCTGTTGTTCCTTCCATTGATCAAAAGTGTACTTAACATCCTCTGCAGTTACTGGCATTCCATCGGCCCATGTAGCATGGGGCTGTAGATAGAACGTGTATGTTAAACCGTCGGGGGAAATGTCCCAACTGGCTGCTAACCACGGCGCAACTCCCCATTCTGGGTCAACCATGACCAACCCTTCATAGGTTGTAATAGTAACCATCCATGTTGCTCCAGTTCCTGAGAAGGGGTTTAATGAGTCGAAGTCGGTGTCTCTAGCGATTCTAAAGTCTCCACCATATTTGTATACGTCTCTTGGTAAGATGAATTCAGGATTTATTACTTCAGCGTTAACATTAACTATTGATATACACAGAATCATAGTAACTATTGTTAGTGCGAATAAACTGTTTTTTTTATTCAAAAGCATTTTCATCACTTGATTTGCGATTTCTTCCTTCTACTTAGATGAATTTAACATTTTCGAGGTTTTTTTAAAAATGAAATTGAACGCGCTTGATTTATAAAGTAGCCTTAAAAAAGAATAGGATAATGGATATTAAACTTTCAAAAACCACTATTGGAGTAAAAATTGTTGGCTTAATAGGGGTTATATCATCATTTATTGGTATAGCATTCCAAAATATTTATCCCTGGACCACGTTCAGAAGTGATCGCTTTCTCCTCCCTCGATATCAAGAGGGATTTAAATATTGGGAGTGGGTCTATTACCAACTCTCACCTTTTTATTTAAATATCAAATCTGAAACAGATCTATCCATTTCTACTTATTTTTATAGAGAGAATATGACATTTATTGGAATATTATGCATAATAGGTATTGGGATCAGCTTAGTGAGCATATTCTTGAGAAAAAGGAAATTAACTATCTTTGGAGGTGTTTTAATATTAATCTCAATGATATTTTTTTCTATCAGTCTTCCTGGAATTTATCCAAGTTTTGCTTGGGGTCCGGGAGCTAAATCTACGTTCATTGGATCTTTATTAATACTTATTTCAGCGTTTTTTGGGATTTATAATGACAACATTCAAAGAGAAAAAGAAGATAAAAATCAATTAATAAAAACATGGGAAGATGTGCACAACACAATCGCATGATTTCCCATTTGATATTTTCCAAACCATCTGAGTTTGTGTCGCATCCATTCTTTTCAATGACTGGCGCGTGCAACAGCATCCACCTCGTTGTTGACATCATTGTAGCTGACGAGCCGGTGTAGATGCTTGATGTCTCTAGTAGGACCTCGATACTAAACCTCATGTTGCGGCTTAGAGATGAGCTGAACATCTCGTATCTGTACATTACCCACGACCTTGCGACGGCCAAGCACATCTGCGGCAGAATTGGATTGTGTATCTGGGGAAGCTTGTGGAAGAGGTCAATGTTGAGGTGCTCGTTGATGCTCCCCTGCACCCCTACACTCAGGCATTGTTTGTAGCAATACCAGATCCCAAACCGAGTGTTAAGAAGAACAGGGCCATCATCAAGGGCGAGGTCTCCAACCCGATACACCTTCCGTCGGGCTGCAGGTTCCACAACAGATGCCCCAAAATGCAGGAGATCTGCACAAAAGAGGAGCCAATACTCAAGGATAGAGGGAACGGACGAAGGGTAGCCTGTCATTTCGCTTATTTTTAATACAACTTCTCTAGACATCTAGGCTAAACATAGGTGCAATAAATTGACTGATGCATTAGTAATAGAAGGTAGAGAGATCAGAACTCTATCAACCAAGGGCATCATAGTGAACGGGAAGATCCTTGTAGAGAACGGGAAGATCGTCTCAATAGGCAGGGACATCAAACTTCCGAGGGAGTTTGAGAAGATCAAGGGAGAGATAGTGACGCCGGGCTTGATAGACGCCCACACTCACCTGGGCATCTCCCCCATCGAGTCGACTGACCTCCAGCCCACCGGAACAGACTCCTCGGATCCCGTTACGCCCCACCTGAAAGTCGTGGACGGCTTAAATCCGCTGGACAGAGGCTTTGAAGACGCCGTGCGGGCAGGCATCACCTCAGCCGTCGTGAGCGCGGGGTCCCCGATGGCATGGGCGAGGCCGGTCGAGGCGATCACCATAATGCCTGGGCAGAACGCGGTCGTCAAGACAAACCGACGGGTACTGAACGACCGCGCGAGCCTGAAGATGGGCTTTGGCGACCACCCCAAGCGCTACATGAGCCTCCTGAAGATGCCGCCCAACACGAGGATGGGCATCATAGCCACTCTGAGGACCTACCTGGAAAAGGCAAAGGCGTACACGGGAGACGAGGAGATACCCATCACCGAGAAGAACAGGGAGAAGCTCGAGGCGCTGGTGCCCCTCCTGAAGAGGGAGTACCCCGCCCACATCCACGTCCACAAGGCGGACGATATCCTGAAGATGATACGCCTGGCTGGAGAGTACAACTACGACCCAGTCCTCATCCACGCCACAGAGTCTCACCTGGTAGCGGATGAGATAGCCAGCTCGGGCACGCTCGTCGTCTTCGGGCCGATGATCTTCCCGCGAAGGGGAGGCGAGCTGGCCAACCTGACGAATAGGACACCGGCGGTGCTCGAGGAGAAGGGGGTCCTCTTCGCCATCACGACAGACCATCCCTGCACGCCCATTGAGTACCTGGCTGTGAACGCTGGGCTGGCCATGGCTGAGGGCTTGAAGGACGGGCTCAGACCCATCACCGTGAACGCGGCTAAGATAGCCGGCATATGGAACAGGGCGGGAAGCCTGGAGGAGGGCAAGGACGCCGACATCGCGATCTTCGACGGCGACCCGACGGAGGCTGACAGCAGTGTGGAGTACACTATCATCGACGGGAAGGTGGAGTACGGAGGTGAATGACGTGAAAGCGGTTATAGGCGGAACTGTACTAACGCCCGAGACGACCATCGAGAACGGCGTGGTGCTGATGAAAGACGGGAAAATTGTCGGCGTATGTAGGGACCTGGAGATACCCCAGGGTGCTTACATCGTAGACGCCAAGGGCAAGTACGTGACGCCGGGCCTAGTGGACGGCCACTCGCACATCGGCATGGTGACCGACGGCATCGAGTGGGACGCTTCAGACGTGAACGACTTCTACGGACCCGTCACGACCCAGATGAGGGCCATAGACGCATTGAACCTCTACGACGGGGGTTTCAATGAAGCCCTCAGCGGAGGCGTGACCACGGTCTACACGGGCCCCGGGAGCTCGAACATATTCGGGGGAATTGGAGCGATTTTGAAGACATACGCCAAGAGGAAGGAGGAGATGATGGTCAAGGACTTCGCCAGCATCAAGATGGCACTGGGCCCCAAGAGGTCTAGGGAGACGAAGACGAAATCTCCTTACCCGACGACCAGGATGGGCGCAGTCGCCCTGGCGAGGTCTACGCTCCGGAGGGCGAGGGACTATGTCGACGGAAGACTGGATCCTGAAAGCCTCGACGGCGACGAGAAGATGGTGATGGAGCACCTGTCGGAGTTGCTGAGGGGAAATGTTCCGGCCCACATACACACCTCCAACATGCCTGACGAAATTCTTGCGGCGGTCAGGTTGATAGAGGAGTTCAAGATCACTGCGACGATAGACCATGGCTTCGGCTCGGAATACTACGCCGATCTGCTCGCTGAGAAGGGCATACCGGTGATCTACGGCCCAGTGATGATGACTAAGAAGAGCGCCGGGTCGAGGTACATCTCAGACAAAACCCCGGGGATACTCTCCTCGAAGGGAGTGAAGACCTCCATAATGACAGATGCCCCCCTCATCCCAGGTAAGAACCTCCTCCTTTCGGCCATCATAGCAGCCAAGAACGGAATGGACCCGGTCGAGGCACTGAAGGCAGTCACCATTAATCCCGCAGAATCCATCGGCATCGGGGACAGAGTTGGGAGTATCGAGTCCGGCAAGGATGGGGACCTAGTCATCTTCTCGGGGCACCCCCTCAAGGTGAAGAGCGTCGTCGAGAAGGTCCTGATTAATGGCGAGATTGTGTACCAGAGATGACCCGATAGATCGATCTGAAAGAACTCTTCTCTTTTCTTTAAAAGACCTCTAAATAGAATAAAAAAAAGGAAAATAGGTTGATTTAAGCCTCATTCAGGTACCTGTCGAACCACCTGAGTATGTGGCGCAGACGCTCGGTCCTGTGTTTCGGCGTCCCTATGCCTATCATGACATGGCTCTCGCCGGGGAACCTGACGAACTCGACCTCCCTCCCCAGCCTCTTCAGGCCCGTGTAGAGTTGCTCTGACTGCTCCATCGGGCACCTGTGGTCCTGCTCGCAGTGGGTGAGGAGGAGCGGCGTCTTGATGTTCTCAATGTAGTGGATCGGTGATTGCTCAAGGTAGAACTGGGTGTCCTTCCAAGGGGTCTTGGCCCTGGATATCTCGTGCCCCATCCAACCGATGTCGCTAGTCCCCCAGGCGCTGTACATGTTTGTCAAGCTGTTCCTGGAGACAGCGGCCTTGAAGCGGTCGGTGTGGCCGACCAGCCAGTTGGTCATGTAGCCGCCGTAGGAGAGCCCCGTAACCCCAAGCCTCTCCTCATCGATGAAGGAGTATTCCTTTATCGCGTAGTCGAGGGCCTCCATGATGTCCTTCGAGTCTAAGACTCCCCACAGGCCGTAGACGGGCGCCGCGAAGGCCTCGCCATAGCCCGTGCTGGCCCTGGGATTGGTGTATATTACGACGTATCCGTGGTTTGCTAACGTTTGGTACTCGTGATTGAGGCCATAGCCGCACATCCCGTGGGGCCCGCCGTGGATCTCGAGAATAGCGGGGTATTTAACGCCATTCTTGAAGTTTACCGGCTTCATTATCCAGCCGTGGACGTCTATTCCCTCGCTGGTCTTGAGCCAGAACTCCTCGGGGCTGATGAGCTTGACGTCGTCGTACTCCTTGTTCATGTAGGTGACCTGTCTCACCCCAGCTCCATCCTTTACCCAGATCTCGTGTGGTGATAGGTCGTCCGTAGCTATGAGAACTATCTTGGAGCCCGGATCTGTAAAACTAAACCCTGCCACTGTGAACTTATCGTTGGTGACCGATTCGATATTCTTTGTGGCGATCTCAACCCTGTAGATGTTGGTCGATCCCTTGTTAGGGACGGTGAAGAAGATACTCCCTGAGTCCGGGCTCCAGATCAAGCCCATAGTCCACGTACGGATGGACCTGTCGAGAGCCTCAGTGAGGTTGATCGGCCTGCCACCCTCTGAGGGTATAACCCAGATACAATTGTTCTTGTATATATCTTCGTTTAGGTCGCCAACAACCCTGCCAGAGAAAGCCAGGTGTCGCCCATTGGAGGACCAAGCCAACGAGGATATATTGCCGACGTCCCATTTATCGCCCTCCCAAAGGAGGATGGGCTGCCCGCCATCGAGACTAACGCTGTATATATTCTTGAAGTAGTGAGCGCGCATCACGTCCTCGGGTGGATCAATGTCGGTGATCATGGCGATCCTTTTTCCATCGGGAGACCAAGACGCCGAGCTGATGTCATAATCCCCATCTGTGAGCTGCCTAACCTCCCCGTCTCCGAAGGATGCGACAAACAGGTGGATCCTCTCACCGTCGAATATGCCACGGCCATCCCATTTGTAGTCTATCCGCCGGATTATCGTTACGTCGCTGCCCTCAGCCTTCTCACCCCTGAAGACCTTGGAGAAGAAGAGTATGTGCTTCCCGTCCGGAGACCACTCTGGACTCTGGACCCCGCCCTCGACGTCGGTGAGCTTCCTCGCCTCACCGCCTGAGGAGGGCATGACCCAGAGCTGCATCTTGCCTTTTTCCCCATCCTCTTTGGTAGAGACGGGTCTATCGGATAAGAAAAGAACGTGTCTCCCGTCAGGAGACCATCGGGGATTCGAATCACGCCCAATCCCAGAGGTGAACTGAAACGGATCACCTCCACCAAGGGAAAGTTGCCATATGTTGCTCTCATAGCAGTCCTTGTCGAAATTTATTTTCGACCGTGTAAAAAGCACCTTGTTGCCTTCAGGTGATACTTGGGGATCGGCGATCGGTTGATATGGTAAAAGCGGCAGAATAGTATATTCTTCTAACTTTTTCATGTTAATCTCTATATGAATAGTAAAGATGTTTAAGGATTTTATGCGCGCGCGAATACCTTCTAAATTTTATTTACTAAGAAAATAAATATACACTAAAATAGGGCAAGACATTGTCGAGTAACTAATACAACTTACTGACGCATAGAAAAACATCAATCGCAGACTGGATAAAGTACAGATGTCTAATTGAACACGCGCGCACGAAAATTAATTATTATAAGTTGGCGATTAAGACGGACATGGAGCCTTCGCTAGAAAAATTAACTGCATCAGTTCAGATTCAACCAAAATCAGAAAACATGGAAATTAAAACAATAGCGCATGTTGATAATGCCGCAAATCAAGAGTTAGAGTTCATTCTAGCCGTAGAGTTCTCAGACAGCCCCGGAAAATTCGTGATAAAGGAGATCTCTCAGTCAGGACACCCCTGCCGATATAGGTTGGGGAGAGACCGTGTCTTCGTTACCCCCGTGCAGCCAGCGGATCAGGCTGAGATCAAGTTCGTCTACACCGGTAAGCCGAGGCAGGACCCAGACGATTTCATAACAGCGAAGGAGATCGTCCTCCGAATGGACGGTGCTTGGCTCCCAACCATCCCCTCAAGCTGTGCGGACTTCGACGTGACAATCCGGCATCCCTCAGGCTACACCTTTTTTGGCCAAGGCATTTGTGAGGGAAAGAGGATCATCGACGACGAGTCTACCGAGAGCCGATGGACGCTGAAATCGGGGAACGGTTTTACCCTATACGGGGCGCCAGAGTACAAGGTCAAGAGAGCGGTAGTTAAAGACACCGAGATAATAATAGCCGTGTGGCCACGAGACGCCAACCTGCTCGATGAACTGTCGGACATAGTCACTACTATAATGCAGAGGCTGACGAGGGTCTTCGGGAGCTACCCGTATCCGGTCGTCAGGATTGTTGAGTCGGGACGTTGGAACGGAAAATCAGCCTACGGCGCCATCTCCAACGTCTCGATAGGTTATCAGATGCTCCGTAAGGGCATCGACAAGGTGATGGTGGCCCACGAGCTGACCCACGGTTGGTGGGGAGGCATCGTGCCCTCGAGACATGAGTCGCTCCACAGGGGTCAGTGGAACGAGACCCTTGCCGAGTACACGAGCGGCTGGGCCCTGGAACCGGATGAGGCGCTTGCACTGCGGAGGAGATGGTCGCAGAATTACGCTTCACTCGATGAAAGCTCAGACAGGCCGATACTCCAGATCGGGTCATACACATCCCACTGGAAGGTCAACGAGGCGATAACATACCACAAGGGCGCGCTGCTGATGACCTCTCTCGAGGATAGGATCGGCCCAGAGGCGCTCATGAAGGCGCTTGCTACGTTCGTGAGGACACGGGAGGGGAAACCTTCAGGCTGGGAAGATCTGCTGAACGCGATCGGAGAGCAAAGTGACGCAGACACAATAACTTGGCTCAGAGACTGGTTAAGTAAGTCCTCCGCGCCCAGACTGATACTTGAGGAACTGAAGTCTGAGGAGAAACAGCTCTTAGGGAAACTAATCCAAGAAGGCGATTCTCTCTTCGAAGGAAGGGTTGAGATAGGGGTCTACCGCGACGATAAACTATTGGGGATTGAATGGGCATCGTTTAAGGACAAGGTAAATTCACTCGAGGTTCGTCTTCCGAATAGGGTAAACAGGATAAGACTTGATCCAAGATTCAGGATACCAAGACGCTACGACCCGGATATGCCTGAATTCTATAAGCTATGAATCCTGTGCTCTTAGGCGGCTTCTCCACTTCCTTTCGCTGTATCAGACTCTTGTCCTGAACAACCGCGCCCAGAGTTCGATGAAGAAGTCGAATATGGGGAAACTTATCGGGCTCTTATTAACGAGCTCCCTCAGGTTTTCTAGGTCAGAGTGTATAAGTGCTCCCGTTAATGGAGCTAAAATTAGATATGAAATCAGGAAGACCAACGCTCCAATCACCAACTGGATAACCATGTGCGCCTCCGCAATTAGAAACAGCGTGCCATACCCTATCAAGCCTGATAAGATCGTTGACGTAGCAACTCGGACTGCATGAGCCAGATCGACGCTGATCTCGTATTTGGAAGACAGTCTTTGGAGCCCGAACATGTTTTGGCCTAAGGAAGATAAAACGATCCCGATGAGAAGCCCGGTAACCCCCATCTCCCATGCGAGCACAGTGCACAGGGAAACACCCAGGATAAAGTTAACGACGTTCAACTGGAGAGTAGTCTTCGTGTCTCCCTGACCGTTTAAGAAGACCAGTGCAGAGAGCTGCCCCAGTCCCACACCCAGGAACTTTAATAGCATCAGTGAGAAGAAGAGGGGGGCTTCAAAGTAATCTGGGCCGAATAGGAGGAGTATCATCTGATTTGACAGAAGGATCAGTAGAGCCATTGAGGGCAGTATAACGACCGTGGAGTACCTCACAGAGGCCCTGAAGATATCTCTCAGTAGACTCGATCGATCCTCCATCTTGAACCTAGAGAACGTGGGATAAAGGGTCTGGGATATTGGCACAGTTATCATGGTCATCAGAGACACAAACTTGGTCGCCACGTCGTAGTTACCTATCGTGATATTATCCGCAACCCAGGCAAGCAACAGACTCTGATATCTCCCTCCTATACCCAGCAAGAAGGTGCCAATATAGAGGGGAGCCCCAAATTTTAGTAAGGTCGAAAGGCTCGTCTCAGCGTTCACAGGTTGGATATCAGGCCTTGTATCTCTCAGACACCTTACGAGGAAGAAGATGAAAATCACTGCAACAATTGATAGGCTCAGCATGTATCCCTCTACGGCGCCCATGTAACCATGTCCGTTGAGGACGAGCAGTATCGAGGCTGAGGACTTGACTATGGACTGTACCAGCATCGTCGCAGCTATTACGTCCATCCTCTCCAGGCCTACGAAGATGGAGTTACAGACCGAGTTGAGGGTGTTCAGGACGACCATGACCGATGTGAACCTTACAAGGCCCGATAACTCCGGCCTACTAAGGAACACAGATGAAAGGAGATCTGAGTAGAGATAGATTATTAGAGTGATTATCAGAGCCGCCACGAGTTTGAAGATTACGCCATTCCTGACAGAGTTTTTGATGTCCCGCCATCTTCCTTCAGCGCGGAATCAGGGCCGCATTTATACCCCAGTCCGTGAATAGCAGGAGGAAGCCGGGCACAACGTAGGAGAGGGCGAGGATGCCATAGTCCTCGGCGGGCACCAGTCGGGCCACGGCAACAGCCCCGACGGCGTTTATCACCTCGGACGAGAGAGTCCCCGAGAAAAGTATGATGCTGTTTCGCGCGGACCTCACCGCGACCTTTCCCATCTCGCTCATTGTCCGCCTACTCACTCCATTGTTCCATGGGGCATGTCATCGAGTAGGACCTTGGCTCTGAGGCGGACTGCCGCATCCTTGGGAGTTCCGGGCTTGTTCACCCTTCCTCTTTTTCCTCTTCTTCTTCGGCTTCCTCTTCAGGCTCCATTTCGAGGTCGTCGAAGTCTGTGTCGAGGTCGAGGTCCTCCAACGGGACTGGCGGAGGTGTCGTGGCCAGGGTGTAGCCTATCCATGCTACGATCAGCAGGACCGCGGCAACGGCTGCGAAGGCCGAGACCTGGATCGTGAGCCATGACCAGGGTGACATGAACAGGAGCCAGAAGTAGACGATTATGCCTCCGATGCTTCCCACCAGGATTACGCCGCCCAGTGTTTTGTCGCTGCTCATTTGCATCGACTCTCCCTTTCTCTCTTTATGTATAATATGTTTTTCTATTTCGATTCATCCTTGGCTGTCTCTTTTCTGGATCCTGTTTTTACATGTCGGTTTCATGTCGCATTTTCTTCGAATTTCTTGACTGTCAGGGGTTCAGATATTTTTTTACTGCTTTTTACTGGTCCTTGGAGTGGTTGTGTATGATCCTTTCTGGGAAGCCGGCCTTTCCGGGAGCCGCATTGATTTTTCCTCTCCTTCTGCATTGAAGGGCGCGCTGGTCGTGTGCTTGAGCAATAACACAGATTTGAGGTAAATTTCCGTTAAATATCCAGTCTCTCTAGTAACAGCCATCAAGGGTTAGGGAGAGGCGACTTTGGAGAATAGACCCCTCGACGCCACGGAAATCCAGTCCGAGATATTGCAGAGAGACATGCAGACGGAGATGATCTTCTGCGTCAACTGCAAGAAGCAGGTGCCCAAGATGCTCTTCTGCCCCAACTGTGGCTACCCCCTCTATATAGAGGGAAAGGAGAAATCGGGTGAAGGCGAAATCGAGGACTCCGCATCTGAAATCGAGACTGAGACTCATGAAGAGGCTCCGAAACCCATTTTGGAGATCGAAGAGGAGCCACGGGCTTTAGAGGAGCCTGCTCGTGAAATGGTCGAGGAAGTCGAGTCGGATATAACAGAAGAGTCACTAACTTCAGAGGAGCTTCCTTGGGAGGTGGCTGATAAAATGGAGACGGAATCCCTAAAGGAGCCGCTGGTCTCCGAGGAGTCTCCTCGTGAAGTGACCGATGAAGTTACTACGAAATCTCCAGAAGAGCCCCGAAAGCAGAAATCTTTCTTCGCGCGCGCGAGGAGCCTCATGGGCTTCGGCGGGGAGAAAGTGGATGTGACTGTTGAGCACAAGGAGGAGGCTGAGGACGTTGATGTTGAAACAAGTCCGGATGAACCCGAGATTCCCGAGCCCGAGGTTGAGGGAGGGGAGGATGATATGGAGATGAAAGACGACTGGGTTTTCTCGGCTGATGAGTCGAGCTTGACGCACGAAGCCGAGCAGGACAATGTGGACTCTACGCCTGCTTACGTGGAGCCCGCTTTCGAGATCGAGGCATCCCCCGACTTCGAGATCGACCCAAAGCTGGTTGAGGTGCAGGAGGGCCTGTTCAAGAGCCTCTCGATGAAGCTCTGGTTGGTCGACCTGCTCAGGAAAGGTGATGTGGACGAGGAGCAGTACGTGAAAAAGTCCAAGGAGTACGAGACGGAGCTGGGTAGGCTGTCGGAGCTGAGGCGGGAGAGCCTCGCCCGGTTCAAGGACCTGGAGCCCCTTTATAGATCGCTGAGGGAGGCCAGCGTCTCACTCTCGGAACTCAAGGTGAAGAGGGACCTTAGGCTGATCTCGGATGAGGAGTACGGCGTCAAGACGCCCTTCTACAGGTGGGACATCGACCACCTGGAGGGGCTGATCGCGGGGAGGAAGGCCGAGGCGGCGTTCCTAGAGGACCCGAGGAGGGTAATATCCGCGGACGAGTTCCTTAGGATGAAGATTCTGGCTGAAGATTGCCTGCGGTCTGTCGAGATGGGGGAGGTAAGGGGAGTCGGCTCCGACACGCTGAGCGCCTTGAGGGAGTCGCTCAGGAAGAACAGAGATTTCCTGGAAGGCTTCACTCAGATCTAATTTTTTTCACACGTTAGCCCGTAAATTCTTAACGGATAACAAGGGCAGCCTTTTTCGAGTTCAATATGTTCGCGCGCGCTTCGGGACCTAGTGGCTGGCATGCTCGAGGACCTTGGGTGCGACGGATACGACTTCCAGATCCAGACCCTCTTTGAGGCTAGCCGCATGGCCTCCGAGATCAGGGAGCTCCCGATAACCTTTAGGGACAGGGAGTCGGGGGAGAGCAAGTTGGATTTGGGGGAGGTGCTACGCTTCGCATCCCATTTATACTCGCTGCACAGGAAAAGAGTGGTGCATGCCGAGGGCACTCAAGATTTAGGTCTTCCCCCGTTAAGCCTGAATATTGAAAAGTGATATACTTCTGCGAGCTTATCTCTGCCAGGTTGGATTGGTCAGATACCCGCGGAATTAACCTTCAGCAATCCCGGAGCCCGGAGAAGCTCAATGAGGGCGTCGTTGGAGGTTTTTTCCAAAGCATCTCAGGTAGAGGTGAGCTCAAAGCGC